>Ga0194132_10002494_pt1 | contig 34293 bp, 26 predicted proteins | sample TA2KigOf80mmetaG_FD_148612 | JGI IMG/M metagenome (GOLD analysis project Ga0194132, IMG submission 148612) | Freshwater microbial communities from Lake Tanganyika, Tanzania - TA2015054 Kigoma Offshore 80m | ecosystem: Environmental > Aquatic > Freshwater > Lake | place: Tanzania: Lake... | reverse complement strand
CGTTGAGGACAACTCGCCCTACCGCTGATCGGTTCAAGGGACGAGTGCATGGTTCTGAAACCAAGGCAGCTTCCCACGGTAGGGCGAGCCTGTCCCCAGCGAGCCGAGTCGGACGTATTCCACGCAGGCCGAGCGGCTCGCCGGGACGGACTCGCCCTACCGGGTTCATGGGCCGAGTGCAGGTCCGAAAGGAATCCTTACGCAGGACACCAGTGCAACGCGTTAATTAACGCTTTGACGCCTCGACGCTCCCACCAGAGTCCACAACGATCTCACCCGCCCCCTTGGGGATTTCAGAAGTCACGATCTTGCCGCCCGGCCACCGAATCCAAATCTTCGATGGCGGTTCGGGTGTCGCCATTATGGGGACGGCGCTATCTTGCGACCAGTAGCCGCTACCCGCACGGATTTCGTGCGCGGGGCCGAATCGTTCGCCGAACATCAATCGCACCGTCGCCCCGATTCCGTCAGGGTTGTCCTTGGCGCCCCTCAAACGAACGCGCAAGCCCGGTTTCGCGCTGGCGTTGCGATAGAGTTTGCTTTGCCCCGCATTCTGCGTCACGACCAAGTCCACCCGGCCATCCGCATCGTAATCGCCGGCTGCCGATCCGCGTTGCTCTCCATAAACCTTGATTCCACTGTCCTGAACCGGCACTGGAGTCAAGTTTCCCTTGCCGTCGCCTTTGAGCAACAACCCGCGACCGGCGTCCTGCCGGTGGTCTTCGGCGCGAACGGCGAAGAAATTCTGGCTAAGGAACAAGTCCTCGTGTCCGTCGCCGTCCAGGTCAGCCACGTTCAAGCCCATCGCCGGGGTCCATTGCGCTTCGGACGGCAGCGGTTTCGCCTCGAACGACGCGCCGCGATTCAAAAACACCATCGAGCGCAACTCGACGGCAACCCACTCTTTCGCCTTCGCCATTCGGTCGCCCAGAATCTCGGTGATGCCCGCGCGCGCGTAACCCTTGTGCGTCGGGAAGCGTTCGCGTAGCCAGGGGAGCGCCGTTCCAAACAAACCTAGATCGCGGAAGGGCACGATCCTTTTCAACGCGTCGTTCGGGTAAGCTTCGATCATTTGAACCTGGCCATCCTGATTGAACTCGCCGTAATACAAATGCCATGGCCCTGTGTCGGTTCGGCGATAAAACGTGTTCATTCCCCAGTTGCCCGCCACCAGGTCCATGCGCCCGTCGCCGTCAAAGTCGCCGGCGGTCACGCTCGTCCAGAGGCCGGTGAGGTCGTGGAGCGTCGAGCGTGAAGCGTGGAGCGTGACCGAGGGATTGAACGGCTTCAGGTTCCCGCGTTCATTCAGAAAAATTCGGATTGATCCCCACTCGCAGGCCAGCGCCAGGTCTGGCCAGCCATCCCCATTCAAATCGGTGAACACCGCGCCGCTGACCAGCCCGATGCGTTCCAAGGCGCGGCTGTTTTCGGAGTCGAACGCGAGTTGGCCATTCTCGTTGCGAAACAGCCGCGAGGAAGCTGGCTCCGGATAACGCCCGCTCAGGAAGCGGCTTCCGACGAACAAGTCGAGGTCTCCGTCGCTGTCGATATCCGCCACGGCCAACGCGCCGGCACTCGATCCAGTTGCCGCCACGGACGGTCCTTCGTTCAGTGCTCCCTGCGCAAAATCATAGCGCAACGCCGCAGGTGAATTGGTGTTTGCGGACTCGTAACTGGCCAATGCGACGAGCAACGAACGTTGCCCGACGCCTGCCGTCCAACCCAGCACCGCCGCCCCATCGTCAGGGAGCGGGCGATTGAGCGCGGACAGAGACCACGGGATTAACGCGCCTTTGCCGTCGTTGAGAAAAACGGCGACGTTGCCGGCCTTGGCGGCCCCAACAATCAACTCGTCATGGCCATCTGCGTTGAGGTCGTACCAGGCCACGCCCGGACCGAGTTGGCTGAGTTTCTTTGGCAGGAGCGGTTGCCGCGCGAAGTCGTCGAAAGGGAGTTCGAGGTGGGTGTGGCCGAGCAAGTGGCTGACATCCTCGAAGAGAGTCGGAGCGTGGAGTGTGGAGCGTGGAGCGTTTGACTTTGGACCAACGTCACGCTCGGACGCTCCTCCGCTCAAACGCTCTGACGAATCGCCTTCGCTGACCTCATACAGACCGTTCGGACGCACGTCCTGCACGACGCTCCTCCGACCGTCACGCCAGGTGACTTCCAGCCACAAGCGATTCGTGATTGAACCCACGGCGAAAGCGCGCACCGGATCATCGCCCGCGAGATACCGGCCGCCGCAAAGGATTTCCTGGGTTTGCACGACCGGTGCGCCGCGCAGCGTCACTCGGGCGCCGATTCCCTGGGTGTTAGGCGCGCGTCCTTTGAGCCGCACCGCCACACGCGGCGCAGGCGAATCGTTCCGGTAAACCAGCGGTGGTTCATTCACACAGTTCGCGACGGCATCCAGGTCGCCATCGTTGTCCAGATCCGCCAGCGCCAACCCATGCGAGATACTGCGCGAGTTGAAACCCCAGGCGTCGCTCACGTCCTCAAATGTCAAATCGCGGCGATTGCGAAAGGCGGCTTTTGGCGTGTCGAGCTTCGGATAGGTGAGCAGAATTCTGCGCTCGAGCGCGCGTCCGGTCGTAGCGGGTTTGCGCGCCGCCATGACATCGCGATCGTTCACGTCGTGCATGTGGCCGTTCGTGATGAGCAAATCCTCGTAACCGTCCAGATCGACATCGAGAAAGATCGGCGTCCAGGACCAGTCCGACGCCGCCACGCCGCTGAACCAGGCGATCTCGGCGTACGTGCCGTCGCCGCGATTCCAGCAGAGCGTGTTGCGCGCGACTTCCTCGCGATCGAAGATTGAACCCGGCACGCGCGGGAGCGGCGTCATGGGGCTCGACTGATTCATGTGCCGCGTGTGCTCGCGGCTGAGCATTTCGACGGCAATGAAGTCGAGCCGCCCGTCCCGGTCGAAGTCCGCGAAGTCAGCGCCCATCGAGGCGTAACTCATGTTGCGCAACGCGAGCGGTTCGACGGCGCGAAAGCGTCCGCGCCCATCGTTGAGCCACATCCGGTCCGGAGTTTGAAAGTCGTTGCAGACGTAAATGTCGGGAGCGCCGTCGCCGTTGATGTCGCGAACCTGTACCGCCAGACCGAAGTCCGGCGGGGGCATCATCGGCTGGCCTTTCTCGTCCCGGAAAAACTCTCGCCAATCCAGCGGCGTAAATTTTCCCTGGCCGTCGTTCCGAAAGAGAATATCCGGCTCACCGAACTCGATGATCCGGCCATTGACGATCGCCAGGCGTTTGGCGTATCGGCCCGTCACCACCGGCCTCCCATCGACCATGCGCGTCGAGTAAGCGCCGCCGTCGCGAAGGATCGCTTCAATGCCGAAGGAGCAAACATACAAATCCAGATCGCCGTCCCCATCGATATCGCCCAGAGCCATCGAAGTCGTGCCGCCTTTGGAGAGTAGCCCGGCCGCGGCCGTGACGTTCGTGAACCGGCCTTCGCCCAGATTCAGGAAGCACGCGTTCGGTCCCGTGAACGAAGTCACCAGGAGATCGAGCCGTCCATCGCCGTTCAGGTCGGCGAACGTCGCGCCGGTGGAAGATTGGTTCGTGCAACTGACGCCGGCGCGTTCGGTGACATTCTCAAACTTCCAGTTTCCGAGATTTCGGTAAAGTGCGTTGGGGCCTTCTTTGTTGCAGAGATAAATATCGCACCAGCCGTCGCTGTCGAAATCGCCCAACGCCAATCCCGCGCCGTTCATGAGATTCTGGCGCTCGGTGTAACGCTCGACCGAGATGCGGTTGGTCCACTGGATGCCGGTCGTTTCACCGGACAGAAGAGTGAAGCCTGGTTTCCCGGACGCCGGAACGTTGAGTTGAGCGCGGCGAAAACCGTTGCCGGATTCCCACTTCAAGACCGGCGCGGCGGCCAGAGCGCCCGGCCAGAGGAGTGCGAGCGCGATTCCAACCGCCAGCGCGTTCAACCGCAGGTTCAAGAGCGCGTGTTGAGAACCTCGCATGCGGTTCGTCCTCGTCCTCAAGCAAAGGAGCAAAAACCGCAGATGGACGCCGATGGACACGGAGAAGAGAATCGCAAAAGAACACAACGCGGCGAGTCCGGACCAAATTGACCACGGATTGCACGGATTACTCGGATGGAGAAGAGAGTGAGCGGGATCAACGATGCTCTTATCCGTGTTCATCCGTGTCATCCGTGGCTCAACAAAAGTCGGTCCTTGATGATCATTGTTCTGGTTTGCGCGGCTGGTTGTCAGGTTGGCGCATTGTTCCAAAACAATTCAGGAATGCCAGACAAGAAGGGGGGGCTTGCTCGGCGGGGGCGGATCTCCGAATGAGGACGCTGAACTGGCCGAGTCGCCCGCGTTGGGGAGATTTTCAATCTATCATCAGTACCTCTGGAAATTTTCGCGAGACGCGCAAATTCTTTAACCACGGATCGCGGAATTGCATTCTGTTGGGGCGCGACCAGTTCGAACGCCGTGGAACCCGCCAGAGCACGGTCGATTACAAATCGGCGATACGGCAGATTCAATTCTGCGCTACTTTGTCCAACGGGCACGGTCGCTGACGGGCTGAGATCAGACCTCGATGCTTGCGCCAGGTTCTGGCTGGATGATCTTAATCTTGGGATAGCGCGAGCGGATTTGGTCCTCAACCCATTGGCGCGAATCGCGCTCGCCATGTCCGAGGAGCACGGCTCGCGGCCCAACCTTCCCCACAAAATCCACCAACTCTTCACGATTGGCATGCGCGGTGAGATCAAAATCGTCAACCGCACAACGCCGCGTCACCTCGCCGGCGCCGGCGCTGAACAGAAACGTCTGGCCCGGTTGCGCGGCCTTGAGCCGCCCGCCGGGCGTGTCCGGGTCCGCGTAACCGACAAAAAACACCGCTTGCCGTTCATCCCCGATCATGCGCAAGGCGAGATCGTGCGCGGCTGTCTTCTCGCTCATCATGCCGGCGGTGAGCACGAAAATCCGCCCGCCGGTCAGTTTCATTTTTTCGAGTTGATCTCTTTCCAACACGATCAGATTGAGCGCTTCCGTCAGCATTAGACTCGTATGCTGCCGATGCGTGCGATGCGCCTGGAGGTCATAAATCTCCGTGAAAACGCGGCCGAGTCCGCCGATATAAACCGGCTGTTTGCGAATCCGGCCGCTGTGCATGAGGAGCGCGAGCAACGCGAGAATCTCCTGGGTCCTGCCCAACGCGAAAACCGGGATCAGAACGCAACCTTTGCGTTGCAGGACGTGTTCGATGGCTTTCGCGAGACGTTCGATCTCGGCTTCACGCGTGAAACCGGTCGGCGTGGGCCGATTGCCTCGCGTTGTCTCCAGGATAAGCACGTCGGCTTCCACGTCCTCGAACCGCGCGCCTTTCAAAAGCGTCTGGTCTTGGAAGCAGACATCGCCGGTGTAAAAAACCGTCTCGCGCTCGCCCCGGATCATGATGCCGGAAGATCCCAGCGCATGGCCGGCATCAAAGAACTCCAGGGTCGGCGAAGGCAATCCAGAGCGCATTTTCTGGAAAGCAGCCCAGGAGATCTCGCGGTTATATTTGTAGCCCTGGAACAGATAAGCGAGGTCATCGACTTCGGTGTGGCTGTAGAGGGGATATTCCTTAATGCCCAACTCCTCGCGCTGCCGAATCATGACGTTCACCGAATTGTGCAGCACGCGCTCCACCAAAAAATAGCTCAACTCGCTCATGAGCACGTGAGCTTTGGGGAAATACCTCAGAGCCACGGGCAGCGACCCGACGTGATCATGATGGCAGTGGCTGATGGCGATCGCGTCGAGAGACTCATCTCGGATCGAATCGAAAAGGGGCAGCGCGTCATGGCCTTCCCGTTTGGGGTGAATGCCGGCATCCAGGAGCAGCCGGTGGCTTTCGATTTCGACGAACCACGCGCTCGCGCCAATGTTGTTCGAACCGTTGAGATTGATGATCCGCATAAAACGACGTGACCAGCCGGAATTCAGGTTCGCTCAGATGGAATCAGAATCAAAATAGAATCTGAGGTTGGCTGCAAAAAAATTTGAACATTCCTTGGCCGTTCAACGTCTTACAAATCGCAATAAATGCGATTTTCGGGGAGAAAAGGCTCCAAAGCCCCTCGCCGAAAAACCTCCGCCAGCTCATGGCGGAAAGGAGGTACGTTTGGTTGTTTGGGTTGGGCGGGCATCGCAAGGTGCCCGCTTTTCTTTTGCACTTTATACGATTTCCCTGCTCCGCTTCACAAGTGATTACTTCAGGACTTCAAGCTCTTCACGAGATCCCTGGCCGGAAATTGCCGCCCGGGGCATCGCGTATGGACAGGATTGATCTGCTGATGAGTTTTGACTGCGGAGGCTGAGAGACGGCAGCGCTTGAGCAAGTAACCGACGAGCGATTGGAGACTCGCCATTTGTTTCTGCGTCGGGCGTTCTTGATCGAAGTTTCCCACGAGGCAAATCCCGATGCTCTTGGCGTTGAGGGATTCGCTGGCGAGGTGGCCGCCATCAAGTTGTTCGCGCCATCGGTTGCCGATAGTGATGTCGCCATCTCGCATGCCATGGCCATTGCCGATGACGAAATGATATGCCAGCCCGTTCTCCATGTGCCGCTCTTCGCGATGGTATCGGTCCATGCCCGCCGCCGACCCGGCTTCGGTCGCACTGTGGTGGACCACGACGTAGCGCCACTTTCTGGAAGGGACGGAGATCAAATCAAGCTTCTTGCGCAACGCCGCATCCAGCGAACCGGCGGCCTTCCTGCCATCCGAGCCAGGAATTCGAATCACCATGCCGGGATAAATCCAGTTTGGCTGATCCAGTTGGTTGTGCTTCATCAACGCCGCTACGCTGACTTCGTGTTTGCGGGCTATCTCGGTCAAAGTGTCGTTTTTCCGGACCACGTATTGCTTGCCGGGATCGGCGGCAGCCAGTGAAGCCGTGAAGGAAAGAAGAAGGCCGAGGACGCAGGTGGTTCGAATGGAGGTTCGGACGCAGAAGCGCAGGGTCATGCTTTCGCTATAATGAAGTAACATGATTGGCCCCCGCTCGCCAGTGTTTTTCGTGTTTTTCCATGCCCGGAACAAAAATCAATGACAACCCCCTGAAAATCCCTTTAAGTCTCCCGGATTTTTATGCCGAAGCGCGCGGATATTCACTCCGTTCTTATCATTGGCGCCGGCCCGATCATCATCGGGCAGGCGTGCGAGTTCGATTACTCCGGCACCCAAGCCTGCAAAGCGCTCAAGGAAGAAGGCTTTCGGGTCATCCTGGTGAATTCCAATCCGGCCACGATCATGACGGACCCGGAATTCGCGGACCGCACCTACATCGAACCGATCACACCGGAGTGCGTGGAAAAAATCATTGCGCGGGAGGTCGAAGAATTGAAGCGGCTGGGCAACCCCGGCAAGCTGGTTCTCCTCCCCACGCTCGGCGGACAAACGGCGCTGAACACGGCGATGGCGCTCTTTCGCAGGGGCACGCTTGAGAAGTACGGCGTCGAAATGATCGGTGCGAACGCGCAGGCCATCGAACGGGGAGAGGATCGCCAGATTTTCAAAGACCTCATGATCGCCATCGGCCTGGATGTGCCGATCAGCGGCACGGCGCACACGCTGGAGGAAGCCCGGATGGTGGCGGAGAAGATTGGCCGGTTGCCGCTCATTATCCGCCCCGCGTTCACTCTGGGCGGGACCGGCGGCGGCATTGCCTACAATCGCGACGAGTTCGAGGAGATCACCAAGCGCGGCCTGGACCTTTCGCCGGTCTCCGAGGTGTTGATCGAGGAATCGCTGCTGGGCTGGAAGGAATACGAAATGGAGGTCATGCGGGACAAAGCAGACAACTGCGTGGTCATCTGTTCAATCGAGAATTTCGATCCCATGGGCATTCACACCGGGGATTCCATCACGGTGGCGCCCATTCAAACACTGACGGACAAAGAGTATCAGATCATGCGCGACGCCTCGTTTGCGGTCATCCGAGCCGTGGGCGTGGAGACTGGCGGCTCGAATATTCAATTCGCGTCGAACCCCGAAAACGGACGCATGGTTATTATCGAAATGAACCCCCGCGTGTCGCGTTCATCCGCGCTGGCGTCGAAGGCGACCGGCTTCCCGATTGCGAAAATCGCAGCCAAGCTGGCTGTCGGTTATCTTCTGGACGAAATCAAGAACGACATCACGCGCGAGACCCCCGCCAGCTTCGAGCCCACGATTGATTACGTCGTCACCAAAGTGCCGAGGTTTGCCTTTGAGAAGTTTCCCCAGGCGGACCCGACGCTCAACACGCAGATGAAATCAGTCGGAGAAGCGATGGCGATAGGCCGAACCTTCAAGGAGTCGCTCCAGAAAGCTTTGCGCTCCCTGGAAATTGGCCGCTCCGGGCTGGGAGGCGACGGCAAACCGTGGCGCATTGGGGATCAGATTTATGGGGACCGGGACCTTCTGCCACGCGACGTGATTTCAAGAAAGCTGAGCGTGCCCAACGCCGAGAGAGTCTTTTACGTCCGCCATGCGTTGCGGGCGGGCTTCACGATTGAGGAGATTTTCCAGCTCACGAAAATCGACCGCTGGTTCCTCGCCCAGATCAAGGAGATCGTAGATTTTGAGGAAGAACTCGCCTGTTCGGCGCGTGAAGATCGGAGCTACTGGTCCACGATCTCCAATTGATAGGGCGCTGAAAGGTCGCTTCCGGACCTTCGTACGGGGACTGCCTCATACTGAAAATCGACCTTGAAACGGTAATGGACGATTTTCTGGTCGGCCGCGATGGGGACGAGTGTTTCCCAACGGTTCTTCAGCACGGGAGCGGGTTGCATGGGATAGGTTTGCAGGCCGACGATGACGCTGGGCTGGACGGTTTCTTTCCGCAAAGACTTCTGATTGCTGCTGAACACCATCTCGAAGGGGTAGAGCCCGGTCGTATTTCGAGTTTGCCTGCTTGGTGTCAGGTTCGTAATGGTTGTTGAGCAACCGGATAGGCACAGCGCGATCCCAAGAAGTGAAACGTGTTTCAGGAGCCTCATAGCGGGCGCAGCCTGACATAACGCGGGCGGCGTTGTAAAGTTGGATTTCCCGCGTTTTCCGTTTGACCGTGCTTGGGCGCCCTGGGTAGGGTGCGTCCCTTAAATTCAGAGTAGCGATATGTTTCAAAGCATCCGGCGGCATCAGAAGTGGCTCTGGTTGGTGATTACGACGCTGACCATCATCAGCTTCGTCATTTTCTTTTCCCCGCAACAAACTCAACGGGGATCCTCACAGATTGGATCCGGGGCCGTCATCGGCACGATCAATGGCCGCCCCATCACCCGCGAGGAATATCTGAACACGTATCGTGAGGCCGAGCTGCGCTACCTTTTCAGCACCGGCAACTGGCCGCGCGAGGACGAAATGAGCCGGCAAATGGGAATCATGGACCGCGAGACCCGCAACCGCCTGCTTCTGGTCCAGAAACTCAAAGAATTCAACATCCAGGTCAGCGAGACATCCATCGCTCAGTGGATTGTCGAAGCATTCCAGGATCGCGCCACCGGGAAGTTTCGACAGGAGGATTACGATGGATTCATCAAGTTGCGCTTGCCCCAGCAGAATCTCGTCGAAGCCGATTTCCAGCGATTCGTTCGGCACGAGGTTGGCATTCAGCACCTGATCGCCTTGACCGGCTTGACGGGAAAACTCATCACACCTCAGGAGGCGGAGATCATTTTTCGCCGCGAAAACGAGCAAGCGGACACCCAAGCCGTCTTCCTCCAATCCTCAAACTACCTTTCCAAAGTCGTTGAGACGCCGGCCGATTTGATGACCTATTACACGAACCATCAGGCCAGCTACCGCATTCCTGAACGGGTTCAGGTGGTCTATGTCAAGTTCGACGCCACCAACTACATGACCGAAGCCGAGCAGAAACTGGTGGCCCAGACCAATCTGACGCAAATGATCGATGCCGAGTTTCTCCAGCGCGGCACCAACTCATTCCGAGGTACCAATGGCCTCGCGCTCGCGCCGGAAGAAGCCAAGCAAAAAATCCGCGACGAGTATCGTCATGGCGCGGCGATGTTCGAAGCGCGCAAGAAAGCGATCGAATTCGCCAATGAGGTGCTCGAACTGCCCGCAGGAACCAACAATCTGGCCAACCTGGCTGCCGCCAAAGGCATCCTTTCCACCGTGACAGATCCCTTCTCGAAGGACGGCCAGCCGCCCAACCTCAAAGTGCCGGACACATTCGTGCAGGCCGCGTTTCAGCTTTCTCCCGCCCAGCCGTTTTACGAACAGCCGATCGTGGCTGAGGATGGGGTTTATCTGGTGGGTTTCCACAAACGCGTTCCCAGCGAGGTCAAGCCATTCGAGGCGGTGCGCGACCAGGTCGCGACTGAGTTTCGCAAGAGCAAGGCGAACGAGTTGCTGAATGCGGCAGGCCGGGAGTTGCAAAGCACGCTCACAAACAGTCTGGCCCAGGGAAAGACTTTTGCCGCAGCGTGCAAGGAAGCCAATGTCGAGCCAATTGACCTTCCTCCGTTCTCCCAGAAGACGCTGTCGTTGCCTCAAATCGCCAACCGGGCGGACCTGACCTCCCTGAAGACGACGGCCTTTTCTCTGCACACCAACCAGGTCAGTTCGTTCACTTACTCTCGCGACTCAGGATTTATCGTTTATCTGGAGGCGAAGGTTCCCGTGCCGGACGAGCGGGTGAAGACTGAAGTGCGGGAGTTTACGGACAATCTGCGCCGCACGCGCCAGTACGAGGCGTTCGGCGAATGGATGCGCAAAGAAATGGACCTCGCTCGGATCACGTTGCAGGGAGATAAACAGCCTGGCGCCAACTGAACAGCCCCATCAAACTTTCCTCCCCGGCCACCCGGGAATTCTGGGAAATCCCCATCCTGTTTGAAGACGAGCACCTGCTTGCTCTCGACAAACCCAGCCGCCTGCTCACATCGCCCGATCGCTACGACCCGGCGCGGCCGAATCTCATGCGTCTGCTTCAGGACGCCATCCAGCGCGGCGTCGCCTGGACAAAGGAACACCGCGTCAATTACCTGGCCAACGCGCATCGCCTCGATTTCGAGACCACGGGAATTCTGCTCCTGGCGAAGGACAAGCCCACGCTCATCGCGCTGGCCAACCAGTTCGGCACCGAGAAACCTTCCAAGACTTATGTCGCCCTGGTTCACTCCAGCCTGGAAAAGGAAGCCTTTGACGTGGACCGGAAACTGGGGCCGCACCCGCACAAGATTGGCCTGATGCGGGTGGACCAGAAACAAGGGAAAAGAGCCAAAACTCATTTCGAGGTCTTGGAACGGTTTCAAGGTTACACGCTCTTGAAGTGCCTGCCTCTAACCGGGCGAACGCATCAAATCCGCGTCCACCTGCAATCGGTCCGTCTGCCGGTGGTGGCAGACTCTTTGTATGGCGGCCGTCCGCTTTTGCTCTCGACCTTGAAGTCCGATTACCGTTTGAAGCCGGGAGCAACCGAAAAGCCATTGATTCAGCGCGTGGCCCTGCACGCAGCCGGCCTGAGCTGCGAGCATCCGATCAAAGCTTCCTCGGTGACGATCGAGGCGCCCTGGCCCAATGATTTGCAGGTGGCCGTGAAGTACCTGCGCCGTTACGCCGCCATTTGAACGGCGGGCAGGCTCTCACAAGTGCGGCTCGCCCCGGTTCGCGAGCAAACGGACCAACCGCACACCGATGACGACGGCGACCACAAGCAACGACGCCCCCGACGCGTGCGAGAGCCTCACCAGGGTCTTGGCCGAGAATTTTCCCTGGCCCAGAGAAACCACGAAACTCAAGAAGAGAAACCAGGCCGAGGCGCCGAACACGATGCCCAGCACGCAAGAGCCTTTGCTGATCCAGGTGTTGGCGATCCACTCGTGGGACATGAACGTCGCCGACAGCGTGATCCAGAACAGCAACACACCTGGATTGCCCAGGACGCGCACGAAGCCGATCATGAATGCGGTGTGCGGATGAAGCCGATGCTCGACCCGTTCCACGCTTTTCGTCGTCGCGGGCAATTTGCGGACCAGCAGATATTTTACGCCGAAAAACAGGGTGGCCAGGAAACTCAGCAACTCGATCGAGGCGCGTAAGAGCGGCGAGGCAAACAAGCCGGAGAAACCGGCGAACGCCAGGCCGCAGTAGATGGTCTCCATGGCAATGGCTCCAAAGCCGATAAGCAACGCCCAGCGAAAGCCGCGCCGCGCGCCTTCATTGACGATCGCGATGTTGATCGGCCCGACGGGAATCGAGGCCAGAAAACCGCTCGCGAATCCGAGAAAAACGGCGAACAGAATTGAGTAAAGTTCCACCATTGCTTCGCCAGCGGCGATCCTCAGAATGCCTCCAAAACCAAGATCGATTTCAACGCATCCCTGAACCTTAACCGATTTAACAGTTTAACCTTGTAACGTTTCAACGACTTTAGCCTGATGGGTCCTCCTCGGTTTCGTCTTCGATCTCCTGGACGATCTTCCGGGAGAGCCGCGGCCGAACAAAGCCGTAGATCAGATACGCGGTGAAGATCACTGCCAGCACGACCGGCAAGATTTTGCGCCACGTGATCAGGAAAAAGCCAATGACGACGATGGTGATCACCATGCGCGTAAAAGTCCTCCGCGTGCGCCAGTCGAACTTCTTGAAGGACGGATAGCGCACGTCGCTCACCATCATGACGGACAGAAAAACCATCAAGACCGGCAACACGTACCTCCACCGTCCCGTGGCGAATCCTTTGTCATCCCACCACAACAGAAACAACGTCAGCGACGCCACCAGGCCGGCCGCCGCGGGGATTGGAAAGCCGAGGAATTCGCTCGAACTGCTGCCGTTGGGTTGACTCGCAATGCAGTTGAACCGGGCCAGCCGCAACGCGCCGCAAATCAGGTAAATCGAGGCGATGAACCAGCCGAACTCGGGGTGCTCCACAAACACATCCTTCAGCACGATCCGATGCACCAGGAACGCCGGAGCCGCGCCGAACGATATGATGTCCGCGAGCGAATCGAATTCGCGGCCGAAGGGACTGTCGTACCCGCCCATCCGGGCCACACGGCCATCCAACAAATCAAAAATGCAGGCCAGCAGAATGAAGAACAACGCTTGCCGAATCACCGCGCCGAAATTCGAGGCGTGCAGGTCCGCCTCGACAATCCGGGTCAACGCCAGAAACCCGCAGAAAAGATTGCCCGCCGTCAGCAAGTTCGGCAACAGGTAGATGACCAGTTTGCCGCCTTCGCGTTCACCGGCCCATGCTTTGTCGGCAGGCATTGCCATGGAGAGGTCCTATAAGGTCTGGTCACTCGGCTCGCACCCGGCGTTCTGACCGATCCTCCGCGGAGAACTGCGTCCACGACGCGCCGTGCCGTGGGCTGGGGGATTTATGGAGAGGAGCCATCGATCCTTCCACCGCTCCGGCTCTGGCCATTACCGTTTCGCCTCCTTTCACCTTGTCCCCAAGCCGCACCTCGACTCGGGCTGCCAGCGGCAAGTACAGGTCCACTCGCGAACCGAACCGAATCAGGCTAATGCGTTCGCCACGTCCGACCCGATCCTCGACCGCGACCCAGGGAACGATTCGTCGGGCGATCAGGCCGGCAATGAGCCGGACCGCTATGCGCCCTCCAGGAAGATTCGCAGATTCAATCCCGATCAACGCGTTTTCGTTTTGCGAACTGAAATCGGCCCGCATGGCATTGAAGAACTTTCCGCGGTGATCCTGCAAATAGACAATTTTTCCAGAGACCGGCGCGTTCTGGACGTGGACGTCAAAGACGGAGAGAAAAGTGGAAATCCGAAGGCATCGGCTTCCCATGAACTCGCGCTCGTCCGTTTCTTCGATCACATCGACCGTGCCATGCGCCGGGGCGACAATGGCGTCCGAGTCGGCCGGCACATCGGGATCCGGATCGCGGAAAAAATTCAGGCAGAAGCCGAAAAACAAGAGCCAGATGCCTCCGGTCGCGGCAGCCAGCGCTCGAAACAAGGAGGTGTTGGCCAGGGCCAGCCAGGCCGCGGCAAGAACGCACAGCCACAGCAAGGAACTCCACAGGATGAGACGCATCCCCTCTTTCCGAGCCTTGCCCGCATGTTGCATCGGCGCATTGTAGGTTTCTCAAGTGCCTTGAAAAGAGGATTCGGAAGTTCAGTCCGCTCAGTCCGTTGATTTCCTTTTGTCTCGCTCGCCCGCGCCGCTAGAGTGGGCCGCCGATGAGAAACATCGTTTATTTCGACCTGGAAACACAGAGGTCCGCCGACGAAGTGGGCGGCTGGAAGAACATTCGCGACATGAGGATGAGCGTCGGAGTCACGTTCAGCAGCCGCGACGGCCAGTACCGGATTTATGACGAAAGACGCGTCAACGATTTGATCGCGGAACTGATGCGAGCGGATTTGGTGGTGGGTTTCAACCAGACCCTGTTTGATTACGAAGTCCTGCACAGCTACTCCATCGTTGACCTTCGACAGATCCCCGCCCTCGATCTGCTCCTGGATTTGCAGAAGGTGGTCAACCATCGGCTTTCCCTCGATTCCATCTCCTCCTGCACGCTGGGCGTGGAAAAGACGTCGGAAGGCATGCAAGCGATCGAGTGGTTTCGGCAAGGGCGCCTGCTGGAAATCGCCGAGTACTGCTGTTACGACGTAAAAATCACGCGACTCCTGCACGAGTACGGCGCCAAACACAAACAGCTCTTTTACCGGAATCGGTTCGGGAACAAGCTTTCGGTGCCGGTCGCGTGGTGAAAGCGTGTTACTGCAAATCACTTCTGAGACGCCATCACCGCAAGGTTGGTTCGCCGGAGCCGATTGGACAATTCCATGGCGATGTTCCGCATCACGACCATTCCCAGGTGCGGCTCGCGTTGCGCCAGATCGTTGAACGCGGTCCGCTCAATGATCAGCAGAATGCTCGGCTGGCTGGCGACCGCGATGGCCCCCGCGCCGCGCCATCCAGAAAAGCCAGCCCGGCCGTGATTGTGCCGTCACGCTGAGCGAGAATCGCGCGGAAAGAAGCATTCGCCGCCGTGCGCAAATAGCCGTACCCCATGTTGAAGGTTCCCGACACTTCGATGGCAAGATTCGCCGCCGCCAGTTGGGAGCGATACCGCTCGAAATCGCCGATTGAGGCATCGACGCAGGTCACCTCGGTCTGCAACGGGTAACCGATTGTTCCATCCTGAATCGAAATGGGATTGGGAATCTTGAGATTGGCGAGAACGACCGTGGACAGTTCCTTGATCTGCGGCAGTGATTCGGACAGCGGCAGCCGCGCCAGCAATTCGGGATTGGTCGGGCGGACATAGAAGAGCGCTCCTTCCCGGACGTGGTTCATGTGTTTGAAAGGCTGGTAGCCGACGCAGGCGTATCCGGCCTTCTCGAACAGCACCTGCTGCGCATGGTCGCTCGCAAAAAACGCGCGTGACAGCGTGTTGTTTCCGTTCGACCGTCAGTTCAGTGACCCTCCTCAGCAACTCCTCGGCGGCGCCGTCTTCGTGACTGCCCGGGCGAACAAAAAACCGGCCGAGATTCGCGATGGGATTGGTGTTATTGAGCAGGGGAGGCAAAAAGGAGATACTGGTCACCAGCCGCCCATCTTGTTCGGCGACCCAGGTCTCCGCGTCGGCCCCTGGGCTGAACAGGCCCGCGCTCCAGGAAGCTCCATAGATTTGCCGGTCGGGATAATCGTCGCCCAGCGACGCCCGGAGCAATTCAAGATACTGCGGCGCGTCGTTTGCCCGGCCGGGACGGATGGTTCTAGCCATGACTCAAGAGAATCTGCCCGGTTTCCCCAAGGAGAAAATGAGGCCCAATGTGCCGAGCCTTGGGTTGGTGCCCGCGACAGGACTTGAACCTGTACGATGTTACTCACTAGAACCTGAATCTAGCGCGTCTGCCAATTCCGCCACGCGGGCAACTTTCACTGCAACAACTTAGCAAATAAGCTGTCCAAGTTCTCGTTCAATCTCAAACTCGCGCCGCTACTCCTACACCAACGACCGGGACAACCGCAAGCATCCAATTCGAGGACTCTGGAAGCGCAATTCCGCACCCTGCTGGTCGAGCGTGGTGAGAATCGTTTGCGGCACGATTGCCGCCATCATTTCATTCCCCACGCGGTGAGAAGCGGGATTGACTTCATGACCATTGCCCGATGGGTCGGGCACAAAGACGGCGGCGTGTTGATCGGCAAAGTGTACGGCCAGCTGAGCAATGAACACGCGCGCGCACAGGCCGCCCGGCTGAGCTTCGGACCGACCATCGCGACCTTGCCAGCCGTCAAGGCCGTGTGAATGGCGAGCCGAGCTATTCGGAGCGCCGTGGTGAATGAACGGCAAGGGACCCGCCGTGCCGTTTGCTCAAACGCTCGGCGGGGTCTTTCGCTCGCGATTCAAGTAACGCTTGCATTCGGAGATGACCTGGCCTCGGAACTGAACCAACGTGAGGGATTGGTAGTAGGGGCGAACGCAATCATCAAACAACTGGTTGACCAGCCGGTTGAACTGAATTTTCGCTTCCTTGCAGGACGGGGAATTCGGATCGTCGGCGTATTGGAAACGGTCGAACAATTCCGCCAGACGGCTATGTCATCCGGGGAAACAGTCCTTCGGGCGTCGGCAGATTCTGACATTGAAGGCTCTCGCTGATGTTGGCCAAACGTTTGTCTGCCGCGAGCCGGTAATCCAAAGCCAGATTGTAAAGCTCCGGCGTGCCGCAGTTGGGAAAGACCTCGGTCAATTGCTTGAGCACGTCCACCACCGCGCCGGCGAACTCTTGCATTCGCCGCCAGACCTCCGCTTCCTCCTCCAGCGTGTCCGTCCGGCGCGCCATCAAAGCAGCCGCTTTGTAGGTTTGCTTGAGCGCGGTTTCCACTCTGGCAACTTCCTTCGCGAAAATCCTGCTTGAATCCGCGTCGCCCGGATCGAGTTCGGCCGCCGTGCGGCGCAAGCCCTCGATTGGCTCGCGGCTGAGCCGCGCCACGTCATCAATCGTCAAGCAGCCTGTCATACGAACAAGTATCGCGGTGAAGGGTACGAAAGACAAGGCTTCTATGGCCTGCACAGGGAGGCTTTGCCATGCACGGCCTTGCATGGGAGAGTGCTCATACAGTTTAGCCGGCGTGGTTTTTCGCCACGGCTGGCCGTGAAGCTTTGTCGGCGCACTGCTCATTGTGCATCCCTCCTTGGCACTTTCGGTTCCCGCGTCCCGGCTCAGATACAATCGACAATCGAAAGGGAACGACTACCAGAGAAACGACCTGTGCTCTGCGACCAGTTTTTCGCCGTCCCATAAAGTGGCCCGCCAGGCCAGCAGCTCTCCCATTTGCTGGAATTGCTCGCCGGACACCCTGAGCGCGGACCAACTGCTAAACCAACGTCTCTTCCGAACCGACTGCTCCACCACCAAAGGCTTCAACAAATAGTTTTTGCTCGTGCGCAGTTCCATGCGCAACTTCAGATTCCGGGGCGATCCCCCTTTGGCCTTCCATTGAATATCGAAGCGCAGCGCGGACCGCTGCTCCGGACTTTTCCGGAGAACCTCCTGGTAAGCGTCGCGCTCATAAAGGCTCGGAGACAAGGCGTGCCGGCCTTCCAAGTCGAGATAATGCGGAAGCACCTTGATGATCTTGGCGTCCGCAGCTTCGAGGAAAAGAGCGCAGAAGGGGAGAAGCGTGAGGAAAAGAACGATTCGCAGCGCGGCCTTCAGGCTGCTTCCGGCTCCGCTCTGGAGTTCGGCATTGCAGCGGCCTAAAGGCCGCAGTCCGGAGGGTGGGTTCATGGGAAGCTTGCTTGGTTTCAGGACCAGGCACACGACCCATGAACCGAGGCCGTGCGGACCGCAGCCTTTAGACTGCTTCCGCGCACTCTCCGGAGTCGAGCGTTGAAGCGGCCTAAGGGTCTGTGCAAAAATAAATTCCGGTTTTGCTGGAGGCGATTTCGCTTTCTGGCGAGGCACGACGAAGGAGCATAGCCAGGGCTCTGCGACTGAGGAGAAACGAAGCCAGAAAGCGAAATCGCCCCAGCCCTCCGGGGCGGGGCGGCACCTGGCCGGCTGCGGCGTTGCTCGTCGGTCACAGCCCCAAAACGGGGATGCTCCCTCCTCGCGCCTTGCATCCGGCCAGGCGGCGCTCCCGCCAAAACCGGAAGTTATTTCTGCACAGACCCTAAGTGGTCCGGAACCAACCCACCCCTTCCACTCCCAGGAGGGGATCTCCATGCGGCGTCACAGAGCCCAGTTCTGCTTCTGGGAAGTTCCCTTGGTCTCGGAACCATGCACTCGGCCCATGAACCCGGTAGGGCGAGTCCGTCCCGGCGAGCTGCTCGACGTGCGTGGAACACGTCCGACTCGGCTCGCTGGGGACAGGCTCGCCCTACCGTCTGGTTCATGGGAAGAGCGATTGAGCTCGCGGGGCGCAAGCAGATCCAATTCGGATGGCTTCACTCTGATTGAGCTTCTCGTCGTCATCGCGGTGATCGCAGTTCTGGCGGCGTTGCTTTTGCCCAGTTTGCTCAGCGCCAAGGCCGCTGGACAATCCGCTCGTTGCCGGGGGAATCTGCGCCAGGTCGGGTTGGCGCTGCAGATGTACGTCCACGAAAACACGCATTACCCGTTGCTCGCGACCCGCCAGAATCCTGCGCTGCCCGAAGGCGCAAAATGGTACGACGACCTCAAGCCTTATCTGGTCCACAAATGGACGAACGATCTGTTCCTCTGTCCGAGCTTCAAATTGGAGACGTTTGATGGTCGCGATGAGGGCGATTATTTCTACCTCTCGATTGGGAGCTATGGCTACAACGTGGGCAGCGCCGGCCAGGACGATGCTTACCAATTCGGCCTGGCGGGCAAGTTCGCCTCGCAGGCCCGGATGACCGCGACCGCCACGCGCGAAACGGAGGTCAAGGTTCCGGCGGACATGATCGCCAGCGCCGATGCTTATTCGACCTGGTCACGCCCGGAGGATCAGCTCGTGCTTGGATTGGAAATCCTGTCCCGCAAACTGCACAACCAACTCGACTTCACTCCGCTCGTCCGCGAACTCAAAGCGGTCAACCAGCGGCACAATGGCAAACTGAACGTTGGGTTTTGCGACGGCCATGCGGAGTCGATCAAGACCCGCGAACTGCTCCTCGATCCTAATCCGAGATTCCTCAAACGCTGGCACACGGACAACGAGCCGCACTCGGAATTGTTCCGCTGAGAGGATGGAGGATGGAAGGATGGAGGATGGCGGTGGATTTGTTCTGTCCCACTCATTTAACCGATTTAACGATTTGACGTTGTAACGTTTTAGCCGCTTCGCCGCGCTGCGGTTAAGGTGTTGAACAGAGATATCGATCAAACCACTCCAGCATCCTGCGCCACATGTCCGGCAGATAAACATGGCCAACGTCTGGATAGATTCTGCTCTCGAACGCGCTGCCCTTGCCGTAAAGGCGATACACCGGCCGAACTTTGTCCTCAATCGCGCGAATCCCCGATACAGGCGCGCCTTGGTCCTGGTCTCCGGTCAAAAAGAGAACAGGCCGAGGCGCGATCAAGGAAACCACGGCTTCGGTGTCGAAGTGTTTCAGCATGCCGGGGACAAAATAATAAATCCCATGGTATTTCAGCCCTTCGCTCCGGATGAGATCCTGGTAGCGCGTGAAGCAGGCCACGGCGACGCCCGCCTTGAGCCGTTCGTCCAACGCCATCAACCACCAGGTCCGCGTCGCGCCCATGCTAATCCCGGTCACGCCCACGCGTTCGGGGTCCACTTCGGGCCGGGACACCAGATAATCGAGCGCCATCAGGTCGTCGCGAAGAATCATCCCCCAGAGGGTGCGTCCGGCCCAGAGATTGAACTTGCTCGCGGTCATTTCGCCCGCGCCGCCCTTTTCGCTGGGGCCGCCCGGGCCTTGCCCGTTCCGTTCGCCGAAGCAATAAGCGTCAATGGCCAGCACCGCGAACCCTCGCTTCACCAGCGTTGGCCCGGGCGGCTCTGGCGTGTGTTCGGCACGAAAGATTTCCTCCTTGCCGTTGTCATACTGGCCGCCGTGCCAGTGGCAATACAGGATCGCAGGTGAACGGCCGGACGTTTTCTTGGGGAGCAAAAGGGAGCCCGGAACCGTGGCGCCCGCGCCGTTGTCGAATTGGAATTTCTCCAGCCAATAATCGCCGCGATCTTCCCGAAGCGATGTTTGCACGAACGGCTTCTGGGGACGGGCGGGCAAGTCGCCAAGAAGTTTCCAAAGCTGAGCGCGAACTTCCTTGCGTTGCTTGATCCATCCACGGCGAGTCGGAGACGGTCGAAAATCCGGGGCGACCTCGGCGGCCTCCAGCCAGCGAGATGCAATGCTCTGGTTTGTTTGCGGCATGCCTGTGACCGTGGAGACGCCGTAGAAAAGCGCGAGCACAAATCCGCTTCGGCACGCCTCACGGCTGCGTTCTTTCATGATGACGTTTAGCGGTATCATGGACTTGGTGAATCGCCCTCACCCTAACCCTCTCCCCCAGGAGAGGGAACAGCCATTTCCCGCGCTGAAAAATGTCCCTGATCAGTGATCGAACTCGAGGTCCAGAAAACCTCTCGCTCTCAGCGCGCACGCTCGACTTCATCAAGCTCTTTGGCGCTGAGTTGCATGAGCACTTCACCGTTCTTGACGAGAACGCCGAGGCGTCGTTCCGGACTCGATTGATCCTTGGCCTTTAGCCACGCCTCGACGAAGTAGCCGGCCTCCAGAACTTTGCCGCCCATGAGCGGACCGGCTTTGACGTACCCGGCGAACGGTTTGCCCAATCGGCATTCGGCGGCGCCGAAGTGGCTCCGGACGATCTGCTCGTAGTTGTCCGGATACGCGCCGTAATCGACTTTCGTGGCCGCGTTGCCCCCGCCTGCGGAGGGTGCGGTCTCGCATCCAAACGCACCCGACAAAAACACCGCGGCCAGGAGTGGAAGGAGATTTTTCATGCCCGACAATTTGGTTTCGGGGCGACCATTTGACAACGAAAAAGCCGCTCAGCGTGGACCTTCTTTCCATGAAACCAAACGGTAGGGCGAGCCTGTCCCCAGCGAGCCGAGTCGGACGTGTTCCACGCACGTCGAGCGGCTCGCCGGGGACGGACTCGCCCTACCTGGTTCATGGTCCATGTGCATGGCGCCGAAGCCATGAACCTGGTAAGGACGGATTCCACTCCGTCCCTGACCTTGTCAGCGATCGAAAGAGCCAATCCCGGGACGCGGTGGAACGCGTCCTTACCCGTTCTTACCCGTTCTTACCCGTTCAAGGAACCAACTTTGAACTTGAAACCTTGAACTTTGAACTCGCGTTGCGCCGCGCCCGAATTTTCTCGCGCGGAAACGGAATGGGCTTACTTTGAGCGACTGCAATTCTATGATCACCTCCATCAAACACCGGCTGGCTCAAGGGGAAATCGTCCGCGTGCTCGCGTTCGCTTCGCTCGCGAGTCCTAAACTCGTCGAAATCGCTGGATTGTCCGGAGGATTTCAAGGCATCTGGATCGACCAGGAACATTCCGCCATCCCGCACCGGGAACTCGAGCTTTTGCTCATCGCTTGCCGCGCGGCGGGGCTCGACGCCTTCGTGCGCGTGGCGCCGACGGATTACGCCACAGTCATGCGGCCGATGGAGACCGGCGCGAGTGGCCTCATGGTTGCGCAGATTCGGTCGGTCGATCAAGTGCGGCAGATCGTGCAGTGGGCGAAGTATCCTCCCATGGGCGTGCGCGGGTTGTTTCTTGCGAACTATGAAGCCGGCTACGGCACAGCGATCCCTGCCGAACATCTTCCGCGAGCCAACCGCGACCGTTGGCTCTGCGTCCAAATCGAAACCGCCGAAGCCGTCGAGTGCGCCCACGAAATCGCAGCGGTGGACGGCGTGGACAGCTTGTTCATCGGACCGAGCGATTTGTCATGCACGCTGGGCGTTCCGGGGCAAGCCATGCATCCGAAGTGCATTGCGGCGATGGAACGTGTTTCGGCGGCGGTGAAGAAGACCGGAAAAACCTGGGGCGTCCTCGCGCGCAGTCCGGAGCACGCGGCCAAGTGCCGCGAGCTCGGCTGCCTGCTCTTCAGTCTGGCTGGCGACGTCGATTTGATTCACCGCGGCTTCCAGGCCACGAAGAAGCTGTATCCGGAGTTTTTTGCGCCATGAGAGAATCAAACCGCGCTCACTCCTCAGTTACTGCTTGGTCCGCGGGATGGACGACAAAGCTCGTAGCGCAGAGTGGCACTCTGCCGTGTCGCAGAATTGTATTCTGCGGGGCGTCTCCCAGTCCGAGCCCGCTGGGACTTGCCGGCGCCCTGCCGATTGGAAATCGGCGATACAGCACATTGAAAATCTGCGCTACGGTTCTCCGGTCGATCTGTCGTCAATCCCACGGTCTGCACAGTCAACGACGGTGGGGCGACGCTCCTGCGGAGCCTTTCTTCGATGGCATTGGCTCGGCAGGAGCCTCGCCCCACCTTGACTGAGGGGACATCGAGACGCGTTGCCGCGAATTTTTGTTGCGGTTCCGACGCGCTGTGCTCTATTGCGGGAGCCGACAGCCCAGTCCGCAGACCGAGCACTGGCTTCGCCAAGTCAACACACTACTGAAATATGCAGACCACCACTGAAGAGAGCCTCGTCGTCCAGAAAACCAAAGAGTTATGCCAGACGATCCTGGATCAGCCGGAATTCCAAACGATGCGGCAGCAGATCGAGAGTTTCATGGCCAACGACGAAGCCAAGTTGCAGTATCAGCTCCTGAGCGAGCGGGGAGAATACCTGCGCCACAAACAACAGCAGGGACTCCAGCTTTCGGATGAAGAAGCTTCCGAATTTGAAGAGCAACGCGAACAGTTCCTCAACAACCCGGTCGCACGCGGGTTTCTCAATGCGCAGCAGGAGATGCACAAGGTCCGGGAGTCAGTCGGCCAATTCGTCAGCAAGACTTTTGAACTCGGCCGCGTGCCTAACGCCGAGGATTTCGATTCCGGCTCGTGCGGCCACGGCTGCGGCTGCCATCATTGATCCACGTCCGGATCACTTGACCACTCGCACGGCGCCGGATGGTTGGACCTCAACCTCCCGCGCGGCCAACGGAAGCTCAGTCGTCGTCGTTTTTCCTCCCGGCCATCGTACCCAGATTCGCGTCGGTGGCTGGGGTGTTCCCAAGACGGCCACGCTGCTGTCTTGAGACCAGTACCCTCCGCCTGCGCGGATTTCGTGAGCCGGACCACCCCGGTCTCCAAACAAGACTCGGATGGTCGCGCCAACGGCGGACGGATTGCCCGCCGAACCCTTCAGGCGCACACGCAATCCCGGTTTGCCTCCCCGATTTTGGTATAGCTTCGTCGGGCCTGCATTCTGGCCGACCGCGAGGTCAAGTCTCCCGTCGGCATCGAAATCACCCAGCGCGCAGCCGCGCTGCTCGCCCTGAATCAACACGCCGCTCTGTTGTCCGTCCAGGGCCTCCAATCTCCCGCTCCCGTCGCCTCTCATCCACAACCCTCGGCCGGCATCGTAGCGGGACGTCTCCGGTTGCGTGGCAAAGAAATTCTGGCTCAGGAACAAATCTGCATTTCCGTCCCCGTCGCAGTCACCTACAGCCAATCCAAATGCCGGGGCGAATTGAGCTTCGACCGGCAAAGGCCGAGCCTCGAAATGATCGCTTCGGTTCAGGAACAGCGTGGATTCCAACCAATGCGCCCGCAGTTCGCGTCCCTTCTTCAACGATTCGCCACCGATGTCGCTCAAGCTGGCCGCGGCATAGGCGTTGAAAGTCGCGAAGCGCTCGCGCACAAACGGCAGAACGCCGCCGATGATGTCGAAGCCGCGCCAGGGGACGACCCTTTGCGTCGCTCGATCCAGGTAAGCTTCGAGCACATCCACCGCTCCGGTTCCGTTGAAATCGCCAAAATGAACTCGGAGAGAATCCCGCCGGAAGAGTTCGTATTTCGTGTTGCGGCCCCAATTCGAGGCGATGATGTCCATTCTTCCGTCCCCGTCGAAATCGCCAGTCGTGACGCCGTTCCACCAGCCGGTCAGAGAGTTGAGAGTCTGGAGTTGAGAGTTGAGAGGGGTTGAATCGTGCCAACGAAGCATTGGATTCCACTCGGCGAGACGGCCCTTGTCATTGCGAAACAAGAGAATTGGGCCCCACTCGCACGCGAGGAGCAACTCTGGACTTCCGTCTCCATCCAAATCGCTAAACGCAGCTCCGCTCACGAGGCCCAATCGTTCCCATCGTTGGGAAACCACAAAACGTCCGGCTTCATTCTTCAACAGCATCGAGGTCGCGGGCTCCGGATAACGCCCCGCAATGACGCGTCCGCCGATGAACAAATCCAGGTTGCCGTCTGCATCCACATCGGCCAGGGCGAGCGGTCCGGTGCTTGAGGAAGGGCCCAGGATGCTGTCGCCGGCGGCCTTGCGATTCAGGTCGTAGATTCGGATCCAGCCGCCATTCGTAAGGCCGTCTTCATAGTTTGCGGAGCCAACCAGCAGGTTCGAGCCGAAGCCCACGATGGCCGTTTGGTCGCGGGCGACGGGCCGGCTCACCGTGGGTTCGCCCAGGGAAGCAAACTTTCCATCGCCTTGATTGCGAAACACGATCAGCGAGCCTCCCTTGCCGCTGCCGATGACCAGATCATCGAAACCATCGCTATCCACGTCCTGCCAGCAGACCCCCGGCCCTAGCTGGCTCAGGCGATTCGGGAGTAACGGCTGGCGCGCAAAATCGTCGAAAGGCTCCTCGGGGTGGACATGGTTCAGCAAATGGCTGACGTCCTGGAAGAGGCCCTCGGATTGTGGGGCAGGCTTTCCCGCCTGCCGGTTCTCCGGGCTTTCTTGCCCGGACACTCTGGCGGCTGGAAAGCCGCCCGGACCCGCCGACTGGAAAGGCGGCGCTACGCCGGCGCTCGCTTCATCAATCTCGTAGATAAAATTCGGCGTGGCATTTGTCACCACGCTGCGACGTCCGCTGCGCCAGGTCACTTCGACGCGCAAATCATTGGTGAGCGCCCCGGCTGCGAAAATTCGGATTGAGTCGTCGCCCGAAAGGTACCGCCCGCCGGAAGTCATTTCCTGACTTTGCAGAATCGAACCTCCGCTCACTTTGATGGCCGCGCCAATGCCCCGTGTATTCGGCGCGGCGCCCTTCAATCGCACAGCCAGTCGCGGCGCGGAGGTCTCATTCCGGTAAATCCCGGCGGGCGCATTCAAGTTGTTCACGACCACATCGAAGTCGCCATCGTTATCGAGATCGGCCAGCGCCATTCCGTGTGAAACGCCGATGGGGTCGAATCCCCACGCCTTGCTCACGTCTTCAAAAGTCAGATCACCGCGATTTCGAAACGCAAAACTTGGTGTGAGCAGCGGCGGGAATTGGGGCAGCGCTTTCAACGACTTGCCCGGATTGCGCCTGGTCAATTCTTCGAGCCGCGCGCTGCCGTCGGAGTCGATGACGTCGTGGCCATTGCCCGTGGAGATCAGCAAGTCCTCGTAGCCGTCCAGATCCACGTCCAGGAAGATGGGGCACCAGGACCACTCGGAGGCCTGCAATCCGCTGAACTGCGCGATCTCGGCGAACGTGGTGTCCCCGCGATTCAGATAAAGCGTGTTGCGCATGACTTCGGGCCGGTTGTCGATCGCGCCGAAGGGCAGCGCCATCAGATCGGGAAGCACGTTTACGCGCTGCATGTGCCGGCGTTTGTGGTCGCGGCTGAGCATGTCGGCGACAAAGAAATCCACGTGCCCATCGCGGTTGATGTCAGCGAAGTCGATGCCCATGGAGGACATACTCATGTTGCGCAGGGCGAACCGCGGGAGCGCTTGAAAACGGCCCTGGCCGTCGTTGATCCAGATTTGATCGGGCGAAAAGCGGAAATCGTTGCACACGTAAAGATCGGGCGCGCCATCGCCGTTGATGTCGCGGAACATGGCGCTGAGTCCCCAATATTGAGGTGCTACGGCCAGCGGCCGCCCGTCCTCGTCTCGAAACGCGCCGCCAGTCCAGGACACCGGAGTGAACTTTCCTCTGCCGTCGTTTAGATAAAGGAAGTCAGCTTCTCCGCGCTCGATCAGCATGAAACCGTCTTTTCCCTTCATCATCCCATAGAAGCGGTCTTCGGGGCGGATAATCACTTTGCCGTCCGCCACTTCATACTGAATCTTCAGATACGGCGGCGAATCCCGGTAAGTGTCCGTGCGATAGTTGGCAACGTACAAGTCCAGGTCGCCATCTCCATCGACGTCGGCCAAAGCCTGGCTGGTGCTGCCAAATTTGCGCGAGAGACCAGACGCTGTGAGTTCCGTGAACCGCGCCTTCCCATCGTTAAGGAAACATCGCGTGCCTCCGCCGATGGAATTCACCAGCAAATCGAGATCGCCGTCCCCGTCGAGATCCGCCAGGACCGCGCCCGTCGATAAATCGCTCGGGCAAGCGACGCCGGCCTTTGCGGTAATGTCCTCGAATTTCCAACCGCCCAGATTTCGATAAAGCGTGTTGGCGTTTTCGAGCCCGCAGAAATAGATATCGCAAAGCCCGTCGCCGTCCACATCACCGAGCGCCACGCCGGAGCCGTTGTCCAGCACGCGGTTGTCCGCCACACGCGCTTCCGACAGTTGATTGAGAAAGCGGATTCCTGTCGTCGAGGGCGCGAGCGACGAGAAACCGGTCTTGCCGTTTTCCGGAACCGCCAGTCGCGCCTCGCGGTGGCCTTGCGCCTTTCGCCATTCCAGCGGCGCCGCAGCCGTTGTCGAGTGGAGTGCCACCGCCAGCAGCACCGCCCAAACACCGGAACTCCGCAGGCAAGAGCCGCCCGTTGGTTGCCGCTCTTCGTTACCCTGGTTGCCTTTTGTTCCATTCACATGCTGTGCAGATCGTGAGATTGACGACAGATCGACCGGAGAACCGTAGCGCAGATTTTCGATCTGCTGGATCGTCGATTTCCAATCAGCAGGGCGCCGGCAAGTCCCAGCGTGCTCGGACTGGGGGACGCCCCGCAGAATACAATTCTGCGATACGGCAGAGTGCAACTCTGCGCTACGAGCTTTGTCGTCCATCCCGCGGACCAAGCAGTAAAGCCACAAAGAGAACAAAGGCCTGGCGGTGAGCTCGAGGACCGCCGGGTGAAGAATGGTTGTTGCCCGCACGCTCCGGATAGTACGTGCGCCCGTCAGAATCTCAACCGCAAGTCTGAGGATCCCACCACGCCAGGTGCGGCAAGGTGGGGCGAGACTCGGTGGCACAGGCAACTTGCCTGTGCCGTCCGGCTACCAGCCGGACGGGATGGTCGCGGATCAGTCCTGGACGGATCGCAAGGAATTACCCGCGACCTTTCATGCGGCAGGTTGCCGCGCGAGGCGGGTTGGTAGCCCGCTCCACCCAGCTAGAGCCTTCATGGGACTGATAACTTGTGGACGCACTGGCGCGCCGATCGGGGGTCAGTTTTTTTCGTGACAGGGACCGAACTGCCTTTATATTCCGACACCGCTTTTGGGCGACCCTATGGTCTAGCGGTTAGGACACCACCCTTTCACGGTGGTAGCCCGGGTTCGATTCCCGGTAGGGTCGCCAGTTTCGTCCAGCCAATCTCTAAAACGCCAGCGGCGTTCCGAGCATGTCGGGCCTCAGGAGATGGCGCCAGCGTTCCGGGAGTTGGTCCTGCGGGCCAAACCACGGTGGCAAAGGTCGCCCGCCTTGAACTCGAAATTCGATTCGCAGAGTCGGCTGACCGCGACGCGGAGGGCCCGGCGAGACTTCCACATGCACTTCGTCCGTGCCTCGATCGAGCCAACCCCGCGCTCGATCATGAAGGTCCATAGGATTATCGCCAGGGCGTCGGTGGCGCATGAGTTGCATCGTGTTCAGCGGTGTCCGAACACACTGATCGAAAAGTTCGGCGCGATTCGCTCCCAGCAGTTCGAGAGCATCAACTACCGTGTTCCTCCACAAACGACAACGGAAAAAGCTTATCCCTGGAGGGCGATTGGATGGTCCGGTTGAATATCGCCAAATCCGCCGAACAGCAGGCGCAAGCTGTTTAAGACAACCACAACGGTGCTCCCTTCGTGGCCGACGACCCCCAACGTCAGCGGAATTTCTCCCAGCAACGCAAAGGCGGCCAGCACGACCACGGTTCCCAGGGAAATCACGAGGTTCTGGCGAATGATCCCACGCGCCCGCTGGCTCAAGCGAAAGGCGGCCAAAAAGTTTTCCAGGCGGTCGTGCATCAGAACGACCTCCGCCTGTTCCAGCGCCGCATCCGACCCGCGCGCGCCCATCGCCACGCCCACGTGCGCCGCCGCGAGGCTGGGCGCGTCGTTCACCCCATCACCAATCATGGCCACTTTGTGGCCGTCGCGGAGCAGTGACGCGATCACCTCGACTTTTGCCTCCGGTCTCAGTTCCGCCCGGATTTCGTCCAGGTGCAACCGTTCCCTCAACAAGTCCGCCGCGCTGCGGCGGTCCCCCGTCAACACGACGGTGCGCAATCGAAGTTGCCGCAAACGTTCGATCAGATCCCGCGCTTGAACGCGAATGTCATCCCGCAACAAGACGCGTCCAGCCAGGCCTTCTTTCGCCAGCCAAACTTCGGAAAATCCGGCGTCGGCCGGCGGAACCGTGGCGGCGCATTCGATCCGGCCGCTTTCAGCCAGCCACTCGCGACGGCCTAGCTGAACCTCGTTCTTCCCCACGCTCGCTCGGAGGCCGAGTCCGGTGATGGACTCGAACGCCTGGACGTCGAGCGCATTCAGGCGCCGCTGCTTTCCGTAGCGCGTTATGGCCCGGGCGAGCGGATGCGCTGACCATCGTTCCAACGAATACGCGAGTTGGGCGACTTCCGCTTCGTGCCCGGCAGGAAAGCTTTCCACGCGTTCGACCCGCAATTCGCCGGTCGTGAGCGTGCCGGTCTTGTCCATGGCCACCAGACTGATTTCGGCAAGGCCTTCCACCGCGGCGCCGCCGCGAAACAAGATGCCTCGGCGCGCGGCCCAGGCGATGGCGGCCAGGATCGCGGAGGGAATGGAGAGCACGAGCGCGCAGGGCGACGCCACCACGAGCAAAGTCATAGCGCGATAGAACGCGCTCTTCGCCTCGATCGTGGAAAGGAACGGAGGCGCGCCAAAACCAAGCCACCAAACAAAGAACATCAGCGCGGTCAGCCCGAGAATGCCATAAGTGTAGCCGGTGCCAAACCGGTCCGTGAACCGCTGCGACGGCGCTTTCAGATGCTGAGCCTCGCGGATGAGTTGAATGATCCGTTGCAGCGCGCTTTGGCTCGCCGGCCGGAGCACCACGGCTTCGACGACTCCCCAGAGGTTGAGCGTCCCCGCGAGAACGGTATCGCCCACACTTTTTTCGACGGGCGCGGATTCCCCGGTGAGGTTGGATTCATCGCTGGCGGTCGAGCCTTTCACGATTTCCGCGTCCACGGGAAACTGTTCGCCCGGTTTGATCAGCAGCCTCAGGCCGGGAGCCAGGTCTTCGACGGGACTCAGTTGTTCTCGGCCGTCTTCGCGCAACACGGTTGCAGTCTTGGGCGCCGTTTTGAAAAGCGAATGGATTTCGCGCTGCGTGCGGCCCATGGCGTAATGTTCCAGCGCGCCGGAGAGCGAGAACAGGAACAGCAAAGCCGCGCCTTCTCCCCACGCGCCAATGGCGGCGCTGCCGAACGCGACGGCCAGCATCAGAAAATGCACATCGAGCGCGCCTTTGCGAAGGCGCTCCCAGACTTCGTGAACCGTGAACCATGCGCCCGAGACGTAGGCTAAAACGTAAGCCCAGATCGCGAAGGATTGTTCTCCCATCGACATGGCGCTCAAACCCGAAATCCCGCACACGGTGGCCGCCGCCAGTTGCCACTGCCATTCGCGTTCATGTTCGGCTTCATCAGGAAGCATGACCTCGCGGGGGACGAGCCTTGGCCAGGGCGCATCGCGCCAGCGCCAGAAGCTCGGGGCCGTGGGACAGGTGACTCGGGAGATGGTTGTGGTCTCGGCATCCTGGTGGAGCGCGAGCTTTTGGGCCTCGGAGACGGGCAGGGGAGGAAGGCAGGTCGAGCAATCACTCTTGCCTTCCAGCAATTCGCAGCGGGAACCTGATCCGGGCTGTTCCAGTTCGCGAATCTGAGTCGTGAGGTATCGCTCCAGATCTTCAGAGGATTTGGGTTTGCCCAGCGTGGCAACGGAGATGGAGCGTTGGCGCCGGTCGATCCTGACGGCGCCCAGAGCGGGTTCGTCCTTCATGGCTTCGGCCACGACACGCATCAGACAGCGTTCGTTGAGCGCGGAATCGGCGGGCGTATGTTCCGGCGTCTTCACCGCGAATATTCAACCTCCATTCTCCACCCCAGGCAACGACTGACTCAGCGATTTTTGGCGAGGGATGCGCGGAAATTGCGGGAAGGTAGGGCAGGCTTCCAGCCTGCCAGTTCGGGCGGCATCCTGCTCCTTGAACAACGGAGCAAGGATGCTCCGTTAACGGGCAGGCTGGAGGCCTGCCCTACGTTACTGCGAGGCCTTCTTGAGCGAAGAGAGATACTCGACAAGGTCCACCAAATCCTGAAGGGTCATCGCCTGTTCCAGGCCAGCCGGCATGATCGATGTGTTCATCCTGTCGCGCCGCGTGATCTGGCTTTTCGGGTACCCTGTGACAATTCCGGTCTGCGCTTTGACCGCGAGTTCGTCATTCGTTTCGCTGACAATGATACCGATGGCTTCCTCACCGTCCTTGAGTTGAACTTGCCAGCCCTCGTAGCCAAAGGAAATCCCCGCGCTCGGATTGAGGATAGCCTCGTAGATCGCTTCCCTGGCCAACTTCGTTCCGACCTCGGAGAGCCTGGGACCGAAGTCAATCCCCACGCCATCGACCTGGTGGCAATTGATGCACGCGACTTGGGCGCTGGCAAATACCTCCGCGCCGCGCCTGGCGTTTCCAGTCATCCGCGCGAGTTCGGCAATCGGCGGCAACGGCTGGGCATTGCGGCCTCGAGGCAAAGGCAACACCTGGGCCGCTTCCGCTTTGACGTTGGGCCAGCGGCTGCGGTTCAGCTCGGCGGATGCGGTGAGTTTGAGGTCGGCGCCCAGTTTGTCCTCCTTCGCCAGCTTGAGAAGCAGCGACGATCCCTCTTGCGATTGCGCGAGGGACTGCACGGCTCGCTTGCGGAGCGCGGGCTCGCGCGTTGAATCGGCCAGCAAAGGACCAAGCAACGCAACGGCCTGCATTGCGCTCACATTCCCGCAGGCTTCCGCCAGCTTGATCGCGTTGACCGTGTTGGTGCCGTCGAGGGCGTTGCGAATCAGCTCAACGCCCTGATTCTCGAGCACGAAACGCAAGGCGTCGGCGCACGCGCTGGCATCGGATGAACCGACAACGAAGTCGAGCAAGGCGCGATTCTGATCCTTGAGCTGGAACTTGTGCGCCAGTTCGACGAATCGCGGGGTCCCGCGCGTCGCGTCGAGCACTTTCTGAAGCGCGTCCTTCAGTTTCGGGTTCGCGTTGACCTGCGCGGGGTCCAACCGGCTCAGCGCTTCGATCATGAGGTTGATCCGATCCGGATCGAGACTTTGGCCAACCGCGAGGACAACACTGAGAAAGAAAAGCGTTATCCTGCACACGGACCATGAACGAGGTAGGGCGAGCCAGTCCCGGCGAGCCGCTCGACGACTTTGGAACACGTCCGTTCGGCTCGCTGGGGACAGGCTCGCCCTGCCTTGAGGTTCATGGCAAGTGCTGCCCCACATCGAACGGGCATTGGAACGACGCTTCGGAATCACTCCAACGAACGGACCGCCAGTTCCGCGAGCGCGGCATCCTTCTCGGGAGACTTCGGCAGGAAATCCATCGAGCGCAGATAACGCGGCTTGTCCTCGGCGGCGGTTTTCGCATCGGTTAGAATTTTCACCAACAACCCTGGAGTCTTCGAACTGCGAGAGCGCCAGATGATATCCCGGCCCGCCGGCGTGTTCCATTCGTTCTCCACTTGGGCCAGCCAGGCGTCGAGGCAGGCGTCCCATTGCTGGTCCGCGCCGATGCCGAGCGCTTCGAGATACCAGCGGTCTCTGCCGTCGTGCTGCGCGGCGAACTGCGCCCAGAGTTTGGGAGCTTCCGAGGACTTGTTGTGCCGGAGCGCGATCGCGCCTTCGCGGCGCACTTGCGCGGACGGATCCTTGAGCAGGGCTTTCGCGAGAGGAATCACATCCATCTTGAGCGAGCGGGCGATGCGGAGCGCGGTGATGCGAACGTCAGGGCTGGAGTCTTTCAAGCCGAGATCGATGTATTTCTGCTCGCTCCCTTTGATGCGGGCCAGCAGATGGAGGGCGCGCGCGCGGAAAAACGTGACCCGGCTGCGCCACAACTTCAGCAAATCCTTTTCCGCCGCCCCCTGCAGTTCGTGGAGTTTGGTCCAAGCCAAATATCGGATGGCGTGGTTGGGCGATTGCAGCGCGCCCACGCAGCTATTCGCGTTGTTGAAGTCGAACGGCGATACGTTGGCTTTGTGCCCTTTGGGAGCCACCCGGTACACGCGGCCGGTCATGGTCTCCAGCTTTTGATCCACCATGTGATGACCGCCCACGCCGGCGTCATTCCAGTCCGCGACATAGAGAGAGCCATCCGGTGCGACGCAAACATCGGCGGGCCGAAACCAGGTGTCGTCGCTCGTCAGGATATCGACGATGCCCGCCTTGTAACCCGCGCCGTCGGTTTGCAGCGTATAAGCGCGGACGACCCGCGGACCCGCGTCGGAGTGAATGATTGCGTTGCGAAAGACCTGAGGCAGCAACGCGCCTTCATAGAAGGCGATGCCCGTCGGCGAGCCGTTGCCGGTTTGGAGAAGGTTCGGAACCACGCCCGGATCGTGTTGATACCAATGATAAGTGGAGCGTTCTTCTTCGTTGGCGCCCTTGGCCTGGGCCTGTTTCCACATCACCCCCCAGCCCGCGCCCGTGATTTCGTCGGTGTAACCGTAGTTGCCGTATTCCATGACGAAATTGATGCGCACGCCGCGATTGCCGTCGTCGTCATTGTCCGATTGCCAGAGGTTGCCGAAGGCATCGACCGCGACCTCGTAATTGTTCCGGAAATTGTGCCCCAGCACTTCAAAGTCGCTGCCGTCCATGTTGCAGCGGAACACCAGCCCTTGCCGGTACGGCTTGCCGTTTGTGACGACTTCGTTGCCTTCGATGTCAATGACGGGCGAACCATCAGGGCGCTGGATGCGCCGGCCCGAATTGCCCATGTTGAAGTAAAGCTTGCCGTCCGGCCCGAACACAAACGCGTGCACACCGTGGTCGTGATCGACGCCTTGAATGCCGGTGAACAGAATTTCCTTTTTGTCCGCTTTGTCGTCTCCATCGACGTCCGTAAAAACAAACACGTTGGGCGAACACGAAACGATGACCTTGTTGCCCAGCACGCAAATGCCCAGCGCGGTGTTGATGTCGTTGCCCTGGTAAAAGGTGGTTTCCTTGTCCGCCATGCCGTCGCGGTCGGTGTCTTCGAGGATCACAATGCGGTCGCCTTCGGGACGGAGCTTGCCCCACTTCTGAAACGAGGACCGATAATTCGCGCCTTCGGTGATCCAGATGCGCCCGCGCGCGTCGAGGTCCATGTCCGCCGGGTTGCGGACCATGGGTTCGCAGGCGAACAGCGTGGCCTCCAGGCCGTCTGGGACCTTCAACGATTTGAGTTGCTCCCGCGCGGCCTGGAGTCCCGAACGGTTCGAGTTGTCAGCGGCGAAAAGAGTGGGAACCACGAGACACAGGAAACACACAAAAAGGAGAATTTTGGTGTATGGCGTGGTTCGAACTGCGGGGTTCGAGGGCAACAACATGAGGATCTGTTTCATAAATTGGTCAAAGGCTCGGAGCGTTGCGGACGGCGGCGAAATCAAGGCCGAATCGGCGGCGCTCAGGATTAGTTCGGCGGCCCTTGTATCGCATTGCCTCTTTCGATGCAAGTTCGAGAAGGTTTTGAAATCTATCGAGTGGGGACGGCCCTCTATCAGTATTGTCGGAAATCGCCGCAGCTTGGGACGATTTTGGACTTCTGTGGCAGAGCGTAGCAGCGACACCGCTTTGGCACGGCCAGCCAAGGCGGCGAAAGCGGCGCGGCGCTTCGCTTCCCGCCGCAGTCCAAAAAGTTTGGTTGCGGCGTCGTCTATCCCGTAAGCAAGTTTGAGGGGGAGATTCTGCGGAACATTAAGAGCGTGTCCGAAAATTCCGCGGGGTCCTGTTTTCGCGCCAAAGGCCGGATGGCGAGGCGCAACGAAGGAGAATATCCTCCCTGGATCTTCGACTGAGGAGCAACGAAGCCAGGCGGCCTTTG
>Ga0194132_10002491_pt1 | contig 34317 bp, 34 predicted proteins | sample TA2KigOf80mmetaG_FD_148612 | JGI IMG/M metagenome (GOLD analysis project Ga0194132, IMG submission 148612) | Freshwater microbial communities from Lake Tanganyika, Tanzania - TA2015054 Kigoma Offshore 80m | ecosystem: Environmental > Aquatic > Freshwater > Lake | place: Tanzania: Lake... | reverse complement strand
AATAATCGTTACGTTGGCCTGACCGCCACCTTCACACATTGTCTGAAGGCCATAGCGACCGCCGGTGCGTTCAAGTGCGTGCAGAAGAGTGGTCATGAGACGCGCGCCTGTTGCGCCCAGCGGGTGGCCAAGTGCGATGGCACCACCGTGCACATTGACCTTCTCATGCGGGATCTCGAGTTCTTGCATCCAGGCGAGCGGAATACTGGCGAAAGCCTCGTTGCATTCGAACAAGTCGATATCGGCGATGGTCATTCCTGCTTTTTGCAAAGCATGGCGCGTGGCGGCGATGGGGGCCGTCAGCATCCATACCGGGTCATCCGCACGTACGGAAAGGTGATGGACGCGAGCGCGAGGTTTCAAGCTGTGATCTTTCACGCCCCGCTCAGAAGCGATCAGGAGCGCCGCTGCGCCGTCACAATTCTGACTGGCGATGCCGGCGGTAATGCGGCCGCCTTCCTGCACAGGTTTCAGCGCAGCCAAGCCTTCCAATGTGGTCGTTGCTCGGATCGTCTCATCCAGTGCGAGACCATTCAACTCACTGATCTCGCGCGTGAACCAGCCATTGATAGTGGCTGCCACGGCGCGCTGATGAGAGACAAGTGCGAAGCGCTCCATTTCTTCGCGGGAAATGTTCCATTTTCCGGCAATCCTTTCTGCTGAATCGATCTGATTGAGCAGGCCTTTGCCATAGCGCTCGACCCAGCCTTTTGCCCCTGTGAATGGGTCCTGAAAGCCAAATGGCTGGCCAGCGTACATCGCTGCCGAGATCGGGATTGCGTTCATCGCCTGGCTACCGCCGGCAACAATGAGATTTTGCGTGCCTGACATGACGCCTTGCGCAGCGAAGTGCACCGCTTGCTGCGAGGAACCACACTGCCGATCAATCGTCGTGCCAGGAACATGCTCGGGCATACCTGCCACTAGCCAAGCAGTGCGCCCAATGTCGCCTGCTTGAGGCCCGATAGTGTCGCAACATCCCCAGACGACGTCGTCCACCGCATTCGGATCAATACCGCAGCGGTGCATCAGCGCTTTAATCGGATGTGCGGCGAGATCTGCCGGATGCACACCAGCAAGCGCACCCTTTTTCCGTCCGATCGGCGTGCGGACTGCTTCGATGATATATGCCTCGGGCAATCGCTGATCCTCAGGAAAATGTGTGTTCTGGGCCGATCGCGAGCGGCCACTTATTGCCTTCGCCACCAAGTACGGCGTGATCAATGCGGCGAAGATGGAAAGCCCGGTCTCCCCAGGCACCTGCTAGGGCCCAGCAGCGTTTCATCCAGAAGTGCAAGTCAACTTCATAGGTGTAGCCCATGGCGCCATGCACTTGGATGGCGGTCTCTGCAGTGAGCGTCGCAGCGTCTGTCGCGGCGAATTTGGCGTGGCTGACATGGACCGGCGCTAGTGGAAGAGCGTCCTGCATCGCCTGCGCAGCGCGCCAAACGACAGGTTTGGCGAATTCGATGGCTCCCACGCAGTTGGCGAGCTGGTGCTTGATTGCTTGAAACGCGCCGATCGGCTGACCGAACTGCGTTCGAATTTTCGCATACTCCACGGCTTGACTAAGCATCGCGTCGCCGACCCCAATTAATTGCGCGGCACTCATTAAGGCGCCCAGGTCGAGCAGAAATGGATCGTTCTCGGCATCCTCGACAGTGGTGAGATGGCGAAGCGGATCGATGCTCTCGAGTGGTGTGCCGTCGCCGTCGTTAAGCCAAGGATTGATAACGTGAGAAATAGCTACACGCTTCTCACCGGCCGCGATCTTCGCAAGCGCTTCGGTGTCTCCGCGAGAGATCAACCACGGAACAGCGATCAATGCCGTATCCACCAACGGTTCCGCAAGAGCCACTCGCCCACATTCTGCGGCAATCAGTGCGCCTTCGACCAGCCCCATGCCCATGCCACCTTGCTCGCTTGGTACGAGCAGGCCGGTCAAACCCATCTCCGTCAAACCTTTCCAGATTTCCGGATTACATAATCCATCGAGATCCAGGCGGCGCAAAACTTCGGGGCCATATCTTCCGCTAAAATATGCGCGCGCGCCTTGGACAAGACTGCGCTGGTCTTCGGAAAAGCTGAAATCCATCAGCCTGCCCCCAAGCGCGGGAGACCTAACAGGCGTTCAGCGATGATGTTGCGTTGTATTTCGTTGGACCCTGCATAGATCGGACCCGACAGCGAAAAAATATAACCTTCAAGCCAATGATTCAAAGTGCCGTCGGCAAACCGCTTTAGTTCAGCCTGCGCGCCGAGCAATTGCATCGCGGTGCGGTGCATCGTGCGGTCGAGTTCGGACCAGAAAATCTTGTTCAGGCTCGCCTCGGCGCCGATCTTGCCGCCTGCAATGATCTTCGCAGCCACCGCGTAGGTGTTGTATGCATATGCTTGGGCAGCGCCCCAGGCTTGAATCACAGCTTCTCGCGCACCAGGAGAGGCGTGCGATTCGTGTTTGCGATATAAATCGATTAGTTGCTTCGCCGTCGCCTGAAAGCGTCCGGGGGAGCGAAGCATCAGGCCGCGTTCGAAGCCTGCCGTCGCCATTGCCACGTTCCAGCCTTCACCTTCACCCGCCAGGCGATTTTCCACTGGTACCCTGACGTCGTCGAAGAACAATTCGGCAAAGCCAGCTTCGCCGTGCAACTGGCGGATCGGGCGTCGGGTGATGCCTGGCGTGTTTAAGTCAAACAGAATGAAACTGAGGCCCTTGTGGCGCTTGCTGTTTGGCTCAGTTCGAAAAATGCCGAAGCCCCAATCCGCAAAGGCGGCACGGCTCGACCACGTTTTCTGTCCGGTCAGCACGTAATGATCGCCGTCGCGCACTCCGCGTGATGAAATCGCAGCCAGGTCCGATCCGGCTCCCGGTTCTGACCAAGCCTGCGCCCAAATTACTTCGCCTTTGGCCATCGGCTTGAGAAACCGTTGTTTCTGCTCTTCGGTGCCGTATTCCATGATCGTCGGGCCGAGCAAGAAGATGCCGTTCTGGTTCGCGCGGTTCGGTGCGTTTGCTCGGAAATATTCTTCCTCGAAGATGAGCCATTGGATCAGGTCAAGACCCCGTCCTCCGTAGGCTTCTGGCCAAGTGACCATGCCCCAATTGTCAGATGCGAGGGTGCGCTCCCAAGCGACATGCTGGTCATAGCCTTCTCGGCATTCCAATGTGGCGAGTGGCTCGCGAGGGACATTGGCCTGCATCCAAGCGCGGACATCAGCGCGAAACGCTTCCTGTTCGGGAGTATAAGTTAGCTGCATTAGAATCTCGCAGTCTCACCTGTCTCGACAAAAGCGTCGCGCGCCTTCTGGCTGTCCGCGTGCATGTACAATTCGAGCGTGAAACCTTGCTCCCACCGATAGCCTCGGTCGACATCGCGATTCTCGAGTCCATTCAGCGCCTCCTTGGCGATGACCAACGCTTTACGCGATTTGGACGCGATCAAGCTGCAAAATGCGCGTGCCTCAGTTTCGAGCGAGGCACGCGGGACGACCTTTTCGACGCCGCCAAGTCGATAAGCCTCTGGAGCGGTAACATTGCCGCCGGTGAAGAAGGTCGCTCTCACCTTATGCAGCGGCAACATGCGTGAAAGATGGCTTGCCCCACCCATTGCGCCACGATCAATTTCAGGCAACGAGAAATATGCGTCATCAGCGGCGATGATTGTGTCTGACGCGCCGCAGATGCCGATGCCTCCGCCGATTACGAACTTGTGCACCGCAGTGACAACTGGCACCTCAGCATCGCGGATTGCCTTGAACGTCAGATAATTGCCGCGGTTCAGCAAAGTTATGCGCTCAGGGTGCGCTTGCATCTCTTTGATATCAACGCCGCCGCAAAAGCCCCGACCTGCAGCACGAATTAAGATGCAGTGCACATCCAGATTGCGTGCGGCTTCCGTGATTATCGGAGGGATGGCGTTCCACGTTTTGCTATCGAAAGCGTTGACCGGGGGCATATCGAAGACGATTTCCGCGATACGGTCAGCGACGGTATAAGTGATTGGCATGAGTCTGTCCTATCCGCACAGCGCTGAAATGCGCTGCCGCGCGTCGGTTTCGATTTGGCCGATGAGGTCGGCGCAGTTCGGTAAGTCGTTAATGCGTCCGGCGACGGTACCGGTTGCCATGAGGCCGTTCTCGACATCGCCATGGACAACAGCGCGCTGAATCATCATTGGTGCGGCCGCAGCCATCACGGCCTGTTCCAACGGCATCTCACCATGCGTGGTCATGGCGCGCGCAGTACGTATTATTTCGGCGAAGCTAAGTCCAGTTTGGCGCTTTAGTTCGATGCCTGCTTCGATCGCGCGCTTCCACATACCAATCCATCCGGATCGCTCGATTCGGCGCAAGAGTGGATTGAGAATCATTCGCTGAGGAACGCCATCGACCTTTGTAGAAACCACAATATCGTTGGTTCCAGCCCGGACATAGGCCGCCTTAGGATCGGCCGGCACCGGGCTTTCTTCTGTCATCAGGAATCGCGTTCCCATCGCGATTCCGCACGCGCCAAAAGCAAGCGCGGCAGCAAGCCCGCGCCCATCGGCAAAACCACCAGCGGCTATTACCGGCACGTCAACACTGTCGAGCACCTGCGGCAATAAGACAGTGGTTGGGACGGCGCCAGTATGTCCTCCTCCTTCGCCGCCCTGTACGGTGATCATGTCGCACCCTAATTGCGCCATCTTCTGCGCATGCTTCACGGCACCAACGGTAGGGATGCACAAGATGCCGGCATCGCGAAAACGGCCGATCATTCGAGCGTCTGGCCCTCGTCCAAAGCTGACAGCGCGTACACGGTTACGATTGGCGAGGATGATCTCGACAATTTCTGATGCGCCGGGCTGAAAACTATGGAAATTAACGCCGAAATTATGGACCGTTAGATCGCGCAGTTTGGCGATATTCTCTGCAACTTCAGAAGGGTTCATCACCGCAGCCGCTAGAAAGCCGAACGCGCCGGCGTTGCTGGCCGCTGCGACAAGACGAGGTGTCGCCACCCAGCCCATGGCGGTCTGGATTATTGGCAGCCGACAGCCAAGGCGCACGGTGAGGGGGGTGGCGAGTGGGTTAGCCACGGCTCATTCCGTTTTCGCTTGTTTCTTGTTTGCCTTGGACATCGCGGCAGCATCGAGCCCGCCTAATGAATTGCCGCTGACCAAATCATTCTGGGCATGGGCGAAATGATGCATATGGAACACGGCGTCCATTGCGGTGCGTTTTCCGCGCAAGTCTTCGACGTGGTTCAGCGCTTGCTTGGTCAGCCAGTTGCCCAGGCGTGGGCGTGCGGCGAGTTCATGCGCCATAGTCGAAGTTCTTTCGCGCAGTTGCTCGCGCGGAACGACCTCGTTGACCATGCCGAACTGATAGGCGCGCGTGGCTGGCATACGTTCGCCAAGCAGCAAGAAGCCCTTCGCGATGCGCGGCGGCAATTCGAAACCATGCGCAAAATATTCGACACCCGGAATCCCCATGCGATTCACCGGGTCTTGGAAGAACGCGTCGTCTGACGCCACGATAAGGTCGCAGACCCACGCCAGCATCAGCCCGCCCGCGATGCATGCGCCGTGGACCATCGCTATCGTCGGCTTCGGAATGTCACGCCAACGCCGGCACATGCCGAGATAAATTTCCTGCTCGCGCGTGTAGAGCAATTCCGCACCAGGTCGCGTTGTATGATCTCCGAACAGCATCGTGCGCTCGAATGGCACCAGATGATCGCGGCCAGGCGTGCCTATATCGTGGCCTGCACTGAAGTGCTTTCCTTCGCCGCCCAACACTATGACCTTAATTGCGTCATCGTCCGCAGCACGTTGGAATGCCGCGTCAAGGGCATACGTCATCTGAGAGTTTTGCGCGTTGTTGAACTTCGGACGGTCCATCATGATCCACGCAACCGAGCCATCAGTCTCGTATCGGATCGGCGTCTCAGTTTCGTAAACCGGAGACTGGCTTTGACGGGGGACGAGGTCGTCGCTCATGATTTCGGCCTCGCGGGAGGATTGTCCTTAATGACGGAAGCGCGAATCGAGTGAGGATCGAGCTGATCAATAATTGCCAGCAACTCTTCTCCTGGAAGCGGGGTTTCGATCAGGGCACCTTGCTCCAACGCGAAGCCAGTAGCCTTTTGCACTTGCTCGAAGGTAACACCCGGGTGCAACGAAATCACGCGGATCGCCTGGCCCGTACCGCCGAAATCCATCACACATAAGTTAGTGACGATCCGTTTGAGGTCGATGCTGGAATAATTACCGCCCGGAATGCGCCGGGCAGGATTATAGCCCGCGCTCGATATCATATCGACTTCGCTTGAAACGAAAACGCGAGGCGAATGTGCCGGAACGAACATGGAATTTGTGTGGTAAACTGAATTGCCCGGAAAGCCGCGGACGCCCAGCATCTGTGTTTTGGGATGAGCATGCGTTCCGCCAAGTCGCGACAAGTTGGTCTGCCCGAAGCGGTCAATTTGCGTGGGCGTCACCATCGCGTGGCGCCGGCCGCTCCACACCGCACTGTCGAAAAAACGGGAGAATGGCAGGTAACCCGCAAATTTCGGACTGTAATCACCGCGTGGTCCCAGTGGTACAGGCTGCTCCACCAGATAAGCCTCGCCATCAGTCATCAACAGCCCCGGCGAATGGGTAAGCTTGGCAAGACCCGCGCCAATTCGGGGGATCGGGCCAATTCCGGTGGCGACAATTTCGCGCTCAGTACGAAAAGCCTCCGAACAGGCGAAGATGCATAGATCAGCGAGAGTAATGTCGCGCATCAGAAAATCGGAAGCGGGAGAGCCGCTACCGCCTCCTTCCCGCCAAAATTTGAAAGATAAGCAGCTTCATTGGTGTCCACGAAGCGTTGCGCTACTACGGTCCAGTCGCCTGGATCGCGGGCCGCATCCGTATATGCCTTGAATGCTTTCATATCCCAGCCATAGGCCGGGGGCATTGAGCTGGGATGCGCGCCATAACGAATCTGAGTCACGCCACTGACAAAACAGCGTTCGATTTCGTTCGATGTGGCGTCCTCCGGATACGCATCTTCCATCCGCTCGACCAGTTCCTCACAACTGACGAAAGTGCGTTCGGCCGCTTTGGCGAACCAAGCGTCGTAATGGGTGTCGGGCCCAAGTAGCTGGACGTTTCCACGCCAGTCGCTGCGATTAACGTGCAGCAACGCCGCATCAAGTTTAATCGGCGGCATCGCGATCAGGACTTCGCGGTCTGGGTATGGAGACTGTACGGTCTTGAGACCGTTCAATTCGGCCAGATCGGTGCCGAGGCCGACACGTGTTGGCAGGAAGGGCAAACCGAAGGCCGCAGCTTTTAAGCCCCATTGCAACATACCTTCGTCGAGCTCGAGCACTTCTATTTGACCTGCCTCGCGCGCTTTACGGAACCATGGCTCAAGCGGGATCGCATCAAGCGAGACGAATGCGAAAACAAGTTTGCGAACCTTTCCGGCCGCGCACAGCATTCCGACATCGGCGCCGCCATAGGCCACAATCGTTAGGTCGCGCAATGGTGAACGTAGAATTTCGCGGACGAGGGCCATCGGTTTGCGGCGCGGGCCCCAGCCGCCAATGCCGATGGTCATTCCGTCCTTCAGTACCCCGACGATTTCCGCCGGCGTCATACGCTTATCGAGCACGGTCATTGTCCGGCCTGCCGCATGGCTTCCTGCCACGCCCAGACATGGCCCCATTCGCTAATGCGCTCGTGGCGAGTGGGTTTCCAAGTGGATGGATCGATAACCAGTCCCTCACAACCGATCTCGAGATCGAAGCCGCCGGGCGTTTGAACGTAGAAACCGATCATTTCGTCATTGACGTGACGGCCGAGTGAGGCGGATTGCGTAAAGCCTTCAGCACGCATACGGTCATAGGCCTTGCCGACATCGTTCAGCGATAACATCTCCAGCATGAGATGGACGCAACCAGACGGCGGAACGGGCATCTCGCCCAACGCTAGACTGTGATGTCGTCCGCTCGATCCATGCATAAAGGCGAAGCGCATCTCGGGGCCGTCGGGACCCATCAAGAAGAAACTCGGCAGGTCAGTATCTCCGAAGCCGATCACGTCACGATAAAAGGCATGCGTCGCGGCGAACTTCGGCGCTGCAAAAACCGCGTGGCCCAGGCCCATCTCCCCCGTTACAAAGCCGCTCATGCCGACTGGGGATTTAAACGCTGTCGTATGGTGTGTATCACCGTGATAGAATTCCAGTCTATTGCCGGCCGGGTCGGTGGTGCGGAAAAAAGCGGCCACGCCGCGCTCTGCTGCGTCATGCGCACTTCCCACGTCCACGGCCTGTCCTGCCGCAGAAATCGCTTTCATCAGATTATTCCATGCTTCCGCGCCGCTGACTGCATAAGCGGCGGCTCGGAGACACTCGCTGGTCCCTTGCTGAATCCAGAAACGAAATGAACGTCCGTCGACTACATAGAGATCGACATCTGCGCGCGGACTTTTGCCCTTCATCGCCCCCGCGACGCGGGTTAGGAAACGCTCCCATTCTCCTCGGTTAGCGGTTTCGATCACCACATATCCAAGCGCCTTAACCGACATCACGCTTCCGCCCCTTTTACTAGACTCAGAAAATACGGGCGTTCGCCCCCGCCATCGACATTGATGCGCGCGCCGCTGACCCATGAGGCGAGCGGCGAGCAGAGCCATAAAACTGCGCCGCCGAGATCCGATCCGGTCCCCATGCGGCGAAGCGGCATTGATGCGCCGACCGCAGCTTGTGCGGCAGCGTCTCCGTAAGTAGCTTCCACGTTCTCGGTAGCCATCAGGCCAGCGATGATTGCGTTGATCCGAATTCCTGATTTTCCCCATTCTTGCGCCAAGCTCTGGGTCAAGTTGAGCAGGCCCGCCTTAGCAGCACCGTAAACTGCAGTGCCGGGTGACGGGCGAATGCCAGATACGCTGGCGATGTTGACGATACTGCCGCCACTGGCCGCAAGCATATGAGGGTACGCCGCTTGCGCCATATAGAGGGGTGCGGCCAAGTTCAGTTTTAGGATTGCCTCAACAAAACGGGGGCTCGCATCCTCCGCCCGGCCGGGAGGAGAACCACCCGCGTTATTGACCAGTATGTCCAGCCTGCCGTGCGTAGCGGCGACAGTATCGACAAATGCGCGCGCAGCGCCGGCATCGCGGACGTCGACACGATGGAACTCAGTCCCTGCCGCATCGGCGGCAGGAGCATTGCGACCACAAATCGCGACGGTGCAACCTGCGTTCACCAGGGCAGCGGCGATTTCTCGGCCCAGCCCGCGCGTCGCTCCAGTCACGATGGCTACTTTGCCCGTGAGGTCGATGGTTGGCCTCTGGTCCAAGCTGCTGTCTTCCCGTGTTTGGTTACGTGTTCGCGCCTTTCAGCACGGAAAAAAACACACTATCTTACATTAAATCGCTTTTCAATTGACGGTTTGCGTATAAAATGACAAAAAATTCTACGACTATGTGCGCTGGGCACGACGTGAAACTGCCGTGCTCAAATCTAAAATTGAGGATTGAGGAGGGTCGGAAATGGCTACCGTTTTTGCAATGGAGCTTGGCGCAGCCGTGATTCCGACGCCCGAAATTCTGGTCGAGCGAGCTCGCGCTATGATCCCAAAGCTGCGGTCGCGCTCGCGTCAGTGTACGCAGGCCCGCAACGTCTCGGCTGAAACGATTGCCGAAATGCAAGCGGCAGGGTTTTTCCTCGTCCTCCAGCCACGGCGCTGGGGCGGCTATGAAATGCATCCCAACGTCTTCTTCGACATACAAAAACTGTTGGCCGAAGGTTGTATGTCGACGGGTTGGATGTACGGCGTATTAGGATGCCATCCTTTTGAAATAGCGCTGTTCGATGACCGTGCGCAGCGAGAGGTCTGGGGCGGGGCTGCTGCGACGCTCGTGTCTTCTTCGTATCAGCCGGTTGGCAAGGTTACGCGTGTCGAAGGCGGCTTCCGCCTTTCAGGGCGTTGGGGCTTTTCGACTGGATCGACGCATTGCCGCTGGGTGTTGTTGGGCGCCATCGTGCCGGCGAAGAGCGATGGTGACCCATTCGATATGCGCACTTTCCTTCTGCCGCGCAACGATTATACGATCGATGAAGACGTCTGGCACACCTTTGGGCTGCAAGGGACTGGCAGTCACGACATCATCGTCAATGACGTCTTCGTTCCTGAATATCGCACTCACCGCGCTGTCGATGGCTTCCTCTGTCAAAATCCAGGACAGGCAGTGAATACTGCGCGGTTGTACCGATTGCCTTGGGCGCAAGTGTTCGTCCGCTCGGTTTCGACTGCGGCTTTCGGCGGCGCGCGTGCTGCGTTAAAGGCGGCTATGGAGATCATGCGAAGCCGCATTTCAACAAACACCGGCAAGGCCTCAAAGCAGGATCCTATGCTGCAGGCAGCTATGGCTAAGGCGTACTCGCAGCTTGAGGAAATGGAAGTCGTTCAACAGCTGACTTTCGAGGAGTTGATAAGCCTTGCGGACCAGGGCAAAGCAATTCCGATGGAGCGGCGGGCCATGTTTGCGTATCAGTCCTCCACTGTTGTTCGCCGCATGGTCGATCTTATCGACGACGTAATGCAGCTGCTGGGCGGACGCGCAATTTATACCAGCAGCGCGATCATTCAGCCTTGGCTCGATCTTAACGCGGCGCGAGCCCATGTCGCGAATGATCCCAATAATCGCACGGGCGATGTGATCGGCACGATGATGAGCGAATCACCTACCTTCAATTTTCTGTGAGCGTCGACGTGAAGGATCTAGCGGAAGCGACCTACACGGTTTCAGGCGGTCACAAGATTCACCTCAAAACCGTTGGAGAAGGACCGGCTGTCGTATTCATCCATGGCAGCGGTCCTGGTGCATCAGGGGCCTCGAACTTCCGGCAAAATTATAAAGCGTTCGTCGCTGGTGGATATCGCGTGATTTTGCCCGACCTGATCGGATATGGCCAATCCTCCAAGCCCGAAGGTATCGACTATACGCTCCAATTATTCACTGACACGTTGTACGAAGCGCTAGTTGCGCATGACGTGGAAACGGCCAGCATAGTCGGCAACTCTCTTGGCGGCGGAGTTGCCATCCAGATGACACTCGACCATCCCAGCTTCTGCCATTCACTGATCCTGATGGCGCCGGGATGTATCGAAGAACAGGCGAGCTATTTCACGATGCCGGGCATCGCTAAAATGGTGTCGGGTTTTGGCAGTGCCAATTTCACCATCGAAGAACAGCGCCGACTGATATCTAATTTGGTCCATCCCGATTTTGTGTCGCAAATACCGGGAGCGCTGGTCGAGGAACGCTTTGCGGTGGCGCGCACACAGCCAAAGGATGTGCTGGTGCGGATGCGGACGCCAAATCTTGGTCCCCGCGTCGGCGAGATCAATCAGCCCATCTTCGTGATGTGGGGCCAGAACGACGAATTTTGCCCTGAAAGCGGGGCGCGCTACTTCCTTGATCAGTGCCGCCACGCTCGCTGCCTTACCTTTGCCCGTACCGGGCATTGGGTGCAGGTCGAACGCGCCAGTGAATTCAACTCTTATTCGGTAGCCTTCCTCGATGAGTATCGGTGAGACGGAAGATGGCGAATGTGAAGTAGGACTGCTGTGTGGAAATTTTCGCGCGGCTATGCGGCGGTTGGCTTCCACCGTGGCGATCGTGACTTGCCATCGCGACGGAGAATAGGCCGGCATGGCAGCGACATCGGTGACGTCGGTTTCGCTAGATCCACTTTCGTTGCTCGTCTGCGTCAGTCGCGGTACCGGCATCCGGCGCGCGATCCGGCGAGGTATATCCTTCACCGGCAATCTGCTTGAACGAAGGTATGCGCCAGTACCTTTTGCCTTCCGTGGCGCGGCAGCGAGCACGGAACGGTTTGGCTTCGGCAAATGGCGGGCGAGCAACTCCGGAATTCCTTGGCTGGAGGACGGGGTGACGATGATCGACTTCCTCGTTGATGGCGAAGTCGAATACCGCAGCCATAGTAACACTATTGGTTTGGTGCGTGACGCGCGCGCATGTGGCGAAGTGCCGCCGCTCATTTATTTGAATGGGCAATACCAATGAGTAACATTAAAGCTGAGCGGTTCGGTTCTGAGCTTTTCGCTGCGCTGCGCGGAAGATATACCGTGCCGCCTCTTATCGAGCGCGACTCTGCGCTGACTATCGACGATGCCTACGCGATCAGCCTCGATTTCCTGGGGCGCCGTCTCGCTGCGGGAGAACGGGTAATCGGTAAGAAGATTGGTGTCACCTCAAAGGCGGTGCAGGATATGCTGAATGTGCACCAGCCAGATTTCGGTTTTCTAACCGATTGGATGCAGGCCGATGGTGACATTTGTATTAGCGAAAAAGCCCTGATCGCCCCTCGCGCTGAGGCCGAGATTGCATTCATTCTCAGGGACTCGCTATCTGGTCCCGGCGTTACGGCCGCTGATGTTCTCGCTGCAACTGAAAGCATCGCGCCCTGTTTCGAGATCGTCGATAGTCGCATTCGAAATTGGAAAATTTCGATCATCGATACCGTGGCAGACAATGCGTCATGCGGCGTTTTTGTGCTGGGCGACACTCGCGCCAGTCCACGTGCGCATGATTTGCCTAGGCTTCGGGTCACCGTCACTAAAAATGGCGCGCCGTTGTCTGAGGGGCTGGGTAGTGCGGTTCAAGGCAATCCCGCGCATGCGGTAGCGTGGCTGGCCAATACCCTTGGGGCTTACGGCGTCACGCTTAATGCCGGCGATGTAATCCTGTCAGGATCGCTTGTTCCGCTAGAGCCTGCGGTGAAGGGCGATGTGTTTGAAATGACATTGTACGGTATCGGTTGCTGTGTCGCTCGCTTCATTTAGAGGAAACAGCATGAAACGCGTAAAGGCAGTCATCATCGGACCCGGGAATATCGGCACTGATTTGATGATAAAGATGATCAAGAATCCGCAGAACATGCAGTTGGCGGCGGTTGTCGGTATTGATGCTGCAAGCGAAGGGCTTGCGATGGCGCGCTCGCTTGGCATCGCCACGACGCTCGACGGAATCGAGGGTTTGAAGAAACTCGCGTGCTATCCGGAGATCGGAATCGCCTTCGATGCAACATCTGCCTATGCCCATAAGGCGCATGATGCAGTTTTGCGCGCCGACGGCATTAACGTAGTGGACCTCACGCCAGCCGCCATAGGCCCATTTACGGTGCCGTCAGTAAACATGGACGCGCATCTAAGCGAATCCAACGTCAACATGGTCACGTGCGGCGGTCAAGCAACCATTCCAATGGTGGCTGCAGTGAGTCGGGTCGCCAAGGTGCACTATGCCGAGATCGTTGCTTCAGTTTCGTCACGCTCGGCTGGCCCGGGAACCCGCGCAAACATCGACGAATTCACGCGCACCACCGCACGCGCGATTGAGCAGGTTGGCGGCGCGACGCGAGGCAAGGCAATCATTATCCTTAACCCGGCTGAGCCGCCCATGATCATGCGCGACACAGTGTTCACGCTCTCGGAAAATGCGGATCAGGCTGCAATACGCGCATCCGTAGAAGCGATGGTTGCAACGGTTCAGGCATATGTGCCCGGCTATCGACTGAAACAGGAAGTGCAATTCGAACGCTTCGGTGACAACAGCCGGCTACGCATTCCTGGCATGGGCGAATTCACTGGTATTAAGACGAGTATTTATCTCGAGGTCGAAGGCGCAGGTGATTATCTACCCTGTTATTCAGGCAACCTCGACATCATGACTGCGGCCGCCAAGGCCACGGGGGAATTGATCGCGATGCGCCGGATGACTGCTGCCGCGGAGCTACCATGACTGGCAAGTTCAACGTCGAGGCAGGCGAAAAACTTTACATCCAAGATGTGACGTTGCGTGACGGAATGCACGCCATTCGCCACATGTACGGCATCGATCATGTGCGCGCGATAGCCAAAGCGCTCGACCAGTCCGGTGTAGACGCGATCGAAGTTGCCCATGGCGACGGGTTATCAGGCGCGAGCTTCAACTACGGCTTCGGTGCTCATACCGACTGGGAGTGGCTTGAGGCAGTAGCTGACGTCATCGAGAACAGTGTCCTCACCACACTAATCTTACCTGGGGTCGGTACCGTCGAGGATTTGCGTTACGCTTATGATATTGGCGTACGCTCGGTCAGAGTGGCGACGCATTGCACGGAGGCCGACGTTTCGAAGCAACACATCGGTTTAGCGCGCGATTTGGGTATGGATGTCTCTGGGTTCCTAATGATGAGCCATATGATCGAGCCCGAACTGCTCGCGAAGCAAGCTCTGCTGATGGAGAGCTATGGCGCGCATTGTGTTTATGTCACTGACAGCGGCGGTGCGCTCGACATGGACGGCGTGCGCGCACGTTTCGAAGCGTATGACCGCGTGCTAAAGCCCGGGACGCAACGCGGCATGCATGCGCATCATAATTTGTCGCTTGGCACTGCCAATTCGATCGTCGCCGCGCAGGAAGGCGCAGTGCGGATCGATGCGAGTCTCGCCGGCATGGGCGCTGGCGCGGGTAATGCGCCGTTGGAAGTGTTTATTGCTGCTGCCGACCGTAAGGGCTGGAATCACGGTTGCGACGTGATGCAGTTAATGGATGCCGCGGAAGATCTGGTGCGTCCGTTGCAAGATCGCCCGGTCCGGGTCGACCGCGAGACGCTCTCACTTGGTTATGCGGGTGTATATTCCTCATTTCTGCGCCATGCCGAGAAGGCCGCCCAAGACTATGGGCTCGACACTCGCGCAATCCTTGTCGAACTCGGACGCCGCAAGATGGTGGGTGGGCAAGAAGACATGATCGTCGATGTCGCGCTCGACATGCTGAAAGCGCGCCGTGACTAAGTTGTCGCTGCATCGTCCCACCCCCGTTGCCGACGTGCCAGGTTGGGACATGATGTGCGATGTCGTCATCATTGGGTTCGGCGCAGCGGGAGCTTGTGCGGCAATCGAGGCCGCTGAAGCTGGAGCCAAGGTGTTGGTGTTCGAGCGCAATTCAGGCAGCGGTGGCGCTTCTGGGCTCTCGGGCGGAGAAATTTATATAGGTGGGCGTGGCGGTACCGAAGTGCAGCGTGCGGCCGGCTTCGAAGATCAGACCGAAGCTTTTGCCGCCTATCTGAAAGCGTCTGGCGGACCGTGTGCCGATGCAGCAAAGTGCGACTTGTATGCCGCAGAAGCAGTTGATCACTTTGCTTGGCTCAAGGCGCAGGGCGTGCCCTATCGCGGCAATTATCTAGCGGGCAAGCATATTGAGCCGAGCGATGATTCAACCTTGATTTGGTCGGGCAGCGAAACGGCTGTGCCCTTTTGCGATATCGCTACGCCGGCCCCGCGCGGTCACGTGATCCGCCATATGGGCTGGGGCGGTGGCAGGCCGCTGGTCGACATCCTCGAAGTGCGGGCGCGTGACAATGGTGTTGAGGTTGTGACCGATGCGCGTGCCATTTCCCTCATCGCCGATGGAAATCGTATCGTCGGGCTGGTCGTGCGCATCGATAATCGAGAGCGCTATGTACGCGCTGACCGCGGTGTTGTTTTGGCCACCGGTGGCTTCGTGATGAACGAAGCAATGCGACGCAAATATTGCCCGCAAACGTTTCGAATCAACGATCCCATCGGTGACAAGGATGATGGGTCAGGTATTGAACTCGGCGTGGGCGCCGGAGGCGACGCGATTCACATGGATCAGTTCTTCACGACGTGTCCGTGGATTATCCCAGAAAGCCATGCTTACGGCGTGTTTGTGAACGGCCAAGGCCAGCGCTTCATCAACGAGGATTGCTATCATGGCAGGGTCAGCCGGGCGATGATCGATCAGCCGGGTCCATGCGTTTATCTCCTACTGGATGGCGCACACTTCGCGCAGCCACCAAGCTTTGCCCGCATTTCTATAGCCGCGACGGGCGAGACATGGGAGGAGGTTGAACGAGAATTGGAGATGGCTGAAGACACGTTGTCCTCGACGATGAATTTCTACAATCACCATGCGCGTGAAGGGCGTGATCCGCTGTTCCACAAGCGAACGCCAATTCTCACGCCGCTCGATCAGGGGCCTTTTGTGGCGCTCGAACTCAATTTCGCCACCAGCTATTTTAGTTTCTTCACATTGGGTGGACTCCGCACCTCAATCGCTGGCGAAGTGCTCGATAGGTCGGGCGCGCCTATTGCCGGTCTGTTTGCAGCAGGACGCTGCACAAGCGGACTCCCCGCCTGGGGGCATGGCTATTCGTCGGGGTTAAGTCTCGCCGATTGCACATTTTTCGGCCGGAAGGCCGGGCGGAAGGCTGCACATGGTTGATGACTTCGCTGCTCGATTGCGTGCCTTAGAGGACCGCGAAGCGATCCGCACTCTTATCGCGAGCTATGGTCCACTGGCAGACAGCGGCGATGCTACCGGCGCGGCTGCATTGTGGGCGGATGAGGGGAGTTATGCCGTTGGCGGCATGGCCGAAGCACGCGGGCGCGACGCGATTGCTGCGCTGCTCGATGGAGCGATGCATCGCCAATTGATGGCCGACGGCTGCGCGCATTTGCTGGGACCAGTGATGCTACAACTCGATGGCGACGTTGCGGTCGCGTATGGGCATAGCGTGGTGTTTCGTCGTGTGGGCGAAGCGTTCGAAGTCCACCGGGTTTCGGCCAATCGCTGGCAAATGGTGCGCAAAGGTGAATCGTGGTGCGTGCTAAAACGCGATAATCAAGTGCTGGATGGTTCTGAGGCGGCACGCGCGCTGCTCAACCTGCCACCTGACCGCCGTCCACGCTGAGTAGCGTCCCAGTTACCTTGCGTGCTGCGTCTGATGCTAGCCAAGCTATCGCTTCAGCAATGTCGTCCGGCTCGCAGACGCCTTCGGCCAGTTTGGGAGCGCTCCGCATCACCAGTGGCCATTCGATACCCGTCATTGGTGGCGGCGACGCCGTCATTGGCGTCCTCACATGACCTGGACACACAGCGTTGATGCGCACACCCTTGGCAGCGAACTCGATCGCTAATCCTTTAGTCATGCCCGCCACGGCATGCTTCGAAGCTGAATACGCTATGGTATAGGGAATGCCGACGAGTGCTGAGGACGAGGCGGTGTTGACGATGTTGCCACGGCTTTCGATGAGATGCGGCAATGCGGCTTGGCAAATTGCGAACACGCTTGTTGTGTTGATGCGTAGGATCCGGTCGAACTCCACAAGATCGAAATCCAGACTCGAGCCCCACTTGAGGATACCTGCGATATTGCAGACGATGTCGAGGCCATCAACCGCGGCGGCATGGACCAGGGCTCGGCATGATGCGAAATCCGCGGCATCGTAAGGTTGCATGCGCGTCGTCGTCGGCATTGCGGCGGCGGTTTCTGCCAAGCCCTCTTGGTTGACGTCGCCGATTGTCACCTTGGCGCCTTCGCGAGCGAAGAACAGCGCGGTCGCGCGCCCAATACCTGAGGCTGCGCCAGTTACTAAGAGTTTCTTACCCTTGAAACGCATGGTCATCTCAAAAATACGATGCGATGCGGGTCGCAATTAGCGCGTAACAAAATATGATCTTTGGATACGCATGCAAATGAAATATGACTGTCATCTTGTGAAATGCGGGCGCTTTTTTAGAGAATTTATCGAATTAGCGAACGGGGAGGAAACCGATTGGAACAGCTTTTGACCCGCATTGACCGGTTGGAATCGCTCGATGCGATCCGGCAATTGGCGGCACGCTATGCGCTCGCGCTCGACATGCGTGATATGGATGCGATGGTTTCGTTGTTTCCTGCTGATGTTAAGGTTGGCAAAGGCCAAGTGGGCCGTCTTGCGCTTCGAATCTGGATGGATACTACGCTGAGATCCCCCTTTACCGGAACTTCTCACCATATCGGCGGTCATGTGATTGAGTTCAACGATCGTGATCATGCGCACGGTATGGTCTATTCAAAGAACGAGCATGAGACCGGAGACGAATGGGTCATCATGCAGATGATATATGTCGACGACTATGTCCGCGCAGCAGGCCCCGATGGGCCGCGATGGTATTTCGCGCGACGGCTGCCGCTCTATTGGTACGCCACCGATCTCAACAAGCCGCCCATCGGCAACAACAAGATGCGCTGGCCCGGCACCGAATGGACTGAAGGCAACTTTCACAAGCTTTTCCCCAGCTATGCCGAATTCTGGGCTCGCGAAGGTGATCACGGTGGGCCACTTGCCGACCCAGCGCCGCTGGAAGGATTCCTGCACGCGCTTCGGCGCGGTGCCGTACTGCCTAAAGTGAAAGTCAGAGCGGATTGAACTTATAGATCATTCGTGCCGCCAGTAATGTGGCGTGCAGCGAGATAGCCGAAGGTGAGTGCCGGCCCAATCGTTACGCCCGCGCCGGGATAACTCTCGCCCATCGTGGAGGCAGCGTTGTTGCCGATGGCGTAAAGACCAGGAATCGGCCGGGAGCTCTGGTCGAGTACCCGCGCATTTGGATCAGTCAACAATCCACCATTGGTGCCAATGTCGCCGGGATATATCGGCATAGCATAAAAGGGTGCCTGATCGAGCGGACGCAGGCAGGGATTAGGCGTCACGCGTGGGTCACTATACATTCTGTCGTAAGCTGGAGTGCCACGATTAAAATCCGGATCCTCGCCCTTGGCCGCATTAGCATTGAAGCGATTGACCGTACCTTCTAGCGCCGTTGGATCGACGCCGATGGCCGCTGCAAGTTCTGCAATAGTCCGGCCTTTCTTGAGGATCGAACGGATGGCGCGATTGTGCATCCAGTCGGGCTTAAGCGGATATAGCGGGCCAACTGGATAAGAATGGCGATAACGGTGATCGAATACGAACCAACTAGGCAATGCGTCGCCTCGTTCGGCATGACGCCGTGCCATCTGCTGGCCAACGATATGATAAGAGGCTGCTTCGTCGAGGTAACGTTTACCGTCTTGGGCGACCATGATGCTGCCGGGCAAGGCCCGTTCGATCGTACAAAGGCGACCACGGTCTTCGCCGGGGATATAGAACACGGGCGCAGCCCACGCCGACTGCATGTTCAGCGTCGCTGCTCCAGCTGCCATGCCCGCGCGAATACTGTCTCCGGTATTGCCGGCCGTTCCGCCCGAGAATTGCGCATTGCGATAAAGCGGCGCGAAGGTGTTGCGCATTGCTTGGTTCTTATCAAAGCCGCCTGCGGCCAGCACAACACCCTTGCGTGCTCGGATGCGCAAAGATCTCCCGTCGTGCCGCACAAGCGCGCCTATCACGGCGCCGTTGGTCAAAATCAGACTTTCCATCGGGCAGTTGAGCCAGAGTGGGACATTAAGCTTGTTGAGCGCGCGACGCAGGCCGCCCGTAAGTGCGTTACCCAAAGTGAGGCGCCGATCTTTGCGCGACGTGAAGCGGAATGGCCAATCGAACCAGTAGCGCGCAAGACTCTTGACCAGATGCTTCCACCAGCCTGGAGCACGGAACAGCATGATATAGGTTTCGTCGAAGTGCCAGTTCAGGTAGTCGAACATGCAGGCGGCGGGTGAGGCGAAACGCATTGTCGCGACATCATCCCCTAGCACGCGGCCGTCAAGCGGCAGCGGCATGTGCGTGCGAAACCCCTTGGGAGAACCGCCCGGCTCTTCAGCGTGGTAATCTGGATAGGGAAAGGCGCAATATTGAATGTCAGTATTGGCAGAGAGCCAGCGCAACATTGCCGCAGCATTTTCGACAAACGCGCGGATATTCTCATCCGGCACGTTAGCGGCCGAAAGTTTGCGGACATAGGTGAAGGCGTCGTCCACTTTATCAGTGAACCCGGCAGCGAGGGCCTGGTCGCTCGCCGGAATCCAGATGCCTCCACCCGAAGTGGCGGAGGTTCCTCCCCACAAAGCTTCCTTTTCTACGACCAGCACGTCTGCTTGATTCCGCGCCGCGACTAGCGCGGCGAGCAGTCCGCCCGCGCCAGACCCGACGACGAGCACATCTACTTGCTTGTCCCACGATTGGGTCATTTCGCTTCCTACAAGCCCCGTAATCGTTGCGTTACGCGGGGAGGTACAGTTGTGCGGCCTTGCCACCATCAACCGTCAGCGCGGTGCCGGTGATGTAGCTGGCGGCATCGGACAGTAAAAAGACAATCGCCTCTGCCAACTCTTCGGGGCGACCGCCACGGCCCATCGGAATTGCATCCGTTGTCTTTGCTGCAATAGCGGGTGCGCGCGCAGCAAATTCCTGAGTCCCGGCTGTCTGCACTTGTCCGGGCACAACGGCGTTGACCCGAATGCCCGATCGGGCGCCTTCCATTGCGGCCACCGCCGTGAACTGGATCATCGCCGCCTTCGATGCCGAATAGCTGGACATGTTTGCAGCGGCACGGATACCACAAGTGGACGAGATGTTGACAATCGCTCCCTTGCCCGCCGCTGCCATGATCTTCATTGCGGCTTTCGTTCCGACGAAAACTGCTTCTGCGTTGACGGAAAAATCCTTGCGCCAATGTTCGAGTGTAAGACGGCTGATAGGGGCGTAATGTGTCGACATGGCATTGTTCACCATCATGTCGAGACGGCCTTGCTTGCAGCCGACCTCCTCGATCATTGCTGTGAAAGCCGCGTATTCTGAAACGTCCAAGGCCACGGCTTCGACTTTGCCGCCTTCAGTGCGGATGACCGCGCATGCCGTGTTGAGCATTTCCTGGCGCCGACCGCAGATGACGACGTTGGCGCCGCGGCGTGCGAGTAGCGTCGCGGTGGCTAAGCCTATCCCGTCGCTGCCGCCGGTGACGATCGCAACTTGTCCGGCAAAATTCGCAGTCATGTTTCCTCACCCCCGGCATGGTCCGTAATCCCACATAGTCACGCAATTGAAGCTTTCATCAAATATATGTCAATTAAACGCGTATTAAAATATGCCAAGAATTACGAATATTGTGGCGGGGCCTATGGGTGATCTGACTGGGAAAGTGGCATTGATCACGGGCGGTGGGCAAGGCGTAGGGCTGGGAATTGCTCTCAGCCGCGCCGCTGCCGGCGCCAAAGTTGCAGTGTTCGGCAGGACTGCAGTGAAGCTGGATGCGACCTGTGTAGCAATTGTGGAGCACGGTGGCGAGGCGATTGCGCTGACTGGCAACGTGAAGGATCCAGAAGATATCATTGCTGCCGTGGCCGCCGTTCAGAAGCGTTTCGGCGGAATCGACATTTTAGTCAATAATGCCCAAGAGGTGCCGCTTGGGAAATTGCTCGATGTTGGTGATGAAGCGTTCGTGGCCGGGTTCGAGTCCGGGCCGCTTGCAACATTACGTCTGATGAAATTGGTCCACCCAATCATGGCGGCCCGCGGCGGAGGAGCGATCATCAATCTTGCCTCTTCGGCTGGAGTGCGTTGGGACATGACTGGTTATGGTGCTTATGATGCGGTCAAGCAGGCGATCCGCACGCTAACCCGCGCCGCGGCGGCGGAGTGGGGTCGCGACGGGATACGGGTTCTCGCTATCGCGCCGCACGCCGAATCTCCCGGTCTCGAAGGTTGGATCGCTCGGAATCCCGACGAGGCCAAAGCATTCTTCCGTACGATTCCACCGGGGCGCGTAGGAAGGCTCAAAGAGGACATCGGTCGTGCGGTGGTGTCATTGTGCAGCTCGGACATGGGGTATCTGACGGGAGCGACTATTCCGCTGGACGGTGGGCAAGCGAAACTAGACTGTTAGGGGGCGAGTTTTGCGAAGAGTGACGGGTGTGGATTCGCTCTGATTTCTGCGCATAACTGATATAGAAATGCAGATATATTTCCGTTTGCGTAGAATCTTTGCCTTTTAACTCCGCACTTTGTAAAATGGGCCGTGTGAAGCGATCAGTTGAAGAGAGGTGATTGTATGTCGCTTGCCAGAATTGCACTCGTCACGGGCGGAAGCCGCGGCGCCGGTCGCGGAATCGCGCGGGGCTTCGGTGAACTGGGCTACACTGTTTACGTCACTGGCCGCACAATTACGCCAGGCGATGCAATCGGATGGGACGGTTCGGTTCTGCCGGGCACCGTCATGGAGACGGCGGCGGAAGTGAGCGCCGCTGGCGGCAAGGGAATCCCTGTAATCTGTGACCATGGCGATGATGCGCAGGTGGCGGCGTTGTTCGCCAGGATTAAGCAAGAACAGGGTCGGCTCGATGTGCTTGTCAATAACGCCACCTATATCCACCAGCAACTACTTGAGAAAAAACCGTTCTGGGAAAAAGAACTGGATGCTGTTCGCATACTCGATGTCGGATTGCGGAGCGCTTATGTCGCGAGCTGGCATGCGGCCAAACTGATGGTGCCGCGACGCAGCGGCGTGATCGCGTTCGGTTCATCGTTCGGCGCCTCCTGCTACATGCATGGCCCGGCCTATGGAGCGCAAAAAGCCGGGATCGATAAGTTCGCGCATGACATGGAGCATGATTTACGCGGCACAGGCGTGATCGCGGTTTCGATCTGGATGGGCCCGCTGGTGACTGAGCGTTCGCTGATCGCCCGCGAGACTAATCCCGAACAGTACAAGGGCTTCCTCGAAACCGCGGAAAATCCTGAATTCACTGCGCACATCATAGATGGGATTGATCGCGCGCCTGACCGGGAAGACCTTTCCGGCCAGACCCTCATCGGCGCCGAAGTCGCTGGCAATTTGGGGCTCTCTGATCGAGGTCAGGCGAGGCCGTCCTATCGCGAAATGCTGGGCAGCCCGCGTCAGAAAAACCCCGCTGCTGTCTATTGAAGCACCTGAATGATTCTAATCGATCCCGTTTTTGCCGCAGTGACTGCTCCTGGAACGCCTTTTGAGCTGGGAGAAATTGGCGGCGTGCGCCAGTTCGTCAATGCCGCGCCCCACCTTAATTTGATGATTGAGAATGCGCGCCTGCGGCATGGCGATAAAACTTTCGTTGTCGACTTTTCGTCGAGCGGCGTCGAGCGGCGACTTTCGTTCGAAGAACTCTTCGCATGGCGCGATCAACTCGTCCCGATGTTGGGAATTCGTCGTGGTGATCGAGTAGCGATTTGCATGCGCAATCGCGCGGAGTGGATGGTTGCGTTCCTGGCGGTGATGAAGGCGGGCGGCGTAGCGGTGTTGCTCAATAGTCGCGGCGCATCGGGCGAGATTGTTGCGATGCTCGACGATGCAACGCCCCATATCGTCCTGGCAGATACGACCCGTGCGAAATTGATTCGTGTCGGGGGCTACACCGGACGGATACTGGATCTAACCCAGCCATTCGAGTCATCCGAGATCATGCGCGGTGAGACGAGGCCTGCCCTTGAGCCTGATGTCGCTCGAGCCGACGACGCATGCGCGATCCTCTTCACATCCGGGACTACGGGTCGTGCGAAAGGCGCCATCCTGTCTCACAGAAGTCTAATCACCGGCCTGATGGCAGCGCAACTTTCTGGCACGATGGTTATGCACAATATGGCTAAGACGCACGGCGTGCCGGTCGAAACGATTATCGCCAACTTGCCTCGCCAGGCCGCTCTGTTGGTCTATCCGCTATTCCACATTTCCGGGCTCGGTTCGGTATTCCTGTCGCCGCTGCTGGCTGGATCAAAGGTGGTTATCATGCGCCGCTGGGATGCCGAAGAGGCGGTTCGCCTCATCGCGCATGAGAAGATAACCCAATTCTCGGCGGTCCCGACAATGTTGTGGGACCTACTGCATCGCGCACGACTGAAGGATGCCGATTTGTCCTCGCTGCGCAACGTAGCGTCCGGCGGGCAAGCGCTGCCTGTTAATTTGCTCGACCAAGTGCGGGCGGCTTGTCCGCAAGCGGTAATGGGCACCGGTTACGGCATGACTGAGACATCGGGCGCGTTCGCTCTAGCAGTGGGCGAGGATTTTATCCGCAACCGCGCTTCGGCGGGCCGCGTGTTGCCGTTGGCGGATGTGCGGATTGCCGGTCCCGACGGTTTGGGGTTGCCCATTGGCCAAACCGGCGAGATCCTCGTGCGCAGCGCATTGGTAATGAAAGGGTATTGGAACCGGCCGCAAGAAACCATCGCGGCATTCACGCCTGATGGCTGGCTGCGAACCGGCGATGTCGGTTATCTCGACAAAGAAGGTTACATCTTCATTGTTGATCGTGTGAAAGACATGGTCATTTCTGGTGGCGAGAACATTTATTGCGCTGAGGTAGAGCGTGTGCTGGGCGAAATGCCCGGAGTCACTGAATGCGCAGCATTCGGTATCGCTCACGAGCGGCTCGGCGAACGTCTAGTCGCAGTCGTGGTAGGCGATTCACGGAATGAAACAGCAGTGATCCAGTGGGTTGGCGAAAGGCTCGCGCGATACAAGGCGCCGGGTCAGGTCGCTTTCTTAAGTAAGCCGTTACCCCGCAATCATATTGGCAAGATCGACAAGGTCGCGCTTCGTGCCGAATGGCCGAAGCTATTGCTGCCGAATAATATTGGAGAACCTTGAATGGGAATGCCCGCCCACATTCGTATCATCGACACGATGCTCGGTATTCCGGAAGCCGATGATCGCGCCGAGTGGTTCGCTCCCTTCCGCCCACTGATCAAGGATCGGCAAACGCTCGACCAGTTTGCGATGCCCGCGCAGTACATGTTCAAGGACATCCCGCAAACGCGGAAAGTCGATGACTATGTTGCTTGGACCGTCGATCAGATGGATCGTTTCAATATCGATAAAGCGCTGGTGGGCTGGAATGACAACGCGACATCTTATCGTGCTAAGGAAAAATACGGTGACCGCTTCTTCTTTGATCTGCCCTGCAATCCGAATAACGGCATGGACGAACTCCGCCGTATTAAACGCGTACACGCCGAGGTCGGGCTATCGGCAATCAGCGTGTTTCCGGCTGGGACGCTGCCGCAGGTGGCGATCAACCACAAATACATGTTTCCACTCTACACGTGCGCCGTAGAACTTGGCATTCCGATACTGCTGAACGCCGGCATACCTGGTCCACGTATTCCGATGGAAACGCAAAAGGTCGAGTATCTCGATGAAGTATGTTGGTTCTTTCCCGATCTGAAAGTCGTGATGCGTCACGGAGCCGAGCCGTGGGAAGCTCTGGCGGTGAAGCTCATGCTAAAGTGGCCAAACCTCTATTATTCGACCAGTGCCTTCGCGCCCAAGCACTATCCCAAAGCGATTATTGACTATGCGAACACGCGCGGTGCCGACAAGATTATTTATGCGGGCTACTTCCCGATGGGACTCAGCCTAGATCGTATTTTTTCTGACATGCAGAGCGTCCCCTTGAAGGATGACGTGTGGCCCAAATTCCTGCGCGAGAACGCGATTAGGGTTTTCGATCTCAAATAACATTGCTGGAGAAACCTATGGCCGACATCAAAGCCGTTGCTACCGATGCGCGCACGCCCCCGGTTGCTGTCTGGCAGATTCTCGAAAAGTTGCGTGGCCAGGATTTGATCGACTGGCGCCTTGCCGAAGTAAAGGGGCGCGCTTCGGTGGAGGAGCGAAGTCTCAATATCGGATTTCCATTCGGATGGTATCCGATCGAACTATCGGCAGACCTCGCCATTGGCCAGGTTAAACCGTTGCGCTACTTCGCTAGGGACTTTGCGATGTGGCGCGGTGAGGACGGCAAGGTTCGCATTATCGATGCTTATTGCAAACATATTGGCGCGCACATGGGGCATGGCGGCAAGGTGCGTGGCAATTTGCTGGAATGTCCATTTCACGCCTGGCGCTATGACGGTGAGGAAGGCGTCGTGAAGGAAATTCCCTACGCCCGAATCATTCCGCCTCAAGTGAGGCGCAAATGCACGCGGACGTGGCACGTCATCGAAGCCAACCGGTGGATTTGGATGTGGTATCACCCGGAAGATATAGAACCGCTATTCAAGGTCGAGAACCTGCCAGAGGCGGCCAATCCTGCGTGGACCGATTACGAAATCCATGAATGGAACGTCTGGGGATCGATCCAAAACATGGCCGAGAACGGCGTGGATGTGGCGCATTTCAAATTTGTCCACGGCACGGCGAACGTGCCGCTTGGCGAATTGCGCTGGGGTGAGTGGGGACGTGGCGCAGATGTGAAGGCGAAAATGGGCACGCCGTGGGGCGAGGTCGATGGAGGCATTAGCTACGACACGATGGGGCCAGGCCAGAGTTGGACGCGCTTTACCGGAATCTCAGAAACGCTGCTCGTTGCTTGCGTGACGCCGGTGGAGCTTGACCATGTGCATGCGCGTTTCTGCTTTACGCAGCCACGCGCGCAGGCCGAAGGGGAGCGCGCTGGTGTTGCCAAAGCTCTGATCCGCGACATCTGCAAGCAGTTTGATCAGGATAAGGTGGTTTGGGACAGGCAGAAATATCAACCTAACCCGATCATTTGCGACGGTGATGGGCCGATTCCCCAATTCCGCAAATACTATTCGCGCTACTACGCGCAGGCATGAGATCAAAGCCGCCCTATTGGAAAACGGTATGATAGGTCGTCGAGACATGATCGCCGCGACTTCGGCATCGACATTGAGTATGGCTGATAGCGCCAGCGCGATTACACGCCGCACAAGTCCGCTCGACACTCACGACGCACTTGGATTGGCAGAATTGATCCGCGAGAGAAAAGTGTCACCCTACGAGGTGCTGGAGGAGGCCATCGCGCGAGCGGAGTCGCTTAATCCGCGCTTCAACTTCATAGCGCAACAGCATTACGAATTATCGCGGGCAGCAATCGCGCGCGGCCTCCCGCAAGGACCGTTCACGGGGGTGCCGTGGTTACTCAAGGATCTCAACACCTATATTGCGGGCGAGGTCACGGAAAACGGCAGCCGTTTCTACCACGGGTATCGTCCCACTGTAACGTCGGAACTCGTGCTGCGCGCGCAACGCGCGGGCTTCGTCATCTTCGGAAAAACCACTGCGCCTGAATTCGGCCTGACCGGGACAACCGAGAATAAGCTGACCGGGGCAACTCGGAATCCGTGGAATCTTTCTCGTATTGCAGGCGGATCTTCAGGCGGAGCCGCCGCTGCGGTCGCTGCTGGTGTCATACCGGCCGCGCATGCCACCGATGGTGGCGGATCGATCCGTATCCCCGCCTCATGCTGCGGACTATTCGGGATGAAGCCAAGCCGAGGTCGCATCCCGATGGGCCCGCCACGCACAGAAGGTTGGGGCGGGTTTTCTGTGCACCACGCTCTCACGCGCACCGTCCGAGATTCGGCTGCGATTATGGACGTAACGCATGGTGTCGAGGCTGGATCGCGTTACGCGGCGCCCACTCCTACAGAGAGTTTCCTCTCTCAGGTTGACAAGGAGCCAGGGGCTTTGCGAATCGCGCTCATGCTGAATCCGATCTCGCGCAGCCCTGTGGATCCGGAAGTCGAGGAAGCGGCGCGGACTGCAGCGCGGCTTTGCGAAAGTCTTGGGCATCACGTCGAGGAAGCCGCGCCCAAACTGGATGCCGCGGCGTTAGGAGCCGCAAGTTTCGTGCTCAGTGCTTCGTCGATCGCCGCTGACGTGCTTGATCGCGCCAAGTTGACCGGCTTAATTCCAGGTCCGGACTTATTAGAGCCGATCACACTCGCTTTCGTTGACTACGGCCAGAAGACCAGTGGTATCGATTTCGCTCGTGCGAATAGCACGATGCAGACGGCGGCCATTGAGATGGCCGGGTTTATGAATGACTACGACGTGATACTTTCTCCTACCGTCGCCGCACTGCCGCCGGAACTGGGTTGGATTGGCCTATCGAGCGAATCGGACTTCAATAAGTGGGCGCAGCGCATTGCGACCTTCTCGCCCTTCACGCAACTCGCCAATATGACTGGCCAGCCAGCTATGTCGATTCCGCTTGCCACATCTTCGACCGCTCTACCGATTGGGATAATGTTCACTGGCCGTTATGGCGACGAAGCGTCTTTGTTCCGTCTTGCAGGTCAATTGGAACGAGCAGCGCCATGGATTGGCCGGCGTCCCACATCTCTGTAGGTCCTTCTTCAATTGGCACGTGCCGCCAGGTTACGCGTCTCCTAAATCAGGTGCCAAAGCAACGCCGTTAATGTGAGCGCCGCCATCTACGAACAACGTGTTACCAGTCAGATAGGCGGCGTCGTCGCTGGCGAGGAAAGTACACACGCCACCGATATCAGTTTCAGGATCGCCCAACCGGCCCATAGGATTCGCGGCACTGATCCGTTCGATCATGCCAGGTTGCTGGACCATAATGCGCCGCGTAGATTCTGACAGCGCCGCAGGGCAGACGATGTTGCAACAGACGCCGTACAGCGCCCACTCGCGCGACGCAGTGCGGGTGAGCGCACGCAATGCTTCTTTTGCAACGTTGTAGTCGGCGCTGCCGATGTGTGCATTCACGCCGTTAAGCGAAGCCATGTTGATGATCCGGCCCCAACCTTGCGCCTTCATATGGGGAAATGTGGCCTGCATTGTCCACTGGCAGGCATGTAGGCCCATGCGCAACGATGCCTCAAACTGATCGTCGCGCTTGTTTTCCACCCGACCTATTCCTCCCTGTCCGTGCCAAGCGTTGTTCACGAGGATATCAACCGCCCCGGCTGTTTCCATCAAGTCCAGCACGCCCTGCTTATTGGTGACATCGACGGCCACGAAGCGCGCCAATCCGCCTTCGGCCTGGATAGCGTCCGCAGTGTCTTGGCCAAGCGCTTGATTTATGTCCGCCACGATTACGTTTGCGCCCTCGCGAGCAAAGCGCCGGGCTATGTCCTTGCCGATGCCCTCGGCTGCTCCGGTGATAAGCGCATTGCGCCCCGCCAATCGGCCTGTCATGGTCAATTCTTCTCCCCCACTATCGTCACGTACTAGATTGCGCAAAACATAAATAATGTTTTGATTTGACCGCCATACGCGTATTATATAGCCACTTATTAAACGCATAAAGCGTATCGGCGGGGTAATGCGCGGCTTAGCAAAAAAAGTTGGCGTCGTTGCGGGCGGGGGCCGCGGTATCGGCGCAGCGACAGCGCGCAGGCTTTCCGAAGAGGGTGCTGCTGTCGTCATTGGCGATATCAATCAGGCATGGGCGGAAGAAATCGCTGTCTCCATCCGCAGCGGTGGCGGTAAGGCTATCGGCATGTATCTCGACGGAACCAAGGCTGCTTCCCAAGCCGCGATCGTGAAGGCCGCTCTAGACGAGTTCGGTAGCTTGGATTTTTACCATTCCAATCTTGCAGGCGGCACGGAGGGCGATGTCGACATTCTAAACTGTCCCGAGAATGTGTTGGACAATTCATTTGCGATAAACACCAAGAGCCATTTCCTGGCGACGCAAGCGGCATTGCCTGTGTTGCTTGAGCGCGGCAGTGGAACAATGATTTACACATCATCGGGAGCAGCGATCTCGGGTAATCCGATTCAGGTGGCATATCCGATGACGAAGAATGCGATTCACGCACTGGTGCGACACGTCGCACGCAAATTCGGCAAAAAGGGCATTCGCGCCAACGGCATTTGCCCTGGTGTTGTTATGACGGAAGCGTTGAAACAGCATCTCAGTGAAGATTTTGCCAAAGCCGCTCTCGCGGCCCTGCCGCATACTCGTTTAGGCCAGCCAGGAGATATTGCTGGCGCGGTGGCTTTCCTCGCGTCGGACGACGGCCAATGGATCAATGGTCAGGTCTGGCACGTCAACGGCGGATCGGTGCTACGCGATTGACCCAAGATCAAACGAGAACGCTAACTAACCCTTGGATTGTCCTGACCGTCTTACTGATGGTCTCAATCTTCAATTTTGCCGACCGTTATCTGATCACAGGACTTATTGGACCAATCAAGCAAGAGTTCGGACTTGGCGATGCGATGATGGGCCTTCTGATGGGGCCCGCATTTATCGTCCTCTATGTCGTACTCGGTGTGCCATTCGCACGTCTGGCCGACAGATATTCGCGCGTGGTGATCATCGCCGGCGGGTGCGTGTTATGGAGTGCTGCGACCGTTGCAACAGGAATGGCGACCGGGCAGACGAGCCTTTTGGTGGCGCGTGCAACTGTGGGTATCGGCGAGGCGGCATTCGTTGCGCCCGCATATTCGCTACTCTCGGACTATTTCAAGCCTGAACGACGTGGCATTGCATTCGCGATCCTGGGGCTCGCGACCTATTTTGGCCAAATCATTGGTCAAGCGGGCGGGCCGGCGCTCGCGGCTTATCAGGACTGGCGTTTCGCTTTCCACTTGCTCGGTGTGCTCGGCATTGTTCTGGGCGTATTGACCGCAATGATCGTCCGTGATCCCGGACAGATCGCCCCAAGAGGCGAACGCAGCCAATCCACCATTGCGATGACTGCGCTCGTCGCTCTATTGGCGCGCAATGCCAGTTTCGTGCTGATGATGTTTGCCTTCGGACTTGGCGCGCTCTCTGGGGTTGCGTTCGGGTATTGGGGGCCGGAGTTACTTACGCGTGGTTATGGGCTCGATCCTGTGGCCGCGAAAACCGCGTTTGCTGTAAATTTTGGACTAGCGGGATTGGTCGGAATGCTGTGTTTTGGCGCGATCTCGGATCGTATGGCTAAGTACAGTATGGCATGGCCGGTGAGGCTCTCGGCGTTTGCGATGGGCTCGGCAACATGCGCGATCCTGGCGGCTACGTGGGCTGATTCGTTCGCGTTGGCCAAGTTGCTGGCCATTCCGTCCGGCCTTTTGGGCGGTGGGTGGTCGGTTGGCATATATGCGACACTGCAATACATTTTACCTGCCCGTTTCCGCGCTACTGCTACAGCTCTGTTCCTTGCAGTGACGACCCTGCTGGCTTATTTCGTAGGGCCGTGGGCAACGGGTCTTCTCAGTGAGGCGTTTGGCAACGACGCACACTCTTTACGAGTGGCGCTTACGATTATTATTCCGATCGGCCTCATTGCCACGCTTTTTGCATGGTTTGCGAGCCGCCGCATCGAGCTTGACCGAGCGCTGATCCATAAGCACGCATGACACCTGGGAAGGTGTCGCGTATTTCGGAAGGTTTTTGATGCGTTGGTGTGTGGTCCGTGTATATCCGTCAGAGAAGTTTGTTGACCTGTCGCGTGCCATCGGGGCAGGGTCATCTGTAAAATTGAGGCGTCACCTATGAGTGAGAATTTCACTGTCGACGATATTGATCGGAACATCGTCGCCCAATTGCGGATTAATGGCAGGGCTACGAATCAACAGATTGCCGATAATCTGGGTTTGACCGCCGCTACAGTATCGACTCGCATTCGTCGCATGGAAGACGCCGACAAACTGCGCGTGGTGGCCGTCTCCGATTTCGCGGCGCATGGATATAATGTGCTTATGGAGATGGCGATCGAAGTCGATGGTCGACCCGCTTCTGAAGTGGCCGCGGAGCTTGCCGAGTTCGAGGAAGTGTTCGCGGCGCATTTGGTCACCGGGCGCTACGATATCGACATGCTCGTTGTCCTCCGCGACTTCGATGAGCTTCCGAAGTTACTTTTCGAGAAGTTCTCTAAGGTGCGTGGCATACATTCGATGACGCCAGCAATTGCGGTCGACGTCATTAAATACAAGTTCGACATAGCCCCGATCGAAGCGCGGAATTAACATGAGTAAAGTTCAGATCGACGATCTCGACCGCCAGATAATTGATATTCTGGGCAATGATGCGCGGATTTCGAATCGTAAAATCGCTGCAGACCTCAACGTGACTGAAGGGACAGTGAGGGGGCGCATCAAACGGTTGCAGCAAGAACGGCTAATGACCTTTACTGCGATTACCGATTTCGGATTGGAGAACACTTCGAAACTTGCATTCATAGGCGTCCAGGCCTGTGTCGAAGATGTGCGCAGTATCGCAACGAAAATTGCGGATGTTCCACTGGTCAACGCAGTTACGATCACGTTGGGCAGATTCAATATTTGGGTCGTCTGCCTTTTTGATACGCTGGACAGCTTGTTCGAGGTTGCCTCGGAACGCATTTTGGCGATTCCCGGCGTACATCACGTCGAGACATCGATTGCGGTGAAGACGATTAAATACAACGCCCGGGTAGCGCGAATAACGGCAGCTGACCTCAGTTTAACCCCAGAGGAAGCAGACAATTCTGCGTAAATTATCTGACAATTGATTTCGCAATCATATGTCAAAAATAGATTATTTCGATACGTTCGTAATTTTATTGAAAATATATTGCGATTCGCTGTAGCCTTTCATGCCATAGACGGGGAGCGAATCTGATGGCCAAAACTGCTGACTATCGGCTAGGGGAATTCACGTTTCCACGCGGGTGGTTCATGGTCGCGGCCGCTTCCGAGGTGACGGCGGTGCCGATGGCAGTCCGCTATTTCGGTCAGGATTTAGTTCTGTACCGTGGTCAGCAGAGTCGTCGGGTTTTCATGGTGGAAGCTTATTGCCCGCACATGGGGACTCATTTGGCACGCAACACAACGTCGTATGTTGTGAAAGACCGCGAGCACGTCGTCGGCGACAATATTCGTTGCCCTTACCACGCTTGGCGGTTCGGACCCGACGGCCGTTGCAACGAAATCCCCTATTCGCCGGCATCAATTCCCAAAGCTGCATGTTTGAAGACTTGGCGCGTGATCGAGCGCGCCGGCTGTGTGTGGACTTGGTATGACCCTGAGGGCGGAGAGCCGGACTACGAACTTCCACTCTTCGAATCTTACGGGCAGCCTCATTGGGTGAACTGGAATGTTCGCTCGCTCGGCGAGCTAGTCTGCCACCCACAGGAGGTCGTCGATAACATGGCCGACAAGGCGCATCTTGAGCCGGTCCACGGTTCAATCGAAATGGCGCGCTTCGAGAATGTGTTTGCCGATCACGTTGTCCGCCAGATCCTGGCCGCAGGACATAAGACGTTGGCGGCACAAGGTGGCGAGCCAATGACCAATGACACCTGGTACACTGGCCCAGGCATTCTGCAATCGGTGATGATCGGCGAATACCCATCACACATGCTGATTACTCACACCCCAATCGATGATGGCGTGATCAAGGTGTGGTACGGCCTGATGGTGAAGGTGCCGAACGTTCAACCGACTGAGGCTGATATTGCTACCGCCAACAGTTACGAGAAAGCCGGAGAGTTTGCATTTGCGCAAGATTTCGAAATCTGGGGCAATAAGCGTCCGTGCATCAATCCGATGATGGTGAAAGGCGACGGCCCGTTCGACAAGGTTCGGATCTGGTATCGCCAGTTCTACAATCCGCGCGCGCGAGCGGCCGAATTCCACAAACGGGTGAATGGCCATTATGTGTCTCGCGGCACCAAGGCTGCGCCGTGGGGCGAGGTCGCCTGACACTCAAGCTGGTTAGAAGGCTGTAGCCCCGCCATCAATCACCAGTGGGTGTCCCGTGACAAAGCTTGCTTGATCGGAGCAAAGCCATAGCACGGCGGCGGCGATTTCGTCGGCCCGTCCTATGCGACCCATCGGCGTCATGCCATCGATGACCTTGCGCATCTCGGGATTGCCGAAAAGCGGGGCGGTCATCGGTGTCTCGATGACCCCCGGGCAGACCGCATTAACGCGAATTCCCTTCTTGGCCCAGCGCAACGCGCCATGTCGGGTGAGGCCAACAACGCCGTGCTTCGCTGCGACATATGCCGGCTGGCTGGGATTGCCGACAAGCCCGTTGATCGAAGCAGTGTTTACGATCGCGCCTTTGCCTTGTTTCAGCATGACTTCGGCCTCTTCACGCATGCAAAGCATCACGCCGGTGAGGTTGATCCCTAAGCCGCACGCCCAAACTTCATCATCATACTCGTTCGCCGCCACGTTATTGATGCCGGCATTATTGTGAGCGAAATCCAATCTGCCGAATTCGGAGACAGATCGGTCGACGAGCGCTTTAACTTGGCTGGCCTGCACAACATCGCAATGCTGGAACACGGCCTTGCCACCCGCCTCGGCAATAAGTTTTACGGTTTCAAGGCCACCTGCATCGTTCACATCGGAGACCACTACCATCGCCCCTGATGCGGCGAATGCTTGCGCCGTCGCGCGACCAATGCCGCCGCTCGCCCCTGTTACCAATGCAGCTTTTCCTTGAAACCTGTAATTCATCGTGTTTCCTTGATCTGCGTAAAAAAAATCATAGAAGATAACGCAAATTGCGGTCAACATCGTTCAATGGCAGAAGAACGAATGTCCAAAAGCCTTTTTAGCCCCATCTCTCTTGGCGCCATTGACCTCTCCAATCGCATCATCATGGCCCCGATGACTCGAGATCGGGCGGGCTTCGGCGATGTCCCGACTGCAATGATGGTGGACTATTACCGCCAGAGGGCAAGCGCTGGAATGATCGTGACTGAGGGGGTGCAGCCAAGTCGCGCGGGAAAGGGATACTGGCGTACACCGGGTATCCATGACGATGCGCAAGTTACCGGATGGCGTAAGGTGGCCGACGCCGTGCACGCCGAGG
>Ga0194132_10002488_pt1 | contig 34365 bp, 34 predicted proteins | sample TA2KigOf80mmetaG_FD_148612 | JGI IMG/M metagenome (GOLD analysis project Ga0194132, IMG submission 148612) | Freshwater microbial communities from Lake Tanganyika, Tanzania - TA2015054 Kigoma Offshore 80m | ecosystem: Environmental > Aquatic > Freshwater > Lake | place: Tanzania: Lake... | reverse complement strand
TGCGGGCGGCAGGACTCGAACCTGCATGGGTCGCCCCGCCAGAACCTAAATCTGGTGCGTCTGCCAATTCCGCCACGCCCGCGGCGGGTCGTAGCATACGACCGCTCCCGGCGGGTCGGGATCACGAGGAGACTCCATGTCCTTCAGTCATGCTGCCGCAGCGCACGTGGTGCCCCTGCTCTCTCGGCTCGCCATCGCGGCGGTGATGATCCCGCTCGGCTGGACCGACCTGACGACGACCTCGACGTTCACCGGCGACGACGCGGGGTTGATCGATCGACTGGAGCTCGCCGAGCCATCGGCGTCCGTCGCCGGGAGGAAGGTCGCGTGGCTTCGGCAGGCGCCGGAGTCGACCGAGGGCGCCGGGACGAACTCGGAGACGAGCTCATCGGCCTCGTCGGAACCGCCCGCGGCGACGTCGGAGGAACCGACCGCCCCTTCCGCGGAGGTCTCGCCGAGTGCCGCCGAGTCGACGTCGCCGACCGCGTCCGAGGTCGAGCCAGCGGCGTCCGAGGGAACCGTCACCGCCCGCCACCTCCACCGCTGGACGGTCCTCTTCGCGGAGGCGGGCGTCCCCGGACCGGTGCCGCTGGCGTGGACGACGGCGCTCCTCGAGGTGATCGGCGGCAGCCTCCTCGTGCTTGGACTGGTGACGCGGGTCTGGGGCGTGCTGTGTGCCACCCTGTTCGCCTCGCTGATCTGGATCCTCGGGGTCCCCTACACCGCTCCCAACTATCTCTTCGGCGCCGACGTCGCAGCCTTCGAGTCGGTGGCGGCGGGTCTCGGGATGCTCGTCCTCTCGCTTGGGCTCGCCCTCACCGGCGGCGGCTTCCTGAGCCTCGATCGCGCGATCTTCCGACCGCGACCGACTCCTGCTCAGACGCCGGTCAAGCCGGTGCCCGCCTCCGTCGCCGCGGGCGCCCGCTCCACCGCGGCGCTGCCCTCGAACGCGACCCCCTCCGCCTCGGCGCCGAGCAGTGGTCCGCTGACGATCGCGGGCTCGACGCCCTCGGCAGGATCGTCCGGCACGCGGTCGAACTGACCCTCGCGGACGCCTTCGGCGGAGGTCGGTGGCGGAGTCTCCGCCGGAGTTCCCCGCCGACCCTCCGTTCCGGCACTTCCGCCTCTTGGGAGCGGGACCCTCGAACGCCGATTGAGGATGCTCGGACCTGCTCGCCTCGCAGCGGCGGGATCGATCGACGTTCTCATGCCCGACGCGAACTCCACCATCCCCGAGTCGCCCTCCCCGGAGCCGCTGCCTTCGGCGACCCCCGCCGGCGGCGAGAGCCTCGTCGAGGCGCTCCGCACCGCCGGCTCCTCCGGGCGCGACGCCTCAGGATGGGTCGGATGGGTGGTCTCGCTGGGACTCCATCTGCTCCTGGTCGTGATCGCCTTCCTCGTCACCTGGACGGTGGTCCGCATCGTCGAGACCCCCCGCGAGCCAGTCACGGCGGACTTCGAGAGCACCACGTTCGAGCCGCTCGCGTCGCTCGACGACCTCGAGCCGACCGAGGAGACGGCGGAGGTCGCGCCGGCGATGGCGAGCGACGTCCGCGAGGCGATCGACGATGCGCTGGCGACCGCCGCCGCCGGTCCGCTCGACCTGATCGCCGGCACGGGTCGCGAGCGGTCTGCGACCGCCACGATCCCCATCGAGTCCGACGCCGGCGCCACCTTCGCGGGGCTGCGGGCGACGAACGCGCGGACGCTCGTCTACGTGGTCGATGCCTCCGGCTCCATGATCGGATCCTTCCGGACCGTGCTCGACGAGCTGTCGCGATCGCTCTCGAGCCTCGTGCCCGCCCAGAGCTACGCGGTGATCTTCTTCCAGCGGAACGCCGCGATCGCCGTCCCGCCCGCGAACCGGCTCGTGCCGGTGAGCCGACCCGCGACGAGGCAGGCGGTCGAGTGGGCGAGGAGCAACGTCGTGCCCGCCGGACGAAGCAATCCCGTCGAGGCGATGACGAGGGCGCTCGCCCTCCGACCCGACTGCGTCTTCCTCCTCAGCAGCAACATCACCGGCGCCGGGCAGTTCGAGATCGACCGCGAGGAGCTGCTCGCGGTCCTCGACCGGCTCAACCCGGTGGATCCCGGCTCCGGCTCGCGCCGCACCCGCATCCACTGCATCCAGTTCCTCGACGAGGATCCGCTCGACACCATGCGGATCATCGCGGAGCGGCACGGCGGCGAGGGCGGCTACAAGTTCCTCGACCGCGAGGAGCTCGGGCTCGCCGCAGCGCAGCCGCCCGAGGCGTCGCCTCCGGACGAGTCTCCGAAGGAGCCCTCGCCATGAGTCCTCGCCGACGCGGCGGTCGATGGACCGTCTCCCCGATGCTGCTCGGACTCCTCGCGGCGGCGACCGCGATCGCGGGCGCTGCGACGAGTCCGGCGCGGAGGGCGCCTGCGACGAACGTCCAGTCCGCCCACCCGACCGCCGCGGAGATCGAGCGGCTCCTCTCGGATCCGGACGCCGACGAGCTCAGCGCCCGTCAGGCGGTCGTCATCGCGCGGCGGATCGCGGCAGACTTCGACGACCGCGACATCGCCCGCTTCCTCCATCAGTACGGTCGCGGGCTCGCCCGCTCCGGAGCGCCGGACGCGGGCGTCGTGATGCTTGCCCGCACCTTCGTGCTCTTCCCGGAGAGCCGCTCGGCGCCGCCGGCGCTCCTCGATGCGGCGAGGATCCATCGCGCAAGCCTCCGCGACGAGGAGACCGCGGTCCGCCTCGCCCGCCGGGCGGTCGCCCTCGCCCGCTCGATGGGACTCGCCGAGGTCGCCGCCGAGGGCGAGATCTTCCTTGCGTCGCCTCCCGCGCTCTCTCCGCCCTCCGCCCCTGCCGCCGACTCGCCGCCGGATCGCCCCGCCGCCAAGGACCCCTCATGACCTCGCCTCGATCCATCTCGCCCGCTCGCCTGCTTCCCGGCGCCCTCCTGCTTGCGGGCATCGCCTCGGCGTCCGCGCTCGCCCAAGGCGAGGCGCCGCCGCCCGCGGTCGAGGGGAGCTTCGCCTCGACCTTCTTCTACTCGACCACCGCGGCGCCGGACGGCACCACGTCGATCGAGTGGGTGGGCAGCCTGATGATCTGGCTGCTGCTTGCGCTCTCGCTCGTGAACATCGGGCTGATCGGTCAGCTGGCGATGACCAACCGCCGACCGCAGATCCTCCCGACCGCTCTCGCCGAGCGCCTGCGGACCCTGCTCGAGGGCGGCAAGTACCGCGAGGCGATCGAGCTCGCGGGCGGCGACCGCAGCGACCTCGCGCGGATCATGCGGGTCTCGCTCGGTCAGGCGTCCTTCGGCTTCGCGGCGATGCTGCGGGCGCTCGAGCAGGCGTCCGAGGAGGTGGTCACCGATCGGCTGCGGCGCGTCGAGTCGCTCAACATCCTCGGGCAGGTGAGCCCGATGATCGGGCTCTTCGGCACGGTCTACGGCATGATCGTCGCGTTCCGCTCGATCGCCGAGAGCGGCGGCAACGCGGATCCGGTGCTCCTCGCGGGAGGCATCGGCACCGCGCTGGTGACGACGTTCTGGGGTCTCCTGATCGCGATCCCGGCGCTCGCGGCGTACGCGACGCTCCGCAACCGCATCGACAGCGTCGCGACCGAGGCGTCGCTCGAGGCGCAGTCGCTCATCGAGAAGTTCCGACCCCGACCCAACGGCGCGAAGGAGGGCGACTCGGGAGGCGAGCGGCGCGCCGGCGGCGACCGTCGGGAGGCGCCGCGGTGAGCCGCGTCTTCCGCCGGGGTCCGGCGGTCGTCGAGGCGAACCTCACCCCGATGATCGACATGACCTTCCTGCTCATCGTCTTCTTCGTCCTCGTCTCGCGGATCTCCGAGGTCGAGAACGTCCGCATGGAGCTGCCGAAGCCGGAGGATCCCGCGACGGTCCCTCCGCCCGAGGAGGGCCGCGTGGTGCTGAACATCCTGCCCGGTGCCGACGGCGCCGCGGAGGGCTACCGGGTCGGCGCCACCGAGTTCGCGCCCACCCCGGAGGGTCGAGACGCGCTGCGGGCGCACCTCGGCGGGCTCTTCCGGCAGAACCCCGAGATCGCGGTGAACCTGCGGGCCGACCGCTCCACCGCCTACGCGGAGGTCGCCCCGGCGCTCGAGGCGGTCTCCGCGGCGTCGCGCGAGTCCGAGATGCCCGGCGCCGCGCGGATCAACCTCGTCGTGCTCCACGAGGAGCGAGGGCCGAGGCGCCCATGAGCGAGCGAGGCACCAGCAAGGCGATCTCGCGGCGCGCCAGACCGCAGATGTCGCTCAACCTGACGCCGATGATCGACGTGGTCTTCCAGCTCCTCGTCTACTTCCTCGTCAGCACGAACTTCGCCCAGGGCGAGCAGGTCTACCGCGTGGACCTGCCGGAGCGGAAGGATGGCGCCGCGAGCGATCCCTTCCGCCTCGACGAGGAGCCGCTTCGCATCGAGCTCCTGCCCGCCGCGGAGGGCGCCGTGGCGATCCGCCTCGACGGACCCTGGCCGCAGCCCGGGGACTTCGCCTCGCTGGAGGAGTTCCTGCGGTCCCGTCGCCTCGACGCGGATCAGCCGCAGGGGCTCTTCGCGCCGGATCACCCGATCGTGGTGGCGCCCGCGGGAAAGGTCCGCTGGGACCAGACCGTGGACGCCTTCAACGCGGTGGTGCGGGCGGGCTTCACCCACGTCAGCTTCGCGGAGCTCCCGTGACGATCCGACCGGCGAGACGAGTCGCTCGGTGGCTCCCGATCATCGCCGCGGCGCTCGCGGCGGCGACGTCCCGCGCGGACGACCTGTGGTCGCGTCTCGATCACGACCGCTTCGTCGAGCGGCTCGGGACGCAGGGGCTTGACCGCGTGCTCGACGCGCTCGACCGCGCGGAGCCCGCCGACTCGACGATCGAGTCGCTTCGGCGTCGGCTCGCCCGCGCGCGGACTCCGCTGCTCGCGGAGGACCGGACGCCCGAGTCCGTGACCGCGGCGTCGCTCGAGGCGATCGCCCTCCGCGACGCGCTCCTCGTCGAGTGCGGCGAGTCGGATCCGCTCCGCGGGCGCCACCTCGGCGATCAGGTCGAGGACATCCTGCTCTGGCTCCTGCCCGCCGAGGGCGCCGACCTCGCGGCGAGGTTCGGGGCGCCGACGCTCGCGCAGCGGGGTCTGATCGAACGCTGGCTGCCGCTCGCGGAGGCGATGTCGGCGGAGTCGCTGCGGGCGTCCGCGGCGGCGATCGCGGCGATCGACCGCGAGGCGGCGGGCGGATCCCTCGCCCCGCTCCGCGCGATCGAGCGACGGCGCATCGCCGAGGAGCTCGACCCTCGCCTGACCTTCCTGCGCGGGCTCGCCCTCGCGATGAGCGCGGAGCTCCTCGTCGACCTGCCCGACCGCGCGGAGCGCCGCCGCGAGGCGATCGCCCTCCTCGAGCCGCGGCGCGACGCGGCGGCGCCGGACCTCGCCGAGCTTGCCCGCCTCGAGATCGGCGTCGCGCGATCGGCGCTCCGCGAGCATGCCGCGGCGATCCGGGAGCTCGAGGCGCTCGCCGCCGATGCCGCCGCCTCCCGACGGCGACGCTTCGAGGCGCGGGCGGCGATCGTCGTCGACGAGGCTCGCCGCGGCGACCCGGACAACGCGATCCGTCGGCTCGTCGCCCTGCGCCGGCAGGATGCGGCGGATCCGGCGCTGCGTGCCTTCGAGCTTCCGTGGGCCGACCTCGAGCACCGCCTGCGCGTGGAGGACGCGACCAGACGGAACCTGCCGCCCGACGCGGCGGCGCTCGCCGCGATCGCGCCATGGACCGAGCTCGTCGAGCGGCTCCCCCGCGCGGAACGGGACGCCTTCGTGCCGGCGATCCTCGCGCGGCTGCAGGACGCGGGCGGATCGCTCGAGCCCGCGCCGCCGCTCGTCCTCCTTGCCCGCGTCGAGGCGCGGCGATCGGCACGCGAGGGCGCCACGCCCGATCCGGAGGCGACCGCGTGGCTCGAGGACGCGCTCCTCCGGAGCGAGATCGGCTCGTCCACGCGGGTGCTGCTCCTGCGGGCGCTCGCCCGGGCGAGCATCGAGGAGGCACGCTGGTTGGACGCGGTGCGGCTCCTCGTCGAGCTCGCCGCCGGGACGCCGGAGGATCCCCTCGCCGTGCCGGCGATCGATGCCGCCGTCGAGCTCGCCACCAACCTCGCCGCCGCGGAGTCGGCGGAGGCGGACTCCCTCGAGTCGCGGCGGCTCGCCGGCGACGTGCTGCGGACGGCGCTCAGGACCTTTCCGCGTCATCCGCGCCGAGACGCCTGGCTCCTCGCCTCGGCGGGGCTCGCCACGGAGGAGGGTCGCTTCGACGACGCCATCGAATCCCTCTCGCTCGTCGCGGCGGACGGACCCGAGGCGAGGGCGGCGCGGGTGCAGTCGCTCGAGACCGCGACCCGCGCGGCGGAGGCCGCCGAGGGTCGCGACGTCGCCCGGTGGATCGACCGCGCCGAGGCATGGCTCCGGCAGCTCGAGCCCTGGCCCGTCGACCCGCCCGAGCAGGCGGACGCCGAGGAGCACCGTTCCCTCGGCGTGCGCGTCGCCCTCGCCCGGGCGAGGCTCCACCTCCTCGCCGACCGACCTGCGGCGGCGCTCGTCGAGGTGGCGACCATCCGCGAGGTCGCGGCGCTCTCGCGCGAGCAGGCGGTGGAGGGCGTCCGCATCCGTCTCGCCGCCTTCGACCGGCTCGGTCGTGCCGACGAGGCGGCGGCGGAGCTCCGGCGACTCAGCGAGACCGGCGACGCGGAGGCGGGCGAGCTCCTCTCGAGCCGGCTCGAGGTCGCCCTCGCGGCCGCGCGGCGCGCCGAGGGCGACGGCGACTCCGAGCGTGCCGCACGCATCGGTCGCGAGTCCGCGGGACCGCTCGCCGAGGCGCTGCTCGCCTGGGCGGATGGTCGCGCGACGCCGCCGCGCACGCGGCAGCTTCTCCTCGTCAGCGAGGGACTGCGCCGGGCCGGTCGCCCGACCCCCGCGCTCGAGGTGGTGCGGCGGATCGACGCCCGCTTCGGCTCGGTCCGCGAGGTGGTGATCGAGCGCGCCGAGTGCCTCTTCGCCGCGGGACGCCTCGAGGACCTCGCCGAGGCGATGACGCTCTACCGGCGGATCGCCGCGAGCTCCGAGGAGGAGTCGCCCGCGTGGTGGCTCGCCGAGCTGCGGCAGCTCCAGATCCTTCGGCGGGTGGGTCGGGACTCCCACCGGATCCCGCCCCGCATCGAGCGGCTGCGGCAGGTGGACGGGGAGCTCGGCGGCGAGGGCATTCGTCGGGAGTTCGAGGCGCTGCTGCTTGACCTCCGCGCGACCTCGGACGCGGCGGGCGTTCCGGTCCGCTGAGCTGCCCTCCGGAGGTCCTGGCGCGGCGCATGGCTCGATCGGGGCGGCGTTCGGTCGCCCGGGCGATCGCATCGATTCATAACGCTTCGGCGCCCGAGTCCTCGCCCGCTCCTCGGACCCTACGCCGATGACGATGCCTCGGAGATGCACGCCCTTCGAGCCGACCGCCTCCTCGGTCGGACCGCCGACGCCCTTGGACGACCGGCAGGATCGCGAGGGGCGCGACGATCCGCGCACTCCGCACCACCGGCATCATCCGCAGGAGTCACCTTCCCCGCGCCCGCGATCCCACGATCCGTCGATCCCTCGACTCCGGGATGAATCCCTGCCCCGGATCGGTCGACGACCGGGTTCGAGCACGGCGTTGGAAGGCGCCCGGCTTGCGTTGGTCTCCCGCGACCGTGCGGGAGGCGCGGTGGAGGGACCGAAGCGTCGGTCCGATGGAGAGGACCGCCCGGCGGTCGGAGAGGGATGCCCGCCCTTCGTTGGAGTCCGTCTCGCGGAAAGGTTGGTCCGAGGCGAGATCGCCCCGGAACCGACCCCGCGCGGACGGGCGTATGGCGACGCATGTCCTCCTCGACGCTCGAGGTCCCGGTCTAGGAGGGCACGGATGTCGCGATCGGAACTGCAGTCGGACCTCTCGCTCTACCTCCGGCAGATCAACGAGGTCGCGCTCCTGACTCCCGAGCAGGAGAAGGAGCTTGGCTGGCGCATCATCAACGACCACTGCGCCGAGGCGAAGGACCGCATGATCCGGGCGAACCTCCGCCTGGTGATCTCGATCTGCAAGAACTACTCGAACCGCGGAATGTCGCTGCCGGACCTCATCGAGGAGGGCAACCTCGGTCTCATCCGCGCGGTCGAGGGATTCGATCCCGCGCAGGGCGCGAGGTTCTCGACCTACGCGGCGTGGTGGATCAAGCAGTCGATCAAGCGGACGCTCATCAACGCGGTGCAGCCGATCCACATCCCCGCGTACATGGTGGACCTGATCGCCCGCTGGAAGGAGGCGTCCCGCCGCCTCGAGGAGGAGCTCGATCGTCCGCCGACCACGCAGGAGCTCGCGCGGGAGATGAACGTCCCGGTCCGCAAGCTCATCGCGATCCGACGGGCGATGCGGGCGTTCAACAGCCCCAACGCCTCGCCGACCACCGAGGCGGGCGAGGCGCTCGACCTCAGCGACGTGTTCGAGGATACCCGGCACGAGGCTCCCGAGGACAAGGTCGCCAACGACGAGATGCTGAAGCGGATCCTCGGGCTTCTCGACAACCTCGACGAGCGCTACGCGCGGGTGCTGCGGCTTCGCTTCGGGCTCGAGGGTCGCGAGCCGCTGACGCTCAAGCAGATCGGCGTGGTGGTCGGGCTCACCCGCGAGCGGGTGCGGCAGATCGAGGTGGAGGGCATCCGCTGGATGCAGCAGATGCTCAGCGGGGATCGACCGATGCGGGGTCCGCGCCGGGAAGAGCCCCGCTCGCCCCGACCGCAGGACCGCCAGGATGCCCCGAGCCGCGGTCGCCGGCAGGAGCCCGCGTCTCGCCCGGAGCCGCGGACGGAGCGCCGCTCGAGGCGGTCGCCGCAGGACTGATCGCCACCGACACGGAACACCCGCGACCCGGACGCCCCTACTTCGCCGGCGCCGCCTTGTAGAAGGGAAGCGGCACGACCTCGGCGTTGGCCCGCTCGCGACCGAGGTCGATCTCGAGCGAGGTGCCGATCGCGGCGCTTCCGACCTCGACGATCGCCATCGCGATCGGCACGTCGAGCGTCGGGCTCAGGCAGCCGCTCGTGACGCGACCGACCGGACGACCCGCGGCGAGCACCGGCATCCCCTGCCGGGCGCTGCGGCGACCAGCGAGGCGGAGCCCGACGAGCCTGCGGGAGAGCCCCTGCGCCTTGATCTTCTCGAGCGCCTCCTGACCGATGAAGCGTCCCGCGCGGTCCTCGCCCACGCCCTTGTCGAGGTTCACCGCGAAGTCGAGCCCGGCGGTGAGCGGATCGACCTCCTCGTCGATCTCATGCCCGTAGAGCGGCATGCCCGCCTCGAGCCGCAGGCTGTCGCGGGCGCCAAGCCCCGCGGGCTTGAGGAGCCCCGCGCCGGTGCCGTCCGCGTCGAGCATCAGCTTCAGCGCCTGCCGCGCCATCATGCCGCCGGGCAGGATCACCTCCACGCCGTCCTCGCCGGTGTAGCCGGTGCGGGAGACGAGGAGCTTGATGACGAGCAGGTTCTTCTGGGCGAAGCGGTACCGCTTCAGCGTCGGCACCTCGCGGCTGAATCGCCCGATCACCTCCATCACCCGGGGACCCTGGAGCGCCACCATCGCGGTGGACTCGGTCTCGTCCTTCATCGAGAAGGTCATGTCCGCCTTCTGCGCCGCGAAGTGCTCGAGCAGCTTCGCCCGATTGGACGCGTTGCAGACCATGAGGAACTCGTCCTCGTCGATCGCATAGACCAGCACGTCGTCGCGGCATCCGCCCCTCTCGTTGCAGACGAGCGAGTAGCGGCACTGTCCCCTCTCCATGCCCAGGATCCGCCGGGTGCAGACGCGGTCGAGGAACTTGCGGGCGTGACGACCCGAGAACCTCACCCGCCCCATGTGGCTCACGTCGAAGAAGCCGCCGGAGGTGCGGACCTGCCGGTGCTCCTCGAGGATCGAGCTGTAGAGGAGCGGCATCTCCCAGCCGGCGAAGTCCACCATGCGGGCGCCCTGCTCGACGTGGAAGGCGTGGAAGGGCGTCTTGAGGAGCGTCTTGGTCGCGGTCGTCATTCCGGCACGGTACCCGCCGCCGCCGCCGCCCGCGAGGGACCTGCGGCACGACCGGCATGACCTGCAGGACCGGCGGGATCGGCAGGACCGATGGCGGAACGGTCCCCCGGTCCGACCGCCGCCTCAGTCGCGACGACCTTCCGCCGATGACCCTCGTGCGGCGACGAACCATCGCCGCGGGAGGAGAGGAAGATGAGCAAGGTTGCTGCACGTTCGAACCACGGGGAGAAGCACCTCGCGACGATCCGGATCGCGCTGGCGGCGCTCGCGGTCGGTCTCCTGATCGGCGCGCTGCTGCTGCCGTGAGGTCGACGCCGCGGGGCGTCGTACCATCGCCCCCGTGAGCGTCGACCTCGAGCGTCCCCGCGAGCGACCGATCGATCCGCGCATCGTCGCGGAGGGTCCGCGCGCCGCGGAGATCGCCCGCCGCACGGTGGTGGATCCGCGGATCCCCCGCCTCGTGCCGGGCTTCGACGCGCCCTTCTTCCAGGCGGGACTCGCCGGCTACTCCGATGGTCCGATGCGGCTCGTCGCGCGGCGCCACGGCTGTCCCTTCTGCATCACCGAGGCGCTGCTCGACCGGACGCTGATCAACGGCGGGAAGGGTCGACGCAAGGAGGACCCCGACCTCCTCGCCTGCGAGTGCGGCACCGGCGACCTCGAGGAGAACCGCGCCGCGGGACTCGAGGATCACCCGATCGCCGGGCAGGTGATGGGCACCCTGCCGCATGAGATGGCCGAGGGCGCCTCGATCCTCGTCTCGATGGGCTACGAGGTGATCGACGTCAACATGGCGTGCCCGGTGAAGAAGATCAAGAAGGCGTCGCGCGGCGGGCACTTCCTCACCGTGCCCGACGAGGCGATCCGGGTGCTCCGCGTCGTGCGCGACGCGGTGCCGGAGGGTCGCCCCTTGAGCGTGAAGCTCCGCCGCAGCTACGACGACACCCCGGAGATGGCGCGGAACCTCGAGCGGATCCTCGACGCCGCGTTCGACCTCGGCTACGCGTGGGCGACGATCCACGCCCGCACGGTCGTGCAGCGCTACCTCGGTCCCTCCCGCTGGGAGGTCCTCGCCGACCTCGTCCGCCGCCGACCCGGTCGGCTCATCTTCGGCTCGGGCGACGTGTGGACCGCGGAGGACATCTTCCTGATGCTCGAGCACTGCGGCGTCGCCGCGGTGTCGGTCGCGCGGGGCTGCATCGGGAACCCCTGGATCTTCCGCCAGGCGCGCGACCTGATGGCGGGTCGCACGCCGCGCCCGCCGATGCTCGCGGAGCAGCGCCGGGCGCTCCTCGAGCACTTCGAGCTCGCGGTGGTGCTGCACGGCGAGGCGCGGGCGTCGCGGCAGATGCGGAAGTTCGGCATCCGCTTCGCCGAGCATCATCCCGCCGCGGAGGAGGTCCGCCGCGAGTTCATCGCGTGCGAGAGCACCGCCGCGTGGCACGAGGTGGTCGCGCGGCGGTATCCCGTGGAGTGATCCCGCCCGCCCGCGGGTCTCCGCGCGGATCGCTCAGCGCAGTTCCCTCACCCAGACCTCGCCGGGGATCGGCGGGAGGTCCTCCGCCGGTCGATGACCCACGACGGCGAGGTCCCCATCGATCGCCGTGGAGGAGCCGATGAGCCGCTCGGCGCGGGCGGTCGGATCCTCGATCGATCCGAGCCACTCCCATCGCGAGCCGCGGCGGCGAAGGATCGCCCCGACGCCGACGTCCGGCACCTCGCCCGCCTCGCGGTCGCGCCCGGGCACGCCGACGAGGAGCGTGCGACCGCGGAGCGCGAGCGAGTACCCGATCCACTCGCCGCCCGACGCGCCGCGGATCGGCACCTTTGAGCGAGGGCGCCAGGCGTCGGCGTCTCGCCCGAAGATCCAGAGCGACCCGCTCGATCCGCCGTGATCATCCGCCCGCGGCGAACCGACCGCGATGAGCCCCTCCGAGACGGCGACCGCGAAGCCGAACCAGTCGTGCCGCGCGCCGTCCGGCGCGAGGAGCTTCGCGACCGGCGCGAGGTCGCCAGAGTCGTCCGGCTCGAAGACCCATGCCGCGCCCGACTTCTCGCCCTGATCGTCGTCGCCGTAGGCGCCGACGACCGCGACGCCCTCGTCGAGGTCGACCGCCTGACCGAACCAGTCGGCGACGCCGCCATCCGGCGCGGTCAGCGACGCGACGACCTGCCAGGCGTCCCCGCGACGCTCGAAGAGGACGACGCGACCCGAGTCGAGCGCTCCCGCATCCGCCCGCGGCGCCGCGACGAGCGCGCGATCTCCCTTGATCGCCACCGCCGAGCCGAACTCGTCGAGCGGCGACGCATCCGGATCGCGCAGCGTCGCCTCGTGGGTCCATCGGTCGCCCTCGCGGCGCCAGACCTCTGCGCGACCGCTCGCGGTGCCGTCGAGGTCGTGACCGGGCGAGCCGACGATCACCCGCGTGCCGTCGGCGTCGATCGCCGCGCCAAACCGGTCGAAGCCGCGCGGCTCGATGCCGCCGAATCGCTGGACTCGCCTCCAGGACCCCCCCTCGCCCCGCGCGAAGCACTCGACCGCGCCTGCGTTCGCGACGCCATCCTCGACGCCGTCGTCGCCGACGAGGATCCAGCCCTCCGCCACCGCGACCGAGACGCCGAAGCGGGTCGAGTCGCCCTCGCCCCGCAGGACGACCAGATTCGGGGTTCTGGTCTCCGGACGCGGTGCCGCGGGAGTCGCCGTCATCGCGGATGCCCATGCTGCAGCCCAGCCCGCCGTCACGAGTCCGACCATCGCTAACTCCTAGGGTTCCGACGACGGCGCGAGACTACCGACCCACCCACGCCTTCTGGGACAGACGGCGGTTCTTCCGGAGAGTTCGCGCCGACGCGGCCCAGATCCTGCCCACCGAAGCCTCCGAGCGTCGCCGAGTCCCGCAGCCCCCGCGACGCAGGTGGATGGACAGAGAACACTGCAGCGGCGTCAGGCTACATTTCCGCCATGCCTCGGTCCTCATCGACGGGCACCTTCGCCAACGCCGACCGACGAACCGTCGAGGGATTCGGGCGGGAGTGGAGTGCGTTCGACCAGAGTTCGCTTTCGGCGGAGGAGAGGCAGAGGCTCTTCGGTCGCTACTTCTCGTTGATCGGGCCAGAAGGACTTGACCCGAGCGCCGAGGTGCTCGACGTCGGATGCGGCTCGGGTCGATGGGCGTCCGTGATTGCACCCCGCGTCGGTCATCTGGCGCTGGTGGATGCGTCGGGGTCCGCGCTGCAGGTGGCGAGGCGGAACCTAGACCGGGCGACGAACGTGTCTTTCCATCTCGCTTCCGCGGGCGATCTGCCCTTCGCGGACGAGTCGTTCGACCTCGTCTATTCGCTTGGAGTGCTTCACCACGTGCCCGACACCGAGAGCGCGATCCGGTCTTGCGCGTCGAAGGTGCGTCAGGGCGGAAAACTGCTCCTCTACCTGTACTACCGATTCGACGACCGACCCTGGTGGTTCCGGGCGCTCTGGAAGGTCTCGGACGCCTGCCGGCGGGTGATCTGCCGACTGCCGTTCGGGATCCGTCGGCGGGTCACCGACCTGATCGCCTTGGTCGTCTACCTGCCGCTCGCACGGCTGGCTCGACTGCTCGACCGCCTCGGCGCGTGCTCCCGTCCGATTCCGCTGTCCTTCTACCGCGACGCGTCGCTCTACACCATGCGGACCGACTCGCTTGACCGCTTCGGGACCCGACTCGAGCGTCGGTTCACGCGATCGGAGATCGCCGAGATGCTGCGTAAGTCGGGTCTCGTCGAAGTCCGGTTTCGGGAGGACGAGCCGTATTGGTGCGTGGTGGGCACCAAGCTGCCACGCGCACAACTGACCGGGCCGCCGAAACGCCAGCCGGAGACAACATCTGTCGGCTAGGTCCGCGTCGCCGGGAGGTGGATGCCCGATCGAAGATGAACTGCTCCTTTCGACGGTGCGATGGGGGATGCCCCACGGTCGAGGAACTCTGCATGATCACCTCGACCATGCTCGCGCGGTTCGCCGGGTGATTCCTCGCGTCCACGCCGCTCGCGGTCCGACTTAGGATGCATCGGTCGAGCGGCGCGAGGGTTCGTCCCGGCGCCGACCGATGGTTCTTCCCCGAGGAGGACGCGCGATGCAGGCACGGCTCGCGGTGATCTCCGACGTCCACGGCAACGCGCCGGCGCTCGACGCGGCGTTGTCGGCGATCGAGGAGGATCACGTCGCGGGACTCGTCTGCCTCGGCGACAGCGTCGGCTACGGCGCCTCGCCTCATCGATGCGTCGAGCGCCTGCTCGAGCTCGGCGCCCGGCTCGTCGCGCACGTCCGCGGCAACCACGAGGAGGCGCTCTTCAGCGCCGAGAGCTTCGCCGAGATGAACCCGACCGCGCGGAAGGCGATCCTGTGGTCCGCCCGCTCGCTCGCCCCGAGCCATCGAGCGTGGCTCGCCCGATGCCCGGGCGTCGCGAGCCTCGGTCCGGTGCAGCTCGTCCACGACAACCCGATTCCCGCGACCAGCACTTATCTCCGCGACGCGACCGCCGCCTGCCAGGCGTTCCGCGGCGTGGCGTCGGAGATCTGCCTCGTGGGGCACACCCACGTGCCGCTTCTCTTCGAGACGACCCGCCCGGAGCCCGACGCGGAGCCGCATCCGGAGGAGGTCATCGCCCACCTGCTCCACCCGGACGAGCCCTTCGCCCTCGAGCAGGGTCGGCGGTACATCCTGAACCCCGGCTCCGTGGGTCAGCCGCGCGACGGCGACCCCCGCGCGAGCTACGGCGTGCTCGACCTCGACCGGCGGACCTTCACGCTCCGCCGCGTCGAGTACGACGTCGCCGCCGCGCAGCGGGCGATGCAGGAGGCGGGGCTGCCCGATCCCCTCGCCGAGCGGCTCGCGATCGGCGCCTGACGCCCGATCCGCCGACCACGGCTCCGGTCCGGCGATCCCCTGCCCATGAGGGTCGGTGGTACCTTCCCGCCGACCCCCGCCGCGCGGGTCGGGGGCGGGCTTGGACCGGAGCGCTGACGATGGGGTCCTTGGGCGAACTCTTCTTCACGGCGCCGGCGCCATGGTTCACCGTCCCCGCCCTGATCGGCACGGCTGGCTACCTCATCAAGCTCCTCTTCGGCGCCGGGCATGAGGATGGCGGGCTTGGCGATGGCGCCTCGGGAGACGCCGCGGCGGGCTCGGACGTCGGCTCGACCGCCCTCTCGCTGCACGGGCTCTTCGCCTTCCTCATGGGCTTCGGATGGGGAGGTCTCGCCTGCCTGCACGGGATCGGCTGGGGCATGCCGGCGAGCACCGCGGGCGGACTCGGGACGGGCGTCGCCTTCGTCGGCGTGGTGGTGGCGATCCTGCGGGGCGGTCGTCGCCTGCAGTCGAGCGGCAACGTCTCCCTCGCCTCGCTCGTCGGTCTCGAGGGCGAGGTCTACACCGCGGTTCCCGCCGCGGGCAAGGGGCTTGGTCGGGTCCGCACGGTGATCGGCGACCGCGAGCGGTTCGTCTCGGCGACGACCGAGGGCGCCGAGCTGCCCGCGCGGACCCGGGTGGTGATCGAGCGGGTGAACGGCGACAACAGCGTGCTCGTCCGGGCGCGCGATCGCGGTCGATCGTGACCGCGAAGGAAGGAACGATCGCGATGACGACCTCGGAGATCGACTCGGTGCCCTCGGCGTGGCTGCTCGCACAGGCGTCTGCCGCGTCCGGCGCCGCGTTCTTCATCATCCTTGCCTTCGCGGGTCTCCTCGTGCTGCTCGTGCCGACGATCTTCGTCGCGAGCCGCTATCGGCGCTGCCCCTCGAACCGCATCCTCGTCATCTACGGCCGGGTCGGCAGCGGACGCGCGAGCCGCTGCCTGCACGGCGGAGGCGCCCTCGTCTGGCCGCTCATCCAGGACTGGGCGTTCCTCTCGCTCGAGCCGATGGTCATCGACATCCCGCTCGAGGGAGCGCTGAGCCTCAACAACATCCGCGTCAACGTCCCCTCGACCTTCACCGTCGGCATCTCCACCGACCCGGTCCTCATGAACAACGCGGCGGAGCGGCTCCTCTACCTCGACACCAAGCAGGTCCGCGAGCAGGCGCAGGACATCATCCTCGGGCAGCTGCGTCTCGTGATCGCGACGCTCACCATCGAGGAGATCAACAAGGACCGCGAGAAGTTCATGACGCTCGTCAACGCGAACGTCGAGCAGGAGATCAACAAGATCGGCCTGGAGCTGATCAACGTGAACGTCCGCGACATCACCGACGAGAGCGGCTACATCGACGCGATCGGCAAGCGTGCCGCCGCCGAGGCGATCAACCGCGCGAAGGTCGAGGTCGCGCAGCAGGAGCGGGATGGCGCGACCGGCGTCGCCCTCGCCGTCCGCGAGCGGGAGGTCAGCGTCTCCAAGGAGATGGCGGAGTCGGAGCAGGGCAAGAAGGCCGCCCAGTCCCAGCAGCGCGCCGCGGTCGCGACCCTCGAGACCCAGGCGGTCGCCGCCGAGGTCGAGGCGCAACGGGACCGCGAGGTCACCATCGCCCAGCGTGCCGCGGAGACCGCCGCCGCGAAGAAGGCGGCGGAGCAGGCGCAGCGCACCCGCGTCGCCGAGGCGGAGGCCGCGGCGGTCACCGGCGAGAACCTCTCCCGCGGGAAGATGGCGGAGTCGGAGGCGACGCTCGGCGAGGTCGCGGCGGAGAGCCGCCGCCGCCGCGAGGTCGCCGCCGCGAAGGCCGCCGAGGCGATCCTCATCGCCGAGCGCGAGCAGGAGCTCGCGCGGCTCGCGAAGGAGCTCGTCGCGCCGCAGGAGATCGAGAAGCAGCGGATCGAGATCGCCGCCGCCGCCGAGGCGGAGAAGCGCCGCATCGAGGCGAGGGGCGAGGCGGACGCGGTGCTCCTCAAGTACCGCGCCGAGGCGGAGGGCGTCCGCAGCGTCCTCGAGGCGAAGGCGGACGGCTACCGGCGGCTCATCGAGAGCTGCGGCAGCAATCCCCAGGTCGGTCCCACGCTCCTCCTCATCGAGCAGCTGCCGCAGCTCGTCGCCGAGCAGGTGAAGGCGATCTCCTCGCTCCACATCGACAAGATCACCGTGTGGGACTCCGGCACCACCCGCGACGGGCGCAACACCACCAGCGACTTCCTCGCGGGGATGGTGGGCAGCCTTCCGCGGCTCCACGAGCTCGCCCGGCAGGCGGGCATCCAGCTGCCCGCCGCGCTCGGCAAGGTGGACGGCTCGGGCGAGGGCGTCTTCGACGCGGACGCGACGGCGACGCGAAGGGACTCCGGCGCGGGAGCCAAGGTCGCCGAGCCGGACGCACGCACGCGGTAGCGCGGCGACGCGGACGGGAGGTACGACTCCTCCCCCCTCGAACCATCCGCAGCAGTTCGGGAAAGGTGCCGCGCGAACGAAGTTCGCGAGGCGGAGGCGTCGTCCGACTCCTCCCCGGAACCGCGCAGCAGTTCGGGGCAGGTGCCGCGCGAACGAAGTTCGCGAGGCGGAGGGGTCGTCCGATCAACGGATCGCTGCCCTCCTCACCTCTCCCGCGAGGAGCGAAGCGACGAGCGGGAGAGGTCGTTCCGCGACCTCCGGTCGCGGAACGGGTGAGGGTGGCACGCCTCGCGACGTACGACGCGACCCGCCGACGCGAGTCAGTTCCAGCCGACCGCGTAGAAGAGGGCGGTGAAGAAGAGGTCGACGACGATGATCGTCACCACCGTCTGCACCACGGTGTCCGTGGTCGCCTTGCCGACGCCCGCCGCGCCGCCGACGACGCGGAGCCCATTGAGGCAGGCGATGAGCCCGAGGATGAGCCCGAAGACCACCGACTTCACGAGTCCGCTGAGGAAGTCGCTCGTCGAGACCTGATCGAGCGTGTTGTCCCAGTAGACCTCGTAGGGGATCGAGAGGAAGAACACGCCGACGAGACCGCCCGCGGTGACCGCGACGAGGTCGGAGAGCACCGACAGCACGAAGAGGCTGACCGCCGTCGCGAGCACCCTCGGCACCACGAGGAAGCGGATCGGGTTGAGCGCCATCGCCTCGAGCGCCTCGATCTCCTCGCCCACCACCATCGTGCCGAGCTCGGCGGCGATCGCGGCGCCCGCGAAGCCGCAGAGGACGATCGCCGCGACGAGCGGACCCAGCTCGCGGAAGACCGCGACCACGATGATGTTCGCGACCTTGTCGCTCTGACCGAAGTCGGCAAGACTCGGCTCGGTCTGCAGGGCGAGGATCGCCCCGATCGCGCCGGAGACGAGCGTGACGATGCCGATCGCCCGCACCCCGACCCGCACCGTCTGGGAGACGAGCGCCGAGTAGCCGAAGCGGACCTGCCTCAGCAGCAGCGCCCGGCTCACCCACGCCGCCATGTCCCAGAGGAGCCACGCCAGCGACCCGATGAACGCGAGCGCGTCGCGCACGATGCCGCCGACCCCCGCGACCGGGCGAAGCGCCGAAGGAATGGTCGCGTTGGCGTCCGCCATCGGTCAGGCTCCCGCGCCGTCCACCTTGTCCACCACGTCGAAGACCTGCGTCAGCTTCGCGATCTCGAAGATCGACCGCACCTTCGGCTGCAGCGCCGCGAGCACGAGCTTCTTGCCCGCCTTGCGGCAGTGCTGGAGCGCCTCGACGAGCGTCGCGACGCCCGAGCTGTCCATGTAGGGGACCTTGGAGAGGTCGACGATGAGCCGCTTCGCCGGCGAGGCGATCGCCTTGGTGAGGCGCTCCCGCATGTGCGGCGAGCGGCTCAGGTCGACGTCGCCGATGGGACGGAGGACGAGCGCGTCGCCGCGGGGCTCCTCCACGATGGTCATGGCGTCGACCGAAGTCATCTCGAGGCTGCTCCTGGGGTCTGGGTTCCCGCCGGGCTCGGACCGGTCGAGGCATCGTCGCAGAACTTCTCGATCACGAGGCGCATCCCCCCCTCGGAGCGGCGCTCGTGGCGGCACACGTTCGTCAGCTGGCGGATGAGATGAAGACCCAGTCCGCCGGGTCGGACCTCGTCGAGGCTCCGACCAGAGACCTCCTCGGGGTCGAACGCCGCCTGGTGATCCTCGATCTCCACCCGGATCCCCCGCCGCGGCGAGGGGAGCTCCCGCAGGCTGAGCCAGATCCGGCAGTCCGGGGCGTGACCGTAGCCGTGGCGGATGATGTTCGTCATCGCCTCGTCGACCGCGAGCACCAGCTCGCCCCGCCGCGTCTCGCAGAACCCGATCCGCTCGGCGAAGGTCTCGAGCATCGCCCGCACCGCGCCGAGCAGTCTCGGTTGGCTGAGCACGCAGACCTGGATCTCGGGGGCGGGTTGGCTCATGGGCGAGGGAGGATCAGGCGGGAGGCGGAAGCAGTCCGACCGGCGCGAGCGGCGTCTCGGTCAGGAGACCCTTCTCGGAGAGCCAGTTGGTCCAGCGCTGGATGGCGACCGCACGCTCGGGGAGCGGCGCCGCGTAGTCGTAGCCATTCCGCTCGTCGACGAGCGAGGAGAGCGCCTCGATCGCGAGGAAGCGGGCGGCGGGGTCGTCGGACTGAAGCAGCACCACGAGCCAGCAGAGGTCCTCGCGGAACTTCGGGTCGTCGTAGGGCGGCGTGAACGGCGCATCGAGGTCGGGGCGGTACTTCCGCATGGTCGCCTCGACCGCGGCGGTGCGGTCCGGAGGATTCGCCGAGTTGAAGTCGGGTCGCCACGCGGTGGTCTGGCATCCCGCGAGGACGCCAAGGCAGACGAGCGACCAGCGTCGCCAGCGCGAGCGGGACATGCGACGCGCCGGAGCGATCGACCGACCCGAAGGGCGAGGCATGGCGCGGAGCATACCGCCCCGTGGCGGCACGCTTGGTCATCGCCGACCCGCGGCTCGGAGGATCATCTGGGGACGCTTCCGACGGGGCGTTCGTCCTCGGACGCACGCCCATCGCCGAGGCGGGCGAGCTCACTCGCCGAGGGTCCCGAGCAACGCCTCGATCGCCTTCGACCTTCGAGCCTCGACCCTCAACCCTTCACCCTCACACGCGAGGTTCCCCGGCATCGTGCGCCTTCGCGCAAGCCGAGGCGGGCGGAGCGAACGGTCGGTGGGTTGATGGGTTGATGGGTTGATGGGTCGATGGGTCGATCGGTTTGCCGTCGCGCGACGAGCCGCGAGACGCACGGACGCGGGTCTCGGGCGCCTTTGCGTCCCGGATCCCGCCACCCCGGAACTTGGCTCTCCGGAGGCTCGCTCGAAGCACACTCCGCGGAGCGAGGCATGCTGGAGGCAGGCGTCCGGGAGGCAGGGCGCCCTGGAACGAAACGCTCTCGAAGCGGGCACCCCGGAAGTTGCCTCCCCCGAACAGCGTCAACGGACAGGGCGGGATTCGAACCCGCGATAGAGGGAATCCCCCCTATGCCGGTTTAGCAAACCGGTGCCTTCAGCCGCTCGGCCACCTGTCCAACGGGCGGAAGTGTCGGTCCGTTCAAGTCCGCAGTCAACCGCGAAGGCGCGTGAAGCGATCGTTCGAGGTCCGAAAGCGGTCACCCGATCCGCGCGATCGACCCGGCTCATCCTCCCGACGCCGAGGGAATGCCCCATGACGCGGTGAGCGAGGCGACGGGGCGAGCCTCTCGCCCGTCCGCCGACCGCACCACGCCCTCGACGTCGACCCGCACGAGGCGTCCCTCGGCCGTGGTCGAGACGGTGATCGAGATGGAGGGATCGCCGGAGATCTCGATCGTCGCCGGCTCGCCGATCCGCGCGACGACGCGGGGCGCCGCGAGCACCGCTCCCGCCGGCTCGGAGAGCACGACGTCCACGGCGACCGACTCGGCTCCCTGCCGCACCGCCGAGACGTCCATCCGGACGGAAAGGACGCCGGCGGTCTCCGACGCCTTCGGTCGCGAGGCGCACGAGCAGATCAGGACGAGCGACGCCGCGACCCCTACACCTTGCATGGTCCATCGTCGCCCGCGAGCCATGGGCGGGGAGATCGGTCGGCGCCCGCGGCGCGCGACAGAAATCACCCCGCGTCCCCCTACACTCCGCCGCGTGGCGGCTCGGCTCCCCGTCATCCTCGCGTGCGCCGCGGCGATCGCGACGTCGGGCTGTCGCCAGTTCAACTACCAGCCCGCGAACGCCGGCGCTCCCTATCCCGCCTACCTCCCGTTGGGACCTACCGAGCGGGTGCAGGTCTTCAGCGATGGCGTGACCCTCGAGATCTGCAACGCGAGCGGACGCAACTTCCGCGACTTCGACCTCTGGATCAACCAGCGGTACTCCCGCTTCGTCGAGCGACTCGACGCGGGGCAGACGCTGACGATTCCCTTCGACCAGTTCTGGGATCAGCTCGGCGAGGGTCCGCAGATCGGCGGATTCTTCGCGGCGAACCGCCCTACGCCCGTGGTCCTGGTGCAGATCCAGCTCGACGAGACGGCGCCCCTCGTGGGACTCGTGGCGATTCCCCTCGGCGACGACCGCCCCTGAGGTACCCGTTCCTCAGTTCCAGACGAGTGAGTTCCCCGCCGCGTCTCGAGGCCCGCGCTAGAGCCCGAGCCTCGCCCGCTTCGCCGCCCACTCCTCCTGCTCGCGGCGGTTGTCGGTGGCGATCGGCGAGCCGCTTCGGATCGCCTCGATCTCGAGCCGCGTGAGGTGCATCGCCTGCATCCGGTAGTCCTCGAACGCCTCGCAGGTGATCGGCACGATCTCCCTCACGAGCCGATGCATCGCCTCGGCGTAGACGCGGATCTCCCGCTGCGCATGCGGGTCGAGGCGCAGCGAGAGGAAGTGCAGGATGTTGTGCAGGTCGCACTTCCAGTACCACTCGGTGAAGACGCTCACCGGCAGCGCCGCCCTCGCGAGCTCTCGGGCGACGCCCTGCTCGGTGAGGGCGAGGTACTCCCGGTAGTTCTCCTCGGCGCGATCAAGAAGCTGCAGGAATCGCTCCGCGGTGCCCGCGTCGATCGGCTCCTCGCCCCCCTGCCGGTTGGTCTTCGACTGCATGCGGACGCTGCCGACGGTGGGCCGCCAGAAGCGGTCCGGCACGATCGAGTACCGCGCCGAGTACTCGTTGACGTTCGCGGTGCGGTGGCGGATCCACTGCCGCGCGACGAAGACCGGCATCGCGACGTGGAACTTGAACTCGATCATCTCGAAGGGCGTCGAGTGGCGGTGCCGCATCAGGTAGCGGATCAGCCCGCGGTCCTCGTTGACCTTCTTGGTGCCCTGCCCGTAGGAGACCCGCGCCGCCTGCACGATCGCGCTGTCGGCGGTCTGACCCTCCCCGACGAGCCGCGGCATGCAGTCGACGAGCGCCACGAAGCCGTGATCGTCGACCTTCACCTCCCAACGCGACGATCCGCCCATCACGTCGACGAGCCCAGCCTCCGGCGCGACCCTTTGGATCGTCACCTCGTCGCCCGCCTCGATCATCGTGTCCACGCGATCGGTGGTCATCTTGCTCACTCCTGCCCGGCGTCAGCGGGCTCCGTGGACCCTACCGCGCCGACGCGCCGGCGCGTGCCTCGACCCACGCCTCGAGCCAGCCATTCACCTCGTCGAGCGTCCCGTTCTCGGTGGGAAGACCGACCACCACCACCCGCGGCGCCGATCCCGCCGCGAAGATCACCCGAACCCGCTCGAACGCCGCCGGCAGATCAAGGTCGGCGACCTCCTCCGACACCCCCGCCGCCCCGCGGGTCGTCGGGAATCCGGCACCGGCGGGCTCGATCGTGTCGGGGCTCGCTCGACCCGCGGCGTCGAGGAACGCCGGCTCCGACTCGGGCATCGCCCCATCGCGGGCGGCGACCGCGAGCAGCATCCACGCCATCGCCCTCACCTCCTCGTCGGTGCGGGCGGCGGTCCGCCGCGCCTCGCCCACCACGAGGAACCCCCAGATCGTCACCGCGATCGCAGCGACGAGGAAGGATCCGATCAGCACCTTCACCGTCCTCGGGCTGGCGGCGTCGGGAGCAGTCACATCCGCATTCCTTCGAACTTGATCCGCTGCCGCTCGCGGCGCGGGTTCGCCTCGGGCACGGCGGAAAGCAGCGCCCTCGTGTAGGGGTGCTGCGGTCGATTGATGATCTCGTCGCGGGTGCCCTCCTCCACGATCCTGCCGTCGAACATCACCGCGATCCGGTCGCAGATGTGGTGGATCACCGCCATGTCGTGGCTGATGAAGAGGTAGGAGAGCCCGAACTCGTCCTGCAGGTCCTTGAGGAGGTTCAGGATCTGCGACTGGATCGAGACGTCGAGCGCCGAGGTCGGCTCGTCGCAGACGATCAGCTTCGGCTGCAGGGCGAGCGCCCGGGCGATCCCGATCCGCTGCCGCTGCCCGCCGGAGAACTCGTGGGGGTAGCGGTCCGCCGCCTGCTTCCAGAGCCCGCATCGGACGAGGAGCTCCTCGACGCGCGAGCGGAGCTCGTCGCCCTTGGCGATCCCGTGCACCTCGAGCGGCTCGCCCACGATGTTCGCGACCCGCATGCGCGGGTTCAGCGAGCCCGCGGGGTCCTGGAAGATGATCTGCATCTCCCGCCGCAGCCGGCGCATCTCCCCGGACGGCTGATCGAAGACCGACTCGCCCTTGTAGAGGACGCGACCGCCGGTCGCCGGGACGAGCCGCAGCACCGTGCGGCCGACGGTCGTCTTGCCGCAGCCGGACTCCCCCACCAACCCGAGCGTCTCGCCCTTCTTGAGGTGGAAGCTGACGCCATCGACCGCCTTCACGTGACCGACGACCCGCTGCAGGAAGCCGCGGCGGATCGGGAAGTGGGTCTTGAGGTCGATCACCCGCAGGAGGTCTCCGGCGGGATCGGTCGAGGAGGGACTCGTCGCGGCTCGGACCATGCGAGGGCGATCGTATCAGGCGCGCCGCGGACGCCGCGGGTGGTCCTTCGCGCGGCGTACACTCCCGCCCCATGCAGGTCCCCGCCGTCCGTCCCGAGAGCTCCGCGGCGCTTCCCGACGCGCCGCGCGAGGACGCGCCCTCGGCGATCACCATCCGCACGCTCTCGAAGTGGCGGCGCGAGGGCGTCCGCTTCGCCTGCCTCACCTGCTACGACGCGACCACCGCCCGCTGGCTCGAGCGGGCGGGCGTTCCGGTGCTCCTCGTCGGCGACACCGCCGCGGAGGTCATCCTTGGTCATCCGGCGACGATCCACGCGCCGCTCGAGTTCATGATCACCCTGACCGCCGCGGTGAAGCGCGGTGCGCCGAGCCGGTTCGTGATGGCGGACATGCCCTTCCTCTCCTATGGCGCCGAGGACGCCGAGGGCATCCGCAACGCCGGTCGGTTCCTCGTCGAGGGATCGGCGGACGCGGTGAAGCTCGAGTGCGACCGCTCGCATGCGGCGCTCGTCACGCTCATGAGCCGCGCCGGGATCCCGGTCGTCGCCCACGTCGGATCGCGTCCGCAGCATGCCCGCCGCCGCGGCGGCTACTGGGCGGCAGGTCGCTCCGCGGAGTCGGCACGGGAGCTCCTCGACGACGCCCGCGCCCTCGAGGACGCCGGGGCGACGACGCTCCTGATCGAGGCGGCGCCCGCCGAGGTCGCCGAGGCGATCGTCGAGCGGAGCAGCGTGCCGGTGATCGGCTGCGGCGCTGGTCCCGCCTGCCACGGGCAGGTGGTGGTCCTGCAGGACCTCCTGGGATTGACCGATTGGCAGCCCGCCTTCGCCGCCCCCGCCGCGAGGCTCGGGGAGTCGATCGCCAACGCCGCCCGATCCTGGATCGATCGGGTCGGGCGGGGTGACCTCGGCTCCCATCCCTACCTCATGAGCGACGCGGACCGCGAGGCGTTCCGGCGATCGCTCGGTCGTTGACCCCGCCGGTCGATCCGCGCGGGTCTCCCTCGGTCGATGCAACTCCGGATCAGGAACCCCCAACCATGGGGGAAGGTTCGGCGTATCGATCGGACGGTCGCCGGCGTGGCGACCGACCGAGAATCCGCGCCATGTCCGGTCGCGAAGGTCCCGCGTGAGGTCCCGAGGGCGAGCTTCGACGGTGCTTCCCCGCCCGCGTCGAGATGGTCCGAAGTACCCGAGAGAACCCGAGAGAACCCGAGAGAACCCGAGAGATCCCGAGCGAACCTGAAGTTCCCGCCGTCCCGACCGCCCCGCGTTGCTGATTCCCCCACACACGCCCAACGCCGCCCTGCTGGCGTTCGACCTCCCCCCGCGAGTCCCACCATGCACGACTCGAATCCGACCCCGCATCGCCCCCGCCACTATGGACCGAGCCTCGCGGTGCTCGGCGCCGCCGCGATGGTGCTCTTCGTCACGCCCGAGGCGGTGCGCCGCATCGGTCACGCCCGCACCGAGGTCGAGATCGAGCAGGCGTCGCAGCGGCTCGCCCGCGGCACGATCCTCGACGAGCTCAACGAGGCGTTCCGCGACGTCGCCCGCGTGGTCGAGCCGTCGGTGGTCCACGTGGCGACCGCCGGTCGCAGCATGAGCCGCGCGGGCATGGCGCCCTACCTCTCGACCGGCTCGGGGTGGATCTACGACGCGGACGGTCACGTGGTGACCAACGCGCACGTCGTCGATGGCGCCGCGCGGGTCGAGGTGCAGCTCCACGACGGCACCGTCCATCCCGCCGAGGTGGTGGGCATGGACCTCCGCACCGACATCGCGGTGCTCCGGATCGATGGCGTCATGCTTCATCCCGCGGTCCGCGGCGACAGCGACGCGGTCAGGCAGGGCGACATGGTCTTCGCCTTCGGCAGTCCCTTCGACTTCCGCTTCTCGATGTCGAAGGGCATCGTCTCCGGCGTCGGTCGGATCGCCGGGCTCGAGGACATCGACTACGAGAACTTCATCCAGGTGGACGCGGCGATCAACCCCGGCAACTCCGGCGGACCGCTCACCGACGTGCGCGGCCGCGTCGTCGGCATGAACACCGCGATCGCCACCGGACGCGGACCCGGCGTCGGGCAGGGTCAGTTCGCCGGCATCGGTCTCGCGATCCCCATGTCGATGATCGAGTCGGTGGTCGACCAGCTGATCGGGACGGGCGAGGTCGCCAAGGGCTTCCTCGGCGTCAGCGTCGCTCCGATCGAGATGGCGCGGGCGATGGCGGACCGCGACGCGACCCTCGCCTTCATCGCCGAGCGATTCCGCGGCAGCGGCGCGATCGTGACCTCGGTCTCCGAGGATGGTCCCGCGGCGCGGGCCGGGCTCCGCGAGGGCGACGTCATCGTCGCGATCGACGGGCAGCGGGTGACGAGCCGCGAGCTGGTGCCCGCGCTCATCAGCTCGAAGCGACCCGGCGACCGCGTGCCGTTCGAGCTCTGGCGCGCCGACGTGGAGGGCGGCAAGGAGGAGACGCTGCGGCTCGAGATCGTGCTCGACCGGCTCCCCGCCGAGGTCAACCACGAGGGCATCGTCCGCGGGCTCCGCTCGCTCGGACTGCGCCGGCTCGACACCCACGACGAGCAGCACGCGTCCGAGCTCGGGATTCCCTACCGCCGCGGCGTCCTCGTCCTCGACGTCGACGACGGCTCGCCCCTCGCCGAGGCGGTGCCGGAGGGCTCGGTGATCGTCAAGGTGATGAACCAGCCGGTCGGCAACCTCGACGACTTCTACACCCGCACGAGCCGCGTGCTCGTCCAGATGGCCCGCGGCATGCAGGTGCGCGACCTCGTGCTGCACGTCGTCGCCCCCGACGGCACCGAGCAGGCGGTGCCGATCCCGCTGCGGTGACGAGGCGGGTCAGCTGCGTCGAAGCGGGTTGAGGACAAGGTTGTCCCGCCCCGGGATCAGCAGGTCGGCGATCTCGACCGCCTCCATGAACGAGGCGCGAGCCTGTGATGCATCGTGCGGATGGGCGAGCACCATGCCCCGCTCGAGATGCTCCGCGGTCGCGATGGCGTCGCCGCAGACGAGGACGGTGTGACCAGGGAGCGCGAGCAGCAGCCCGCAGGTCCCCGGCGTCTCGCCGGGAAGCGGGAAGAGGTCGACGCCCGGCGCAAGGCGGTCCGGCGCCTCCTCGGTCCGGTCGAGGAGGGCGATCTCCTCGCGGATCGTCGCGGCGACCGCGGCATCGCCCGCCGACTCCGCCTCCGCGAGCTTCGACCGCAGCGACGCACCGATCGCCTCGCGCTCGCGGGCATCGAGGAGGACCGGGGCGTTCGGGAAGAGCGCGAGCCCGCGCCGCCGCAGCGGATGAAACGAGGTGAGGAAGACGTGGGTCACGTCCTCCGGGCGCAGGGACGTCCGTTCCTTCATGCGCGCGAGGAGATACGGCGGCGGCAGCGAGGGATCGACGATGATCCGCGCGTCGCCCGAGGTGATCAGCGTGGTCGTCGCGTGGTCGGGGCGCTGCGGCGCCTTCTCCTGCCAGAGCGGATGCGCCCCGAGGGCGCCGATCGAGATGACGCGGAAGCTGAGGCTCATGGGGGCGTGACGCGGCGGGTCACTCCTCGGGCGCGTTCCGGGCGAGGCGACCGAGGGGGTTGTGGGGATCGGCGCGCTTCGCGCGGAGCGCCGCGAGCACCGCGGGCGGGACCATCGTCGCGAGCCGGTCGAGGTCGCCGCCGAGCGCCGCGATCTGCTTGATCAGGCTCGAGCTCGTGTACGCGAACGCCTCGCCGGTGACGAGGAACACCGTCTCGATGCCGGCGACCTGCCGGTTGGTGATCGCGAGCTGGCACTCGGTCGCGAGGTCGCTCGCGTGCCGGATCCCCCGCAGGAGCGCGCAGGCGCCGATCCGCCGGGCGAAGTCCACGGTGAGCCCGGTGTAGGTCTCGACGCGGACCGCCGCCCCGCGCGGCTCCTCCCGGAGGAGCTCCGCGACGAGTCCGGCGGCGAGCGACTGGCGCTCGGCGACCGTGAAGAGCGCCTCCTTCTCGGGATTGCGACCGATCGCGACCACGACCTCGTCGAAGACCCCCCGCGCCCGCCGGAGCACGTCGAGGTGCCCGAGCGTCATCGGGTCGAAGGAGCCCGAGTAGAGGGCGAGATGCCGGGAGGTCGCCATGCGCGGGCGGATGATAGGGAGTCGCGCCCCGACCGATGGACCGCCGCGACGGGACCCGCGGGGATCTCCCGTAGACTCGCGCCATGATCGACCTCCGTCACGCGACCGGCTCCCGGAAGGTCATCGCGCTTGCCGCCGCGATGCTCGCGATGCTCGCGATGCCCGCAATGCCCGCGATGCCGGCGACCGCCGACGACGCGGTTCATGCCCTCCCGCAGTTCGACCTCTCCCGCGACGCGTCGCGCCGGGTCGTCGTCGACCGCGAGGCGGGGCAGTATCTCGGACATCCGACCACGGTGCTCCTGGAAGACGGTCGCACCATGATCGCCGTCTACCCCAAGGGTCACGGCCGCGGCGCGATCGTGATGAGGCGGAGCGAGGACGGCGGGCGCACCTGGTCGGATCGCCTGCCGGTTCCCGAGAACTGGGCGACGAGCCAGGAGACGCCGACGATCCACCGCCTCGTCGATCCGCGAGACGGCACCAGGCGCCTCGTCCTCTTCTCGGGGCTGCATCCGATCCGCCGCGCGTACTCCGACGACGATGGCGCAACCTGGTCGCCGCTCGAGCCGGTCGGCGACTGGGGCGGCATCGTGGCGATGAGCTCGGTGGTCGCGCTCGCCGACGGCACCCACGCGGCGTGGTTCCACGACGACGGTCGCTTCTTCCGCCCGCAGGAGACCGGCGGCAAGGCCGGCGCATTCCGGTTGTTCGAGACGCGCTCGAGCGACGGCGGACTCTCCTGGTGCGAGCCGCGCGAACTGTGGACCGGCAGCGAGATCCACCTCTGCGAGCCGGGCGTGATCCGTTCGCCCGACGGCTCGACGCTCGCGATGTTCCTCCGCGAGAACCGGCGTCGGATGAACTCCCACGTGATGTTCTCCTCGGATGACGGTCGCACCTGGAGCGAGCCGCGCGAGGTGCCGGACGATCTCGTCGGCGATCGACACGTGGGCGTCGTCCTTCCGGACGGTCGCGTGGTCGTCTCCTTCCGCGACACCCGCCCGGGAAGCCCGACCGCCGGCGACTGGGTCGCGTGGGTCGGTCCCTGGGCGGAGCTCGTGCGCGAGAAGGACGCCCCCGCCCGCGAGGCGTTCCGCGTGCGCTTGATGGACAACCATCACCGCTGGGACTGCGCCTATCCCGGCGTCGAGCGCCTGCCCGACGGCACGGTCGTGCTGACGACCTATGGGCACTGGACCCCCGGCGAGCCGCCCTACGTCGTGAGCGTGCGGCTTGATCCGGAGGAGTTCGCGGCGTCGCCGCCCGCGCCGTTCGGGGCGATCCCGAGCGAGGCGCAGCGTCGCTGGCACGAGCTCGAGTACTACGGCTTCATCCACTACGGGATCAACGCGTTCACCGACCGCGAGTGGGGCTACGGCGACGAGTCGCCGACGCTCTTCGATCCGAGCGAGATGGACGCGCGGCAATGGGCCCGCGTCGCGAGGTCCGCCGGGATGAAGGGCCTGATCCTGACCGCGAAGCACCACGACGGATTCTGCCTCTGGCCGACCGAGACGACCGACCACGACATCGCGGCGAGCCCGTGGAAGAGTGGCGAGGGCGATCTCGTCCGCGAGTTCGTCGCGGCGTGCGAGGAGGAGGGGCTCCGCTACGGCTTCTACCTCTCGCCGTGGGACCGCAACCATCCCGAGTACGGTCGCCCCGCGTACCTCGACGCCTACCTCGGGCAGTGGCGGGAGCTCCTCGCGCGGCACCCCCATCCCTTCGAGATCTGGTTCGACGGCGCGAACGGCGGCGACGGCTTCTACGGCGGCGCCCGCGAGACCCGCACCATCGACCGCAACGCCTACTACCGCTGGGACGAGACCTTCGCGCGCCTCGCGGCGCTCGTCCCCGACGCGATCATCTTCAGCGACGCGGGCCCCGGCTGCCGCTGGGTCGGCAACGAGCGAGGCTTCTCCGCCGAGACCAGCTGGCAGACGATGAACCGCGAGGGGCGCTATCCCGGCACGCCGGATCACGGCGACCTCGCGCAGGGCGAGGTCGGCGGGACGCACTGGATCGGCGTCGAATGCGACGTCTCGATCCGACCAGGCTGGTTCTTCCACGAGTCGCAGAACGACAAGGTCAAGTCGGTGGAGGACCTGCTCGAGATCTGGTTCGGCTCGGTCGGCTACGGCGCGAACCTCCTGCTCAACCTTCCGCCCGACCGCCGCGGGCTCATCCACGAGCGCGACGTCGAGTCGCTCCAAGGTCTGCGGGCGAGGCTCGACGCGATCTTCTCCCGCGACCTCCTGCGCGGAGCGACCACCGCCTCCGCCGACGAGGTGCGCGGCGGGAGTCCCCGCTTCGCGGCGGCGAACCTCGTCGACGGCGACGACGCGACGAGCTGGGCGACCGACGACGACGTGCGGACCGCGACGATCGAGCTCCGCTTCGACGCGCCGATCACGCTCGACGTGATCCGCCTCCGCGAGCCGATCGAGTTCGGTCAGCGGATCAGCCGCTTCGAGGTCGATCGGCTCGAGGGGGACGCGTGGGTCCCGCTCGCCGCCGGCACCACCATCGGACCGCGGCGGATGCTGCGCACGCCGCAGGTCACCACGAGCGGGCTCCGCGTGCGGATCCTCGAGAGCCTCGCGGCGCCGATCCTCCGCGGCCTCTCGGCGTTCGACGACCCGGCGCGGGAGTAGGCGGCGACCTGCCCGCTCAGCCCTGCGCGAGGCGGTCGCAGTCCGCCGCCATCGCGAGGTCCTTCTCGGTCAGCCCCCCCGCGTCATGGGTGGAGAGCGTCAGCGTGACCTTGTTCCAGCGGATCAAGAGGTCTGGATGGTGCTGCTGCTTCTCCGCCCGCTCCGCGACGCGGTTCACGAACGCCATCGCCTGCACGAAGTCCTCGAACGCGTAGGTCCGTTGGATCGAGTCCCCGCTCTGGCTCCACTCGGGAAGCTTCCGGAGCTTCTTGTCGACCTCTGCGTCGGACAGTCGGACGAGCGTCATCGGTTCGGCTCCGCGGCGACGAGGACGGCGGTCGCCGCCGTCGCCAACTTGGTCGCGGGGAACTATACCTGCGGCGGATCCCGCCCCGACCACCCCGTGCAGACCTCGCCCGCCACCACCCGCCTCGCCCCCTCGCCGACCGGCGACCTGCATCTCGGGCACGCCCGCACCTTCCTCCTCACCGCGGCGCTCGCGCGGAGCCAAGGCTGGCGGATCCTGCTTCGCCTCGAGGACCTCGACCGCCACCGGGTCGTCGCCGGCGCCTCGGAGCGGACCGTCGAGATGCTCGCGTGGCTCGGGATCGACTGGGACGCGCCCCCGACGCGCCAGCGCGACGACCTGCGACCCTTCGAGGACGCCATGCGCCGGCTCGCCGACGCCGGATGGATCTTCGCCTGCACCCTGAGCCGGCGCGAGATCCGCGAGGCGGCGTCGGCGCCGCACGGGCACGAGGGCGAGCCGCGCTTCGACCCGCGCCTGCGGCCGCCGCCTGGCGATTCGTGGAGGTTCGCGCGAGGCGACCAGAGCCATCGCCTGCGCGTCGAGCCCGGCGAGGTCGCGTTCGTCGATCAACTGCTCGGGGCGCGACGATTCGATCCTTCCGCCGAGTGCGGCGACTTCGCGGTCTGGACGCGGGAGGGCGTGCCGAGCTACCAGCTGGCGGTGGTCGTCGACGACGCGCGTCAGGGCGTGACCGACGTCGTGCGCGGCGACGACCTCCTCGCCTCGACCGCGCGGCAGATCCTGCTGCAGCGGGCGCTTGGGCTATCCCCGCCGCGCTGGTGGCATCTCCCGCTCGTCGCCGACGCCGCGGGCGCCCGTCTCGCGAAGCGGCATGGATCCACCTCGCTCGAGTCGCTGCGGGCGACGGGCGCGACCGCCGAGAGAATCTCCGGGCTCGTCGCCTGGTGGTGCCGATGGATCCCCGAGCGTGCGCCACTCGACCCGCGCACGCTCCGCGAGCTCGTCACGCCGGAGTCGCTGCGGGCGCTCGTCGCGCGCGAGCAGGACCCCGCCGCGAGACCGCGGGTCGACGAGGAGACGCTGCGATGGCTTCGAGACGCGTGACGCATCCCGCACGATCAGGCGCCGCGGTCCTGACGTTCTCGTTGTCGGTCTCGTTCGTGATCCTCGCCGCGTGGCTCCTCCTCGCCGTCGCGGGATGCTCGCCCTCGCCGCAGGCGGGCTCGGAGCAGGTCACCATCGCCGGCGAGACCTGGACCTTCGAGGTCGCGCGGGACACCCCGAGCCGCACCCGCGGGCTCGGCGGTCGCGCGTCGCTGCCGCCGCAGGGCGGCATGATGTTCATCTTCCCGGACGCGCAGGTGCGTTCATTCTGGATGTACGACTGCCTGATGCCGATCGACGTGGTCTTCCTCGACCCGCTCGGCGTGATCACCGCCACGCACTCGATGCCGATCGAGCCGCCGCGGGCGCCCGAGGAGAGCGAGGCGACCTACGCCGGTCGCCTGCCGCTCTACTCGAGCCGCTTTCCCGCGCAGTTCGCCCTGGAGTTCCCAGCCGGCACGATCGATCGCCTCGGTCTCAGGCCGAACACCCGGATCGACCTCGACCCGAGGCGGCTCAAGAGCCTCGCCCGCTGAGCCGACCTCCATCGCGGATCCGCGCGGCGGGTCATCGAGCATCGAGCAGGAAGCAGGGAGCGGGAGCCTCGCCGGCATGACGAGACGTTGGGGAGAAGGAACCGACCCGCGCGGGGTCCCCGCGATCGTCGTCGCCGCGGTCGATCGGGCGGCGGACGCCGACGCGCGGCGCCTTGCGCTCGAGCTCGCCAGAGCGTGGAACGATCCCGACTCGCCCATCCGCTTCGACGCGTGCGGCGAGGAGATCGCCACGGTGGCGGCGACCGCGTGGATCGTCCTCGGCGATCCGCTCGATCACCACGGCGCCCGCGCCGAGGCGATCCGCGACGCGACCTCCGCCGCGGAGGTCGAGGGCGTGCCGGTCGTCGTGCTTGGTCGAGGCTCCACGGCGCTCGACGTCACCTCGCCCGCGGCGGTCATCGTCGCCTCGCTCCGGCTCCTCCTCGCCCAGGCTGCATCGCACCAGCGGTCCCTCCGCCGCGAGCGCCTCGCCCGCGAGGCGATCCGACGCCACGATCATGAGCTCGCCGAGGCCGCGCTCCTGCAGCGCGAGTTCCTGCCCAAGCGGCTGCCGCGTCACGAGCGGTTCGAGTGCGCGGTGCTCTGGCGACCCGCCTGGCACGTCTCGGGAGACATCTACGACGTGGTGCGGATCGACGAGCATCACGTCGGCGTCTTCCTCGCCGACGCCGTCGGGCATGGCGTTCCCGCCGCGATCCTCGCGATGGGGCTCGCCCGGCGGCTCGAGGTGCGGGACGACGACGGGAGACCGCTCGCGCCCTCGGAGGTGCTGCGCCGCCTCAACCGCTCGCTCGTCGAGATCCGCGGCGACCTCGTGTGGTTCGCGACGGCGGTCTACGCGCTCCACGACCTCCGAAGCGGCGAGGTGCGGCTTGCCTCCGCCGGGCATCCGGCGGCGGTGCTCCTCCGCCGCGACGGCGGCTCGCGGGCGTTCGAGGCGTCCGGCGGTCTGCTCGGCATCTTCGAGGAGGAGCGCTACCTCGAGCATGCGTTCCGCCTCGACGAGGGCGACCGGCTGATCCTTCACTCCGACGGACTCGAGCCGCTGTTCGCGCCTCCACTCGACTCGCCGGACTCGCCGGACCCGCCGGACTCGCTGGACGGGGCGGACGGGGCGGACGGGGCGGACGGAAACTACCTCTCCCGCTTCACGCATTGCGCCGCGGGACTCGATGCAGCACGCCTCTTCGAGGCGATCGCCGCCCGCATGGACCGCCCCGACTCGCCGCCGATCGCGCACGACGACGTCACGGTGATCAGCATCAGTCACCGCGCCATCGCCCCGTCGAGCGCCACCCAGCGCGAGCGTGCGGTCGAGGGCGACGGCAGGAACCTGCGCCTCGCGGCGTGAGGACCACTCCCCGCGCCGACGGCGCGAGGAGGGGTTGCCGCGGGCGCCGTACCTCTCCCGCGAGGAGCAACGCGACAAGCGGAAGCGCGTCGATCGCCTCACCTCTCCCGCGAGGAGCAACGCGACGAGCGGGAGAGGTCGCCTCGCGAGCGCAGTTCGCGAGGCGGGTGGGGGGCGTCCGATCAACGGGCTGCTCGCCTCGCGCACCGCACGAGCACGCAACCCGTTGGAGTTAGTCCCCTCCGTCGCCTCGCTCCGCGAGGCGACACCTCCCCACTGCGGAGCCGTGGGGAGGAGTTCCAGAGCGAGGAGTTCCAGAGCGAGGAGTTCCAGAGCGAGGAGTTCCAGAGCGAGGAGTTCCAGAGCGAGGAGTTCCAGAGCGAGGAGTTCCAGAGCGCACCACGTCGGGATCGCGCGTTCCGACACTCCGGAACTCCTCCTCGACCGAGCACC
>Ga0194132_10002487_pt1 | contig 34368 bp, 36 predicted proteins | sample TA2KigOf80mmetaG_FD_148612 | JGI IMG/M metagenome (GOLD analysis project Ga0194132, IMG submission 148612) | Freshwater microbial communities from Lake Tanganyika, Tanzania - TA2015054 Kigoma Offshore 80m | ecosystem: Environmental > Aquatic > Freshwater > Lake | place: Tanzania: Lake... | reverse complement strand
GCTTCCACCGCGCCAGCGCCGCCGGCATCGTGCGCACGCCCGTGTCCTCCCGCCCAATCGACCCCAGTCCGACTGAGCCGAGTGAACATAACATGGCGGCTGCGCATCTCACCGGGAACTCACTTTAGGTGTTGCGCGTGGCCCGTTAGGGGCAGTGGCCGTAGGTCCAGTAGGAGAGCGCCGCGGTGACTTCTGGCAGAGCGCCCGCGGACCCGTTGAAGAAGTAGAACGCATACTCCCCGGCCGGCTCCTGGTGGAGGCGCACCCCGCCCGTCCCGCTCGTCCCAACTAGAAGCGTCGGCGTGCCGGGGACGCCACCGATCACGACATCAGTTTGAAGTCCAAAAGCCGGCGGCCGACCCTTGTAGATGAGGATCGTCCCACGCTGGACTGGCCACTGGGCCAGAAGGTGTCCCGGAGTCTCGTGGTTGACGATCACCAGATACCCGTATCCCGGGTGCAGCCTGGGCACCCGAATCGGTGCGGTACAGGGAGAAGGCAGCGGAGTGGGCGTCGGCGTCGGCGTCGGCGTGGCGGACGGCGTCTCCGTCGGTGTCACCGTCGGGGTCCGCGTGGGCGGCCGCGTCGGAGTGGCCGGCAACTGGATCGTGTCGGTCGCCTGTGGCGTCGCTACCTGCTTCGCCACTTCTGCCACGCCGGATTTCGCTGAGACGCCTGGCTTCGGCGGAGGTGCCGTGGCGGGAGTCGGGGTGAAAGTCGGCCGGCCGCCCGCCTGCCGTTCCGCTGGGGAGCGGCCCAGCGCCATCTCGGCGGTCGCGTGGAAAGCCGCGAGATCGATCGACGTCGGAACAGCGACGGCCGCGACGCTGACCGCGCCGCGGAGAGGCAGCGTCCCCGGTACCGCTGTCGACGGTCGCACTGCCGCGACGCCTCCCGGTGCACCCGGAGTCTGCGAAGGCGCGACGAGGATAACGAAGGCGAGGCCCATCACAAAGAGCACGGTGACCACAAGCACCGCGAGGAAGGCGATCGCGCGACTGCTGGCGCGTCCCGCGATCGCGCCGATCAGGGCGCCGGGCGTCACCCGATTACGATAGACGGCTCCCTGGATGGCGGCTCGCTAGGGGCGCGTTTGAGTTCGTGCGCGCGCCCGGCTGCAAGCGGCGCTCCTACTGGTCGGCCGTACTCCGCTGACGTTTCGGGCTCGTCGCGCCGAGCCTGCCGATGCGGCGGTAGTAGTCCGGTCCACGCTCGGCCTTCAACTTCTCTCCGCCCGCGCGGCCGAGTTCCGCGTAGTAGGCCCGATCGTGCGACGCGGCCGTGGCGGCACCTCCCGCCTGGGCCATCGCGCGGAAGAACTCAACGCCCCGCTCCTCTCGCAGGCGAGACCCGACCTTGTGACCCAGGGCCGCGAAGTGCTCGCGCCCGTACTTGGCGAGCAGACGCTGACCTCCGATCCGCCCCGCGTCTCGTACCGTCAGCGCGCCTCGCTCATCCATCCCCAGCCACTCCTCACGTCTCCGGCCCCTTGATTCACGACCACGAGGCGGATAATTAGGGTAGGGTCGATACCCCTTAAGCGGGCGTAAGAAACACACGTTACGTCAAGCCAGAATCGTTCGGGTTACACTGGGCGCCCCATGAAACCTCGAATCGCGCTACAGCTCTATTCCGTTCGGCGAGAAATGTCCGAGACGCCGGACGAGACGCTCGCCGCGATCGCCCAAATGGGCTACCCGGCAGTGCAGCTCGCCGGGGTTGCCAAAGATCAGGTAGCCAGTTTGAAGCGAACTCTGGCCGATCTCGGCCTAGCGATCGCCGGCAATCACGTCGGCATCGCCCGTCTCGAGTCTGCGCTGGAGGAGGAGATCGACCTCAATCTGGATCTGGGTAATCGGGACATCATCTGTCCGGCGCTGCCGCAGGGCCGGCGCGAATCCGAGGCGGACTTCCGCGCGTACGCAGATCTGATCGCGCGGATCGGCGCGCGCTGCTCCGAGCGCGGCTGTCGATTCCACTACCACAATCACGCTTTCGAATTCGTGACCTTTGACGGCACGTACGCGATGGATATCCTGCTGGGGTCCACCGATCCACGAGATGTGCTCTTCGAACCTGATGTGTACTGGATCCATGTCGGGGGAGCCGACCCAGCAGCCTACATTCGGAGGTACCCGGGACGCTGTCCCTTCATCCACATCAAGGACATTGATCGGACGCGCGATCCCTCGTACGCCGAGATCGGCGCTGGCACGCTCGATTTCGCGCCGATCTTCGCTGCCTCGGAGGCCGTTGGCGCCGAGTGGTACGTCGTCGAACAGGATGCGTCAACGAAGCCAATGGTCGAGAGTGTGGAGATCAGCATCCGTAACCTCCGCGCGTGGGGCAAGCTCTGATCGCTCCGGGGATCAGGCGCGATCGGCCGACGATCGCGCCTGACGGGGTGCCTCGACTCCCTGGCGCGCCTCGTCGTATCGCGCCAGGACGAAGAGGAGATCCGAGCAGCGGTTGAGATAAGGCAGAACGGGGTTCTGCTCGTCCCACCGCGCGGCGAGGGCGACGGCGCGCCGCTCCGCGCGACGCACGATCGCACGGGCCAGGTCGACCGCCGCGCCAGCGGCGGTGGTACCCGGTACGACGAACGAAGGTGCGATCGCCACCACCTCGCGGAGGCGATCCTGCGTTGCCTCGAGGCGCGCCACATCCGCGGGCACGATGTGCGCCGGTGCGTCGCCGCGCATGGTTGACACCATGGCCATCAGGCGATAGAGGTCGCGCTGCACCATTTCCACGACATCGCGCACCCGCGGATCGCCGGACAGGCTCCGGGCGAGACCAAGCGCGCTCACCGCCTCATCGAGCGCGCCGAGCAGTTCGATGCGTGGGTGATCCTTCCGAACGCGCCGCGGGCCGATGATGCCAGTCGTGCCATCGTCGCCCCGACGGGTCGTCACCCTGGCCACCCGTCAGGCGATCAGACGGCGGACCTGGTCCCGGAGCAAGATGCTCTCCGAGACAACGTCCTGGCGCCAACATTCGCGCCAGTCCTGATACGTGTACTCGATGCAGATGTCGCCCGAATAGCCGGCGCGCACCAGCCGCGGGATGATGTCGTCGAAGTCCAGAGTGCCATCGTGGCGACCAGCCTGCAGGGCGCTGGCATTCGCCTGTCGCGCGTGGAAGTGCCCGGCACCGGTGAGGAGTGGGTGGACCGACTCGGCCGCATGACCTCCGGCCACGAAATGGGAGTAGTCGAGCGTCAGATGCAGTCCGGGCACCGCGGCGATAAGTTCGGCGGCGGAACCCGGCGACTCCGCGACACTTTCCAGGTGCGCCTCGATCGATAACCTCAGATCGGCATCGTGAGCGATCGGTACGAACTCGCGCAGGCGTACGACGGAGAGTGCGAAAGAGCGCTCCGACCCGAGTTCGTCCCAGATAACGCCGGGCAGGAGGGTGATCCCTGCTGCGCCCACGTATCGCGCGCACGCGACGATCGCGCGAAACCGGCGGAGATTGGCGGTATGCGTGGCCGGGTCGGGAACGTTGACTGGACGATCGCGGAAGCCATGGCCGAAGGTCGGGAAGAAGTCAGAGGCGGTGAGACGCGCATCGTCCGCCGCCCGCCGGATCCGATCGCCCACGGCACCGGGGCTTGCTTCAACTTCAGACGGCTGGATGTGGGTCGCGCCTTCATGCGCCCCGATGTCGAATCGCGGGATCTCCAGGAGCGCGATCGCTCGCAGCGAGGCCTCAAAACTCAAGAGCGGGAACGAGAACGACGTGCAGGTGAGCGCGATTGGCACGCAGGCCTCCTAGGCAGGATGAGTCGCGACGTGGCGCGCCTCCAGGTATCGCGCGAAGTCCGCTCCCGGGAGCACCGGATCTTCAAGCAGGAAGGGCGCCTGTCGAGCCGTGGTGTCGATCCGGACGCGCAAGAGGATCGGACCGGCCACCCCGCGCGCCCAGGCGAGGGCGCCGCACAGATCGTCGATCGTCGCCACATCGCGTCCCTCGATGCCGCAGCCCGCCGCGACCACGACGAAGTCCACCGCAGACGCCGCGGTCGGCTGGTTTCCTGTGGCCGCATAGGTACCGTTGTCGAGAACAATCAGCAGGAGGTTCGCCGGCGACGTGAGGCCGATCGTGGCCAGGCTCGAGAACCCCATCAGGAGCGATCCGTCCCCCTCGAGGACGACGATGCGATCGGGAAGGACGCCGGCCAATCCGAGAGCCAGTCCGAGTCCGATCGCGGGCGGCAGGCCCATGGAGTCGAGCACGTACAGGTGGTTCTGACCTCGACGCTGCAGGGCGATCTCTCGCGTCGTGCCTCCGAGTGTCACCACGTACGGCTCGGTGGGGAAAGCGGCGACAATCGCGGAGAGCGCGTCCCAGCGGTTCATTCGCGCATCAGGTTAAGGTCGACGATGACAGGACGCCGGGTAACGCGGGCGAACTCGTAGGCGTCGACGATGCGCCGACCCCACTCATCGATCGCGACCGTCCCATCGAGATTGAACGAGCGCAGTCCCGCCGCGTCGGATACCGCCACGACACGCTCACAGAAAGTGTGGATCATCGAGTTGTATTCGCCGAGCCCACCGCGCCGCGAGGTAAGCAGCAGAAGCGGCAAGTGATAGGCGGCAGGAAACGTGGTGAGCGCCGTGAGCGCGTTACCGATGCCGTTGTCCTGAATCACCATCAGCACCCGACGACCGGCGAGGACGAGCCCGCTTGCGATTCCGACGCCTTCCTCCTCGCGCGGCACGGGGATCGCGCGCGGACCAGGCCGACCGATGCAGTGATCGATGATGTGCTTCAGGGTGCTCGATGGCAAGTGGAGCACCCACTCCGGATCGATACGATCGCCCGCCGAAATCACCGCGGCGCTGCGCTCGTCCGGGGTACTCATCGGCGGATGGTAGCATCGCGCGCCGGCCCAACTTTCCCGGGCGGAAGTCGCCAGAAGTGCGCCACGAAGAACTGATCCGTCGCACGCTGAACCTTGGAGACTGGCGTGCACCACGATCGACGGTGGAATACCGCACCGAATCTGCCCGGCACGTGAGGGCCGGCTTCGTCGGGTGCGGCGGGCACGCCTATCGCAATCTGCTCACGGCCTTCCACTTCGCGCCCGTCGATCTCGTCGCGTTGGCCGATATCGCCGGTGAGCGTGCCGAAGCGATCCGGCGCGAGTTCGGCGCCGAACGAGCGTACACCGACTATCGCGCCATGCTGGCCCGCGAGCAGATCGACTGCGTCGTCGTCGTCACAAACTACGACGACGACGGGCGACCGCGCTTTCCAGGAATCGCGATCGATGCGCTCGACGCCGGGTGCAACGCCTGGATCGAGAAGCCGCCGGCGCACCGATTGGACGAGGTGGAGGCGATGCGGGCTGCCGAGAGGCGCACCGGACACTTCATCCAGGTGGGCTACAAGAAGATGTTCGTCCCAGCCTACGTCAAGGCGCGCGAACTCAGCCAGACGCCGCAGTTTGGTGGCGCCCGACAGCTGCTCGTACGTTACCCCCAGAGAATGCCGCATCCGGCCGGCCGCTTCGACCTGAAGGGGCATCCTGGCGCGCTCCCCTTCCTGGATCACGTATGGCATCCGTTCGCCATCACTCAGTTGCTGATGGGAGACGTCCGCGAGATGACCTATCTGTGGGAGGCCGATACGGGAGGATGGATCGCGACGTTCGCCTTCGCGGCCGGCGGGATCGGCGTTATCAACGCAGCCGGAGGGCAGGCCCGCGGAGCCCCGATCGAACACGTGGAGCTCTTCGGCGACGGGGAGCACATCATCGTGGAGAACAACACCCGGCTCACCTACTTACGCCGGTACTCGGGACATCATTACGGGCGCGATGCCGACCACTTCACGCCGATCGACCAGGCACCTATTGTCTGGGACCCGGAGTTCTCGCCAGGCGTCCTGTACAACAAGAACGCTTCCTCCTCGGCTATGCGCCGGAGATCCGCGAGCTCTGCCGAAATGTCATCGACCGGACGGCCCCGGCGCGGGCGAACCTGCGTGAGACCCATCTGATGATGCAGATGTATCTCGCGTTCGCGGCCGCACCGATGACCGTGGTCCCGATCCACGCACCATCGTGACGGCCCTAGAGCCAGATGTGCCGTGCCTGGAGCGCGCCGTCGTCGGAGAGTTCCACGATACCGTAGGAGCAGCGAGGCGCGGATCGTCGGTCCGTCGCCGAACCAGGATTGAAAAGGATCCGATCGCCCGCCGTGGAGATAACGGGTTAATGACTGTGTCCGAAGATGACCATCGCGACCGGTACGTCGAACGTCGCGCTCCGCGCGGTCATCGCTGCACCGGGACCGGTGTGACCGTGGATCACGCCGATGCGATGCTGGCCGAAGGTGAAGCAGAGCCGCTCGGGTAGTCGCTGGCGCAATACGCCTTCGTCTACGTTCCCGTGGACCGCGTGGACCGGGGCGAGAGCAAGAAACTGATCAAGGACATCGGCGATCGCGAGATCACCAGCGTGGACGAACTGATCGCCCGACCTGCACTCGGCAAGGATCGCCGGTGGAACGCGGCGGGCGCGGTCAGGCACGTGGGTATCGGAGGGGACGATCAACCTCACGACGCCACTTTGTACCCTGCGCCAGTGAGCACGATCACGACCGATTCATCGTCGACCAGCACCCCTCGAGCACGCAGGCGCGCGGCGCCCGCGAGGGCGAGCGCAGCGGTCGGCTCGACATCGATCCCCTCCGCGTGAGCAAGCGCTTCGCGATGGGCCAGAAGTTCAGCATCGGTCACGGCGATGGCCCGTCCCCCGGAAAGTGCGAGCACGTCGAGGATCTGGCGGCCGCGCGGTGGTGTCTCGATTTCCGCGCCGCTGGCGATGGTTGCGTGACGATCGATCGGCGCCACGACGGGTTCGCCCCTTTCGTACGCGGCAACGATCGGCGCACAGCCGGCGGGCTGGACCGCATGCAATCGGGTCACGCGCCGTAGCCCGCCCATCGCCGCGAACGCGAGCGCGACACCCACGAAGAGCGAACCTCCCCCTACGGGCATCACAAGGTGATCGGGGGGATCGGGTGCGAGTTCGAACGCGAGGGAGGCCATCCCGAGCGTGAAGTACGGATTGGCATTGTGTCCGGCGTAATAGCCTCCGGTATCGCGCGCGTGGGCGATCGCCGCCTCGGTCACGCCGCGGCGCGACCCGGGAACGCGGATGACCTCCGCGCCGACCGCGCTGATCTGCGCGACCTTCACGCCTGAGGCGCTCTCGGGCACGTACACCCGAACGGGGATCCCGGCGCGCGCGCCGTACGCGGCGAGAGAGGCTCCGGCGTTGCCGGAAGAATCCTCGCTGAGCGAGCCCGCGCCGATGGCTCGGGCGTGGGTCACCACCGCGGCGGTCCCACGATCCTTGAACGACCCCGTCGGCGAGATGTACTCCAGCTTCGCGCGCGCGTGCGAAAGCCCGAATCGATCGCCCCAGCGCGCGACCGGTACGAGAGGCGTCCGACCCTCGCCAAGAGTGACGGGATCAGTTCCCAGCGGGGCCCAGGCCAGGAACGGCGGCAGATCATCGCCGTCGATCGTGGGCGGACTCCAATCGATTTCGCCAATGTCGCCACACGAGGGGCAACCGGTGGCGACAAGCCGGGGCACGAGGGGTCGCCGACAGGTCGCGCACCGCACGTGGGGCACGGCTAGGGCCACCACGGGCCGATGCTACCATGCGGCACTCTCACCACAGGAGGCACCCCACAGTGTTGATCCGAACCGCCAAGCAGTTGCGCGCCGTGACGGAGGCGATCTTCACCGCCGCTGGGGCACCGACCGAGACGGCCGTTGAGATGGGTGAGGCGCTCGTGGGGGCGAACCTTGCCGGGCACGACTCGCACGGCGTGATCCGCATTCCCGCGTACATCCGCGCAATTCAGGAAGGGGCGCTCGATCCCGCCGCGCGGCCTTCGATCGTTCAGGAGACTCCGACTTCGGCGCTCGTGGATGGCCGGTGGGGATTCGGGCACGTCTCAGCCCGGTACGGCACGAATGTCGCGATCCGGAAGGCCAGGCAATCGAAGACGGCAATCTTGTCGGTGGTGCGCTGTAATCACATCGGTCGCCTCGGCCAGTGGGCGAGTCAGGCCGCGGAGCAGGACGTGATCGCCATGGTGGTCGTGGGCGGTGGCGGTGGCACGCCGGGTAGGCTTGGTGGCGGCATTGCCGCGCCTTTCGGCGGCGCCGAGCGCGCCCTCTCCACCAATCCCATTGCGATCGGGTTCCCGGGCGGCAAGACGCCCGACATGCTCGTCGACTTTGCCACGACCGTCGTCGCGGAAGGAAAGGTCCAGGTGGCGCGGGCGAAAGGCGCGGAACTGCCGCCCGGGTGCATCGTCGACAAGCACGGCCGGCCCTCCGTCAATCCGAACGACTTGTACGATGGCGGCGCACTTCTCCCGTTCGGCGGGCACAAGGGGTACGCCCTAGCGATGTTCGTCGAGATGCTGTGCGGTGCTTTCACGCCGGGCGACGCGCACAACGGCGAGGGCCGCCGGGGTGGTGCGGTCATCTGGGCGGTCGACGCCCTGACTTTCCGCGACGCGGCATCGTACGAATCGAACGCGGACTTCGTCCTCCAGCGGATCAAACGGAACCGTCCCGCTCAGGGTTTCTCCGAAGTGCTGATCCCCGGGGAACCGGAAGCGCGATCCGCCGCGGCGCGCCTGGCCGAGGGCGTTCAGGTAGCCGAGGCGACCTGGGAGCAGATCGTCGAGGCCGGCAAGGGATTCAAGCTCGACGTCGAGGCGTTGAGTCGGACCGCATGAGCCGAACTCACCCGTTTTTCGAACTCAGATCTCGCGGAACTGACCCTCGATCACGCGGCCGTTGCTGGGCGCCGCGCCCGCCGGTACGCGATCGTCGCGATGGGCGCGCCGGGCGATCGCGAGCGACTCCGCATCGCGATCGACAGCGACCTCATCGCCCGCTGCGAATTCGCCCGCGAGGATGCGGAGGGAGAGGGGGTCGAGCAGCATCCGCTGGATCACCCGTTTGAGCGGCCGCGCACCGTAGGTGGGGTCGTAGCCAAGTTCGCCGATGAGCGCCCGCGCTTGCTCGGTGATGGTCAGCCCGATCTTCCTCTCGGCCAGCCTCTCGGCGACGCGATCGATCTGGATGGAAACGATGCGATCGATCTGCGCTCGATCCAGCGACCGGAAGATCAGGATCTCGTCGAGCCGATTCAGGAACTCCGGCCGGAAGTGGGCCCGCAACGCTTCGTCGACCCGTCGCCTCATCTCCTCGTAATCGGAAGGCGCGAGTTCCGCGATCCACTGCGATCCGACATTCGAAGTCATGATGACCACCACGTTCCGGAAGTCCACCGTGCGGCCGTGGCCGTCGGTGAGCCTGCCGTCGTCCAACAACTGCAGGAGCACGTGGAAGACGTCCGGATGGGCTTTCTCGATCTCGTCGAGAAGGAGCACGCTGAAGGGGTGACGACGCACCGCCTCGGTCAACTGACCGCCCTCGTCGAAGCCGACGTAGCCGGGGGGCGCTCCGATCATTCGGGAGACGGTGTGCTTCTCCATGTACTCGCTCATGTCGAGGCGCACAAGCGCGTTCTCATCGTCGAAGAGCGCCTGGGCGAGCGCGCGGGCCAGTTCGGTCTTCCCAACACCGGTGGGGCCGAGGAAGATGAACGACCCCAACGGTCGGCGCGGGTCCTGCAGACCGGCGCGCGCGCGGCGGACCGCGTTGGACACCACCCGCACCGCCTCATCCTGGCCGACAACTCGCTCGTGGAGTTGGTCCTCGAGGCGGAGCAGTTTCTGCATCTCACCTTCAAGCATCCGCGCCACGGGGATGCCGGTCCAGCGGGCCAGAACGTCGGCGATGTCCTCCTCGTCGACCTCCTCTTTGAGGAGCCGTCCCGAGGAGGCGTGTTCGGTGCCGCGCGCCTGGCCAATCTCCCGTTCGATCTCGGGCAACCGGCCGTAGCGCAACTCCGCCGCACGCTGAAGATCGCCGGCATGTTCGGCACGATCCAGTTCCAGGCGCGTCTGCTCGAGCCTCTCGCTCAGCGAGCGCAGACGCGCGATGGACCCCTTCTCGGCATCCCACTGCGCGCGCAGTCGTGAACGCTCGGCCTCCAGCGCCTCGAGTTCCGTTTCGAGATCCACCAGGCGGCTCTGCGTCGCCGGATCGGACTCCTTTCGGAGGGCCTCTCGCTCGACCTCCTTCTGCAGCTTGCGCCGCTCGATCTCGTCCAGCTCGACCGGCATCGAGTCGATCTCCATGCGGAGTTTTGAGGCGGCCTCGTCGACCAGATCGATCGCCTTGTCCGGGAGGAACCGATCGGAGACATAACGGTGACTCAGCACGGCCGCGGCGACCAGAGCGGCATCTCTGATCCGGACGCCGTGGTGGACCTCGTACCGTTCGCGCAAGCCGCGCAGGATCGAGATGGTCTCTTCGACGGTTGGCTCATCCACCAGCACGGTCTGGAATCGCCGCTCGAGTGCGGCATCCTTTTCGATGTGCTTGCGGTATTCGTCGAGCGTCGTGGCGCCGATGCAGCGCAGTTCGCCGCGCGCGAGCATCGGCTTGAGGAGATTGGCGGCATCCATGGCGCCCTCGGCCGCGCCGGCACCGACGACGGTGTGCAGTTCGTCGATGAAGAGGACGACGCGACCGTCGGCGCTCTGGACCTCCTTGAGCACCGCCTTGAGCCGCTCTTCGAACTCACCGCGGTACTTTGCACCGGCGACAAGCGCGCCGAGATCGAGCGCGACGACACGCCGATCCTTCAACCCCTCGGGGACATCCCTGCGGGCGATCCGCTGTGCCAGCCCCTCGGCGATCGCGGTTTTTCCCACCCCCGGCTCGCCAATGAGCACCGGGTTATTCTTCGTACGACGGGACAGGATCTGGATGACCCGGCGTATCTCGTCGTCCCGCCCGATCACTGGATCGAGCTTGCCCTGATCGGCCATCGCGGAGAGGTCGCGCCCATACTGCTGGAGCGCGCTGTAGGTGCTCTCCGGATGTGCCGTCTTGACGCGCTGATTTCCCCGGATGCCGACGAGCGCCTCAAGGACCTTCTCCGCGGTGATGCCGCGGGCGGCGAGCACGTGGGCCGTGTCGGCACGCAGATCGGTGAGGCCGATCAACAGGTGCTCAACGGAGACGAACTCATCCTTGAGTCGGCTCGCCTCCCCGCGAGCGCGTTCGATGACTGCTCCCAGTCCACTGGACGCGTGAACGGCTCCACCATGCGCCCGAGGCAAGCGCTGCAGACCCTGCTGCACCTCGCTCATCAGGGCGGGGACGCTCGCGGATAGCCCGTTCAGAACCTGGGGAACGAGTCCATCCTGCTGTTTGAGCAGCGCGGCGAGAATGTGGAGCGGTTCCACGGCGGCGTGGGACTGCTGTTCCGCCAGGCGCTGCGCACTGACCAGAGCCTCCTGGGCGCGCTCGGTGAACGACCTCAGTTCCATGTGCGACGACCTCCCGGGCGCAGAACCCGCACCCGAAATAGATTATATAAGGCACCACGAATCGTGTGAACTTAATCGCTCACGCGGTCCGCCCCGGGGGACGTATAGTGGAGGCGTGAACTGGCTCATATTCGGTCTTGGTGCCACGCTCCTGGTCTGGCTCTGCCGGCGGCTCTGGCCGGCCGTGCGTTCCGAACCGTCGACCTGGTTCGGCACCGATTTGCAAGAGCAGATCCGCTCGATCGCAACCGGTCGAGAACGCGTCGGGGCCTGAATCGGCGACCCGAGCCGCGTGAACCACCCGCGGGGAGGCGGCCAGCCTCCCCGCGGGTGCCGGCCGCCTCGGGATCAGGCGATGCGCGCCAGCTGGTCGCGCTCGAGGGCCAGTTCGCGCTCCTTGTCCTCTTTGCGAGGGCGGCCGCGACGCGCCGGCTCGATGACGACAACCTGGGGCGGACGAACGCGCTCGATCTCCTCGATGTAGGTCGGCCCACCACAACGGGCGCACCGTACCTTGCGCGCCGCGCGCGCCGTCATCTCCACGATCGACTGACCGGGCCGCGAAACCGCGACCGCATCCGCATGCGCCTCATCCCATTCGAGCGTTGCGGCACCCCGAGAGCACAGGTAGCAGTTCAATTCCGCGCGGTACCGCATGTGACAAACCTCCCGTCCGAAACCTCGTCGTGCCGGACATGCAGTTTGTACCCGCTGCCGGGCGCGAACCCAACGGCCCCTGGGCCAGTCCCGGCCTGTCCATACGTACAGACCTGCGCTGATCGCACAACGGTGGCCGGCCCCGTCAGCGGTCGGTAGACTCCCTTTCGTGACCGTAGAGGCAACTCTCTCGCGCGCGTCCCGAGATCGCCGGGTCGAACAACTTCAGTTACAGGTCGATGCCGTCGGCGAACTCGTCGCGGCATTGAGCGATGGGCGGCCGATCGAGGAGGTTCTGCCGAGTGTGGCGACCAAGGCGGCGTCGCTCGTCGGCGCGAGCGATGCGCTGATCTCACTGCTCGATGACGATGGCGTCCTACGTCTGGCCCTGCCTGAGACCGGCGAGGAGTCCGACGACGTTGTGTTCGAGGTTGGCAACTACGCGCAGATCGTCGGACAGAGCGGCCGCACGGTCATTGTCAACAATCTGACGGAGGCCAGCCTCCCGGACTCCTATCGCACGATCCTGAGGGAGTACGGCATCAGTGGATTCATGGCCGTCCCCCTTCGGTCCAGCGAGCGACTGGTGGGCGTGCTCCACCTGAGCCAGCGCGCCAACGGACAGCCGTATCGTGCCGAAGATGCGAGCCTCGTGGAGATGTTCGCGACGCACGCCGCGATCTCGATCGAGAACGCGCGCCTGTTCGCCGAGTCGCGGCGCTTCGCGCATCGGCTGACCACCCTGCTGCAAATCGCGATCGAGATGTCTTCCTCGCTGGAGATCGATGAGATCCTCCGCCGTGTCGGCGTGCGGGCACGGGAGCTATGTAATGCCGACACGGTCGCCATCGCGCGGCTCGACGAGATGCGGCGACTGACGACCACCGAACTGGCCGGGTACGCCGACGAGGACGAGGAGAGCATTCGGGAGGCGGGACCCATCGCGCTGGACGATCACCCCCTTGCCGCGCGAGCGTTGCGCGAGCGCGTGGCGGTTCACGCGGCAGACTCCGAGACGGATGGCAGTGGCTGGATCGCGTGCGATCCAGCGCTTCGGTCGCTGCGCGCGGTCACGGCCGTGCCACTGATCTATCACGATCGCAGCATCGGAATCCTCTACGCCGGATGGCGGCTCAAACACGCGCTGAACGACCACGAACGACAGCTCCTGGAGACCCTCGCCCGCCTCGCCGCGATCGCCTACGAGAACGCGGGGCTCTTTCGCGCGAACAGCACCCGGGCGCAGGAGTTCCAGACCCTGTTCGATCTATCGGTGCACGCGGCCAGCGAGGTCAATGCCTCGGCGGTGATCCGGGCCACGACCGAGGCGGCCAAAACGCTGCTCGCCGCGGATCGGGCCTCGCTCCGGCTTTACGACGCTCAGCAGGATCTCCTCGTTCCCGCCTACATGTCCGGATACTCGCCTCTCATCCAGAACGAGCATTTGATCCGCAAGCCTGGCCAGGGGACTCCGGGGCGCGCGTTCAGCGAAGGCGTCGCCATCATCCAGAGCGACTACGACGATCTGGTCAGCGGCGACTTCCGGCCCGAACACGTGGGGCTGCAGTCCAGCCTCTCCGTACCCTTGATGGCGCGAGGCCGAGCAATCGGCGTCCTGAACGTGGGGTCGCTCCGCGCACGCCACTTCGATCGCAACGATGCGGACCTCTTGCAGATGTTCGCCAATCAGGCGGCGCTGCTGGTGGACAACGCGCACCTGCTTCAGGAGGCGACCGAGCAAGCGCGACGACTCGAGACGCTCTCTCGAACGGCGGCGATGCTCACCTCGTCGCTCGAACAGCGATCGGTTCTGGACGCAATCATCGATGCGGTGGGGCGCGTCACGCAGGCGACCTTCTGCGCCTGTTACCTCAAGGACGAGCAGGCGGGCGACCTGTATTTCGCGGCCGGCCGCGGTCAGCGGGTCGAACTCTGGCGCGATCTTCGACTGAGGATGGGCGAAGGAATAGTCGGCGCGGCGGCGCAGAATGACGCGGCGGTCCGCATCCCGGATATCCGCCTGGACGCACGCACGGCGCGGGCCGACCTGGACGAGGCGGAAGGTCTGCGCGCGGTCATGTACGCGCCGCTGCGTGCGCGCGGCCAGGTCATCGGCGTCCTGGGTGCGGGCCAGACCGCGCCGGACAGGTTCCGTGCCTCCGATCTGCAGATCCTCTCGGTGCTGGCTGATCACGCTGCGAGCGCGATCGCGAACGCGCGACTCTACGATCGCACGCAGCACGATCTTCGACAGCTGGATGGGATTCGCCAGATCGTCGAGGTGATCTCCGGCGAACTCGACCTAAATGCGCTCCTGGGCAAGGTCGTACGGCACGCTGCCGAACTGGTGGATGCCGATGGCGGCACGGTCAGTCTCGTGGACCCTTACACGGGGGTAGCCCGCGTCAATGGCATCTACGGTCTCCCGGCCGACCTGCTCGACCTGGAGATCCCACCGGGTGCCGGACTGGTAGGGGAGGTGCTCGCGACACGGAAGGCCACCATCGTGAGGGAGTACCGCGCTCTCCGCCCTCCGACCCGCCACCCGAGCCTGGCTGATCTCCGCGGCGGAATCGCGTTGCCCATCTGGCGGCAGGATGCACTGATCGGCGTGTTCTCGCTCTTCACGAGGAATCCGGCACGCCAGTTCGCGGATGCCGACCTCGAGACGCTCACGCTCCTCGCCAAGCACGCGGCAATCGCGATTACGAACGCTCTGCTCTACCGAGAGAGCCAGCGCATCGCGGTGGTCGACGAGAGGAATCGAATCGCGCGCGAGATCCACGATACGCTGGCACAGGGCCTGACGGGCATCATTCTGCAACTCGAAACCGCTGAGATGACACCCGGCCTCCCGAGCCCCGTCCAGGGCCGCATCAGCCGCGCGATCGAACTCGCGCGCGTGAATCTTGAGGAGGCGCGCCACACGATGCTCGATCTGCGCGCGCAGGCACTAGAAGGGCAGACCCTCACTCAGGCGATCGAGAAGCTCGTCGGGGATCTGCAGCGCGGTCTGGGTATCACCGGTGAGTTCGTCGGCCCTCCACCGAACACTCGATTCGCCCCGCACATCGAGGACGAAGTGTTCCGCATCGTCCAGGAGGCACTGGCTAATGTGCGCCGCCATTCAGCCGCGACTCGCGTCGCCGTCCGTCTGGAGATCGATGGCGATCGCCTCCGCCTGACGATCGAGGACAATGGCCGGGGCATCGCCGCTCGCACCTTCGACGACCGTCGGCCGGCGCGGGGTTTTGGCCTTCGAGGCATGGCCGAACGCGCCGCAATGCTGGGTGGCACGCTCTCCATCGACCGCGGTGAGCACGGCGGCACGTGCGTGGAGCTTCACGTGCCCCTGGCGGGGCAGACCGTGGCTGTACCGCGATGAGCGCACCCGAGACAGTCCGCATCATCATCGCCGACGATCACCCGGTCGTACGCGAGGGCTTGGCCGGCATGCTGGGAACTCAGGCGGACTTCCGGATCGTCGGGGAGGCAGGCAACGGCATGGATGCCATCGGCCTCGCTCGTTCGACGCCTCATGACGTGATCCTTATTGACCTGGAAATGCCCAATGTCGATGGCGCCGAGGCGATTCGGGAGATCCGCAAAGGGAATCCAGACGCCAGGGTGCTCGTCCTCACCGCGTTCCAGACCGACGACCGGGTGATGGACGCGATCCAGGCCGGAGCCCAGGGCTACCTGCTGAAGGGCGCTCCGCGCGATGATCTTTTCCGCGCGATCAGGATCGTAGCGGCAGGCGGATCGCTTCTGCAGCCGTCGGTCGCAGCCCGACTGCTCGCCAGGGTCGGTCAGATGCTGTCACCAGATACGGCGGAGCATCTGACAGACCGAGAGACCGAGGTACTGGGTCTGCTGGTCAAAGGTATGCGGAACAAGGAGATCGCCGAAAGCCTTGTGATCTCCGAACGCACCGTGAAGTTTCACGTCGGGATGATCTTTCAGAAGCTTGGGGTGAGCAACCGGGCCGAGGCCGTCTCGCGCGCGATCCAGGCCGGACTGGTCAAGCTCTGACCGAAGGGTCAGACCAGCACGTAACGCCAGATCGCCTCGGCTACGCCGTCCCGATCGTTGCCCGCCACTACGACATCGGCCGCGGCGCGTGCCTCGGGCACGGCGTTCCCCATCGCAACGCCGAGGCCTGCCGCGGAGAGAAGCTCAATGTCATTCAACCCATCACCGATCGCGACGACCTGACTCATCTCGATGCCCAGGCCAGCGGCGAAGTGCGACACCGCGGTCGCCTTACTACATCCGGCGCGGAATACCTCAATCGCATCGCAGTCCCAGGTATGCCAGCGAGTGTGCAGCGCATTGGCCGGGATTGAGCTGCGGATCTCCTGCGCCAGCGGCCCCAGAAGACCGGGATCATCGAGGGTCGTCACACTCAGCGGATCGCGCACGGCGTCGAGATCGTCCTCGTCGATGCGGCCGAACGGCCCGCGCAGTTCCTCGTATGCTTCGATCCAGCGATTCCGCGGGAATCGCCGACCGAGGTAGAGCCGCCCGCCGTGGCGCGGGCTTTCGTACACGATCGCCGGGCGTCCGTGCGCTGCCATCGTCGCCACGATCTGGCGCACCACGGCTGGGTCGTGTGGGTCCTGGTACAGGACTTCACCCGTTGCCGAATCTTGAATCACGGCGCCGCCATGGAGGATAAGGGGCACCTCGATCGCCAGGTCGCTGGCAACGTGCCGTGCCGCGACGAACCGTCGCCCCGTCGCGAGGGTGACGAACACACCCCGATCGACGGCCGCCCGAACCGCCTCGCGCACTGCCCAGGTGATGCGATCTTCGGCATCGACCAGTGTGCCGTCGACATCGAGCGCGATCAGTCGGTACATCTCGGTCCGATTCTAGGAACAGGATGCGCGCATCCTGACCCGTTACCCCGGCTGTGGCTTGCTAGAGTCGGCGCCGATCCTCCTTCAGGGTAACAGAGATGGTCGTCGTGCTCTCCGCCGATCGGGTGACGGAGGCGCTCGTCGACCTGCGCGCTCTCTCCGCCGAACTGTACGACCTGGGGCGCATCGCGGAAGTCCTCGGATGGGATCAGGAGACGATGATGCCCGCGGCCGGTGTGGCCGCCCGAGCCCAGCAGCAGGCGACCATCCAGGGGATCTACCACGAACGGTTGACTGGCCCACACGTGCGCGACGCGATCGCTCGGCTTCGTGACGCGGCCGACGCGCCCTTCCTCTCCGACGTGGACCGCGGTCTCATCCGCACGATGGCGCGCGAGTTCGACCGCGCGATCAAGGTGCCCACCGCACTCGTGCGCGAGCTAGCGGAGGCCACATCGACGGCGATGCCCGCCTGGCAACGGGCGCGCGCGGAGGCCCAATTCTCGATCTTCCGCGATCCCCTGGGACGCATCCTGGACCTCAAGAAGCAGGTCGCGCGCTGCGTCGGCGGCTCAGAGAACCTGTACGACAGCCTGCTCGACGAGTACGAACCCGGCGCCTCGACCGCCACGTTGCGAACGCTCTTCGACGCGCTTCGCGCGAGGACCATCGCGCTCCTTGATCGACTGCGAGGATCGAGCGATCCGCCCAGCCGCGCAGCGATCGAGCAGCAGTACGACGTCGAAGCTCAATGGGCATTCGGTGCCGACGTCGTGAAGTGGCTGGGCTTCTCATTCGATGCCGGTCGCATCGACCGCTCGACCCACCCCTTCTGCGTGCACTTCAGCCCGGAGGATGTCCGTCTCACGACGCGGGTGGCGCCGAACAACCTCGCCCAGCTTCTCTTCGGAAACATGCACGAGGCCGGACACGGACTGTACGAACAGGGGATCGGCGCGGACGTCCGGCGCTCGGCGATCGGCTCCGGGGTATCGCTGGGGGTCCATGAGTCGCAGTCCCGCCTGTTCGAGAACTTCATCGGCCGCGGGCTCCCGTTCTGGATCTTCGCCGTGCCGCGCTTGCGCGAGCGCTTCCCTGCGCAGCTCGCCGACGCAACACCCGAGTCGATCTGGCGGGCGGTCAATGTGGTCGCCCCGGGATTCATTCGAGTCGAGGCCGACGAGGTCACGTATAACCTGCACATCATCCTGCGCTTCGAAATCGAGCGCCGTTTCTTCGCCGGCGATCTGAGCGTGGACGACCTGCCCGATGCATGGCGTGAGGCCTCCCGCGACCTGCTCTCGATCTTGCCTGGCACGGACGATCTCGGCGTGCTCCAGGACATTCACTGGGCGTTCGGGCTGGTCGGCTACTTCCCGACCTACACCCTCGGGAACGTGTACGCGGCGCAAATCTGGCACGTCCTCGGTCGCGACATACGCGACCGCGATGCGCGCATCGAGCGTGGCGAGTTCGAACCGATCCTGCGGTGGCTTCGCGAGCGGATCCACCGTCACGGTGGGACATTCGAGCCGGAAGACCTCATCGCTCGGGCCACCGGAGAGCGGCCCGATGCCCGCCACCTCGTCTCCTACCTGGAGGACAAATTCGCCCGGGTCTATCGGCTCGCATGATGTCTGGGCTACCCACGGTTGTCTGGGGAGAAGATCAGGTCTTCTGCGATGGGCCCGCGCCCGAACTGGATGCGGAGTTCTTCGCCGATATCGCGCGCAATCTTCTGAGCAAGTCAACCCAGGTCACCGTGTCGGTGGACGTCGACGATGCCGAATCCCAGGTTCGACTGGCCGTGGCCGGCTTCGTCGTTCAGCCGATCAACGCCGAGGCACCGGAAGAAGATGAGGAATGCGTGACGCTGGAGCGTCGCGGACCGCTCGAGAGTCTCCTCGCCGATCTGCGCCGACTACCCGCCGGGGCCGCGCTGGGGATGCTTGCGATGGACGGCGCACGTGGCGTCGACCTGGACTGCGGCATTGGGCTCGATATCTGGGGCGAAGGAGCACTGGCCGCAACACGCACTGCGGCCATCGCGCGCGGGATCAGCCTGGACGAGAAGCCACCAGAGGATGACCTCAACGATCACTGATCGACGACCGAACCGTCCTTGTGCAGGCGGGTGCCGACCCACCGCATGCGATAAGGGTGCTTCACCGCGGCATCGGGCGCCAGTTCCACGCCGATCCCGGGACGGGTGGGCACCCTCAGGAAGCCCTCGCCATCGTGTTCAAGGGCGTAGCGGACGATCTCACTCTTCGGAGGTTCGTGTTCGCCGATCGGGTACTCCTGAAGTGCGAAGTTGGGGATACACGCCGCGATCTGCACGCAGGCGGCTGTGCTCACCGGACTCAGCGGGTTGTGGGGCACGACTCCCACGTGATGCGCCTCCGCGAGTGCAGCGATCTTCTTCGCGCCGGTGATACCGCCGCACATGCACACGTCGGGGCGGACATACTGGACCGCGCCGCGCCGCAGGAGCATCTCGAACTCGTAGATCGTGTGCAGGCGTTCTCCGGTGGCGATGGGAATGCTGATGTGCTGGGCAACGAGACCCATCGCGTCGAAGTTGTCGGGCAGGATCGGATCCTCGTAGAAGTACGGGTGGAACGGTTCGATCCCGCGGGCGAGGACCACAGCCTCAGCCGGCGTTAACTGGCGATGGATCTCAATACAGAGATCGACGTCGTTGCCAACTGCCTCGCGGTAGAGACGCACCGTCTCGATCGCGTCGCCGATCTTCGCGGCGTGGGTCTTGAAGAATGGGACGTTCCGATCCTCGTCCAGGAAAGGCGTCAGATGGCCCACTGCTGTGAAGCCATTGCGCTTCGCGTCGACGCACCCGGCCACGAGCGCATCGCGTGTACTGCCGAACACGTGGTAATACACCCGGCATCGGTCGCGCGTCTTCCCGCCAAGCAGTTGATAGACGGGGACACCGAAGTGCTTGCCGGCGATATCCCAGAGTGCGATGTCGACCGCGCTGAGGGCACCCATGATCGCCGCGCCGCGGAAGTGCGACGAGCGGTAGAGGTAGTTCCAGTGATGCTCGATACGGAGCGGGTCCTCGCCGACGAGGTACTGGGCGAACTTCTCGACGACCTTCTCGGAGGCTTCGAGGTAGCCCCAGGTGCCCGATTCACCCAGTCCGAGCAGACCGCTATCGGTGTGCACCTGCACGAACAGGTAGCGATCCACGGGAACAGTCTCCACCCTGGTGATCTTCACGCGCGTACACTCCTGGCCCGCGATTCGGGAGGATGATATGGCCACGTTTTCTCCCACGCTGCTGATCGAGGCAGGGTGCCGGATCTTCGAGGCTGTGGGCGCCGACGCGCCGAACGCGCGCCGCGTTGCGGAGGCGCTCGTCGACGCGAACCTGGCCGGTCACGACTCCCACGGCGTGATCCGCATCCCGCAATATGTCGACGCCGTCCGCCTGGGGGAGGTACTTCCTAATGCCCGGCCGAGCGTGCTGCGGGACGGCGGCGCATCGGCGCTCGTCGATGGTGGGTGGGGCTTCGGGCAGGTCACCGCGCTCTATGCAACCGATCTCGCGATCGCACGGGCTCGCGTTCATGGCGTCGCGGCGGTCGGAGGCGTGCGCTGCAACCATATCGGTCGTGTTGGCGAGTACGGCGAACGCGCGGCCCGCTGGGGCGTCGTGGGCTTCGTGGTCGCGGGAGGCTTCGGCGGGCGGGCTGCCCGCGCAGCACCCTTCGGCGGTCGCGAGGGGTTCCTGGGCACCAACCCCCTTTCGTTCGGGATTCCCACCGCCGACGATGATCCCTTGCTGGTGGACTTCGCAACCACAGCTGTCGCGGCGGGCAAGATCCAGGTCGCCCGTGCAAAGGGTACGCCGCTGCCGCCCGATTCCATCCTGGATCGGGAGGGCAATCCCACCACCAGCGCCGAGGACTACTACGCGGGCGGGGTGATGCTGCCGTTCGGTGCGCACAAGGGATTCGCCCTCGCGATGGTTGTGGAGATGCTCGGGAGAGCATTCACCGGGTCCGATACCTTTGCCGAGGCCGAGCGCGGCGGCGAGGTCTACGGGCGCAGCGGCATGCTCGTGCTGGGACTGAAGGCGGATCTCTTTCGGGCGGCCGAGGACTTCACCCGGGACGTGTCGGCAACCCGCGCTCGGGTGCGTGCGATTTCCCCGGCGGCGGGCTTCACTGAGGTGCTCACTCCAGGCGATCCAGAGGTTCGCGCGCGCCGAACCAACGGGCAGCGGGGCATCTCGGTGGAGGACGCGACAGTCAACGCGATTGCACAGGTTGCCCGCGAACTCGGGGTCACGGTCGATCTGACGGCGACCGGAAGCTGACCAGGCTCTTGCATCGCCAATAGACAACCGAGCGAGCCCACCGTACAATGCCGGCGGGAGTGCACCCACCTTCGCATGACGGATTCCTCCGGTGGCCCGCCGCGCAATCCCCCTCGCAATCCGGTTGACCTGCAGGCGTTTCTAATGCACGTGATCGGTAAGATCATTGATCGCCCGCAGGATCTCCGCGTTGAAGTGGTGGAAGGCGACCACGCGGTTGTGATCGAAACGCACGTTGCCCCGACCGATGCGGGCCGTGTCATCGGGCGCGAGGGACGAACCATCAACGCGCTGCGCACGCTCGTGGTCGCGATCGCAGCCCGTTCGGGCAAACGCGCGGTCCTCGACATCGTCGAGGTGCCGCGCGTTACGCACCAGAGTTGAGTTAGCCGCCCAGTTTCGTCAGCGCCTCGAGTTCGCCCGAGGTTCCCGCCCATTCTCCTGGCTTCGGCTCGACGTGTCGGTAGCGGATCACGCCCGCCCGATCGACCACGAACGCGGCCCGCTCGTTGGAGAGACTTCCCTCCCCCCGTGCGACACCGTATGCGTTGACGAGCTGGTGCCGGTGATCGCTGAGCAGCAGGAACTTCACCGAACCGCAATGTTTCGCGAACGCCGCCTGCGACGGCGACTGGTCGGTCGAAACACCGAACACTTCCGCGTTCAGTTTCTGGAACTTCTCCAGATCGGCACCGTGGCCCGACACCTGTCGCTCGCACGTCCCGGTGAAAGCCTTGGGGAAAAAGAAGAGCACGACGTTCTTCTTCCCCCGAAAACTCGAGAGTGTCACCTTCGACCCGTCGGTCGCATCGAGTGTGAAGTCCGGTGCAATGGTGCCGACATCCGCTGCCACATTTCCCTCCGTTGTCTGGTCGCGGAAGGATAACCGGTACGCGCGCGTTTCTCGGCCGCGGCAAGCGCTGTAAAGATGGCCATATAGAATGGCCCTGATGAAGATTGCCGTGATTGGCCCCGATGTCGCCGAACTCGCCGATCTCCGCGCCGCCGGTGCCGAGGTAGTCACCGGAAGCGGGCGCTCCGCCGACGACGTGATCGAAGCATGCCGCGGTGCCGACATCGTCATGTGTTTCGGTCTCTCCACGTTCGACGAGCGCGTCTTCGCGAATCTGCCCCGACTGAAGTTTCTCCAGCAGTGCACTGTCGGGTACGACTGGGTGGACGTGGCTGCGGCGACCCGCCACGGCGTCGTCGTCGCAAACAGTCCGTTCTTCTGCCTGGAGGAGGTGTCCGATCACGCGGCGATGCTGATCCTCGCCTGCGCCCGGAAGCTCGGCGAGCACCTCCGTGTCTACCGGCAGCACGGATGGGACCGTCAGAAGACCATCGACGCAGTGGCCCCCATCCATCGTATTCGAGGCCGCAAGCTGGGATTCGTGGCGTTCGGAAAGATCGCGCGTTTGACCGCCGAGAAGCTGAGCGGTTTCGGCATGACGTATCTGGCTTACGACCCGTACCTGACGCAGGATCAGGTCGATGCCTGGAAGGTGAAGCTCGTAAGTCTCGAGGAACTCTGTCAGCGCTCGGATTTCGTTTCAATGCACGCCCTGCTCAACGACGGAACCCGCAAGATTTTCGGCGAGGCGCAGTTCCGAGCGATGAAGCCCGGCGCCTACTTCGTCAATACGTCGCGCGGCGGCACGGTGGACGAGATCGCGCTCGCGCGTGCCCTCACCGAGAAGTGGATCGCTGGTGCGGCACTCGATGTGCTCACCCAGGAGCCTCCCGAAGTCGGCAATCCGGTTGTCGAGGCCGCGAACCTCATCCTCCTGCCGCATACGGCCGGCTACAGCGTGGAGGCGATGGCGGACAACCGGCGTCAAACGGTCGATCAGGTGCTTCGGGTTCTGAAGGGAGAGTGGCCGACCGTCTGTGTTAACCCGGAGGTGCGTGCCAGCGCTCGCCTGAGCCCTACACGCGTGTGATCGACTCCGATCGAACCGTCGATCGCACCATTGAGGCAATGCGGCGTGTCAACCGCGCGCTTCGCACGGGTAACCTGGACGATGCCGCCACTCGGAACCTCACCCTGGCGCAGATCCGCGTTCTCAATCGACTGCTGAGCCATGGCGAGACGCCCACCTCGAGCCTGGCGGCCGGCCTGGGAGTCAAGTTGCCGACAGTGACCAGCGTCGTCGATCGGCTTGTCGATAAAGGCATGGCGGCGCGATCCGCCGACTGTGGCGATCGGAGACGCGTGATCGTGTCGCTCACGCCGTCGGGCCGAGAACTCGTTGAGCGCATCCAGCAGGGCCGACGAGTGCGGCTGTCCACTGCGCTCGATCGACTGGAACCCGCGCAGCGCGCAGAGCTCGCTAACCTCATTGAGATCCTAGCCGAGGCGGCAGAATCGGTCGGAGGGGGCGAGGGACGCACTCCGGCGGTACGGGCGGGTGCCGGGCATTGAGCCGAACGATCGCGATCGTCGATCACGCGTTTGCGCCAATCGAGGACGAACGACGCATCGCCGAGGAGGCAGGCGTCACTCTCCTGACCGGCGAGACGCTGGAAGAGGATGGGGTCATCGATCTCGCCCGCGAGGCCGATGCCATCCTCTGTGATGGAGCACCGATCACGAGCCGAGTTCTCGAGGCATTGCCGCGCATCCGTGTCGTCTCCGAGTACGGCATCGGCTACGACAACATCGACGTGGCGGCGGCGACCCGGCTCGGCGTGTGGGTCGCAAACGTGCCCGGATTCTGCACGACCGATGTCGCGACGCACACGATTGCCATGGCCCTGGCGCTCGTGCGCAACCTCGTGCCGTTTGACCGCGCGGTGCGGGCGGGCATTTGGGGGGCAACGAGTCAGGGCCCAATGCGCCGGACCGCGTCGCTCACATTCGGTGTCGTCGGTTTCGGGCGCATTGGTCAGGCAGTAGCGAGCCGGGCCATCGCGATCGGCTTCCGTGTGCTCGCGTGGTCGCCGAGTGGCGCGGCGCTCCGTGGCCCGGCCCTGGGCGTTGAGGCAGTCGGCTTACCGGAGTTGCTCGATCGGAGCGACTTCGTCTCGCTGCACGTGCCCGTGACGCCCACCACGCGAGGCTTGATCGACCGAGTTGCGATCGCAAGGATGAAGCCGGGCTCGCGGCTCATCAACGCCGGCCGTGGCGCGCTCGTCGATGAAGCCGCGCTCGTGGACGCCCTTGCCAGCGGACATCTCGGCGGGGCCGCTCTGGATGTGTTCCCACGCGAGCCGATCCCTTCAGACAGCCCTCTGCTGATGCGTCAGGACGTCCTTCTCACGCCTCATGCCGCCTTCTACAGCGAGGAGTCGCTCGTCGAACTCCAGGTGAGCGCGATGCGCAACGCCATCGCGGTCCTCGACGGTAGCGCACCGGCGACACCGGTTAATCCTGAGGTCTCGGGGAGGCTACGCGTCTCCCGGTGAGCCAGGACACGTTGGACACGGCGCGGGCGCGCCTGGCGATCTCAAATCAGCGGATCGCCGTTGCGCGCCATGGCGACCCTGCGATCTTGCTGGCCGAAGAGGTCGCCTACGCCATCGACCTGGCGTCCACGATCGAGATCGTGCGCCGCGAGGAACTTCTGTGGCGCGTGTGGCGGTCGCTCGCCGAGCAGACGTCGCTCCTCGCGGCGGAGGCGGGCACACCCTGCACCGAGGCGGTCGACGGTCTGGCACTGCGGCGTGCCGCCGCCGATACGATCATTCCGAACGCGAAGTGAGGGTTTTCGCAAAAGCCTCGGTTCCCCACCCCAACCGCACAGGACGGGTGCACGATGCGCACAGAATGGCCACTCCGCTCGGGCGAGCGCCGTCGATCGGCCGGCCGCAGGATGCGCAGCGGGTGACAACCGCGGGCATCGGAGTTCGATCGGATGTAAACGCGTACACTTTTCCTGTACCTCGAGTCGCTGTTGTTAGTATGCGGCTACTTGTACGCGAGGGTGAAACGCCATGCACTGGACTTCCGTTCAGGTTCGGACCGTCTGATGGTTCTGATTGAGACTCGCGCGCGGCGGTTCACCGTGCCCTGGGCAGGCGACTCGCGCTCGATCGAGGTTCCGGCCGGGCACCCCACGATGGAGATCACGTTCACGAACCTCCCACCCCTCGCGGATCCGGCAGCTGCCCTGCGGCACGCAATGGATCATCCCACCGCCTCGCCGCCTCTTCGCGCGCTCGTGCGCCCCGGCAACCGTGTGGCGCTCCTGACAGGCGACCGGATCACCGATTACATGCTCGGGTCGCGCGATGGCCTTGGCCACGTGATCCTCGATTATCTGAATGCGGCGGGTGTGCCGGATAGCGATATCACGCTGGTCTTTGCGCCGGGCACCCACGCCCACCGCAACATCGACGAGAAACTCGGTCCCGCGCTCATCGGGCGGGTCGGGCGATACGTGCGCCATCGCGCCGATGTGGATGAGGACCTCACGTTCATCGGCTATACGCCCCGCGGCAATGCCCTGTGGGTCAACCGTGCGGTTACCGAGGCCGATGTGGTCGTCGGGTTCGGCGAGATCTCGCCCAACACCCACGGTGGATGGACCGGCGGGGGAAAGATGATTCTGCCGGGAGTCGCCGGACAGGCATCCATCGAACACAATCACCGCCAGTTGATGCTTCCGAGCATCCCGCTCGGTCTCGCCGACGGCAATCCGCTGCGCCGAGACATGGAAGATGCCGCGGCGTTGCTCGGATTGGACTTCAAGATCGACGTGCTCGTGGACGAGCACGCGCGCATGGTCGATATCGTGGCCGGGGACTTCGTGGCCGCGCATCGCGCCGCGCTACCTCGTGCCCGGCAAATCTGGATGACTCCGGTCGAGCCAGCTGACATCTGCCTGTTTCACCCGGCGGACTGGCGCGACCGGACCCTCGAAGGATCGATGTTCATCTCCATCAACGGCGCGGACCTGGCGACGAAGGACGATGGCGTCATCATCGCGTGCGTCGCGGCGGTGAATGGGTACTCAGACGGCCCGGGCATGCCGTACAGCGCAATGATGTCATCGCGAGACGCCCTGAAACTGCGTGCCGAGGAGCTCGCTCGGTCGATGATTCAGGGTCACGGCAACGCCCGGACGGGATCGATCCACTTTGCGACGCGCCACGTGCTGGACCGCAAGAAGGTCTATCTGGTCACCGAAGGCATCGATGCTGGTGAGGCGCGAGAGTTCGGTTTCAGTGGCGTGTACGCCGACCCGCAGTCCGCCCTAAACGCCGCCATGGAGGAGAAGGGCAACCGGTCATCGATCGTTGTGAACACGCCGTGCGGACTCTGCTGGCGGCAGATGCCCTGGCGAGAGGGATAGCCAGTCTGTGGAGTTGACGCCCGACGACGTGCGCGCGATCGTCGAGAAGACCAGGGTCGTTCGGGGTCCCAAGCGACTCCTAGCCACCTTCGGCACGACGGTCCTTGAGTACTTTGTGATCACCGAGCCGAGCTACGTCGGACTGCCCGGTTCCGGATCGGAGGAGGAGTCGGTGATCCGAACCGGGAAGGTCACCGCGGCGCGACCGCAGATCGTGACGCCGAACTATCTGATGAACTACTTCCAGGGCTTCGAACACGGGCAGGACTTCGCGCGGTACCTGCGCGCCACGTACGGGAACGATGCCCCCGGTCTCCTCTACTCGTACAGGCAGGAGTCCGGTGACCTCAGCGTCGTGTCCGATCGGCCCGAGGTTGTGGCCGGCCGTATCAGCGATCAACTCGAACGGGAATCGCGAAATCTCGCGGTAGTTATCCAGGGCATCGATCAGTTCTGGGACCTCTCGCTCGCGCATTTCATCCACGCCTTTACGATCGGTTCCGCGCCCCAGAACGCCGCAGAGATCCAGCAGCGGGGCCTTCTCGACAGTGACGGCGGCATCCCGCGTGCGGCCCGGCAGAAGATCGAGGCGATGTTCGTCGCGGTCGCGGCGGGAGAGTGCGATGCGTCCGACCTAAAAGCAGAACTCGATCGCTGGGGCGTCTTCCGCGAGTACGAGGATCGATTTCTCAATCTCTTTCGGCGGCGGCCGTAGTCCCCTCCTGCGCCAGCAGGACACCGCCGAGGATCGCGATCCCGCCGACAATGAGTCCGACGGTTAGCGGCTCTCCCAGAAGCAGGACCGCCAGAGTGACCGCGGTCAGCGGAATGACGTACTGGAAGGCCGCGACGCTTGTGGCGCTCAGGACGGCGAGGCTGGTCATCCAGAGCGCGTACGTCAGGGCGGTCCCGAACACGCCGGCGTAGGCGAGCAACCACAGCGTGGTCGGTGGTACGCTGCTGAGCGCCGCGATCTGGCCGGTGATCGCCCCGAGTCCGAGGAGCGGTACCGCGCCAACGATGGCACACCCCGTGGTGAGCACCAGTGGATCGTGCCGGGCAAGTTCGCGTCGACCGATCCCGGTATAGGCGGCCCAGCACGCGCTACCGGCCAGCGACAGGAGCGCGCCGATGACGCCGGCCGTTCCCAGAGTGTCGGCACCATCGCCGGTGAGGATGACCACGCCGGCGAAGCCGAGCCCGAGCCCCAGGACGATCCTTGGCCGAGGTGCAACCCCGGTGAGCGCGACGAGGCCCACCGCGAGCATGAGCGGACTCGTGTTGGCGAGGAGACTGTTGATCGACGCAGGCATCATACTGAGCCCGGTCATGGAGAGTCCCGACGACAGAAGGAACGATAGGGAACCGAGCAGCACGACGATCCGCCATCGATACCGCATCACCATCCAGAGATTGGCGGCCTGGCCGCGCGCGAGGAGAAACGCACTCAGCGCCAGAGCTGTGAGGACCGTGCGCGCCATTACTAGCTGGAGCGCGCTCACTTCGCCGAGGGCGATCTTGCCCACCGGGTGTAGCGTGCCCCACACGACCGTGGCGAACAACACACCGGCATACGCGAGGGCGCGGGTGCGTGTCATTGTCTGGACGTTCGTTCACGCCGGACCCGGCAGCTGCGGCGCGGTCGATGGCGCCTAGGGGGCAGGCGGACTCGCGGGCGGCGGATCGGATCGCGCGGCGAACCGACGTGCTTCGCGCCGATCCTGCACTGCCCGCATGAACGCGACTGGACCGGCCACATCGGGGAAGGTATCGGGCCGCGCTTGATCGTCCACATCGCTCGCCGTGAGGATGTCGACATCGCCGAAGTCGAAGAGGCGCCCCCATATCGACTGGTGCAGTTGCAGGTCCGTGATGGCGTCGAGGCTGTTGTCGACGACTCCCTTGTTGAGAATCCCGGTGATGCGGAGGACCCGGCGGTCGGTAACGACGATTTCACGCGAGCGCCAGCGAATCCAGGTGGCCGCGATGGAGACCAGGCCGCCCAACGCACACAGCGCGAAGATTCCGGCCACGATCGGGCGCACGACGATAGGATCGCCGGGCAGGAGCGCCTGGCCGTCGGCGATGATGTACCCGGCGAGACCGAGGATCACGACTGAGATTCCGCTGATCAGGGCCCCGACGTGCGGGAGGACGTGGGGCCGCGTGATGTGAACAACCGACTCGCCCGGGGCGAGAAGGCTCAAACGGTATGGCCGGAGCACGGCCGCAGGCTACCACAACGCCTCGGCTGACAGGCGGAGCAAAGCCACTGCCGCGTCGTGCAGTCGCCCGTTCGTGGCCAGAAATCCACCGGGACGGCCGACCAATCGATCGCCGCTGAGGTCGGTCACGCGTCCGCCCGCCTCCTCGACCAGCAGCGCGCCTGCCGCCCAATCCCAGGGCTGCAACTCATCCTCCCAGTAGATGTCCGCGAGACCGCGCGCGACGGCGATCAGGTCGTGAACGGCGCTGCCGTATACCCGTAGAGCCCGCAGCGCTGGCATCGACCGGGCGACGCGAGCGAGCCAGCCAGGGTGAGACTCCCGAGCGTAGCCGTATCCTGTGAGCGCCGTCGATTCGGCAGGCCGGCCGATGTCGGAGACGGCCAGCCGCTCTGCCCGCCCGCCGATGCGCAGAAAGGCGCCGCGCCCGCGCACCGCCCACGCAATGCCCCGGCACCAGGGGGCCAGAATTACCCCCACGTCGGCCTGTCCGGCGCGGCCGAAAGCGATCGACGATCCAAAGGGGGGCCTCGAGCGCGCGAAGTTGCTCGTGCCATCGATCGGGTCGACGATCCAGGCCGATCCGTTGCTCGCCCAGTCCCCTTCCCCGCCTTCCTCGCCGATCAGGGGAACCCCGGGATGGCGGTCTCGCAGAATCCGAAAGATCGCATCCTGCGCGGCAAAATCGCGATCGGTCACCACGTTGGTCATGTCGCCCGCCTTTACCTCGGCGCTAAGCGGAGCCTGCCGCATCTCGCGCTGGGCCGCGCGTGCGGCACGAAGGGCACTGACCAGATAGCGATCGATCCGGTCGTTCACCGCGGCGCGAACGCCGGCGCGCGCTTCTCGAGGAACGCCCGAACCCCCTCCTGGTAGTCGGGACCGCCGAACAGCTCCGTGGCGCGTTGCTCCGGATCGTTCACCGACTCCACGGAAGGGTCCCTCATGATGATCTCGATCGCCTCTTTCAGCCAGCGCACTGATGCCGGTGAGACGGCGGCCATCTCGGCGGCGATCGCCGCGACCTCCGCATCCACCCGCTCGGCAGGCACGATGCGGTTGACCAGACCCATTTCTTTGATACGCGCCGCGCTGAAGCGGCCCGCGGTGAGGAGGATCTCCTTCGCATTTGCCGGTCCGGCGAGCCAGAGGAGGTTACGCAGATCGGACCACCCGAGCGATATTCCGAGCCGCGCCGGCGTGATCCCGAACTGTGCGGATTCGGAGGCAACGCGCACGTCGGCACAGAGCGCCAGTTCGAATCCGCCGCCGATGCAGTACCCGTGGATGAGCGCGATCGTTGGCTTTACGCAGTTGGTCAGGTGCTCGAAAGCACGATGGGTCTTCTCGGCATACGCGCGCGCACGCTCGGGCGTGGATCGCTGCTCCGCGAACTCGGTGATGTCGGCCCCAGCACTGAACGCATCGGTGCCCGCGCCGCGAATGATGAGTACCCGTATCGCCCGATCCGACGCGAGTTCATCGATCGCGCCGGGTATCGCCTCCCACATGGTGACGGAGAGAGCGTTCCTTCTCCGCAGCGCATTAATGTAGATTGTGCCGACGTCACCCGCGCGCTCGGTGTAGATGGCTCTCTCCGACACGACCCGCCCTCCTCCCACGAGAACACGCCCGATCCTAGACGACCGCGCGCCGTCATCTGCGAAACGGGATGGCCAGGACCGCGAGTACGACCGCGACGAGTGCAACGAGCACCAGGAATGATTGCTGCCCGTAGAGGACCTGGGCGGTAGGCGCGGCGAGCGCGAGAGCTAGGCCGGCCGCCGCAACGAGGGCGATGGCAATCGATCGATTCATGGGAAGGGTGGCGCGTCCGCGACCTCCAGGGCGAGCCCGTCGTACGCAAGCCGCACACCAGGCGGTAGACGCGACTCGACCGCGACGTGACCGACCTCGTGGCACAGGTGCGTCAGGTACGCGCGACGGGGCGCGAGATCAGCGATCACGTCGAGCGCCTCGGCGATAGTGAAGTGAGTCGGGTGCGGCCGATCGCGCAACGCGCCGAGGATAAGCGTGTCCAGCCCGCGCAGGCGATCCCTCGACACCGGTTCGATGCGGTTCACGTCGGTGACGTACGCGAACGCGCCGACACGATACGCATGGATCTCAAGGTCGCCGTGGTGGATCGGCACGACTTCAAAAGAGATCGCGCCGATCGAGAAGCAGCGTCGGTGGATCGGTCGAAGATCGATCGAGGGGCGACCTCCGCCGGTGAGTGGTCCTCCGGCGAAGATATAGCCGAACGCCCGCTCTACGGCGTCCAGCGTGCGCGGTGCGCCATAGACGGGCAGAGTGCGCCCGCGCGCGCAGAACACCCTGGTGTCGTCGAGCCCGTAGATGTGATCGGCGTGTTCGTGGGTATAGAGCACCGCGTCGATGGAGCGGACCCCCGCCGCGACGCACTGCAGGCGCATTTCCGGCGTCGTATCGACAAGTACAGTGGTCCCGCCCGCCTCGACGAGGATGCTCGGGCGGGTCCTCCGGTCGCGCGGATCAGGCGAGGTGCAGACTGCGCAGTCGCAGCCGATCACCGGCACGCCGTTCGACGTTCCCGAGCCGAGGACGACGATGCGCACGGTCAGCGACGGGCGCCGGCCACGGCGAGACGCTGCTGCTCGAGGAACCGGTCATACGCGGCGCGATCGAGGGGCAGATCCACCGAAGCGCCGGTGTACCCGGAGAGCAGTAGCGCGTTCGCGAGTTCGAGCTCCGCCACGCCATCCTCAGCGCTCGCCACGGGCGCCTCACCCAGGCGAACGGCACGAGCAAACTGGCGGACGACCTCGGCGTGCCCCCACGGGCCGCGATCGATTTCGATCTCTGCCCAAGCGCCAGCTGGCTTTCCCCAGTGCGCCCCAGACTCGATCGCCTCGCCGAGCGGGCGCTCCAACTGGTACAGCCGGATGTGTTCGTCCACCACGACCAGTTTGCCCCGATCGCCGGTGATCTCATAGCGCGTCTCTCCCGGCCACTCCGCGGTGGACGCGTGCAAGTACCCGGTTGCGCCGCTCGCGTACTCGAGCATCGCGCTCATCGTGTCCTCCACCTCGATGCGGTGCGCGCGCGTGGATGCCCGTGCGGTCACCCGGCTCGGACGGCCCCCGAGCCAGATGAGGAGATCGAGAGAATGGGGCGCCTGGTTCATCACCACACCACCACCCTCGTCCTTCCAGGTGCCGCGCCAGGCTCCGGAGTCGTAGTACGCCTGGGTGCGAAACCAGGCGCTCGCGATCATCACGGTCCGGTACACGGTGCCGAGCACACCGCTCTCGACAATCTCCCTTGCCTTCCGATACACGCCATCGGTGCGCGTCTGAAACATCACCCCTGCGTGAACCCCGGCCTGGCGCGCCAGGCGCACGACGCGATCGGCCTCTGAGGCAGTCACCGCGATCGGTTTCTCGATCAAGACATGCAAACCGCCGCCGATTGCGGCCTCGGCGATCGGCGCGTGGAACGGATGCGGCGTCGCGATCAGCACCGCTTCCACGTCGCCAGATGCGATCAACTCTCGGTAGTCCGCGAACCCGCGCACTCCGTAGCGGGCGACGGCGGCATCGACTGCCGCGGGCACGGCATCCGCGACAGCGACGATCTTCGCTTCGGCCAGTCCCTGTTCCCGTTCGAGGTGTCCGCGGCCCATCACCCCGGCACCGACCAGACCGATCCGCAGCGGTTCCATCACTCGTCCTCCCGGGGCCCTATGCTATCGTGGCTCGTGAAGCTCACTTTCCTCGGAGCGGCAGGGACCGTCACCGGATCTCGCTACCTCCTCGACGTACGGGCGCGCCACATCCTCGTCGATTGCGGTCTGTTCCAGGGGCGGAAGGAGATTCGCCAGCGCAACTGGGAGAGGCTGCCGTTCGATCCCCGCGGAATCCACGCCGTCCTTTTGACTCACGCGCATGTCGATCACTGCGCCTTCCTGCCCGTGATCGTGCGCGAGGGGTTCTCTGGCCCCATCTACGCGACACCGGCGACGATCGATCTCGCCCGCCTCGTGCTCCAGGACTCGGCACACATCCAGGAAGAAGAAGCGTCGTACGCGAATCGGAAGGGCTATTCGCGCCATCATCCCGCGCTGCCTCTCTACACCGCGGCCGACGCCGAACGCGCGATGGAAAGGCTCCGGCCTCTCGGCTATCGGGAGGCTCGGGAGATAGTGCCTGGCGTGGCAGCAACCTTCGGTGACGCGGGCCACATTCTGGGTTCGGCCAATCTGCGACTCCAGATCGACGGACGGCATCGGATCTCCGTTGCCTTCTCCGGCGATATCGGTCGGTATGCCGAGCCGCTCCTCAACGATCCCGAGCCCATTCGTGAGGCGCGCTGGATAGTCTGCGAATCTACCTACGGCGATCGTATCCACGAACGGGTCTCAGACTTCGAGCCGCTCGCGAACGCAGTTGAGGCGATCGTGGAGCGTGGCGGGGTGATGGTGATCCCCGCGTTTGCCATCGGGCGCACGCAGACGATCCTCTTCGGCCTGCGCGAACTGGTGGATCGAGGCCGGATACCGATGCTCCCCGTCTACTTGGACTCACCGATGGCCGTCCGGGCCACGCGGATCTTCGGCCAACACCCCAAGGATCACGACGTGGAGGCGCGCGCGCTCATGGCCGATGGTACGCCGCCACTGGAGTACCCCGACCTGCGAATCGCGTCCACGCGGGAGGAGTCCGAGGCGATCAACAAGGTGGATGGCCCGGCCGTCATCATCTCCGCCAGTGGGATGGCGACAGGCGGTCGCGTTCTCCATCACCTGCGCCAACGCCTCCCCGAGAGAAGAAACATGGTCGTTCTGGTCGGGTTTCAGGCTGACGGCACGCGCGGCCGTGCTCTGCAGGATGGTGCCGGTGAGATCAAGATGCACGGTTCGTGGGTGCCGGTGCGTGCCGAGATCAGAACGCTGCCCGGCTTCTCAGCCCACGCCGACCGGGAAGAGATCCTGCGGTGGCTGCGCGGGTTCGAGTCGCCACCGAATGCGCTGTACCTGACCCACGGCGAGAACGGCGCGCGGACGTCGCTAGCCGACTTCATTCGGGGGACACTGGGCTGGAAGGTCCACCTGCCCGAGCATCTCGAGGTCGTGAGCCTCTCGGGCGAAGCCTGATCGTTCACAGATCGGCCGGTCGGCCAGCGTTCCTCCCGGTTCCTCACCCGGAACTTTCGCCCATCGCGACGGCCTACGCCCTGCGCGGCATCCTCCGCGAACGCGTCACCAGCGACCCGACGGCACAGGGCAAGGAGCATCGGGTAGTGTCAGCCGACACGCGCCAAGAATGCAGTGCGATCTCCCGGGAGGGAGCGGCACACCCAGGATGGAGTCGTCGGCCGATTGACGCATCGCCATCGGATCGAGGATCCAGACACACAACCATTGTGGGGGGGTTGGGATCTGTGACGCCTCTGCCGTCTCAGGCGGGGAGGGAGCGCGGCGGGAGCCCTATCGGAGCCCCACACCGAGGACGTTGATCCTGACGTGGCGCTGGGCAAGGAGGAAGATGAATA
>Ga0194132_10002478_pt1 | contig 34456 bp, 28 predicted proteins | sample TA2KigOf80mmetaG_FD_148612 | JGI IMG/M metagenome (GOLD analysis project Ga0194132, IMG submission 148612) | Freshwater microbial communities from Lake Tanganyika, Tanzania - TA2015054 Kigoma Offshore 80m | ecosystem: Environmental > Aquatic > Freshwater > Lake | place: Tanzania: Lake... | reverse complement strand
CGGAGGGAATCGTTCGATCAACGCCGCGCTCAGCGCGGCCGCGAGGGAGCGGCGCGGGGCGCAGGGGTCCCCGCGAGCGCCCGAGCCGGGGTTCGGGGCGGAGCCCCGGAGGGAATCGTTCGATCAACGCCGCGCTCAGCGCGGCCGCGAGGGAGCGGCGCGGGGCGCAGGGGTCCCCGCGAGCGCCCGAGCCGGGGTTCGGGGCGGAGCCCCGTTTAGAGGAGATGCGATGACGAGTGGTGACTGGACGAAGATGGCACGGCTCATCGCGCGGGTCGTGGTGGCCGTGGTTGGCGTGGGCTGGCTGCTGCCCGTGTGGTCCGGCACTCAGGCGCAGGCGAGTCGGCCCGTGCTCTCGAAGGCGCAGTTCGAGCGCTGGAAGACGGAGCTCTCGAACTGGGGCCGTTGGGGCAAAGACGATGAGCTGGGCGCGCTGAACCTGGTCACACCGGCCAAGAGGAAACGCGCCGCGGGGCTCGTCAAGGACGGTGTGCCGATCTCGATGGCCAGCGATGTCGACACGGTCAAATCGGCCGACAACGCCAATCCGTACGAGCACACGATGATCAACCTCAGTCCCATCAACGCCAACGAACGGCTGTCAGTCTCGTACCACGGCTATTCGCACACGCACCTCGATGCCTTCGCGCACAGGTTCTTCGACGGCAAGATGTGGAACGGCTTCTCCCGCGACGAGGTCACGGCCGAGGCAGGAGCCAGGAAGAACTCGATCTACGCGGTCCGCAATGGTGTCGTCACGCGGGGCGTGCTGGTCGACGTTCCGCGCCTCAAGGGCGTGCCGTATCTCGAGCCTGGCACGCGCATCTATGTCGACGATCTCGAGGCGTGGGAGAAGAAGGCCGGCGTCAAGATTGGCGCCGGCGATGCCGTCTTCGTGAGGACGGGGCGATGGACGCGTCGAGAGAAGCTGGGCCCATGGAACGCGGCCCGCGAGGCGGCGGGCCTGGACGCGTTCGTGATTCCGTGGCTGCGCCAGCGCGACGTCGCGGTGCTCGGCAGCGAGACGGCGCAGGACGCCGTCCCTGCGCCAGAGGGCGCTGAAGTGACGGTCCTCCCGCTGCACGACTTTTCACTCATCATGCTCGGCATTCACCTCTTCGACAACATGAACCTGGATGCGGTGGCCGAGGAAGCGGCCACACGCAAGCGCTGGGAGTTCCTCTTCACGGCCGCGCCGCTTCGGGTGCGCAACGGCGTTGGCTCGGTCGTCAATCCACTCGCCGTGTTCTAGCTGAGCGAGCGAGGCGCGGCTCCGGTGACCGACTGGCAGCTGAGTGCTGCGAACCGACCGCCCGATCACTCAGAACCAGAAGCTGCCCAGGATGAAACCGGAGGCTCGTCCCGTGACCTGAGGCGCGTGGCACCAAGCTGACGCGCCAGTCTGCGCACTCTCGAGCAGTCGCGGCGTCCGGAAGTCCTCACCGACGAGTCGAGCCTCTCGAATGGGTCTCCTGCCGGTGCTCCGTGCCGATACCGGTACCATGTCACTAATCGAGCCGGCGCTGTGGCACCAGGCCGGCTGGGCAGGCGTCGCGTTCGGCTACCGAGCATCCACTCCGCCGCTCGTCGCCATGGTCTTCCAACATCTAGCGCCCGCGGAGCAGATCTTCCACGGGCTCCACGATCGCGTAGGCAGCGTAGACCGTGAGGAGGGCATTCGCGTCGCGTTCGTCGAAGCCGGCGATGCGCTCTCGAGCTGCGCGGTGCACGTGTGCGCCAACCCGAGCATCGAGGCCCACGGTGTGTCGGTGTGTCGCCTGCACTGGATGGGGCCCGGCGCCCCGCAGCTCGCGCGCTTTCGCGCCGAGTTCGAACGGCAGGGTCGGTACCTCCTCGTTCCGGGTGTGGTGACGTCGCTCGGCGACCTCACGCTTCTCGATCACCTCGCGATCGAGAAGACACAGATTGCGTTCAGGCGCGCCGCGGATGTCAGAGCGGACGACATCGACGGCCCCGTCCTCGGCCTCGATGTGAACGAGCACGCGGCCCTCTGCGTGCATTAACTTTCGGTCTTCGCGTGGCGCTCGGGACGAAGGACCCAACCCCTCAGACCGGACCAAGGCCAGGAACGGACCAGCCGCGAAGGCCTGAGACCGAAGGACGACGTACGCCATCGAAGCCGAAACTGCTAGGGCTGGGCGGTGCCTTGCGCGGCTTTCTTCTTCCGCACGCGCTCCTCGGTGATTCGCTGGTACTCCTCGTCCGTGATGAAGATGACCTGGGTGTTCGCGTGCGCCATCTCGTCGACGGTGCGGCCGCCCTTGGTCACCCACTGGCGCGGATCGGGATTGTTGCGGTTGGCCGACGTGTTGTCGTGCCAGGCCGTGATCTGGACGACCGTGCCCTTCGGCAGCACGGGCGCCGCGTCCGGGGCGTAGATGTAGTTGATGTGCCACCGGTTGTCGTAGCGATCCGCGTAGTTCAAGATCTCGCGACGCCCGTCGGGGTAAATCACCTCCATCAAGAACGCCTTGCCGCGCATGTGCATGTGCGGCTGAAAATTGTGGATGATGGCGGGCGCGGGCAGCGTGTACGAGCCCTGATGCTGGATGACGGTGTGCGGGGGGATCTCGAGGCCCTGTCCGATGCTGGTGCCAATCGGCACGAACTCCGCGCTGAACTTGGGCGCCGCGTTTTTCGGGTAGAACCACCACGCGGTCTCGATCGTGTCGGTGACCTCCTCGCCGACGGCGTGGTAGTGGGTCTCGAACTCGATCTTGTCGCCCGGTCTGACGAGCTTGCCGGTGTTCTCGGGATAGACCTCGCCGCCCTTGCCTTGCGCCCACTCGCTGAACATCTCGCGGACGTCGGCTTGGTCGGCCGCTTTCGCGCGTGCCGCGAGTACCGCTTCCACTCCGGCCTGACCCGCCCGAAGCGCGCGTTCGGCGGCGAGCACCTCGGCGCTGTCCCGGCGATGGATGTAGGTCGACACGTGGTGGGCGATGCGCCGGCCCGTGAGCGACGGCCTGGTTTCAATGGCGCGGATCCATCGCGGCTCGGTCAGCCCCGTTTCCACGACTGGCCGCCAGTGCACGTCCTGCCCGGCCGCCGGCATGGTCCACGACTTCGACCGGACGATGAGATCGGGTGGACCGAGGGTCCCTTCGAGCTCGAATCGGTTGTCGTTCGGCCACTGCTTCCGCGGCGGCAGATCGCTCGGGTTGCCCATCGGCGCACCCGCGTCGGCCCAGCGGACGACCGTCTCGAGTTCGGCGTCGCTCAGTGAGCTGTCGTTGATGAACTTCTGAATGCCGACCGTCTTGTCGAGGTGCCACGGCGGCATCTCGCGCGACGCGACCCGCGTCTTGATGGAGCGGACCCACGGGCGCACTTCCTCGTAGGTCGTAAGCGACATCGGACCGATGCTGCCCGGCCGGTGACACACCTCGCACTTCTGCTGGAAGAGCGGGGCGATGTGCTTGGCGTAGGTGATCGGGGGGGCACTGGATGTCGGGACCGAGGTCTGCCCGCTGCTGGCCGTGGATGCCCCGAGCAGCAGCGCGCCTGACAGCATCCAGATCGTCGGCATGCCGCCGCCTCGCCACGTTGACTGTCTGGTGTGCATCAATCGCTCCCGTCTCATCCCGATGTATCGGCGCTCTCCGGTCGAGACCGCCCGTTCGAGCGTCGCCTCAATTATACGGAAAGGCTCTTGGTCCGGCGTGGTTTCAGAGGCGCGTCCTGCGAAGTCACGGCTTGGCGGCCGGGACGACGGTGACTTTGACGTAGCCGTTGGTCCAGCAGCACTGACCCGCGAAGCCCGTGCCACGCACCGCGACGACGCGAAGCGTGTACTCACCCGGCTCGGTAAAGGTCGCTTCGGTTTTCGCGGTTCCTTCGGTGATGGCGGGTCTCGCCTCGCTCAACCGCACCGCGCGACCGCGGTACGGGGCCCACATGACGTTGAACGGTGACCGTCCACGCGGGCGGCCTGATGAGGCGGATGAAGCCGTCGCTCCGGGCGGCGCCGCACGCGACTCGGCGATCCAGATCTGCAGCGGCACCGGTTGGCCCACCGAGGCGGTGAGCGTGCGGGCCAGCCCCGCCGGGCCGATGGCTGATTCGCCGCCCTGCGCAAGCGTCAAGACGGGCGGCGTGGTGCCTTCCTCGGTCCAGCCGACGTGCTCGAGCGCGTCGATGAGATACAGATCGCTCAGGTTCGCGGGTACCGTCTCGGTGCGGCCGCGGATGCTCAACGTCCAGGTGACCTCGGCCGTTTTCGGATGATCCTTCGGCAAGGTCACCACGAACACGCCCCACTGACGTCGGGGCAGAAAGTGCGTGGGCTGCCCTTGATCGGCCGGCCCCGGCTCCACCTTGTTCTGAGGACCGACGGGGATGTCGAGCGCCTCTTCGTAGTTCTTGTTCAGGTACCCGAACGACACGTGGATCGCGCCGTCCCGGCCTCTGTACCACCCTTCGTAGACCGGCACGACGTTCTGGCCTCGCGCATGCTTCAGCGGACCGCTCAGCGCCGGCAGCTGCCCGCGGGTGTGCGCGGGGAGTGCGAGAACCGCGACCGCGCATCCCACGAGGACGAGCACGCGGCAGAGGCGAGGTCTAGCAGCCCATGGCGAACGTCCCGCTACATTCGACGGGCGAGGCATCAGGTCTGGCGGCGTGGCTCGTCGGTCGAAGAGTCCCGATATTCTCGCTCCTGGCGCCTTGCCAGCCGGGCGCCTCGCCCGTCTCGGTGCGACGCGGGACGTCCGCCACGGGCTGCGAGGGTTCAGCGCGTCCGACTTGCGCATCGGTTGGCTACGGCTCGCCTCGACTGAGCGTCTCGATGTCCGCGCCCCCCATGGCGGGCAGCGTGCCCGTGCCGCAGCCGGCGGTGCACCGGGTGGCGGGGTGGGGGCCTCGTCCTCGTGCGAACGCGCGCTCCTCGGCGCGCGCGCCGCTCAGGAGGCCAGCGAGTCCCTCGTTGCCTTCGTGGCACCGCGGCTCGGTGTAGATGCGGTTGGCTTTGTCGTTCTGCTTCACGAGCTCGTGCTTCACCGTCCACGGACGGACCCACGTCGTCGGATCCTCCACCGTGAGCTCGTACTCGATGGTCTCGGCGTTGATGCGCGTCCAGCGCTCGATCATGTGCAGGGTGTCCTTCGAGCCGTGAAAGTCGGTCTTGGGACTGAAATTCGTGACATCCACGACGAGCGTGGCGCCCTCCCAGCGGCCGCGGGAATCGCCCCACCACTGACGCACGTGCGGCGGCAGATGGGGGTTCGAGGTGACGGGCACGATGCGCTGCCAGCCTTGTCCCTGGCCCGTGTCATAGAAGATCGAGACGACCTGCGGCGACTGGACGATCCGGCGGAAGCCACTGAGGTCCGGCAGGCCGCCGCCCAGACACCGCTCGCTCAGTGAGCGGTCCTCGGGACCGTCCGAGCGGTTGATGGCGCCGCCGCCTTCGGCGCTGGCCCCCACATAGAAGGGCGGCGTCTCTGAGCGCCGCGGCGAGGGCGGACCGTACTTGCCACCGGCGCAGACCGACATCTTCTGCCGACACATGTCCGTGGCCTGCAGCAGCGCGAGCCGGTACTCTTCCGCGACCTGCCGCCGGCGCTGGGCCTCGGGCGTCAACGCGGGCCGCAATCCGTCTGGCGGATCGACAATGAGCGAGGTGCGGCGTCCGGTCGGCTTGAGCGAGTTGAAGACCGACGGGTACGCGCCGCTCACGTCCTGCTCGCTGCCGCGCGGCGAGGTCCGGGCATCGGCGCGCGGCAGGCTCGCCCGCCGCTCGTCGAATTTCGCCCGCTCTTCATCGGTGAAGAACTCCTTGCCGGCGTACCGGGCTGGGCGCTGAAGCGGCGTCTGATAGTGGTCGGTCCAGATGCCCTGCAGATCGGGCTCGCCCCACGGCGTCTGCAGCGACGCGCCCGGCGTCGCCGAAGCCGTCGTTCGAGACAATTGACCATCACCCGCCGGCGCTGCAAACTGGCAGCCAGCAGCGCAGGCCAGCGCGAGGATGGAGATGGCAGTGGGCAAGGCCGATCTCGCCGCCCACCCACCAATCGTGCGCGTGTTTCCGGCCATGCGATGCTCGAGGTGAGTCTGGACCGGGACAGATCGAAAGTCAACGCAGGCGCGCGCGGCGACCAGACGGGTCCGAACGCGGAAGCGCCTTTCGAGGCGGAGAGAATGACGCGACATGGACTCCAGGATCACGACCGCCCTCGGTCTCGCGCTGACGGTGGGAGCCGCCTTGGCTGTCGCCGCTGCTGTCGCAGCTCAGGGGCCGCAATCGGAGGCCGCACCGATCGCCGCCCCGACCTTCGAGGTGGATGCGAGCTGGCCTCGGCCGTTGCCCAACGGGTGGGTGATGGGGGTGCCGTCCTGGGTGGCGGTCGATCGGCGCGATCACGTCTGGGTGCTGCACCGGCCGCGCACGGTGCCGCCCGGCGATCTGTCCAGGGCCGCACCGCCCGTCTTGGAGCTCGATACGCACGGGACGCTGGTGCAGGCGTGGGGCGGACCGTCGGACCGTTACGACTGGCCCGACATCGAGCACGGCATCTTCGTCGACCATCGGGATCACGTCTGGATCGGCGGCATCAACCCGATCGCCGGTGCGCCCGGGTCGCAGCGGTCCGATGACATGCTGCTCGAGTTCACGAGGACGGGACAGCTCGTCCGTCAGATCGGCGGGCGCGATCGAAGCGGTGGCAATGCCGACACGCGGAACCTGAAGCGACCGGCCGATGTCTTCGTGCATCCGAAGAGCGGGGAGCTCTTCGTGGCCGACGGCTACGGCAACACCCGCGTGCTCGTGCTCGAGGCGAAGACGGGTCGATTCAAGCGGATGTGGGGCGCCTTCGGCAGGGTCCCGCTCGACGCGCCGCCCCTTGGGCCCGGCGAACGCCGTCCCTTTCCGCCGCTCACGACCGAGGGACCCGGACCGGATCAGTTCGACGTGGTGCACGCGCTCAGCGTGTCGCGCGACGGGCTGGTGTACGTCGCCGATCGCCAGCATCGCCGGATTCAGGTCTTCACGCTCGACGGGCGCTACCAGACGCAGGTCTTCATCAACCGCCACACGACGGCCGCACGCACGGGTGGCGGCTTTGCGTTTTCGCCGGATGCCGACCAGCGTCTCCTGTACGTGGCCGATTTCGACAACGGTCAGATCGTGATGCTCGATCGGCGGTTGCTGCGGGTCGTGGGCACGTTCGGCAGCCGCGGGGCGCGGCCCGGCGAGTTTCAGAGCCTCCACAACCTGGCGAGCGACTCGACGGGCACTCTCTACACGGCCGAAGTGGCGCCGGGGGCGCGGCTCCAGAAGCTGAGGGTCAGTCGCCGCCCTTGACGCGGAACGTCTTCGTCACGGGATCTTCCTCGCGATGGATCGCGTGACACGCCTGGCAGGCGGCGTCGACGGCGCGCCGGGCGTCGCGGACCGCCCCTTGATCGCTCGGCTCGGCCGAGAGCGCCGCGTCGAGGTCATCGAGCTTCACGATCGCGGTCCGGACGAGCTTCTGCGCGTCTGGGTTCTTGGCGAGCTTCCAGAAACCCATCGTTGGCGACACGGACTCGCGCGTGCGCGCGACCCGCTCCTTGGCGCTCGCGTAGTCCTTGGCCTCGATGGCGGTATCCGCGAGCGTCATGTTGCGACCAGCGATCTTCATGGCGCGCTCGAGATCCAGCGCTGTGAAGACAAACTGTGCGGCGGCCAGTCCGGTGCCGCCCACCAGACAGACCACCGCACTCCGCAAGCGAACCGACATGACGCGCACGATGCTCATGACGCGCTGATGACCTGCATGGGGCTCGGGTCGAGCTCGCACTTGGCTAGAGGGTACTAATCGCGCAGGGCGAATGTCACGAGCGACATGCCCGAAATGGTCACGACGTACTGTTTGCCGTCGACCTGATACGTGATCGGACCGTTGATGATCTGGGCCCCGAGGTTGACCTTCCAGAGCAGCGTGCCCGCCGCCGCGTCGAGCGCCTGGAAGTAGCCTTCGCGGCTGCCCGTGAAGAGCACGTTCGAGGCCGTGGTCATGATGCCGCCGTCGGCCACGTCGGTCGTCTGATACTTCCATTTCGCCCAGCCGGTGTTGGGATCGAGCGCGAGGATCGCCCCATTGCCACTGGCGTCGGTCCAGTTGTTGATCGGTCCACGCCGGATCGCCGGCGTCGTCGGCGCGCCGGGCACTGGCGCCAGCTGCCGGTTCGCGTTGCCGGACGGCGTGCCACCGGACTTGTATTGAACCGGTGCCCGAATGCCGTAGAGCGTGGCGTAGTTCTCCCACGCCGACACGTAGAAGAGCCCCGTGCGCGGGCTGTACGACGGCGAGTACCAGTTCGTGCCGCCTTGAATGCCCGGATAGGTGGGCTTCCCGAGCGGCTGCGGCGTCTGGTTCGGGCGCCCGGTCTCGTCGAGGCTGCTCGCCCAGTTCACCTGCACGAAGGGACGCCCCTGCAGGAACTTGCCCGTGATCCGATCGAGCACGTAGAAGAAGCCATTGCGATTGGCGAAGAGCATGGCCTTGGTCGGCGCGCCGAGCAGGCTCATGTCGGCGAGCACGGGAATCTGCACGGCGTCGTAGTCGTACGATCCGTTTGGCGTGAACTGGAAGTGCCAGCGCAGCTTGCCCGTGTCGGCATCGAGGGCGACGACCGACTCCGTGAACAGGTTGTCGCCCGGCCGCTGCTTGTTGTTGTAGTCGGGCCAGACGTTGCCGACGCCCCAGTAGGTCAAGTTGGCCGTCGCGTCGTAGGAGCCGGTCAGCCAGATGGCGCCCCCGCCGTGCTTCCAGGCTTCGGGGTCGCAGTAATTGGGGTTGGTCGGATCCTGTGAAGTCGTCGGCGGACACTTCTCCCAGGACTCGTGTCCTTTCTCGCCAGGGCCCGGGATCGTATAGAACCGCCAGACTTCCTTGCCGGTCTTGATGTCATAGGCCACGACCGAGCCACGGATGCCCCGGTCGCCGCCACCGACGCCGGTGATGACCTTGTCCTTGACGACGAGCGGCGCGTTGGTCATGGCGTACGATTGGCGGTGGTCGTCGACCTGGACGTTCCAGAGGGGTCGCCCGGTTCGCGCGTCGATTGCGATGAGCCGCGCGTCGAGCGTGGCCATGAAGAGCGTGTCGCCGGCAATGGCCAGGCCTCGGTTGTTCGCGCCGCAGCAGGCCTGATGATCGGGCGCCGGGTTGTACTGATAGATCCAAAAGACGCGGCCCGTCTTGGCGTCCAGCGCCACGACGTCGTTCGGCCGCTGGGAGACGTACATGATCCCGTCGGCCACGAGCGGCGTTGCCTGCCAGGTCCCCATGGTCGCGCCCTGGTACATCCACTTGAGCTCGAGGGAGCCGACGTTGGCAGGCGTGATCTGCGTCAGCTCGCTGTAGCGCTGGCTGAAGTAGTTCCCGGAATAGGAGAGCCAGTTGTGCGGCTCTTTCGCGGAGTTGACGAGGCGCTCGTGCGTGATGTTCGGGGCGACCTGCCCGAGGGCGACGAGCGTGGCCAGGAGCACGAGGCTCGCGAGCGCCAGCGAGAAGCGTTTCCAGATGGCCATCGATCACGCTCCCTTTAGCGACAGCAAGTACGCGACCAGATCGGAGACTTCTTCGGACGTCAGCTTGCCCTTGTAGCTGGGCATGGGCGATTCCGTCAGGACTCGGAATTCCTTGAGATCGTTCTTGACGAACGAGCCGAGTCGCCCCTGATCGTCGACGATCTGGACGGTGTACGTGTCCTCGTTCAGGCGACGGCCGCTCAGCGTGGTGCCGGTCTTCGTCACGATCCGCACCGGCCGGTTGATCGGCAGCATGGCGCTCGTCGGATCCACGATCGAGGTCTGCAAGGCCGACGCGGTTCGCTCTCGGCCGATGAGACCGAGATCAGGCGCGAGGCCCGCCCCCCGGCCATCGACGCGGTGGCAGGTCGTGCAGGCGCCTTTGCCCTCGAACACCTGGCGTCCGCGCTGCGCGTCCCCCACGGGGACCGCTTTGGCGTCGAAGGTATTCATATTGCGAATGTAGGCGACGAGCCCCTGCATCTCTGACGGAGTCAACTTGGCGAAGCTGGGCATGCCCCGGGCCGGCACGCCAGTCGTGATGACGTTCGTGAGATAGGTGTCGGTGGCCGCGCTCCTGAACTGTCCGGTCCGCAGGTTCACGCCCGCCACTTGGTCGCCCGTCGCCCCGTGGCACTGCGTGCACTGGACCGCGAAGATTTGTGCGCCAAACGCGATGTCGGTGGTCGAATACGTCGCGTGCGCCGGATCGAACTGCTGTCCGCCCTGTGCGCCGATCGTCGTCCCCAGGGCCACCACGCCAGCCGCGAACACGGCACGGAAGTCGAATCGTGCGGTCATCGTTCCAGGGCTCCCTCTTCCCGTTGCTTACTCTCTCGTGCTCTTGGCGGCTTCCCCGGCCGTGCGCTCTTTGGCCCGGGCCCCCGCCAGGATGTTGGGCACCGAATAGTTGCCTTCATGGCACGCGTACTCGAGGATGCGGTCGTAGTGACGATCGCGCTGGCCGGTGACGGCGACCGTCCAGGACCGGGTCCACGTGGCCGGGTCGGTCAGCGTGATCTCGACACGCACCGTGTTGGCATCGACTCGCGTGTACCGTTCGGTGAGATGCAGACGCTCGCCAGAACGCCGGAACAGTGTCTTGTCGCTGAAGTTGGTGACATCGACCACGAGCGTGTTTCCCTCGAACCACCCGCGCGAATCGCCGATCCACTGACGGACGCGAGGAGTGAGGTGCGGCCGGCCGTCGAGGGGAATCACCCGAAGCTCGTGCAGGCGCTCGTAGAGGATCGCCACGTAATCGCGCGTTTGAAAGATCTGGAAGCCGTTGTTGTAGACCTGCGGAAACCAGATGTTCGGCAGGCCGCGTGTGATGCAGCGATCGGCCAGGCTCAGATCTTCATGACTGTTGAAGGGACCGCCGGTTTGGCTTCCAGCTCGCTCGCCGTAGCCAACCACCCGGCCCGAGATCACGCGGCGTGTCTGCGCGTCGGGGGTGAACGGCGGGACTCGACCATCGGGTGGATCGATGATGAGCGACGTGCGGGCGGAGGGGGACCGCCCCCATTCGAACCAGTGCTCGGGTCCATCGCCGACCGGTCCGAGGCGCAACGTGTCGCGGTCGTTCGGATCGTCACGAGAGAGCTTCTGCTCGAGCTTCGCGCGATCGGCGAGCTCGGCGGGCGTGAGGAGCGCCCGCTCCCCGAACGCCGTGGGCCGCTCGAGTGGCACGCTCACTTCGGCGTCCGTCGTCCACACGCCTTGCAGGTCGGGATGACCCCAGGGGGTGCGAGGGACGCTCGCCGCCGCTTCCTTGGGCCCGGTCGCGGCGGCGGTCCGCGCGAGCCCCGCCGCCAGGACGCAGGTGCCGAGGACGAGCGCTGCTCGAACGAGGGGAGTACGAGACCGTCCCGCCATGGTTCTCTCTGCGATTCGCGTGGCGAACCCGTCGCCGGCCCGATGTCCGTTCGGGCGAGGTGTGACGCGCCGCCGATACGAAGACGTGCAGTCTATCAAGTTCGCTGCCGACGCGGGTAGACACGCGCGCACGCCGTCAGCGGCGCGCCGCTATCGCTTGCCCGCCGCTTCCTGCTCCTCGAGACGCGCGCCGCGCAGCATGTTCCCGATGGCGTGATTCCCCTCGTGGCAGGCGTACTCGAAGATCTGGATATCGGCCCTCGCCATGGGCGTCGACACCGTCCATGGCTTGGTGAACATCTCGGGGTCGGTCACCGTGAACTGGTAGTCGATCGTGTCGGCGTCGATCGGCGTGAACCGCTCGACGAGCGTCAGCTTGTCGGTGCCCGCCATGACCGTTCGCGACGGACGCAGCTCGAGGCCCGGGTGGATGTTTTTCGTCTCGACCACGAGCGTCTGGCCTTCCCATCGTCCGCGGGAGTCGCCAAGCCATTTCTTCAGGTTGGCGGCATTGTGTGGACGCGGGCTCCCGCCCTTGCCGGACGTCGGAATGATCCGCACGTCGTGAATCATCTCGACGAAGAGCATCACGTACCCGGGCGTCTGCACGATCTGGTAGTTGTGGTTATAGAAGCCGGGCAGCATTGCCCCCGGCAAGGAGCGCGTCAGGCAGCGCTCGAAGAGGCTCAGGTCTTCCGGGCCAGTCGGCGGGCTGCGACGGGCCTTGCCGATCGTGCTCTGCAGCTCACTGCCCTTGGGGGTCAGCGGCGGCAGGCGGCCATCGGACGGATCGGTGATGAGCGACGTCCGGCTCATGCGGCGCCCGCGATCGAACCAGAAGTCGTTGTACGTCCCGGGGTCACCCTTCCGGGGGGCCGCGTCGGCGTTCGCGGCTGCTTGCTTCTCGAGCTGGACGCGCTCCTCGTCGCTCAGCTCGCTCTTGCCGGCGAGCGCGTCGGGCCGTTCGAGCGAAGTCGCCGTGGCGTTGGTCCAGATGCCTTGCAGATCGGGCTCGCCCCAGGGGGTGAGCGGCGGCGTCCAGGCACGACTCCGCGCGGCGGCCGCGGCCGGCTGTTGGCCCTGTGCGCCCACTGACGCGGTGACTGCCCCGATCGTCGTGGCAACCGCCAAAGCTCCAATGCCAACTGCTGCGGAGTGTCGACTCTTCATGCGTGCCTCCCGCGCACCGCGCGATCGGGCAGGTCGATCCTGCGTCGTGCACGCCAGTATAGGCGAAACTTCCGGCGGTCCCTTCTGCAATCCCGACGCGGTTGTGATGGCCTTCTGCAGCAGACTATGCGAGCATCCTCGCGCAGGCTGCCGCTCGAGCGGGCGGTGGACCGACGTCTGTCAACGGTACCGTGTCAAAGACTCGAGGAGGACATCATGCGAGCGTCCCGAACGATACTGGCGGTGGCTGTCGTTGGCGTCCTGGCGGGGGGCGCCTGGCTCTATGCACAGAGTCGCGGCGATTCCGGGCTCACGGGCGCGGACATCGCTGAGATCGAGCGCTTGTACTACCGCTACAGCCAAGGCCTCGACTTCCAGGAAGAGGAAACCTACTTATCGGCCTGGGCCGACGATGCCGTGTTCACGCAAGGCGACGGATCGCAGGTGAAAGGAAAAGAGGAGCTGCGGAAGCGGTTCCGGCAGGCGCCGGGCGGCGAAGGCAAGACGACGCTGCACATCACGACCAATATCCTCGTCCAACCGACCGATGGTGGCGGGGCGAAGGGGCGTGGCTACTGGACGCTCTTCGACACCAGTTCCGTGCCGCCGAAGCCGGTGATGTCGGGCCACTACTTCGACACCTTCACGAAGACGTCCCAGGGCTGGCGCCTCAAGACGCGCGGCTCGCGGCGAGGGTGGGATTGGCGGGTGAAGCAGACGCAGTAAAAGGCCTTGACTGGTGCGCGGTGCGGTCCCATTTTGCTGATCTTCGAGACGCCGGAACGGTGCACAATAGAAGCTCAGTGGGTGTCTCGCCGGGAGGCCGTCCTCTGCACGAGGCTGTGAGCCCTGAGCCGGACGGTGACCGAGCGTGCGCTGCAGTGCACTCGCGTCGGCGTCCCACGCGGCTGTCAGCCTGCACCGCTCGGCGACGTGCCGCGGCTGATGGTTGAAAGCTGACAGCCGGGAGCGACTTCGAGGACTCTGACTGATGACTTTGGAGAAGGGTTGGAACATGGGCGCGCCGAGCCTTGTGGTTCGTGGTCTTCTCATCCTGGTCCTCTGCGCGCTCGGGGCTCGCGGCACGACGGCCGCGGGGTCGTCCGACCTGGCGCTCGTCGATGCGGCTTCGCAGCAGGACTGGCCGACGGTCGAAGCGCTTCTGAGCAGGCGGGTGGACGTGAACGCGGCGCGCGCCGACGGCGCGACGGCGCTGCTCTGGGCGGCACACTGGGACCGCCTTGACATCGTGTCGCGGCTGATCGCGGCCCGTGCCGACGTCAACCGCGCCGATGATCACGGTGTGACGCCGCTCGCTCGCGCCTGTGAGAACGCGAGCGTCGAGGTCGTGGCGGCGTTGCTCAAGGCGGGTGCCAATCCGAATGCGGTGCAGACCAACGGCGTGACCCCGATCATGATCGCGTCGAACACCGGTCATACGCAGGTGGTGCGCACGCTCCTCGCGCACGGGGCGGACGTGAACAAGGTCGCGCCCCGCACGGGCGCGACGGCGCTCATGTGGGCCGTCGGCGGCGGCCATGCCGACGTCGTGCGCCTGCTTCTCGAGGCGCGCGCGGATGTCCACGTCTCGTCGGCGAAGGGATTCACCCCGCTGCTCTTCGCGGCGCGCAACGGCGACATCGAGATGGCGAAGCTGCTCATCGGGGCCGGCGCGCGGGTCAACGATGCGGGCTCGGACGGCGTCCAGGCCCTCCCGCTCGCCATCATCAACCAGCACGACAAGTTCGCGTATTTCCTGCTCGAGCAGGGGGCTGACCCGAACAGCCGCATGGCCGGCATCTCCGCCTTGCACGCTGCGGCCGGCAACGTGAACACCTGGCTGCAGGATTGGTCGCTCGAGCACGGTGGCGCGCGCGGAGGCGCACGCAGCCTCGGGGATCGCGGCTTGAACGTCGAGCGCCGGCTGCCACTGGTCAAGGCGTTGCTGGCCCGCGGCGCCGATCCGAACGTGCGCATCACGACCTCGGCGGTCGTGCTGGGCTATCTGGCGCGGCCGCGGCGCGGCGCGTGGGAGCAGAACTCGGTCGGCACGGGCGACGTGCGTGGCGCGACACCGCTGTGGGTGGCGTCCTTCTCGGTCAACGGCGGGGGCCTCTTCGGTGACGACGAGTCGTACCAGGTCGAGAGCAGCGCCGCGATCATGAAGGCCCTCCTCGAGGCGGGCGCGGACCACCGGCTCACGACTGATGATGGTACGACCATCTTGATGGCGGCGGCGGGCATGGGCCACCGGTCGTATCAGCCGAGGACGGCGCGCGGCCGGCGGTCGCCGAACGCCGAGGAGGCGGTCAAGCTGCTCGTCGAAGCGGGCGCCGACGTGAATGCATCGAACGAGGCCGACTTCACGGCGCTCCACGCTGCGGTGTTCCGCGGGTGGAACGAGGTCGTGGAGTACCTGGTCAAGCAGGGGGCGAACATCAACGCGCGCGACTACCGCGGGCGCACGCCGTATCGCCTTGCCGAGGGGGCCAAGCAGTCGTTCCAGTTCCAGGAGTGGCCCGAGACGGCCAAGCTCCTCGAGCGTCTCGGCGCGAACACCAAGCTGGGCATCCCCGGTGTCGTCCACGAACGGGCGGATCGCGAGATTGCCGCGACCAACGTGCAACCCTGAAGCGAGGCGACACGCATGCGTCTCATGAGCGGTTCGAAGATCCGGTACGGCCTGGCGTTCTCCTCGGCGCTGCTGAGTGCGGCCGCCGCGGGGGAGGCCCAGACTCAGCCACGCGCGGCCACGCCCACTTCGAAGCAGGTCGCTCCCCCGACGACAGCCGTCAGCGCGAGCGCCGACGTCCCCTCGCGCGAGCTCCTCGATCGCTACTGCGTGACGTGTCACAACGAGCGATTGAAGACGGGGGGAGTCGTGTTGGAACGCCTGGAGCTCGACGCAGTCGAGAAACATGCCCCCGTGCTCGAGAAAGTGATTAAGAAGCTTCGGAGTGGACAGATGCCGCCTGGGGGGCGCCCGGCACCTGACGCGGCGACTCGTACGAGCTTCATCCGTTCTCTCGAGACGGCCCTCGACCGGTCGGCCTCACGCGCCCCCAATCCCGGGCGCGTGGCCTCGCGTCGGCTGAATCGCACCGAATACGTGAACGTCGTCAAGGATCTGATCGACCTCGATGTCGATGGCGCGGCGCTGCTGCCGAGCGACATGGCGGGACACGGGTTCGACAACAACGCCGACGTGCTCTCGATTACGCCGGCCCTCATGTCGCGCTATCAGGCGGCGGCCACGAAAGTCGCCCGGGCGGCCATGAGCAGTCCGGAGAATCGCCCGGCGCAGCAGATGTACTCGCTCGGGATCGAGGATCAGAGCGCCCGGATGAGTGAGGACATGCCGTTTGCGACGCACGGGGGGCTGGCCGTCCGGCACATCTTCCCGCTCGACGGCGAGTACGAGTTCGTCATCCGCATGAAGGGGAACGACTCGGGCGGCGGTGGCGTCGTCGGCATCCAGGACGAGCACGAGATCGAGCTCAGGGTCGATCATGAGCTGCTGAAGAAATTCGCGGTGGGCGGAAAGTTCAAGGGCGCCGATCCTGGCACGCTCATCCCGATCCCCGACGATGACATCGAAGGAAAGCGGCTGCACGAGTACTTCATCACGGCGGACAAGGACCTGAAGCTGCGGGTCTCCGTCAAGGCGGGCACGCGGCTCGTGGCAGTGACCTTCCACGAGTCGGCGCCGACGCCCCTTGCCGGATCGTATGGACGCCCGGGCATCGACAAGGTGCTCATCGCCGGGCCGTTCAAGGGCACCGTGCCGATCGAGACGCCGAGCCGGCAGCGGATCCTGACCTGCAAGCCAGCCGCCGATGTGACTGACGAGGCGTGTGCGCGGCGGATTCTGCGGACGCTCGCCCGGCGCGCGTACCGCCGGCCGGTCACCACCCGCGATATCGAAGGGCTCATGGCGGTGTACCGCGAGGGACGTCGCGAGCGCGATTTCGAAGGCGGCATCGAGCGGTCGCTCGAGGCCCTGCTGTCGATGCCCGAGTTCCTGATGCGCGTCGAGCGCGAGCCGCAAGCGGTGACGGCTGGCACGTACCGGCTGAACGATCTCGAGCTGGCGTCGCGCCTGTCCTTCTTCCTGTGGAGGAGCGTGCCCGACGAGGCGCTGCTGACGGTTGCCGAGAAGGGGCAGCTGCGCAGCGAGACCGTGCTCGTGCAGCAGGTGCGCCGCATGCTGGCCGATCGACGCGCGACTCGGTTCATGAACGACTTCGTGGGGCAGTGGCTCCAGGTGCGCAACCTGCTCAGCCATCAGCCCGACCCGGAGCTGTTCCCTGGCTTCACCGATACGCTGCGCAGGGCCATGGTGCGCGAGACGGAGCTGTTCTTCGAGAGTCAAGTGCGCGACGACCGGCCGATTCCCGAGCTTCTCCGCGCCGAGTACTCGTATCTGAACGAGCAACTGGCGCGGCACTACCGTGTGCCGGGCGTGTACGGGAGTCGGTTCCGCCGAGTGAAATGGCCCGACGATCGTCGTCGCGGGCTGCTGGGCCAGGGGAGTGTGCTCACGGTGAGCTCGTATGCGAACCGCACGTCGGTTGTCCTGCGAGGCAAGTGGGTGCTCGAGAACCTGCTGGGCTCGCCACCGCCGGCACCGCCGGCCAACGTGCCGCCGCTCAAGCCGAGCGATGCCGCGAAACCGACCAGCCTTCGAGAGCGCATGGAGCAGCACCGGGCGAATCCGGTGTGCGCCAGCTGTCACACACGGATGGATCCGCTGGGCTTCACGCTCGAGAACTTCGACGCGATCGGACGGTGGCGGGAGACCGATGGCGGCGCCAAGATCGACTCGTCGGTCATGTGGGACGAGTCTCCTGTGTCGAGCCCCCGCATGTTCAACGAGGCGATTCTCGCGCGCGACGCGCTCGTGCGCACCGTGACGGAAAAGCTGCTGATCTTCGCGCTCGGCCGTGGCGTCGAGTACTACGATGCCCCGACCATCCGTCAGCTGGTGCGCGACGTGGAGCGTGACGGCGGCAAGTGGTCGTCGCTGGTGCTGGGGATTGTCAAGAGCGCCCCGTTCCAGATGCGGCGCGTCCATGTGCCGGACGCCACGACGCAGGTCGCACGCACAGGACAGGTGCAGTAGCCCACGGGAGACAAGACGATGATCATTCGCAAGATGTACCTGTCCCGGCGAACGCTGTTGAAGGGCCTTGGCGCCAGCGTGGCGCTGCCGCTGCTCGACAGCATGGTGCCGGCGCTCACGGCGCAGAGCCGCACGGCCGCCGAGCCGGTGAAGCGGCTGGGTGTCTTTTACGTTCCGAACGGCATGTCGATGCCGTACTGGTCACCGAAGGCGGAAGGGCCGCTCGCCGAGCTGCCGCCGACGCTCAAGTCGATCGAGACGTTCAAGAACCGTGTTCTCATGCTGGGCGGCCTCGACGACGAGGCCGCCAACCGGGTCACGGGAGGTGGGGATCACGCGCGCTCGGCCGGCACCTTCCTGACCTGCGTGCCGTTCAAGCTCACGACGGGTGCCGACGTCTACGCCGCGACGTCGATGGACCAACTGGCGGCGGAGAAGCTCGGGCAGGAAACGCAGATCTCATCGCTCGAGCTCGGGATCGAGTCGAACGCGATGGTCGGCTCCTGCGACAACGGCGCAAGCTGCGCCTATACGAACACGATTGCGTGGCGCACGCCGACGACGCCGCTGCCGATCGAAAACGATCCGCGCGCCGTGTTCGAGCGGCTCTTCGGCACGGCGGGCAGCACGGATGCGGCCGCGCGACAGACCCGGCTGCGCCGCGACAAGAGCATCCTCGACGCGGTGGGCGGTGCGCTCGGCGATCTCGAGCGGGTGTTGGGGACGGGAGACAAGCAGAAGCTCGACGAGTACCTGGCGGCCGTCCGCGACGCGGAGCGCCGGATCCAGATGGCGGAGAAGCAGAACGCGCAAGAGATTCCCGCGGTCGAGCAGCCGCTCGGCACGCCCGCGGACTATGCGGAGCATGCGCAGCTGATGATGGATCTGCTGGCGCTGGCGTATCAGACGGACATGACGCGGGTGTGCACGTTCATGCTGGCACGCGAAGTGAGCGGACGAGCGTATCCGGAAATCGGGGTGTCCGACTCTCACCATCCGCTGTCGCACCATCAGGACAAGCCGGAGACCCTGGAGCGGCTGCACCGCGTGAACGCAAAGCACTTTGCCCAGTTTGCGTATCTGGTCGAGAAGATGGCCTCGCTGCCGTCCGGGGATGGAACGCTCCTCGACTCGACGGTCTTCCTCTACGGAACGGGCATCAGCGACAGCAACACGCACTTCCACGACGATCTGCCGATCGCCGTGATCGCGGGAAAGGCGACCGGGATCACGACGAATCGGTACGTGCGGTATGCGAAGGGCACGCCGCTCGCGAACCTGCACGTCACGCTGCTCGCCAAGCTCGGCGTCGATGTCGAGAAGTTCGGCGATGCCAACGGCACGCTCGAGAACCTGAGTCACCAGGTTTTGGCGGGCGTGTAGCTCGTTCTGATCGGTCTGGGCCGTTTCAGCACGGCCCAGACTGGCGGCCACGAATCTCGGGCTGCGCGCAGTGTTGGGCACTGTCAGACAGTGCCGACCAGAATCCGCCCGCGTTCTCACCGCGTGGACGTTCGCGTGGACGTTCGCTCCGCGTTGCGCCAGCCGACCAGCCCCTCGCGAGAAGGCAGGACGCCTCAGCTTCAGCCGATAGGTCATAATAGAGGTCCGCTCAGGGTCTGGTCCGCTCGGTGCGGGTCCGCGCTGGAGAGCCCATGTTCATCAGGAAGATACGTCTTTCGCGTCGCACGGTCTTGAAGGGCCTTGGCGCCAGCGTGGCCCTGCCGCTGCTCGACAGCATGGTGCCGGCGCTCACGGCGCAGAGCCGCACGGCCGCCGCGCCGGTGAAGCGGCTGGGTGTGTTCTACGTCCCGAACGGCATGTCGATGCCGTACTGGTCGCCGAAGGCGGAAGGGCCGCTCGCCGAGCTGCCGCCGACGCTCAAGTCCGTCGAGAAATTCAAGGATCGTCTGCTCCTGCTGGGCGGCCTCGATGACGAGGCGGCGAACCGCGTGACCGGCGGCGGCGATCACGCACGCTCGGCGGGCACGTTCCTGACCTGTGTGCCGTACAAACTGACGGCCGGCGCCGACGTGCACGCCGCCGTCTCGATGGACCAATTGGCGGCGCAGAAGCTCGGACGGGAGACGCAGATCACCTCGCTCGAGCTCGGCATCGAATCGAACGCGATGATCGGCTCGTGCGATGGCGGCGCGAGCTGCGCGTATACGAATACCATCGCGTGGCGCACGCCGACGACGCCGCTGCCGATTGAGAACGATCCGCGCGCCGTGTTCGAGCGGCTCTTCGGCACGGCTGGCAGCACGGATGCGGCCGCTCGGCAGACGCGGTTGCGCCGCGACAAGAGCATCCTCGACGCGGTGGGCGGTGCCTTGAGCGATCTCGAGCGCACGCTCGGCACGGGTGACAAGCTGAAGCTCGACGAGTACCTGGCCGCGGTGCGGGACGCCGAGCGTCGCATCCAGATGGCCGAGCAGCAGAACACGCGAGAGATTCCCGCCGTCGAGCAGCCGCTCGGCACACCGACCGACTACGCCGAGCACGCGAGGCTGATGATGGATCTGCTCGCGCTGGCCTACCAGACCGACATGACCCGCGTCAGCACCTTCATGCTGGCGCGCGAGGTGAGCGGACGGGCGTATCCGGAGATCGGGGTGTCGGACTCACACCATCCGCTGTCGCATCATCAGGACAGGCCGGAGAGCCTCGAGCGGTTGCACCGGGTGAACGCACTGCACTTCGCGCAGTTCGCGTATCTCGTGGAGAGAATGGCGTCGCTGTCAGCCGGCGACGGCACGCTGCTCGACTCGACGGTGTTCCTCTACGGGACGGGCATCAGCGACAGCAATACCCACTTCCACGACGACCTGCCGATTGCCCTGGTGGCAGGGAAGGCAACCGGCCTGACGACGAAGCGGTATGTGCGATACGCGAAGGGCACGCCGCTGGCGAACCTCCACGTCACCTTGCTCGGCAAGCTCGGCATCGACGTCGAAAAGTTCGGCGATGCCAACGGCACGCTCGAGAACGTGAGTGGTCAGGTTCTGACGGGTGTGTAACGCTAGTCCTTGGGTCTTGGTCCTTAGGCCTTGGGCTGTCCTTAGGCCTTAGCTGTCCTTAGGCCTTAGCTGGCGTCGGTCCTGGGGCCTTGGTGTGACGGTCGCATGACGGCGCGACCGCAACCGTGGGTTCGACGCGGAGCCCTGTCTCGTTCAATGTCGCGCGATGACATCTGGCTGCGAGCTCACGTATGCTGCAGCCGGTACGCGACGGGAAACCATCGCGTCAGCCCTCCGTTTCGAACGCGCGGGCTCCAGGAGAGGAGTGCGCCGAAGATGATCCCGCCTGCCCGTGGAGTGTTCCGTTCTCAACGTCTGCGAACGACGGCCGTGCTGACGACCCGTCGGCTGGTCGTGGTGTGCGCCGTTGGCACTCTCGCCTGGCTGGTCGGCCCTGGAGTGGGCGCGCAGGCACCAGCGCTCAAGCTCGACATCGCCGCCGCCAGGGGGCTGCAGGTGTCACCGATCTACGAGGGTTGGTATCGCATCGGCGCGACCACATACGCGCTGTTCGGCTACTTCAATCGCAACCTGGAGGAAGTCGTCAACGTTCCCGTCGGGCCCGCCAACAAGGTGGCGCCTGGCGCTGAGGATCAGGGGCAGCCGGCGCGCTTCTTCCCGGGCCAGCACGGTGGTGTGTTCGCGGTGGCCGTGCCCGACGGGAAGACGGAAGTCACGTGGACGCTCACGGCGAACGGGTATACGTTCTCGATTCCTTCGTCCTTGGATCCGCTGTACCTCGTGCAGCCGCAGCGCGACTAAGCCGGAACCTACCCTGGTAACACACCGCCGACCATCAAATTCGATCCGTCAGCGCAGGCGGCGCAGGGGCCGCTCGGGACAACGGTCACGCGTTCGGCCACGCTCGCGCAGCCCCTTCCGCTCGACGTTTGGGTCGCCGACGATGGGCTTCCGCCTCCGCCCGGCGGCAAGGGCCCGGCGCCGGCCCTGCGCGGATCACCTGGTGGCCGCGCGCGGCGATTGGGTCTCCAAGTGAGCTGGAGCGTGTACCGCGGAGCCGGCGAGGTTCGCTTCAGCAACCCGGCGCCGCCGGTCGAGGGCGGGAAGGCGCACACGACAGCGACCTTCAGCACTCCGGGTGACTACGTGCTGCGCTTCCTGGCGCAAGACTCCCAGACCGGCAACAAGTGCTGCTGGACCAACGGGTACGTCAAGGTTTCGGTCCAGCCGGCACCGGCCAAGTGACGGAGCCGCGACGGCTCTTGGCGCCTATAATGGAGTGATGACGCCACCTGATCGAGGGTGGGGACGTGAGCGTCGAGCGAAGGAGCGCCACATGCGAGTTGTGTTACACGGGTCCCGATTGTTCACAGCCGCCACTGTCGCCGCAGGGATGCTCACCGCAACATCGCAGGCGTGGGCGCAAGGAACGAGGGCGGCTGGCACTCCGGTCACGTTCACGAAGGACGTGGCGCCCATCTTCCAAGAGAAGTGTGAGGTCTGTCATCGTCCGGACAACATCGGACCGATGTCGCTCATCTCCTACGAAGAAGTCCGTCCGTGGGTGCGCTCCATCAAGACCCGCGTCATGAGCCGCGACATGCCGCCGTGGCATCTGGACAAGGGTGTCGGGATTCAGAAGTTCATCAACGATCGCTCGCTCACCGATCGCGAGATCGACACGATCGTCCGCTGGATCGACGCGGGCGCGCCGCGCGGCGATGTCAAGGACATGCCGCCTGCCAAGACGTGGCCCGCGGGCGATCGGTTTTCCCTCGAGGAGGTCTTCGGCCCGCCTGACTTGATCGTCCGCTCGAAGCCCTGGACGATGCCGGCCTTGGGACCGGACGTGCTGTTCGAGGCCGAAATCGATCTGCCGTTGACGGAGCCGCGCTGGGTGCGCGCCGCGGAAACGAAGCCGTCGCTCAAGGGACGTCGTATCGCCCATCACTCGAACAGCTATCTGCTGCGTCCACAGACTCCCGAGTTCCTGGCCGCCGAGAAGACCGAGCGAGCGGGGCTGCCGGGCGCCGATGTGGTCTTCGCGGGACGGCAGAACGCGCCAGGGATCGAGCGCGAGCTCTTCACGGAATGGGCACAGGGCAAAGGCGGCGAGATCTTCCCGGAGAACGTCGGCAAGCTCGTCATGCCCGGCATGAAAGCCGGATTCCAGACGCACTACCACGCCGTCAACGAGGCGATTACCGACACGATGGAAGTGGCGTGGTGGTTCTATCCGAAGGGCAGCAAGCCCAAATACAGCGCCGAGTACGCCTCCATCGGCAACACCGGCGGCACGAAGCTCCAGATCCCACCGAATTCAGTGGTCGAGTACCAGGGCACGACGGTGCTGCAGGCGCCCGCGATCCTGCACAACTTCCAGCCGCACATGCACTATCGCGGGAAATCACAGACGCTCGAGGCGATCTATCCCGACGGCCGCCGCGAGGTCATCAATCAGGTCAGCCGCTACTCGAACACCTGGCACATCAACTACATCTACGATCCCGATCATGCGCCCGTGTTCCCGAAGGGGACGGTTCTGCTCGTGACGTCCGTGCTCGATAACACGGCCGCCAACAAGAACAACCCGGATCCCCGCCAGTGGGTGAGCGGCGGCGAGCGGACGGTCGACGAGATGGCGCACCTGAACGAGCAGGTCATCTACATCACCGAGGACGACTACAAGCGGATCCTCGAGGAACGGAAGAAGAAGAACCTCACGCAGAACTGAGGGATTTCCCGGCGGTCTGGGTAGGGCGCGCGCCGCGCGCCCTACCACACGCGAACGTATTTCTGCAGGGCGTGATTGCGCGGCTCGCCGGCGAAGATGTTGCCATGCCGATCGACGGCGAGCGACTCCGGTCCGCTGCCGTGCTCGGTGACGGGCGGATTGTCGCCCGCGTCGGGAACGAAATACTCGACGAATCCTGACTTGACCTTCCCGATCCTGATCCCTTTCGCCCAGCCCGTGTTCTCGTTCACGTCCGACTCCGAGTCGGCGACGTAGATATATCCCGCGGCATCGAACACGATGTCGCTCGGCATGCCGAACTGGGTCCACCGGTTCAGGTACTTTCCGTCCTGATCGAAGATGACAATCCGCTGGTTGCCCCGGTCGGCGACGTAGAGATGCCCGGTGGCGGGGTCCATGTTGAGGGCATGGGGCAGGCGAAGCTGCCCAGGCCCGTAGCCGGTCGTGCCGAAGGACTTGATGAACTTCCCGTCCTTCGAGAACTTCACGATGCGGTTGTTGCCGTCGCGGTCGTGTCCATCGGCGACGAAGATGTCGCCGTTCGGCGCCGTGACGACGTCGGTTGGCTTGTTGAAATGGGAGGCATCGTTGCCCGGAACGCCCGCTTCGCCGAGCGTCATGAGGAGCTTCCCTTCGGGAGAGAACTTGAGGACCTGATGCCCGATGGGCTTGGCCCCCGGCTTGGGCGTCGGTGCGCCCGCCTCCGCAATCCAGAGATTGCCGTCTCGGTCCACGTGAAGGCCGTGGGGCCACGAGAACGCTTTGCTCCCGAACATCCTGGTGACGTGCCCGTTCTTGTCGAACCGGATGATCGGGTCGAGGTCGGAGCTGTCGCAGTTGGTCTGGCTGCCGAGCGGTGTGTCGTCATGGCCGCACCGGACCGCGGCCCAGAGACTTTCACCGTCTCGGTCGACGTCCAAGCCAGCAGGAGACCCCATGCGTCGTCCCTGCGGGAGCTTCGCCCAGGCGACGCCCAGGCGGCCCGTGCCTTGACCGGCCTGCAGGCCATCCACGCGGCGATAGGGGTTGGTTTGCGTGCTCACCGCGCCGTCGCCGTGGATTAATGCGACGGTGGCCGCCGCGAGCAGGAGCCGGGAGACGCCTCGAGATCCCATCGATAAGTTCGCCATACGGTTGGGTGCCGTGCGCCATCCGTCATTGGATGCGCGTCGAGCGTGGAGCCCGCTTCGGCGCACTATACACGAGAGATCGGGTACTGGTTCTGCGCATCCTCGCCCCAGTCTGGCTGACCGTGCAGATTCGGCGGGCCGCGAGGCCTCTCGCGTTGGATGGGCGCTTCAGCCTGGACGATTTTCGCCACAGGTAACACACTCGAGCGCTCCGCGTTACATGCGGGGTCGATCATGTCATTCGTGTGGCGCCGGAGTCGGTCTGATGCTCTCGGTGGTATCGACTGGGACTGTCGGTCGACGCTGGCTCCACCAGGGCGCCGCACGTGTGTCCCGGTGCATGTCGGACGGCCGCGCGGCTCATGCGACGAACCGTAACGGCCATCGTGTGTGCCCACAACGAGGCCACCGTCGTGGCGGCCTGCCTTCATTCCCTGCTCGCGCAGAGCCGGACGCCCGACGAGATCATCCTCGTCGACAATGCGAGTACGGACAGGACGCGCGATGTCGCGCGTGCGGTACCGGGCGTGACGGTGATCGAGGAGCCTCGCAAAGGACTGGTCGTCGCCCGCCAAACCGCGTGGCGGGCCTCGACTGGTGACGTGCTCGCCTATATCGACGCCGATTGCCGCGCGCCACTCCAGTGGCTGGCTCGCGTAGAGCGACGTTTCGATCGTCAACCGAATCTCGTGGGGGTGACGGGTCCCTACCGTTTCTACGATTGGGACTGGTCGGGCCGTACGCTCCTGCGGCTGTATGACCTGTTCGTGGCGCCGCTCACACATCTGTTCGTGCACCGTGCGTTGGGCCTCGGCGCAGTGTTCTACGGTGGGAACTTCGCCGTTCGCCGGAGCGCACTCGAGCGTGTTGGCGGCTTCGATCAGTCCATCGAGTTCCACGGCGAGGACACGAACCTCGGCCGCCGGCTGACGCCGCTCGGGGCGATCGACCTGGCCCACGACTGCTGGATGTGGACTTCCGCACGTCGATACAAGGTGATGGGGAAGCGTGCCGTGTTCGGCCTGTACGTGCGGAACTTCTGGTCTGAGATCCTGCGCCATCGGCCTTCGGACGACAGCCATCTCGACGTGAGGATCTGACGTGCCGGGCTATGAGCCGTTCTTGCTCTGCGACTTTCATGTGCACACGACATGGAGCGACGGGCGGCTCTCCGTGCGTGAGGTTGTGGATCTCTATGGGCAGACTGGGCGGTTCGACGTCATCGCCATCACCGATCACATCCTGACGGCCAAGGACCTGCTCGGCCGGGCCGGACGGATGATGTCGCTCGGGCTCCGGGAGTTCTCCGTTACCGAGCGGCGATTCAGTGACTACTTGGCCGACATCGTCGCGGAGGCCAAGCGTGCGCGGAAACTCTACGATCTGCTCGTCATCCCAGGCGCCGAGGTCACGCAGAACCACATCCGGGCTCGACGCAATGCTCACATCGTGGCGTTGAACCTCACGCACTATATCAGTGCCGACCAGCCTGCCGAGGACATCCTGAGGGAGATTCGACGGCAGGGTGCCCTGAGCATCGCATGCCATCCTCATCACCGGACGACACGTCGCGTGGAGATTGGCACCTGTTACCTGTGGGAGCATCGTAAGCGGCTGGTCGATCTGGTCGACGTCTGGGAAGCCGCCAACCGTGACGATCTGTTCTCGGTGACGAGCCTCAAGCACTTCCCGTACGTGGCGAACAGCGATTTCCACAAGCCGAAGCACCTCTACTCCTGGAAGACGCTCGTTCGCTGCGAGAAGAACTGGGAGGCGATCGCCCGGACGCTCCGCGAGAACGTCAACGTGGCACTGACGCTGTATCGGAACGGTAGCTGGATCGCCCAAGAGCGGCGAGCCGGCTACTCGACGTGGGCGCCCGCATCACGACGCCCTCGGGATGACCCCGCCTCAATGCCGTGGACCGGGCGCACTCCTCCGCGATCTGCTGCCCGGCCGACAGCGCGGGCGTGTCCCTGGGCCGTCCAATCCGGACGCCGTTTGCAGCGAACGGGCGATCCGGGGCGCCCGCCCGACGCGTGCCCCTCCGCTTCGGGCACGGCGTAGCACGAGGTCGCTCGCCCAGTGTTAATGCCTCTGAAACATGGTCGACATATCTGGGAAATCTCGCTGTCGTACGTTTGTCGCGCTTGTGACAGGGTGCCGAGCGTCGAAAGGGACACCGTGGCCATCATGATCGAGCGTCGATGGAATGGGATGGGCCGGCCAGGGGACAGACGATGGCCCAGAGCGGTGCGGGTGGGTGCGATCGTCGGAGCGCTGCTGCTCGGCGCGACCGTCCGTGCCGAGGCCGCAACCGATGCGCTTCTGAAGCTGCTGCAAGTGTTGCGCGATCGCGGCTCGATCACCGCTGATGAATACGAGGCGATTCGCGCGCTCGCAGAAGCGCCGGCTGGCGAGGCCGCCGCTCCGTTACCACCCGCGGCGCCCCAGGCGCCGGCCCCGACGGCTGACGCGTCGAGTGTCGCCAAGGATCTCCCACCCCTCATCAACAAGGCGCTCGCGGGTAAGTGGTACGAGCGGATCAGCCTGCGGGGCTACACGCAGTTCCGGTACACGGACGTCGTGGACCATGAAGGCGTCGCTGTCGAAGTGCCTGCCGACCGCTCGGTCAACGAGAACGAATCGTTCGTCATTCGCCGTGGTCGGTTCATCTTCAGTGGAGATGTGACCGAACGCGTCTACCTGTACGCGCAGCTGGACTTCAACGCGTCCACGGGTGCCGCCGACTACTCGCTCCAGATGCGTGATCTCTACGCCGACGTCGCGCTCGACAAGGCGAAGGCCTGGCGTCTCCGCTTCGGACAGTCGAAGGTCCCGTACGGCTTCGTCAACCTACAGTCCAGCCAGAACCGTGGACCGATGGAGCGGCCGGACGCGCTGAACAGCGCCGTCGAGGGCGAGCGCGACCTGGGCGCCGCGATCATGTGGGCATCACCCGAGGCCCGGCGTCGTTTTCGCGATCTCACGGCGCAGGGGCTCAAGGGATCCGGCGACTACGGCGTCGTGTCCGTGGGCGCGTACTCCGGGCAAGGGCTGAACCGATCGGACCAGAACGGTGACGTCCATGTGTTCGCCCGCGTGTCATATCCGTTCAAGGTGAGGAGCGGGCAGTACGTGGAGTTCGGCGTGCAAGGCCTTCACGGCCGATTCCTCGCGCCGAGCCAGGCCATCAGCGTCTCCGGGGCGACGATGACGCCGACGCAGCGCGCCAATGGCGTGACCGACGAACGCGTCGCGGTGAGCGCGGTGTGGTATCCGCAGCCGTTCGGCGTCGAGACCGAGTGGACCTGGGGTCGAGGCCCTGCGCTCAGCGATGATCTGCGCTCGATTGGCGTCGACCGCTTGCACGGTGGCTACGTGCAGGCCGGGTACTTACACCGCTCGTCGCGCCTGGGCGCGTGGTATCCGTTCTCACGCTGGCAGTATTTCGACGGAGCCCGGAAGTTCGCGCGCAACGCGCCGCGTGACCAGGTGAACGAGATCGACTTCGGCCTCGAGTTCGCGCGCTGGGCCGAGCTCGAAATCACCGGGATGTTCACGCACACCTTCCGCCGCACGCGGACGTCGTCGTTCCCCTATGTCGACGCGACATCCGGGAATCGCGTGGGCCTCCAAGTGCAGTGGAACTACTGAGGTGTGCGTGCGATCCTATTGCCAGCCGCCGACCGCTCGCACGCCCTCGGCCTCCGCGCCGCCGCCCGCCGGCGCACCCTCGGCCTTTGCGCCGCGATCAGGCAAGAGGTCCCACAGGAAGAGCCGGAGGCCCACTTCGTGTTTGCGCACCGGACAGCTCGGGGCCCGGCGCTCGATGATCCGAGTTTGCGCGGCGTGCGTCTTCGGATCGCACGACACGTAGACGGTGCAACCGCAGTGGAGCGTCAAGTTGTAGGACATGCCTCGAGTAGTACTCGGATCGCACGACGGTACGCGCACGGTTCTGTGACAACTCCGTAACATTGCGCATCGTGAAATCGCTCGGGACGCGGCTGGTCGGCGCGTCGAACGCCACCCGTCAGGACATGTCGTGCCGGTGGCCGCAAGAGGATCAGCGTCGCGAGGTATGGCCGTCGGCGCCTGTGCGGACCCAAGCCTGGCGTTCACCAGTTTCCTGTTGCGGCAGCTCGGCGGAGTCCGTTGCCACTCGGAGCGCACCACCACGACGCCTTCCTCGAGCAGCGTTCCTGGTCTTGAATCGTTACGTGGGCGTCGCTCGGTCTCCATCGCGGCGTCACGATCATCCGTCAGAGTGTGATCGTCATGAACGTCGCGATGTTCACCGACAACGATTGCACGAAGCTGAACGACATGACGGCGACGTTGCGCGCGGTTGTCGAGCACGCTCCAGCGGACATGTGCGTGCGCGTCTACTCGGAGCACGCGCTGCCTGCGACGTACACAGCCATCGAACACCTGGGCTCGGTCACCACGACGGTCGTTCGGCTGAGCAGAGGAGTCGACACCAGCGTCCTGCAGCCGCCGGCCTCACGCTTCCCGCACTATCAGACGATCGATCTCGCCGAGTGGCTCGAGCACCGATAGGCGCGTCGTAAAGGTGGGGCGGGCGACTGGACTGCGCTATCCTCGCCTCGTGCCACAAATCCGCGCGGCGCAGATCGTCGTCTTCTACCTGTTCGACGTCGCCGAGTCGATCGACCTTTCGGCCGTTCCCGCGCTGGTCGGGGGGGCCGCCGCGCCGGCGAAGCTCGAGCCCAAGCCGCTGACGCCGCCCTATATCCAGTACGAGAAGCCGCCCCTCGTCTTCGACGGTGACGTGCTGGGCCTGGGGACGGTCGACGGCTTTCAGGCGCGGTTTCGAGCCTACGACTACGGCGTCTTGACCGTGGCTCTGACGCAGCCGATGACGGGGAGTTGGGCCTCCATCGTCGATCTCACACAGCAGCTCGTCGAGAACGACGAGCTCGAGCTTCGTGCCGAACAGCTTGTGACGCGCGTGGTCGACCGACTGCGACCAGCGTTGGTCGATCACCGGGACACGCACCTGCGTGAGGACTACCTGGTGATTCTCGTGCACGAGCTCGACGCCCCATTGACGGCCGAGGAGTTGGTGGCGAGCCATGGCGCCGACATCGCCGCCATGGTTCGCGGCGAGCGACACGCACTCAGTCCACAGGAACAGGAGTCGGTGCTCCGCCACCGCATCTCCTACTTGCGTGACGACCTGGTGATCCCGACCTGGAACGCGGCGTTCATTTACGACACGCCCACTGGTGCCCAGGCAGCGCTCGAGATTCTGGAGTTCGCCAACTCGCAGTTGTTGCAGTTCCGGTACTACGACGAACGCCTCGACCACGAGATGTCGGCCATCTACGCACGGGTCCAGCGCCCTCGATGGGTCGACCAGTGGATCGGCTCGCGGCACACGCGCGCGGCGCGGCAGATGCACGCGCTCTTCATCGACGTCACAGAAATCGTCGATCGCACCGTCAACGCGTTGAAGTTCACGGGGGATATCTATGCGGCGCGACTGTTCGGGCTGGTGGCTGGCCGGCTCGGACTCGACACCTGGAAGGGCAACGTCGAGCGGAAGCTGAACACCTTGAACGACATCTACCGGTTCGCCGTCGAGCAGTCCTCGATGGCGAGAGGACAGGGCCTCGAGCTGGCCATCGTGCTCATTCTGATCTTCGAGCTCGTCCTGTTCTTCATGGGCATCATGAAATAGCCCCTCAAGGCGCCGCGTCATAGTGCGCCCGATCGAGGAAGGTACTCAAGCGCCCGGGCGGGACGTTGCCCTTTCGAACGAACTTCTGTACGCGTCGGCCCGTCACTTCGCCCGTGTAGATAGTGCCCCTCGGATCGACCGCCAGCGAGTGAAACGATCCCCAGGCGCCGGCCGCACGACCGGCACGCCCGAACCCGCCGACGATCGTGCGGCTCGCCATCTCGTAGATCCAGAGCACCGAATTGCCGTGATCGTTGATGTACATGTAGCGGCCGTCCGGTGAGAAGTCGAGGTCGCTCGACGATCCGAACGCGCCCGATCCGGGCTTCACGTCGATGGTCTCTTTCAAGGTGCCCGCCCGATCGAACACTTGAATCCTGGCGTTGCCGCGATCGCAGACATACAGGAAGCCCCGATGGAGAACCGCACAGTGAGGATGGCCACCGCCCGTCGGTGCGAACTGTGAGGGGCCGGTTCCTGCCGAACCCCACTGACGGAGGAACTGACCATGCCGGTCGAAGACGACAATGCGGTGGTTGCCGTAGCCGTCGGCGATGTAGATCTCGCCGGTGGCCGGATCGACCGCCACATCGGCCGGCTGGTTCAGGAGCGTCCGGCTCGCGTTCAGCCCAGGGCTTGCGCACTTGCCGCCAGGTCCATCGCAGGTGCCCTTGGTGCCGATCTGCAGGAGCATCCTGTGGCTCTCGCGCTCCCACTTCTGCACGACGCCGTCTCCCGAGCCACCAATCCACAAGTGGCCCTCGTGATCGACGAGGCAGCCGTGCAGGCCCTGGGGAAGCGCGCTTCGATCGCCCCACGCCGCAACCACATTGCCTGATGGATCGAACTCGATGATCGGAGGCGCCGACCCCAACGTGAGTGACGTCTCAATGGGGAGCATGGTGCCGCGATTCAGGGCGACGACATGGCCCCGGGCATCGGTACACGTGGCCCCTATCTCCTGGGTGACGAGGCGGTCGGTCACCCAGCTCCGGGGTCCCGGCGTGGGCCAGCCCGCCTCGACAACGAAGCGTGGCACGGGCTTCTGCGGTCCGCCGGCCACCGGCATCTGGACCGTCGAGAGAGCGCCCGCGAACACGAGCACGCTCCAGGTGGAATCTCGCAATCGCGCGGGCATCGTGTTCGCGTCTCCTTCTCGCCACCACGCCCGCCGAGCACCAGCTCGCGGCAGGCGGCGCTTCATTCGCCGTCCACAAACCGAGACGCTCGCCGCCCGGTGCGCAGCAACAAGGCCACGCCAATGCCGACGAGGACGAGACCAGCCAGCGCGAGAGCCGCTTCGATCTTGCTGTTGAGGAGATAGAGCTCGGCGCCCGAGGGGTCGAAAAGTCGCTCGCGGCGCCACATGCGATACCACGACGCCGCCAGAACGCCTCGCCACAGCGCCAGGACGTCGCCAAGGAGGATGACGGCCCAGGCCGCGACGTGACCGCTTCTGTGTAACGGCCTCAGGGCTTCGGTCCTTCGTCCAGATCGGTCGTCCGCCCCAAGGCTGAGGACCCGTGGCATCGACACCCCACGCGTCACCGCCCCTGCGTCGCACCCGCACGTTCTGCCTCTTCGACCCGTGTGCCGGCGAGGATATTGCGCAGCCCGTAGTTCGCCTCATGGCACGCGTACTCGTAAATGTGATCCGTGGTCAGCTTGAGGAGCAGCCGCGCCGTCCAAGGCCGGGTCCACGTCGTGGGATCGGTCGCGGTGAAGTCGTACTGCAGCGTATCGGGCGCGGTACGCGTGAATCGCTCGACCAACTGCAGACCTGTTGACGATCCGCGCAGGTTGCTGAGCGTCGAGAAGTTGGTCGTCTCGACCACGAGGGTTTCGCCGTCCCAGCGACCCCGCGAATCGCCGAGCAGCTGGCCGACGCGCTTGTCGAGATGCGGCCGGCCGTCGGTCGGAATCACCCGGACGTCGTGAATCATCTCGCGCATGATCGCCACGTGATCCTTCGACTGGAGGATCTCGAAGTTGGCGTTGTACCCCGCCAGCAGATTCGGGAAGTCACCCGGCATGATGCAGCGCTCGAACAGATTGCGATCTTCCGGATTGTCGGCTGGATGCGTCTTGCGGTGCGCCGCCAGTGCCTCCTGCCGGGCCCGCCCCTCCGGCGTCAGCGGGGGAAGCCGGCCGTTTAGCGGATCGACGATGAGCGATGTTCGGTGATCGAACCAACGAGTCGCAAGCCAGAAGTGGTTGTAGTTACCGGTTGTCCCACACGGCGATGGTGGAGCCTTCACCTTGCCCAGGGCGGCGTTGAAGACACTGTCGCCGAAGACGGCATCGCCACACTCATCCTCGATGAGCGCGGCGTGCTCGCGGACCGACTCGAGCTCCGCATCGCTCAAGAGCGCGCGATCCCCCACGATCGCTGGCCGCTCCAGCGGCGTGCCGGCGTTGTTGGTCCAGACGCCCTGCAGATCCGGCCGCCCATCGGTCGTTCGAGGGGCGACGTATCTCGCGGTGCTGGGGGAGCGCCTTGCAGACGACTCGCGCGTTTGCGCGTCGCCTGTCAAGTGGCTCACCGACCCGATGGCAACGGTGACGAGCAGTCTGACACGCAGCGTCTGTCGCATGGCTCCCTCCTATTTCTTCTTCGGCACGAACGCGAGGAACCGACGGGAGTTGTCCACGGTGATGCGCGTGATGACGTCGTCCTTGACGCCGCCGTACCGGAGCTTGGGGCCGAACTGCGTGAGCACCGTCGCGAAGCCCATGCCCCAGTTGCTCTTGAGGTGCTTCGGGTTCGCGAAATCGAAGCTGAAGATCAGATGTGATTCGAGCCCCGCATCGAGCAAGCGCTTCACGAGATTCACCTTCTTGATCTCGGGAATGAACGACTGCGACATTTCGTGCCCCATGGTATCGAGCCCGATGAACGCGCCGCGCTCGGCGATGGTCTTGAACGTCTGAGAGGTCGGATCGTCCTCGTCTTTGATGGTCGACATGTGGCCGATGACGACATGGCGCGGATCCACGCCAGCCTTTTCGAAGATCTCGAGCTGTTCGAGCGCGCACGTGGGGCAGCTCGAATGGGGGGTGTGCGTGAAGATGGGCAGTCCGGTCCGCAGGTGCGCCTTGGCCGCGGCGCGGAACACCTTCCGCTCATCCGCGTGCATCGTCTCCGAGCTGCCGAACTCGCCGAGCGCGCCCCAGTTCTGGGCGACGGCGTCCTCGACGAACTGCTCGGCGATCTGATCCTCGCTCATCGTGGCGATCTCCTTCGGATAGCGAGCTGCCAGGTAGTACGCGCCGCCCACCACGACCGGAACCCCAGAGGCGGCGCTCGCCTTTCGGAGATGCTCGACCTGCTCGGGTGTGCGTCGGCCGGTCGCGCTGTCGACGATGCAGCCGACGCCGTCTGCGTAGGCCTGCTTGAGCTCGGTGACGAGCAGCTCGAGGTCGTTGGGCGTGGAGAGGCCGGGATGCTCGTGCACCAGCGTGGCCTTCGGCGCGATCGACCGCGGATCGACGTCCTTGACGATGCCCCGGATGATCGCCCCAGGGGCGAAGGACACCGCCGACCTGCGTCCTTGCGCGTGCACGGACACGCCGCCTGCCAGTTCGATGAGACCGGCGCCGGCAGCGCCGCCGAGCAACCCGAGCGCTTCTCGGCGGCTGACCGACCGCCGGTCCGGTGCTTCGTCACGCACGTCCATGGGGCCTCCTTGTGGCCTCGTCCTACCTGGAATCCGGCCGCCATTGTAAGCCGAGCATGGACGCCGGCCGGTCCTCGACCGCCGGTAGGCACGTGCCGCATCGCCACACATTGGAGTGAGAGCGACCCATCTCGGCCGTCCTGCACCGCTCGCTATGCGTGGCCCCCTCCACGATGCCCGCCGCGGGCGAGCGCCGTATTCGTCAGCAGAGTTCACGCTGCCGGGTGCTGACGCCGAGACGATGATGCCAACCGCCGTGCCCACGCCCCCACGCCGAATGCGGCGCGCCATAAGCAATTGGTAAGGACGCGTGGCCTCGTTGGGAATCCTTGACACGCGTACGTACGAAGTGTAGAAGTCCAAAACCCGTCGCCTGGGATCAGGCGCCTGTTTCTCGTCGGAGGAGGGAAGATGCGGCGTTCGCTTGCAGTTGTCAGCGGTCATCTGAAACCGCGGAAATCTGGCCCGACGGCTCTTCGGTCTTGATCTCTCTTGAAG
>Ga0194132_10002477_pt1 | contig 34461 bp, 36 predicted proteins | sample TA2KigOf80mmetaG_FD_148612 | JGI IMG/M metagenome (GOLD analysis project Ga0194132, IMG submission 148612) | Freshwater microbial communities from Lake Tanganyika, Tanzania - TA2015054 Kigoma Offshore 80m | ecosystem: Environmental > Aquatic > Freshwater > Lake | place: Tanzania: Lake... | reverse complement strand
TGCACCGATGTGATCGAGCCCTTCTTGGTCGAGGTAATGCGCTCCTGCAGCGCGCCCATATCGGTTGCGAGTGTCGGTTGATAACCGACCGCCGACGGAATGCGGCCCAGCAGCGCCGACACTTCCGAGCCCGCCTGGGTGAAGCGGAAGATGTTGTCGACGAAGAACAGCACGTCCTTGCCTTCAGCGTCGCGGAAATATTCGGCCTGTGTTAGGCCCGAGAGCGCGACGCGCGCACGGGCGCCTGGCGGCTCGTTCATCTGACCGAACACCAGCGCGACGCGGCTCTTATCGCCTTTGAGATCGATAATGTTGGACTCGATGAACTCGTGATAGAGGTCATTGCCCTCGCGGGTCCGCTCGCCGACGCCCGCGAACACCGAGTAACCGCCGTGTTGCTTGGCGATGTTGTTGATCAGCTCCTGAATCAGCACGGTCTTGCCCACGCCCGCGCCGCCGAACAGGCCGACCTTACCGCCCTTCACGTAGGGTTCGAGCAGGTCGATCACCTTGATTCCGGTGACAAAGATTTCGGCCGTGGTCGACTGATCCTGGAACGCCGGAGCCTGGCGGTGAATCGGGTAGAATTCCTTGGCTTCGATCGGACCGCGCTCGTCGACCGGCTCGCCAATCACGTTCATGATGCGCCCGAGCGTGCCTGGACCGACCGGCATGCGTATGGCGTTACCGGTGTCGGTCGCTTTCTGACCGCGGACCAGACCATCGGTCGAGTCCATGGCGATGCAACGCACGATCGATTCGCCCAAGTGCTGCGCGACCTCGAGAATGAGGCGCTTGCCCTTGTTGTCGACCTCAAGGGCGTTCAGGATCGACGGCAGATCGCCGTCGAACTTGACATCGACCACGGCACCGGTCACTTGAGAAATCACGCCTGCATTGTTCTTGGCCATCGGTTTGCTCCTGTCGTGCCTCGGGGGACGGCGTTAGACCGCCTCGGCCCCCGAGATGATTTCAATCAGTTCCTTGGTGATCATCGCCTGGCGCGTGCGGTTATAGCGGAGCGTCAAGTTTCTGATCATGTCGCCGGCGTTGCGGGTCGCGCTGTCCATCGCCGTCATCTGCGCGCCGTAGAACGACGCTGCGTTTTCCAACATCGACCGGAAGACCTGGATTGCGAGATTGCGCGGCAACAGGTCTTGCAGAATTTCTTTGTCGGACGGTTCATAATCGTAAGGCACCGAAGGCGCTGCCGATGCCGGGGCCGGAAACGGCACGATCTGCTGGCGGCTCGGAATCTGCGTCATGGCCGACTTGAACCGCGAGTAGATCATGGTGCAGACGTCGAACTGGCCTGCCTCGAACATGTCGGTGACTTTGGTCGCGACTTGGGCCGCCTCGACGAGGGCGACGGTCTTGCGACCGAACTCGGTGAAACTGTCGACGATCAGATCGCAATAGTCACGGCGCAGGTTGTCGCGGCCTCGGCGGCCAACGCACAGCACCTTTACTGTCTTTCCTTGATCGCGCAGCTCGCGAATCGTCGTGCGCGCCATACGAATGATGTTCGAGTTGAAGCCGCCGCACAAACCGCGGTTCGCGGTCATGACCAGCAGCAGATGAACGTCGTCCTTGCCTGTGCCGGCCATCATCTTGGGCGCGCCGGCCTGACCTTTGAAACTACCGGCCAGATTGCCCAGCATCTTTTCCATGCGTTCGGCGTAAGGCCGGGCCGCCTCGGCCGCTTCCTGGGCGCGGCGCAGTTTCGACGCCGCCACCATTTTCATGGCGGAGGTGATCTTCTTCGTCGACTGCACCGACGCGATCCGGACGCGGAAGTCCTTGAGACTGGGCATGGGCGACTACGCGGGCCTGTGTCTGATACCGTGCGTGGGCGTTAGGCGAAGGACTTGGTGAAATCGTCGAGGAACGACTTGAGCTTGGCCCGGAGGGCGTCGCTCAGCGCTTTTTCGCTCCGAATCGCGGTGAGAATGTCGGCGCCCTTGTCGCGCAGAGCCGCCAACATCGAGCTCTCGAAACGGCCGATGTCCTTCACTGCGATCTTGTCGAGATACCCGCCGGTGCCGGCAAATATCGACACCACCTGTTCCTCGACCGGAACCGGCTTGTATTGCGGCTGTTTCAACAGTTCGGTGAGGCGCTCGCCGCGCGACAGCAGTTTCTGCGTGGCTGGGTCGAGGTCCGAGGCAAACTGGGCGAAGGCGCGCATTTCACGGTACTGGGCCAGTTCGAGCTTCATCGAACCCGACACTTGCTTCATCGCTTTGATCTGGGCGGCCGAGCCGACGCGCGACACCGAGATGCCGACGTTCAGCGCGGGCCGGATGCCCTGATAGAACAGCGTCGTTTCAAGAAAAATCTGACCGTCGGTGATCGAGATCACGTTGGTCGGAATATAGGCCGATACGTCACCGGCTTGAGTTTCGATCACCGGCAACGCGGTCAGCGAGCCGGCGCCGTTCTTCTCGTTGAGTTTCGCCGCGCGCTCGAGCAAACGCGAGTGGAGATAGAACACGTCACCCGGATACGCTTCGCGGCCTGGCGGGCGGCGCAGCAGCAGCGACATCTGGCGGTAGGCGACGGCCTGCTTCGACAAATCGTCGTAGAAAATGACGGCGTGCATGCCGTTGTCGCGGAACCATTCGCCCATGGCAGCGCCGGTGTAGGGCGCGAGGAACTGCATCGGCGCCGGGTCCGACGCGGTGGCGGCAACGACGATGGTGTATTCGAGCGCGCCCTGGTCGGCGAGCGTCTTCATCACCTGCGCCACGGTCGAGCGTTTCTGACCGACGGCGACATAGATGCAGTAAAGCTTTTCCTTCTCGTTCCCCGATGCATTCACCTTCTTCTGGTTGATGATCGTGTCGAGGATGACGGCGGTTTTTCCAGTCTGCCGGTCGCCGATGATCAGCTCGCGCTGACCGCGACCAACCGGGATCAACGCGTCGATCGCCTTGATGCCGGTCTGCATCGGCTCGTGCACCGAGCGGCGCGGAATGATGCCTGGGGCCTTGAGTTCGGCCAAACGGCGTTCGGTCGCCTTGATCTCGCCCTTGCCGTCGATGGCATTGCCGAGGCCGTCCACGACGCGACCCAACAGGCCTTTGCCGACCGGAACGTCGACGATGGTGCCGGTGCGCTTGACGGTGTCGCCTTCCTTGATGCCCGAGTCATCGCCGAAGATCACGACGCCGACGTTGTCGGTTTCGAGATTGAGCGCCATGCCCTTGAGGCCGCCCGGAAACTCGACCATCTCGCCCGACTGGACGTTGTCGAGCCCGTAGACGCGGGCGATGCCGTCGCCAACCGCGAGCACTTGGCCCACTTCGGCCGATTCGGCTTCGGTGCCGAAATTGGCGATTTGCTGCTTGAGAATGTTGGAAATTTCTGCGGCGCGGATGTCCATTTATCCGACCCCTTTCATCACGAGCTTCAGGCGCTGAAGTTTGGATTTGAGCGAACTGTCGACCATACGTGAGCCGACCTTGACGATCAGGCCGCCGAGGATCGACGGATCAACCTTGGACGTGAGCGCAACGGCGCGGCCCACGGTTTGTTTGAGCGACGCGACCAACGACGCGGCCTGTGCTTCGGAAAGAGCGGCTGCCGAAGTTACCTCGGCCGTCACCTCGCCGCGACGCTTGGCCAAAATGGCGAGGAAGCCGGAGATCATCCCAGGCAATGCGAACAAACGCCGATTGGCGGCGACCAGTCCAAGAAATTTGCGGGTGAGAGGATTGAGCTTGGCGCGATCGGCAATGGCGGCGATGCCCTTGCCCTGATCGGTCCGCGACATGACTGGGCTTTTGATGAATCGGCGGAAATCGTCGCTATCGGCAACCAGATCGTTGAGGCCCTTGAGATCGGCCGCCACCGCGTCGAGCGCGCTTTGCTCGTCCGCCAGGTCATAAAGCGCTGCGGCATATCGTGCCGCTACTCCGCTGACCCCTTCCGCTTCCGCCGCCACCGATCAAAATCCTTCGCGACAAAAAGCCAGGACTTCCCAAAAAACGTCTCCGAAAAACAGCCGGATACGAGCGTCGGGAAACCGACTTAAGATATTGAATTTAAAGCGATTTTTTGGGTTCCGACCGGACCCCTCGCGACCGCCGGCGGGGTGGTAGCATACCGGTCTGTGCGTTGCAACAGAGAGCGGCGGTCGCGGCTATCCCTTGCGCGGGAAGCGCCGCTTGGGTGGGCCGGTCAAAACGATCATGACCGGCCAGCGCAAGATCTCGTAAGCGAGGAAACCGAGAGCAACGCCGACGACGGTATAGGTAATCGCTTCGGGTGTCGTTGGAAGCGCGGGCACGAAGCTCGCGACGGTCAAATCAACGGTGCTGACGTCGCCATTCCGCCACAGCGAAAACGGCTTGGTGAATAGATTTGCTGCCGCGATAGGGTCGTGGATCGCGCGGCCGGCAGAGAGTTCGCGGGCGGCGTCGTTGGCCAGCTCGCCGCGCACGGTCTCGGACATCACCTGGAACTTGAGACTGCTTTGAATGGCCAGGACCTGGGCCTGAGCTTTTGCGATCCGGTCGCCGGTTCGCGCAAGATATTGCGCAATCAGGGGGGCGATTTGCGAACCCAACACAGCGCCGGCAGCAACCGTCACAGCACCAAGACCACGATCAATGCGTGACCAAAGCCACTCCACCGCCATCTCCGCCCTCGTTGCACCCGACACCATATTATAGATAGTCGGCGCGTTCCCCTATGCTGACCTTGCACGGACCTCATGCGTACTGAGGATTTCGATTTCGAGCTACCGCGGGCCGCGATTGCCGATCGCCCGGCCGTGCCGCGCGATCACGCCCGATTGCTTGAGGTTGCCGGTACCCTCGCCGATCGGACGATCCGCGATATTCCAACCCTCGTCCGACCGGGCGACGTCATGGTTTTCAACGATACGCGAGTCATCCCAGCACGCCTGTTGGGTCGGCGTGGCGAGGTCGAGGTCGAATGTCTGCTGCATCAGGAGCGATCACCGGGCCGCTGGTTGGCCTTCGCGCGACCGGCCAAGCGACTCAAACCGGACCAGACCGTCACGTTCTCCGAAGATCTATCGGCTCGGGTCGTCGGCAAAACAGACGACGGCCTGATCGAACTTGAGTTTCGTGTACATGGCCCAGCCTTCATGGCAATGATCGAGCGGATCGGACATGTGCCGTTGCCGCCCTATATCGACCGTCCCGACGACGCACGCGATCGCACCGACTATCAAACCGCCTATGCCGTCCATGACGGCGCAATCGCTGCTCCGACGGCAGGACTGCATTTCACGCCGGCGTTACTCGATAGGATCGACGCGGCGGGCGCGACACGCGTCCATGTGACTCTGCACGTCGGCGCGGGTACCTTTCTGCCGGTGAAGACCGACGACCCTCGCCAGCATCGGATGCACGCCGAACATGGCTGGATCAGTGAATCCGCCGCTACCGCGATCAATCGCGCGCGCGCCGCAGGCGGGCGGGTCATTGCGGTCGGGACAACGTCGGCCCGGCTGCTCGAAACGGCCGCCAAGAAAGACGGCACGATTGACCGATTCGCGGACGACTCATCGCTCTTCATCATGCCCGGTTATCGTTTCAAACTCGTCGACGTGCTGATGACCAATTTCCACCTGCCCAAATCGACCCTTTTCATGCTGGTCTCAGCCTTCGCCGGACTCGATCGTATGCAAGGCGCTTACCGGCATGCGATCTCCAACGGGTACCGTTTCTACTCCTACGGTGATGCGTGCTGGCTGCATCGGGCGAGCCCCCAGTGACGTCGCCGAGCCTCGCGTTCGACCTGCTCGCGACCGACGGCCCTGCCCGGCGCGGACGGCTGGTCACAGCCCACGGCGCGATTGACACGCCGGCCTTCATGCCGGTCGGCACGGCGGCAACTGTAAAAGCCATGTTTCCCGAGACGGTGGCGTCGACAGGCGCGCAGATCATACTTGCCAACACCTACCATCTGATGCTGCGCCCGGGCGCGGAGCGCGTCGCGCGGCTCGGCGGCGTGCGCCCGTTCATGGGGTGGCAGGGCCCGATCTTGACCGACTCTGGCGGCTATCAGGTCATGTCGCTCGCGAAGCTTCGCAAGATCGACGATGGCGGCGTTACGTTCCAGTCTCACGTCGACGGCTCGCGCCACTATTTGTCGCCCGAGCGTTCGATCGAGATCCAGCGGCTGTTGGATGCCACCATCACCATGGCGTTCGACGAATGCACGCCCTATCCGGCCGAGAAAGCCGATGTCGCCGCCAGCATGCGCCTTTCCATGGGATGGGCGGAACGATCGAGGACGGCCTATGTCGAGAAACCGGGATACGGGCTCTTCGGGATCGTTCAGGGCGGCGTTCATGCCGACCTGCGCGAGGAATCGGCGACCACGCTGAAACGCATCGGCTTCGACGGATACGCGATAGGCGGGCTTGCGGTCGGCGAAGGCCAGGACCTGATGTTCTCGACCTTGGACGGCCTGACGCCGCATATGCCGGCGGACCGGCCACGCTATCTGATGGGTGTCGGCAAGCCGCTCGACATTGTCGGCGCGGTGATGCGCGGCATCGACATGTTCGACTGCGTGATCCCGACGCGCTCGGGCCGAACGGCCCAGGCCTTCACCGCAGAAGGCCCGCTCAATCTTCGCAACGCGAAGCACGCCGAAGACCAACGGCCACTCGATGAGACGGTCAATTGCCCGGCCAGCCGCAATTACAGCCGCGCCTACTTGCACCATCTGGTCCGCTGCGACGAAATTCTCGGCCTGATGCTGTTGTCATGGCACAACGTCGCCTTCTATCAAAAACTGATGGCCGACATGCGCACGGCGATCGCGACGGGCTCCCTGGCCGCATTCGCGCAGGCGTTTGCGGCGGGGCAGAGCGGCAAGGTGTCTGAAGATGGCGACGATTGATCGCGAATCGCTGCGCCGCGAAGTCATGGCATTCGGCTTCGATGCCGTCCGCTTCACGGCAGCCCGAACGCCCGACCGCGCTCAAAACGAGTTCCGCGATTTTATCGCCGCCGATTTTGCCGGCGACATGACCTGGCTGACCGACACCGCTGATCGTCGCGCGGATGTTTCCGTGCTGTGGCCGGAGGCACGTTCAGCGATCATGGTTGCACTCAACTACGGACCCGTTTCCGATGTTGCGCCGACGCCGGCGGACCTCGGCGATATCAGCGTCTACGCCCGCAATCGCGACTACCACGATACGCTGAAAAAGCGGCTGAAGGCCTTTGCGCGTTGGCTGACGGCGACCCATGGCGGCGATGTCAAAGTGTTCGTCGACACCGCGCCGCTGCTGGAGAAGCCGCTCGCCCAGGCCTCAGGGCTCGGCTGGCAGGGCAAACATACGAACCTGGTCTCTCGTCAATTCGGGTCGTGGCTGTTCTTGGCGGAAGTACTGACCACGCTTGAAATCGCGCCCGATCCATCGGAGTCCGATCATTGCGGCGAATGCCGGCAATGCCTCGACATATGCCCGACTCGCGCCTTCACCGGTCCCTACCGGATCGATCCCCGGCGCTGCATCTCGTATCTGACCATCGAACATAAGAGCCATATTCCGCGAGACCTGAGAGAAGGTATCGGCAATCGTATCTACGGATGCGACGCCTGCCTCGCCATTTGCCCCTGGAACAAGTTCGCGCGGACGACGACGGAGCCCGACTTTCTGCCGCGGGCCGAATTGACGGCCCCACGTCTCGCCGATCTTGCGATGCTCGACGATGGTTCTTTCCGCGCGCTCTTCGGCAAATCGCCGATCAAGCGGATCGGTCGCCATCGGTTTGTCCGCAATGTCTTGATTGCCATTGGCAATAGTCAACGACCTTCATTGGCCGGCGTCGCCCGCACGCGCGTCGAGGACCCTTCGCCGATCGTGCGGGCGGCAGCGATCTGGGCCTTGTCACGATTGCTCGATGCCCACGATTTCGCCGCGTTGTCGCGGCAGTATCGTGCTCAAGAGGTCGATGACGCGGTGAGGGCGGAATGGGCGCCATGATCGAACTGTTGCTCGCAATAATGCTGGCGAGCCACGCGGTCGCCGCCGAGTTGCCGCGCATCCGCGATTGCGACATCTGCCCAACCATGGTCGTGCTGCCGGCCGGGCGGTTTATCATGGGCGCCGAAGGTCAACGACCGGCCTTCGCACCGGCGATCGACCGCGCGATCGAGAGTCCGTTCGCGATCGCCGAAACCGAGACGACATTCGATCAGTACCAGCTGTGTGTCGAAGCTGGTGTGTGTCGGGGCGGCCAGGATGACCACGGCTGGGGCCGTGGATCACGACCCGTGATCAACGTCGATTGGGACGACGCCAATATCTACGCCTCATGGCTGACGCGGGTCACTGGCAAGGCGTATCGATTGCCGACGGAGGCCGAGTGGGAATATGCGGCCCGGGCCGGGACCGTGACCGCTTATAGCTGGGGCGATGACGTGGGGGTGGGGCACGCGAACTGTCGCAGTTGCGGCGCGGACCCGTTTGGCGGAAATCAATCCGCACCGGTCGCAAGTTTCCCTCCCAATCCGTTCGGGCTTCGGGATATGTCGGGCAACGTCTCGGAGTGGGTCGCCGATTGCTGGAGCGAGCGACACGATCCGGCAAGAGAGGAGGCGAATCATGCCGCATGTCCGCGGCGGGTTACCCGAGGCGGCGACTGGTATTACATCCCGGCGCTCGCGACCTCAGCCGCGCGCATGGGCAACGTCGGATCGATTGCCAGCTACACGATCGGCTTCAGGGTCGCGCGAACGATCGAGGCCGGCGCACGTCGACCGTGATCGGCGCGCCTTCAGTTACTGTTGATCCGCCAAAGTGCGAGCGAGCTGACTAATCGCTTCCTGATGCTTCTCGTTCGAGATGCTGGCGAAGTTCCGCGCGAGTTCGAGGCACATGCGATGACGATGCGAGGACGTCTCATCCTCGGCGCCGTCGAGGCCCTCGTAGAAAAAGGCGATCGGCACGCTCAATGCGCGACCGATTTCGAAGAGCCGGCCGGCCGAGATGCGATTGATGCCCCGCGCGTATTTGTGGGCTTGTTGGTAAGTGACGCCGATCATCTCGGCCATTTGCTGCTGGCTCAAACCCAGCATCACGCGACGATCGCGAATCCGCTGACCGACGTGCTTGTCGACACTACCGACGCGATTCGCCGGACATGCGCTGGCAGGCCGAATTTGAGTTGGCGTGTCGCCGCCCGTTGCAAGTTGCGTCATGACATCCCCCAGATCTTTCGCCAATGGGTTGCCGCCGATTATGAACTTTTACGAGTATCAAGAAGCGGCTTTGTGCAACTTAATAGTTGAATATATATCATCGTATGCGCTGAAAAAGATAGTCCTTTCGCTGATGAGAATCTATTGAAAATATTATATAAATAAAAATGATATAAAAAATATTATCTCAAAACTTATTGGAATATTTGTATAATATAATGTAATAAAAATCTCAATATAAGCTAATATATTTATTTTATTAATATAAAAAATTTATATAATATTTGATTTCAATAAATATTAATAATTTAATCTTATATCAACTAATAGGAGAATAAATTTCGGGTTCCGGGGCGACTTGCGACTCGGGGATCAACCCTGGCGTTGGTGAGAGGATTTAGCGATCGCGAGCGAGGCGATCGATTTTGGCCTGAAGGGACTCGAGCTCGGCCTTGAGCGACTGCACATCGATGCTTGCTTCAGGACGGCCTGGCTGGGGTGCAGAGTTGGCTTGGGGCCGGGTCATGGTGCCAAACGGGTTGAACATCTTCATGGCGCTCTCGAACAACGCCAGATTCTGCTTGCCGATTTCTTCCATGCGCTGTGACGGGAACATGCCTTTGAAGGCATCCTGCATCAATTTGCGCATGTTGGATTCGTTCTGGGCAAACGATTCCATGCTCATTTCCAAATATCGCGGCAGGACGCCCCCCAAGGAATCGTCATAAAACCCGATGATCTGCCGCAGGAATTTGATCGGCAGCAGGGATTGGCCCTTGCCTTCCTGCTCAACGATGATCTGGGTGAGGACAGAGCGGGTTAGGTCTTCTCCGGTCTTGGCATCGGTGACGATGAAATCGGTACCGGTCTTTACCATCTCTGCCAGGTTATCGAGCGTGACATAGCTCGAGGTCGCGGTGTTGTAGAGCCGCCGGTTGGCATACTTCTTGATGTTGATCACGGGCGGCGCCTGGCCCGAAGTGGCGTCGTTCATGGCTGCCTTCTCCGCAACTGCGAAGGGCGATTGTGCTCTGCACAACACCACCTGTCAAAGCGAGTCAGGAAGGCCAACACTGGCGTATAGTGCCGGCATGACCGGTTCCCCGCCCGACCACGATGCCATGGCCCGACGATACCTCGGACTTTGGCAGGATGAGATCGCCAAACTGGCGCAAAATCCCGATGCCGCATTCGCTTGGGTTGGGGCGGCCCTCCAAAATATGACCCGCGCGGCATCGGAAGCTGCGACGTCGGTTCGCGCCGCCGCATCGAACGCCACCTTCTCACAACATCAGACCAATGACCGATCCTCGTCCCCCTCGCCCGCGGCAGGGTCCGCGCCCGCTTCCGCTACACCTCGCAGTGGAAGCGACAATCTCGCAGCTGTGCTTCGCCGGCTTGATGCCCTTGAACAAAGGCTCGCTGCTGTCGAAGCCATTCGAGCGCCTGCTCGGCGAATTCAAGCTCGAAAGCCAAAAGCAACCAAACGGGTGGCCAAGCGGGCTCGATCCAGCCGCGTTCGTTGACGCCCTGACCAGGGTCACGACCGCGTCAGTCGAGACCCTTCTGTCTGGCGTTGCCGCCTATCATCGCCATCCGTTCCACCGCGACCGACCTCCGGCCGAAGCCTGCTGGTCACGAGGCGCCGCGGCCCTCCGCCGTTACAAAACCGCCGATGGATCAAGCCCGCCCGCGATCTTTGTTCCATCCCTGATCAATCGCGCCGATATCCTCGATCTCGCGGAAGGTCGAAGCCTGATGCGGTACGCGTCCGACCATGGAATTGACGCCTATCTGCTTGATTGGGGCGAGCCGGGAGCGGCCGAGTTGGCCTTTGCGATCGAGGATTACGTTTGCAGCGTCCTCGTCCCCGCGCTCGAACATGTCGCGACGACAAGCGGCCGTCGTCCGCTTCTGGTCGGCTACTGCATGGGCGGCACGTTGGCGATGGCTCCTGCAGTGTTGAGGCCCGATCTGATCTCTGGCCTCGCCCTTCTTGCGGCGCCGTGGGACTTTCATGCCGAAAGCGAGAGTTCGCGACGATTGATCGACCTGGGCCGGCCCCTATTGGAAGCGATCATCGCCGCGGCCGGATGCGCGCCAATCGATCTATTGCAGGCATTGTTCGCATCGCTCGATCCGACATTGGTCGGCCGGAAATTTCGCGGCTTCGCTGCGCTCGATCCGACATCCGATGCGGCAAAACGCTTCGTCGAATTAGAAGACTGGCTTAACGACGGCATCGCGCTTGCGGGCCCGGTCGCACGCGAAGCGTTGTTCGATTGGTACGGCGCCAACGCCCCGGCAAGCCGACAGTGGCGGGTCAAGGGGCAGCCGATTGTTCCGGAGCTCGTGAAATGCGCGACGCTTGCCGTAATCCCGTCGAACGACAGAATCGTACCGCCGCCCTCGGCACTGGCGCTTGCGACAAATATTCGAGATGCTGAGATTCGTCGGCTCGACCTTGGCCACATCGGCATGATGGCGGGCGGTTCGGCGCCGCGCCTGCTGTACCAACCCCTGACCGACTGGTTGAAAGCGATCGCGAACCGGTGACTGTTGCAATGCAGCAATTTTCATTGCGATTGCTAACATGTGGGCCTACAAATTTCGCTGCCGTCCAATGATCGAAAGCTGCCGCCCATGTCGAATGTCGTGATTGCCTCCGCCTGCCGCACGCCAATAGGCGCCTTTGGCGGATCACTTGGAAACACCTCGGCCGCCGAACTTGGCAAGGTTGTCATCGGCGAAGCGCTGACACGCGCCCGCGTCGCCGCGACCGAGGTGTCGGATGTGATCATGGGTCAGGTGCTGGCCGCGGGGTGCGGCCAAAACCCGGCCCGCCAGGCGTCCATCAAGGCGGGCGTCCCGAAAGAAGTTCCGGCCATGACCATCAATCAGGTCTGCGGCTCAGGGCTCAAGGCCGTGGCGCTCGGCGCGTCTTCGATCACCGCGGGCGATTCATCCATCGTCGTCGCCGGCGGCCAGGAGAACATGAGTCTGTCGCCGCACTGCCTCGCACTTCGCAACGGCCAGAAGATGGGCGATGCGCAGATGATCGACACCATGATTCGCGATGGACTCTGGGACGCCTTCAACGGCTATCATATGGGGACGACCGCCGAGAACATTGCCGAGAAATGGCAGCTGACCCGCGCCCGCCAGGACGCTTTTGCCGCGGCATCGCAAGCGAAAGCGGAAGCCGCGCTTAAGGCCGGACGCTTCAAGGACGAGATCGTTTCGGTGCCGATTCTCGTCAAGAAAGAGACCAAGCACTTCGATACCGACGAATACCCGCGTGCCGGCACAACCGAAGATGCGCTCGGCAAGTTGAAACCCGCATTCTCGAAAGAGGGCACTGTCACGGCCGGCAATGCGTCAGGCCTCAACGATGGCGCCGCCGCGGTTGTGCTGATGACAGAGGCCGAGGCCAAACGGCGCGGCCTCGTGCCGCTGGCGCGGATCGCGAGCTGGGCCCAAGCAGGCGTCGATCCCGCCATCATGGGCACGGGACCGATCCCCGCATCACGGAAGGCGCTCGAAAAAGCAGGATGGTCGATCGGCGATCTCGATTTGATCGAGGCCAACGAGGCCTTTGCCGCACAGTCACTTGCCGTGTGTCAGGACTTGGGACTTGATCCAACAAAGGCCAACGTGAATGGCGGCGCGATCGCGCTCGGCCATCCCATCGGTGCCTCTGGCTGCCGCGTGCTGGTCACGCTGCTCCACGAAATGAAGAAGCGGAGCGCCAGGAAGGGCCTCGCGACGCTCTGTATCGGTGGCGGAATGGGAATTTCAATGTGCGTCGAAGGACTGTGAGGACACTTTGAGCAAGTTCATCGCGGCGGCAACACTGCTGTTGTCGGGGCTGTTGACCATGAGCGCGCGGGCCGACACCGTGCTCGTCACCGGCGCCACCCAAGGCCATGGCCTGGCCTTCGTCGAGGATTATGCGGCTCGTGGCTGGCGTGTCATCGCGACCGCGCGCGACCCCGCCAACGCCAAGGATCTCGCCGCGCTTGCCGCGCGCTACAAAGACAAGATCGTCATCGAGCAGCTCGACATCACCGATTTTGCGGAAGTCGATGCCCTTGGCGCCAAGTACAAATCGACACCGATCGACGTGCTGAACCTGAACGGCGCGATCAACTCGTTCCGGGTCGGACCCGAGACGTTTGCCAAGATGGACTACGCCTGGCTTGAGACCGTGCTGAAGACCAACGTGACCGCGCAGCTTTACGTGGCGCAGGCCTTTCTTGAGAGCGTAGCGGCCAGCCGCCAGAAAAAGATCGCGGTGATGAGCGCCGTCGGCGGCTCAATCTCGGGCGTGCGCAATTCGGTGGCGCCTGCCTATCGCGCCAGCAAGGCTGCCGTGAACATGTTGATGCGGGCTTACGGCGAGGAGGTCAAAGGCCGCGGCGTTGCCGTGCTGGTGATCGCGCCCGGCACGGTCGACGTGCACAATTACATGGATGCGCCCGATCTCTCGAAAGTGCCCGAGCGATACCGCCGCCAGATCGAACTGAAAGTCCTGGCACCGCGGTCGGCGATCGGCGCCATGATCGATTTGATCGATCGCCTCACCGTCGCCGACATCGACAAATTTCACCAGTGGGACGGCAAGACGCTCCCCTGGTAATTCGGCCCAGCTACTTTTTCGCCATCAAGCCCTGAACGATCGCCAGGGACTTATCGACATGTTCGACCGGCGTGACGTTGTCGTCGGCCGAAGACAACGTCGCGACGACCTTGGAGTCGGGCGTAATCACGTATGTCGTGCGCTCGGTGAGCTGAGTCGTGACCTCACGACCCTTCGAATCCTTGATCGGGCCCTTGAACTTCGAGGTATCGACGGTGTTGAGGTCGAACGACTTGGCGATCGACCCGTCGGGATCGGACGCCACCGGGAATTTTCCGGCGCAGTAAGCGGGATCGGCCGAGAATTCGTTCAGGCGCTCGACTCCGTCACGTGACACACCGATGATGGTGGTGTTCGCCGCTTCGAACTTTTCTTTGTTTTCAGCAAAGGTATGGGCCTCGATATTGCATCCTTGGGTGAAGGCCGCTGGATAGAAATACACCACGACCGGACCTTTCTTGAGCGCGTCCTTGAGCGAGAAATCGACCGGCTTGCCGGCCAGTGAAGCCTTGGCCGAGAAGTCGGGCGCCGACGCGCCCGGCTTGAGTGCTGCAATAGCCGGCAGCGCAAGCGCTGTTGAGATTGCGAGTGCGGTGACAAAGCGTGTCATGGGGGTCCCTTCCCTATTGGTTGTCGCTGGCAAAACCATACTCTGGCGGCCAGCGCCCGAGAAGCATCATCGTGCGGTCACGACAATGAGTCTCGAGCTGAGACACCAGAATCTGGCCGGAAGGACGATGGCCGCCGCTGCCAGTCCGAGCGCAAGACCCCACCAGATCCCCTCGGCCCCGCCGTCGAAACCGAACCCGAAAACGAGGGCTGCCGGAAATCCGATCGCCCAGTAACTCAAGCCGGCGAGCCACATGGGAATGCGGGTGTCCTTGAGGCCACGCAAGGCCCCAACGGCAATGCATTGGGCGCCGTCGAACACCTGAAAGCACGCCGCGACCACCATCAGACTGACAAACAGCGACACCACCGGCGCGTCGGCGGGATCCGCCGCATCGAGATTGAACAGCGACACGATCCAAAGCGGCGCCACAATCATGACAACGGCCGCAAACGCCATGAAACCAACGCCAATGATGAACGCCGCCAGGCCTGCGTCGCGCGCCGCGCGCGGTTGTGCTGCGCCGGCCCAATATCCGACACGAACGTTGACGGCCTGACTGCACGCAAGCGGAATCATGAAAGTGGTGGACGCCACACTGAGAGCCACCTGATGCGCCGCAAGCGCCGTCGTGCCGAGCGTGCCCATCAGCAGGCCCGAAGACATGAAGAGCAGCGCTTCCACTGCAAATGTCACCGCAATCGGCCATCCGAGAATCAGGAGCTCGCGCAGGACAGCGAAGTCGAAGGACCCCCATCCAACATGGCGCGACAATTCGGGAACCAGTTTGATCCAGGCGTAAATCGCCAGTGCCATCGCCCACGTCGTCGCCGCTGTCGCCATGGCAGAGCCCACCATCCCGAATTCGGGAAACCCCATGTGGCCGTAGATGAATCCGTAGTTCAGGAACGCGTTGAGGGCGAGGCCGCCGAACGAAACGATCATGACCATGCGCGGCGAGTTCATCGACGCCGCGTAGAGCCGCAGCGTCCCCAGCCACATCGCCGCCGGCGCGCCGAGCAGCAAGACACGGACAAACGCACCGATATCGCCGGCGAGGGCCGGTGGCTCGCCGAACGCCAGCAGGACCGGCTCGATGTTCCATAGAATCAAACCGAGCGGCACCAGGGCGAGGGTTGAGATCAGGAAAGCGCCGCGAATCGCCGGCGCAATCCGCGAAAGATCTTGGGCGCCACGGGCGTGTGCAACGAGAATGCCGACGCTGCCGGCCGGACCTTGCAAGATCATCGCCAGGGTAAAGTACAATGAGCCGCCAAGACCGCCGGCGGCGATCGCGTCGCCGCCGAGGCCGCCCAACATGATGGTGTCGGTCAGCATCATGCCAATTTGCGCGAGCTGGCCGAGCGCTAATGGGAGCGCGAGCTTGAGGGTAGGTTTGAATTCGGATCGAAGTCCGAAGAAACGTTCAGAAGTCATAAGTGGTCTTCCTGATCGGGTCCCGTCGCCTGGCCCGATGGAAGGCCACGTACGTCAGGACTTGTGTACGAAAATTGCGCGCGGCGCGCATCCCGTTTTCCCCTTGACCGCCTGGGCACGAGAGGGTTGTCTCACCGCTGTCTGATCCCCGTCACGAGAGGCTCACCATGCGCGTCTTCGTACCGTTGCTGTTCGCCCTGCTGTCTGCAGTCGCCCCGTCGGCCATGGCCGCATCGGTGATGGTATTTGGCGCGTCGGGCCAGCTTGGCGCCGAAATCGTTCGCGCACTGACCGCCGGCGGGCATGATGTCACCGCGTTTGTTCGGCCGAGCTCCGACCTCGCTCGATTGAAAGACTATAATGTCAAGCTGGTAAAAGGCGACGTGTTAAACGAAGCAGACGTGCGTTCCGCGCTAGCGCCAGGAAAATTCGACGTCGTCGTCGACGCCCTCGCCCGCGGCAAGGCCGACCCCAGCTTTTACGACGTCAGCCAGAGACTGATATCGGCCGCAGCCAAAGACTCGGGGGTCAAGCACATCATCTTGCACAGCTCGGTCGGCGCCGGCGACAGCAAGGCAATTTATCCCAAGAACCGATGGGAGGCGATGAAAGCAACCCTCTTGGCCAAAGAGGCCGGCGAGAACCATGTCATGGCTTCCGGCGTGACCTATACGATCATTCGCAATGCGGTTCTTCGAAATCTGGAGCCCGGGGCTTCCGAGAGGACGGGAATGTTCGAAGACCAGTCCGTATTCGGCGGTGTGACACGAACGGGTCTCGCCCGAGCTACGAATGACTGCATCAGCGCAGAAGTATGCAAGAATAAGATTTATCACGCCATCGATCCGGAGGTCAAAATTCCGGACGCGGCGCGCTAACCGAGAGAGAATCCTCATGCCTGATCTCCGTTCCGTCGATTCGCGCCTTGCGGGCCTCGAAGACCATTTGAAAAGTGTGAGATCACGCACCAGCGACGACGTGCTGCGTCGCGAACTCGCCATGGCGCTGATGGAGTTGTCGGACACGCGGCTTGCGCTGCTGGCGCCCGTGGCCGGCGACAAGCGGACCGCGATGCGCGTGCCGCTCGGCGGCGTCCTGACCGGCCGGACGGCGTCGGGCGACGCCTTCGACTGCGGGCTGCACGACATTTCGATCGGCGGCGCGTTGATCGAGACCGACCTGCCACTCGATAAGCAATAGCCGGTTTGGCTGTCGCTGCCATCCGTCGCCGAAGAAATCGAGTCCGTTGTGCTTGGCACTGTGGGTGACATGACCCACCTTGGCTTTCGCAAGATGTCACCCGAGGTCGAGCTTCAGCTGACCAAGAGCATCGAGGGACGATTCCTGCACTCGTGAACCGGCGGCTCAAGGCGGCGGAATCGCCGGCACGCTCCATCCGAGATCCAGCCAACTCTTCTTTCCGGCGGGGCGGAATTCACGCGAGTGTTCATCTCGCTCCAATTAGGTCGAGAATCTGGCTGAACGCCGTCACGCGTGGCGACCGCCCATCGTCGACCGCAAGCGGTAACACGATCGCCTCGAACGATAGAGCCCGGCCGGCCGACGACTCGATCCGGCCCAGTTGACGCATGCCGCACGGCGTTCGCACGCAGTATTCCATGGTGCCGCGTAATTTCTCGCGAGCGTCAGAATCGAGATGTTCGCCGAAGTAATGCCCGGTCAAGTCGTGGCGCCAACGCTGGACCAAGCCCGTGCGCATGAATCGCACCAGCAGCCCTGAAGACTCGACCTCGTGGATGAACGCGAAAGGTATCAGATCCGAGGGTGCACGATCGAGAAAATCCTTGGTATGCGGTAGCCGACCATCCTGGCGGAGGGAATGCCAGTGATCGAAAAACGTCCGACAGGACTCGGTTTGAAACGGAGCCACGACACCGAACTTGCAGTAGTGACCGAACTATCTTCGACTCTTCCCACGCCGCGCGCAATGCCAGCCGCTCGATTTGCAGACAATCGTCCAGCGAGCGTCCGATTCCTGGTAGGCTGCGATCGAAACAGGTGAGAAGCTCGTCATGGCGCTCGATCCAGATCGTTTGTTTGTCCGCTTGAATGAAGGCTTGGTCCACGTTCGCGACTGTCCCGCCTCGGCATCAGGGGGCCGGCCGTTGTGTCTGATGCATGCCTCGCCGGCGTCCGCCCGCGGCCTCGAGCCGCTGATGGAAACCTTGCGCGCCAAGGGCTTCACGCGGCGAATGCTGGCGCCGGACACCCTGGGCAATGGCGACTCGGCGCCCCCTCAAGGCGAAGCCCCCGACATCTCCTATTTTGCCGATAGCGTACGTCGGGTCTTGGATGCGCTCAACATCGACAAAGTCGATGTCTACGGCGCCCATACCGGCGCGCGGACGGCCGCCGAGCTCGCCGTGATCGCGCCCGACCGGGTTGGGCGAATCATCTTCGACGGCATCGTCGAATACGACGCCGAATTGAAACGGCAGATCCTCGAAAACTACGCCCCGCCCATGCAGCCGCAGGATTTTGGCCAGCACTTGATCTGGGCGTGGAATTTCGTGCGCGATCAGTCGTTCCATTTTCCTTACTTCATGCGCGATCCCGCGCACCGGCTGCCCGGGCCGGTCCGCCCAACCCCGGACCTCCACCTTCATGTGATTGATGTGCTCAAGGGATTGACGACGTACCACAAGCCGTACCTCGCTGCGTTTCGCTATGCGCCCACGTCCCGGTTGCCGCTCGTCAAGGCGCCTTCCATTTTCCTTGCCGCCGACACCGAGCCGCCACATCTCCAGGCCGCCGCCGCCGGCATGGCAGCCTTGGTTGCTGGTGCAAAGGTTGTCACGACGGCCGGCGGCGCCATTGGCAAGGCGGATGCGATCGTCCGCTTCCTGGCGGAGGGTTAAGTCGAAAACCTCACGGCGTCAGTTCCATATAGCGAATACCGACTTTGAATCCGATCTTTTCGTAGAACGCGATGGCGGCTTGGTTGAACTCGTAGACGCCAAGGTGGACTATCCGCGCCTTCCGCGACCGCGCCCAATCCTTGACGGCATCGATCAGGGCCCGACCGACCCCGCGACGCTGATGGGCGGCGGTCACGGCAATGAGTTCGATCGAGACGAACCGGAACGGCTTATGCGCGCGCCCTCCCGGATTCTGAAAAATCTGGGCATGAACAAATCCAATGACGCGTCCGTCGTTCACGGCGCCGAATAATCGCTGATCGGGGTCGCGCACGACCGCCTGGAATTCGCTGTTTCGGGGTCGCGACTGGGCTGGCGCTCGGATCAGCCGGGGAAGCGCCCGATGATGAAACGCATCGGCCTCGCGCACCAACTCGGTATAAGCATCGAAATCCCCGACCGCCAACCGTCGGATGGTTGGCTGCGCACGCTTCGCCAGCTGTCGGGATTTCGCCACGGCAACCCCGGTACGCCGCCGTTTACCGGATCGACTCGAATTCGACCAACTCATAGCGGCGCTTGCGCTCGGGGACCACCGTGCGCACGGGCAAAAAGTCGCCGGGAACGGTGTAGAGCTCAAGCGTCCGGCCGGTGCCGGTCAGCCATGAGAAGTGCTGGCAATCGTAGGTACCCGACTTCACCGTCACTTTCTCAGGGCCGTGATAGATCATGTCGTAGAATTTCGGGAACAGGAGCGGCCCCGAGGCGCCGTTCTCGACCGGCGAACTCGACATGCAGTTGTCGACCCGTTGCACCTGGCCAGGGTCAGCCAATTTGGTATGCGCGCATTTCCAGATATCAATGGCAATGGGATGCGAACCATACAGATTGACGCGGCCGGGTGTGTCGTGACGCTGGCGCGTGCGCCCTTCAATCGCGGTGTTCACTTCGGCTTCGGCGTAGGTCTCGGTGAAGCGGAACCAGCCGGAACCGACGAATGTGTCTTGATTGATGACCCGCACGAAGCAATCGATCGGCTTGAAGTCGGCCGTGACCGTGTAAGTGACGTCGCGCGTCAACTTGACGTGATCCATCTCGCACTGACATCGCAACGTGCGTGTGCCGTCGGGAAAAACCGTGACCGAGAAATACTCGCGCCCGAATTCGCCGGTTTCGTCGCTGACGTAACTGATCTTGCCGCGAAATGATCTCGTCATCAGGCTACCCCTTCCCTGTCGAGACTCACATCTCGATGGCTATCACGTTCACCCGCGAATCGCGACCCGGCATGCAACCTGATCAGAGGCGGCGGGGATCGGGCGGGCGACGACCGACCCACGCTTTCTCGTACAACTTGCGATATTCGCTAGCGCCTGCCGAATCGCCGGCCGCGGCGGCGGCGTCCGCCAAGACGGACAAGGCCCAACCGTTATTTGGTGCATCGAGCAGGCTGATCCGCAGGGCATCGACGGCTTCCTTCGGCCGGCCGGCTTTGAGCAGCGCGTGGCCAAGGCTCTGTCGGGTCGGGTAATACCAATAGGGCGGCTCCATGTAGGCGAGGTCGTCCTGTTTCTTCGCCGCGGCGTCGAAATGCTGAACGGCGGAGGTCCAGTCGCCACGCGCGCCGGCGATCCGGCCGTGCAGAACGGCGACGGCGATGTCGAGCACGTTGGCGGCGGGAATTGCATTCTGCTCGAGGACGGCGAGGTCGGCATTGGAGCGAAGCGCGATCAGCGCCGCTAGCTCCGTGTCCGCGATTGCGGGGTCGCCCGCCATCACGTGCGCAACTCCACGGGCATAGTGCCAGGCCGCCTTCATGAACGGCACGTCGTCGCCAGGATCGGGAAGCGCCAACACCGTCGCCGGTTCGGCAAATCGCAACTGCGCAAACATCGGCGCGAGTCCAATCGGCTGCGCCTGCACCACGTCACGAAATGCAGCCTTTGGGATGGCGGCCGCGAGCTTATCGGCATGGACCAGTGCGCCGTCGGCATCACCTGCCATCGCCGCCGATTCGAGCGCGAAGTGGATATTGTGAGGATAGTACCCGGCGCGATAGATCGCGCTTGGCTCGGCGACCCGGAAGTAAGCCTCGTCGGCGGCGACCGCCGCGACGTTCGCGTCAAGCGAGTCCTTGTACCTTCCGATCTGGAAGTACGTATGCGACGGCATGTGCACCATGTGCCCCGCGCCGGGCATCAGCGCCGCCAACGAATCGGCGTACGGCTCGGCCTTTTCGGGCCACAAGGAATTCTCCATCACATGGATGTAGTAGTGGATCGCGCCGGCGTGACGTGGATGGCCCTTGAGAACAGATTCGAGCAGCGGGTGAGCCTCGGCCATTTCGGCGACCGGCTCTCGCCCGCCGTCGCGCCAATACACCCAAGGCGTCGCGACCATGGCCGCCTCGACCGCAAGCACGGCGACATCGGGGTCATCTGGAAATTGGCGATGCGCGGCGAACATCGCCGCCGCATAGGCCTTGTCGAGCGCCTTGCGATCGGCCTCGGGATCTTCGGCGTATCTCGACGCAATAGCGTCAGCGAGCGCGCGCTCGCGCGGGCTTGCTGCGACCGCCAGATCTTTCGCGCGTCGCGCGGCCCTGATTGCGGCTCCCGTGTCGCCCTTCGGCATCAGGAGATTGATATTGGGGCCGAGGGCCCAGGCTTCGCCCCAGAAGCACATGGCGCAGGTTGGATCGATCGATTGCGCCGCTTTGAACGCGCGGATCGCCTCGGCGTGATTGAAGCCGTAGGCGAGGCGCAGTCCTTGATCGAAATAAGCGCGGGCCTCGGTGTTGGCGGTCGTGACCTTGAACGAATGCGAACCGAGATTGTCGAAAAGAGGAGGCCTCGCCTTTGGCGCGGGCGCCGGGTGCGACTGCGCGACCTGCACCAATGTTGACAACGTCGATTCCCGGGCGCCGGCACCCCCGCACATGTTGCGCGCGATGGCGGCGGGATCGAACAGCTCGGACACGTCCGCCGCGGCGGGGCTCGTATGACCTACGGACAGAGCCAGCAGTGCACCGGTGATACATCGAAACATCGCGACCTCCCAGATTGCGTCATCGAGTTCCGACAGCAAGACTAACGGGCCAAGATGGCCGGTCAACGCCGCACCATCGACCGCACCATCGACTGCACCATCAACCCTTGGCCCGCCGGTCGTTTTTGCGCTAGACCAGCATGATGTTTTTCAAATCCATGCACATGATTCGGGCATCGCTCATCGCGCTCTGTTGCTCGCTCGCTCTCGCCGGCTGTCAAAGTTTTGGCCGCGGCGTGACCAAGGCGCTGATCGACGAAACGCGCGACGAACCTCAGAAGCACGAAGAGTTGTGCGAGATCACCGGCCCGGGATTTCAGGGTCTCGAGGCGGGATTCGAAGGCGCATTGACCGCTGGCGCGAAGACCGTCCGGCTGGTGATCGTCCATGGCATCGGCGAGCATCAGCCAGGTCATTCAGAGCGCTTTCAACGCAGCCTCGCCTATCGGCTCGGTCTCGACGGCGTCGACCCACAGGTGAAGACCATCATCCTGCAAGGACCGATCCGCGGTGGCCGTTTTTCGTCAACACCAGAGGCGCTGGGAACACTGCGACTCGCCCGATTCACCAATGGCGCCGATCGCGACCTGATCACGTTCGAGGTCACCTGGTCGTCGATCACGCAGGCCGAACGCAAGAGCATGGATTTCGATGGCGTCGGCGCCGTTGCGCGCACGCGCGCCAGCCTCAATGCCACGCTCAAGGATTTCATGAATAAACGCGCCGCCGACCCGCTCGCCTATCGCGGCGCCAAGGCCGATGCGATTCGCGAATCCGTGGTTCAAACAATCTGCTGGGCAACCACGGTCGAGTGGTCCGGCTATCCCGACCTGGCCGAAGCGCGCTGCGAGTGGCTGGCGACGACGCCCGCGATCGTGGCGCGTGATACGTTCGCGATCGCGAGCCACAGTCTTGGCAACCGCATTGCCATGGACGCCCTTGAGGCATTGGGCGCGGCCGGCGACACCAAGGGATCGGCGTCGAACCCGACATTGACCGCCTTTCGCGACAAGTCGGTCGACTTTTACATGCTGTCGAACCAGCTCCCCTTGCTGCAGATCGGTCGCCCAGGCCCGGTCGTTGCGCATCAAGCGCGCCGATATTGCGACGCTGGCGCATCGAATGCGGCCGACCGTTGATTCGAGAAATTCGAGGTGGTTGCTTTTAGCGACCCAAACGATCTCTTGAGTTATGAGATTCCTCCCGACTTCGCTGCCGCAAATCTCGACAGCCGGCTGTGTGCCGAGACCAGCAACGTGACCGTCAAGGTCGCCCGTGACATCAGCCTCGCGGTCACCACCTTTGCCTCGCCCGAAGCGGCCCACACGCAGTACGAAGACGACCGCAAGGTCCTCAACCTGATGATCAATGGGGTTGGCGCCGATTCGGACCCGCCGCCCGGCTGCATCTGGCTCAGAGCGCGGCCGACCGGCAATTGAGGCCTGATTCGCGCAGGTTTTCGTTGATGGCCTAAGACTATTGAAAACAATCAAAATATTGCCCCAATTAGACCCGAGATTGGTAGGGCTGGAGCGGTATCGACTGAGGACGCGACAGGCGAATCGAGCGAGCAGGACGATGATCAGCAGCGGACCTTTGACCAGAGTGGCGATCGGCCTTGCCTTGGCGGCGACGCCTGTCGGCGCCATGACTGCGGCGAACGCTTGCATCGCGTTGACCCGCCTCAAGAAAACGACCGCCATCGACAACGAAACGATCATCGCAACCCTCAAAGGCCGCGGTCAATATCGTCGGATCAGCTTAGCCTCGGCCTGCGGGGGACTTAAGTTCCACAATGCCTGCAGCTTCGAGACCTCTGAGAATCGGTTATGCCGGGGCGCGTCAATCACGGTCATGAAGGTGGGCACGATTTGTTCGGTCGCGGCCATCGATGAATTGGCTGCAGACGAAGCGAAGTCGCTTCTCGGCCGACCGGCAACGACCGGCGCCACGAAGCATTAAGGATAGACACGTACGTTTGAGACTGGATGTGAAAGGAACACCGATATGACGACACATATGACGACGACCCTAATGGCGACCTTCACTGTGCTGGCGCTTAGCGTGCTGGCCGCATCGTCGGTGCGGGCTGCAGGCAATGACATCGGCGACACTCAGCAATGCATTCGCCTCCAGTACATCGACGAAACGCCGGTGATCGACAACAAGACGATCCTGGTCAAAATGAAACCAAAGGGCTTTAAGCGGATTGATCTCGTCAACAAGTGCTCGGGGCTCAAGCTGCAGGGTGGCTTCGGGTTCTCGACCGCGATCAATCAGCTTTGTACGTCCGACGCATTGCATGTTCTCGAGCCGATCGGCTCAATCTGCATGATCGATCAGATTGTCACCATCGACGAGGCCGAAGCAAAGGCGCTGATGGCCAAGCGCTGAGCGCCAGCGGTTTCGACGTCACCGGGACGTCGGTCCGGCGCGCTGCCCCAAGCGGTGGCGCATTGCGGGGCAAAATCTCGGATGCCAAAGCGTGAGTCCCTCGGAAAATGCCCAGCTCGGCCAGCTGGGCATTTTCTCTTGTAGTGCATGCGACGAGATCGGATAAAGGCTAGCCCCGCCAAACGCCGGAATGTCTCTTGCCAAATTCCAAGTCGATCCTCGCCGCCTACGGAACCGGATGGATCGGCGGACAGATGTTCCGCGACGTGCCGGCGATGCTGCTGCTCACTTTCATGACCACGGCGCTCGGTGTGCCACCGGCGGTGGCGGGCGCCTCGATCTTCGTGCCCAAACTGTGGGTGGTCTTCTGCGACCCGATGGTCGGCCTATGGTCGGACCGCACCCGATCTTCATTGGGTCGACGCCGTCCGTTCCTGCTCGCGGGCTCGATCCTGTGCGGCGTGACTTTCATCCTTCTTTTTAACGTCCCGGCATTCGACAGCGGAACGATGCGCGGCATCTACGTCGGCGCGATGTACACGGTCGCCTCAACAGCGTTTAGCATCTACTCGGTGCCCTACCTCACCATGGGCTCGGAATTGGCGGCGACGCCTCATGAGCGAACCGTGGTGATGAGCTGGCGCCAGGTCGGGCTCGGCGGCGGCCTTATCCTTGGCAATGCTATGCCGATGCTGCTGGTTGCCAGGGGCGGCGGAGGCGAATCGGGATTCAGCTTCATGGGCATCGTCCTTGGCGTGCTGACCGGCGTCACGATGTTCGTGACGTTCGCTGGCACTGGTCGGGCGCGCCTGAGCGAAACCGAGCAGCCCGAGGTTGCGCTGATCGAGCAATTCCGACTTGCGTTGAAGAACAGGCCTTTTCTGCTGTTGGTCGCCGGCAATTTTCTGCAGCTGGTAGGTTCGGCCGCAGCTTACGCCACGATCGTCTTGTTCACCGTCTATCACCTCGGCAAGGACTTCACCTTTGTCAGCCGGATGACGTTGATCATGGCGATCATGGTGATCGTCACGCCGGCGCTTTGGACTATCGGCGCGCGCCGCTTCGGCAAGAAACCGACCTTCATATTTTCGATCGTCGTGTTCATCGGCTCATACCTCTCCTTTCTGGGTTCCGATCCGGAAGGCGATCTCTATGTCTACTTTCTGTGCGCGATGCTCGGTATCTTCAATTGCGGCTTTAGCCTGATCGCGTTTTCCATGCTGCTCGACACCATCGCTCACGATTCGGCGACGACGGGCCTCAATCGCGAGGGCATGTTCTCGGGAATTTGGAGCGCGATGGATAAAACGGCGTTCGCGTTCGGGGCGCTCCTGGCGGGGGTTGCGCTGCAGGCAATCGGTTATCGCGAAAGCGCCGAGGGCTTTGTGCCGCAATCGCCCGACGTGATACGGGGAATCGTCGTCATCTTCTCGTGCACGCCCGCTGTATTTGCCGCCGCTGCGGCAATTGTCATGCGGTTTTATGCGCTCGACGTCGATCGTTTGAGGTCGGTCCCCCGCGCCGATTGAGTCGTGTCGGACGGCGCGAGGGCCTCGCGGACCTAGCCCCGCCACGACGCGAGCGCCGGGTTGGCGGCGATAACCCTTCAGGTGTCGATGACCAGAAGGACCGGCTTGAATGGGTATGACGAATAGAACAATGCGGAAAAACCGATCTCCGGATCAATCGCCGGCCTTTGCTAGCGCGCGTGCAATATCCACCAGGATATCAGGGTTCTGGCGGTCGGCGATGACCCGCCAAGCGGCGGGCATGGCTTCGAGCGACGGGACTTTGGCGCCAACCGCCCGCGCCGATATGTGGCCGTCGACACCGTCCATTTTGTGGCGCGGCTGGAAGGCCGAAACGCTCTGATAGGAAACCCAGGCCCTGACATAGGGCGCGGTCGGGTCTTCCAGTTCCGTCAGCAGCCCGCGATACACGTTGAGCTCGCTGGTGTTGTAGGGCGGCGTCGCGGGATCGGGAAAGTCGATGCGAGAGAAGCGGTCTTCGGTGATGAGCACGTCATCGCCGACGACCGTCACCGGCCCATGCGTCGATCGCGACGTGACCGTACCGCCGCGGGCCCGGCGGGGCGCCTCTTCGCCGCTGGCGCGCATGATCGACGTGCTTGGGCCCAAGACCACGGAACTGATCTCCATCTCGGCGCCAGTGACGGGATTCTTGAGGCCGGTCAGAAGCTGGTCGGTCTTGAGGTCGACATAATAACTGGTTTCGAGGAACGTCACGGCATAGGCGTCGGGTTCGAGTTGACGCACCTTGAGAAAAGTCCCGACCCGCGCACGGAACAGCGGATAGACTTTCGTACCGACGATGGCAGAGCGCACGTCATCGAGCCACCAGTATACGACTCGTTCGTCGAGGGCGCCGCGCAGCCGAATGAAGGCACGAAGAATTTCGGCCGGGGTTTCGAAAGGCGCGGCCGCGCGTGCCGAGCCGGGCATCACGAGCGCGCCCAGCGACAGACCAAGTCCGGACCGACGGCTGATCGAACGAAACATGTGACGCGCGAGCTCCTGATCGCGAAACGGGACAGTCCAGGCTAACATGCCTGTCTGACCTCTGGGGAGAGACGACATGGAACGGCGGCAAGCCTTGACGGCAACAGGCATGATCTTGGCGGCTACGAATTCTTCGGCGCGAGGCCAGGCAGGGTCAAAAAAGCCCGTGGTTCTTGTCCATGGTGCGGGGCATGGCGGCTGGTGCTGGCGCGATGTCCGCCGCCTGCTGCAGGCGCGGGGTTTTGAAGTCTTTACGCCGACGCTGACCGGACTCGGCGATCGCGTTCATCTCCGCAGTCGCGACATTGGCCTCGCCACCCATATCACCGATGTCGTCAACCTGATCGAATACGAGGAGCTCTCGAATGTCGTCCTGGTCGGCCACTCCTACGCCGGCATGGTCGTGACCGGCGTGGTGGATGCGATCAAGCCGCGGATCGCGCTCATGATCATCATCGACGGCGCCGTCCCCGAGCATGGCGAGCCGGCGTTTCCTGGCGTTACCAGTATGTCCGATCTCGAGAAGCGTTTTGGCGGCGCGTTCAAGGACGGTTACCTGGTGTCGATGAATGTCGCGGGGCTCGGGTTCCCCGATCCCAATTCGCCCGAGCACAAGTGGCTCAAGGCGCACCTGACCGAGCACCTCGCGAAAACCTGGATCGACACGCTGAATTTCAAGAACGGCGGATCGGCGGGCGTGCCGCGGACATACATTCAATGCGCCGATCCGGCAAAGATGTCGGACGTCGGCAAGACTAAGATCGGCAAGGTCAGGAACGATCCAACGTGGACCTACATCGAGAAGCTGGGTCCGCACAACTTGATGAATGCCGACCCGGCCTGGACTGCCGAGTTCATCGCGGCGCGCGCCGCGTGACGATCACCCGAGCTTGGCCGGCGGCCTCGACAAGGCACCGATCGGGTCGTTGAGAAGATGCGGCGCATGGCGCTCAGCGAGCGTCAGCCACGTCTTGGGCATAGCGTCGATGGACTTCACTTTCGCGCCGGCCGCGCGGGCCACCATGTGCCCATCGCGGCTTCCCATATTGAGCGCCGATGGCCAGCTGGCGATGCTCTGAAAGGTCACCCAGGAGGGCACAAAGTCGGCACCCGACGCGAGATCGGTCATGCGCGCCTGATAGGTGGCGAGATCGTTGACGGAACGCGACCGCAACGCCACGTCATCGAAGGTGACCGTCGCCATTACGTCGGATGAAATGAATACATCGTCGCCAACCCGGACCACCGGCCCGTGGCTTGAGGCGAATTCCATCTTGCCGCCAGGCGCGCTCGGGGGCGCCTCGGTGCCGGAGGTTGTAAGCCTGACCATATGCGGCCCCATGACCAGCGGCGTCATCGGGTTGTCGGCGCCGGTATAGGGATTCTTGAAGACCGACAGCTCGCGCGCACCGTCGAGCATGGTCCAAAACACGGTTTCTAGCTGGGTCTGTGAGTGGCTGCCGTCGGCGTTTCGCGTGGTTCGCGCGATCGATCCAACATGGCCGGCATAAAGCGGCGTGATCTGGCTGCCGACCACGCCATATACCGTCTCCGTCAACCACCAGAACGCGGCACGCCCTTCGCCGGCCCCTCGCATGCGCACCAGGGCATCGAGAATTTGTTGAGGTGTGTCGAGCGCCACGGCAGCGCGTGCCGGTGGCGTCACCGCTGCCAGCCCAGCGCCGACGGTTACGACCCCGAGATCTCGCCGGCTGAGCGTCGCGCCCATCATGACAGATGCGCCATTACTTCGCCGGCGGCACGCTCGCCCGACTCGAAGGCCGATTCCATGCCCTGTTCCAGCCGCCGGGTGTGTTCGCCGCAGAAATGAAGCCTTTGCCATGGCTCGATCATCTTTTCGGCGAAGGCCGCAATCTGGCCCGGCTTGAAATTGTGCCGGCATCCCTTTTGCAGCGGGGTGCGGCCCCAAGAGTGAAACTTGATGCCCTCGACCTGGCCCCTGGATGCCGGGCGCATGCGTTCCAACTCTGCGATCAGAAACTTGCCGGCTTGATCGGGCGGCATCGACATCAACCGTTCGCCGGCGCGGCCTGTCACCAGGAACATGCCCTTGAACGGCCCTTTGGTCGGCGCATTGGGCGCGCCCGAATGATTGTCGAGCACCCATAGGGTGCGCAGGGCACCGTCGGTGAAGAACGACGGTTCCATCCCGTCGGCCTGCCAGAAGGGTTGCTTGATCTTGACGAAGTACCACGAGGTGTCGCGGTAACCGATGGTCTCGATCGCGGTACTGTGCAGCGCATCGGGCCTGGGCGAAATGTCGATTTGGCGCAGCAGCGCAAAGGGAATTGCCGCGATGACGAACTTGCCCCGCACAACCGTGCCATCGAGGCAACGCACATCGACGCCGGTCGCGTCCATGTCGATGGTCATGGCCTGGTTGCCGAACATGACCGGCCGGTTGAGACGAGCGGCCATCGCTTCAGGCAAGACAGACGTCCCGCCGACGATATTCTTGGGCCATTGCGCGGGATTCCCGCCGACTTCACTCGATGGATCGAGGCGAAGGTTATTGAACTGCTGCTCGAAGGTGCCGCGAAAATCTTCTTGCATGAGCCCAAGCGCGGAAATTTCGTCGACGTCCATGCCGATGCCGGCGAGCTTGATGGCCGCCGCTGACGCACCGTGCCGTCGCATGAAGTCTGCAACCGAGATGTCTGCCGTTGCCAATTCCGGCGACAGCCAGTCGTCGAGCTCTTTCATCGCGTTGTAGCGATGAATAAAGGCATTGCCGATGGCCTGCGGCCCCATCTTGCGTTCGTCGCCGACCGTCTTGTTGAGCGGATGAGCGGACCAGTCCTTGCCGGCAATCAGTTGCCCACCCAGATGATAGGCAAACGGCATGATCGGCCGGTCTTCGGCGATCAATTTGATTCCAAGCCGCTGAATGATATCGAGCCCGCGGGCATACGACGGCCCGACCTGGCTCGCGCCGAGCTCCGGCTGATCTTCCGCCTCGCGCGCGGTCCAGGCGCGGCCGCCAACGCGCTTAGAACCCTCCAGCACGGCCACATCGTAGCCGGCGTCTGACAGCATCCGCGCCGCATTGAGGCCGGAGAGCCCGGCGCCGATGACAACCACATCGACCGCCGCTGCGGCCTGGGCGCGCTTCGTGCGAACGAACGGCGCGGCGATACCGGACAAGGTGACTGCACGGCGTGAGAGGTCAGCGGTCATTTGCCCGTTACTGCGTGGTCGACGCGGGCGCCGTGTCGCGGCCGGCGACGACTTCCGCCAGATAGTTCACATCGGGTTTCATCTTGCCGCCCCACTTGGCGCCGATGCGGGGATTGTTCATGAGTCGGAGCGGAAAGCACTCGCCGAGATCGGCGGGCGCCGATGGAAATGCGCCGAGCTGATAGCAAAACATTTCCTTGCCCGGCTCACCCTCGGTGCGCCACGCGCCGATCAGGCCAGCGTTGGTCGTGACCGACTTGTCGCGATTGTAGAATACATCGACCACCCGCTTGCCCGACGGGTGCATCACCGTGAAGCGCATCGTGTTGGTGAACAGATTGGTCCAATAACCGGGCTCGGCATCGGTGGCTTTGGGTGCGCCCGCCTCGTTGACGGCTTTCTGTTCCTGGGCCTCGGCTGCCGTGATCCACCGCACGTCGCAATCGCCGCAGATCAGAGATGCGGCCGCGAAACCGACAAAAGCAACCGCGGGGACGCGCATGTTTACTTGTGCTCGTGATGAATGCCGAGGCTGTGCATGTAATCGTGGGAATGCACGTCGGCGATGTCGGCCACGTTGTATTTGATCGGGTCGTAGTGGTCGTTCGGGTTGGCGAAATCGTGCGGGCCGTGATTGTGTCCGTTGGAGAGAATCCACTTATAGGTCGTCGGCCGCTGCCGCGCCCACACCTGCGCCGCTCGCTCCTGGTTTTCGTCAGGCGTCGAGTAGGGATCGTGATGGAAATGGTTGTGCAGATCGCCGTCGGTGCGGCCAATGGCGAGAATGCCGTTTTGCGAGGCGAAACAGCCGTGATTGATGTAGGCCGGCCGCCAGAAATATCCGCCGGTCGGCAGATTGCCGAACTGCATCATCCAGCTGGTGCCCCAGATGTGGTAGGCCTCCTCGGCGCAGTCGTGATAGCTGATGTTGTCCTGCCAAAAGCCGGGCACCATGCAGTAAAGGAAAGTGCAGGCGCCGGTCTTCTCGTCGAAGGTCAGGACCTTCGAGCAGCACCCGGGCGCAACGCCGGGCGTGCGGCGGGCGACCATGATCCAATCCAAATCCTCGTAGGCGTTGATGATCTTGAAGCCGGTGCGATCGGCCTGATCGTGATCGCGGTCGGACTCCTGGAAACTCGGCGGGCCGAAATTGTAGAAGATCAGCGCGAAGGCGCCTTCGTCGGAGCTGATGGCAGGCAGATGCACCCCGGCAGGCACAAAAAAGTAGGCGCCCTTGCGCGCCATCTTGTCGCCGACTTTGAGCGAGCCTTCCATGATCAGCATCTCGCACTCGGAGTAGCTGAAGCCCGGCGGCTGCTTGAAGCCGCTGTCGTACTGGATGGTCATGGTGCAGGCGCCGTTGTCCTTGTCGATCGACAGCGTCTTATGCTGGAGGCCGGGCTTGAAGCCTTTCATGGTGAACTTCTTGAAGCCAACATCGCGATCGACGAAGGGCTCGATATGCGGACGCGCCATGTGTCGAAACTCCGTCTGAAACGGTGATCAGCCGACTCTAGCCTTCGCCTGAGGCCGGTCAATGGCGCGCATCACCAAATCCCAAACAGAAAAGCCGCCCGGCCTTGCGGCGGGGCGGGCTTTCGTCGTTGAAAATTCAGATCGCTATTTTTTCTTCTTTTTCGCCGGCGCCGTGATGTGGCTGTGGGCGCCCGACGACTTGTGACTGTGCGACGTGCCATCTTCGTGCATGTGAATGCCTGAATCGTAGCCGTCGGTGTTGTAAGCATCGTCCGGGTATTCGAAGTCGTGCGGCAAGTGGTTGTGCTCGTTGGTGAGAATCCACTTGTAGAGCGCCGGCTTCATGCGCGCGAGCTTGGCGGCGGCACGGTGGTGGTTTTCTTCCGGCGTCGAGAAGGGATCGTGGTGGAAATAGTTGTGCAAATCGCCGTCGGTCCGGCCAATGGCGAGAATGCCGAGGTCCGACTTGAAGCAACCGTGGTTGATGTAGGCCGGGCGGTAGAAATATCCGCCGGTCGGCAAGTCGCCGAACTGCATCATCCAGGATGTGCCCCAGATGTGGTACGCCTCTTCGGCCACATCGTGATAGCTGATGTTGTCCTGCCAGAACCCCGGCGTCATGCAGTAGAGAAACGTCATGCCGAAGGTCTTGGGATCGAGATGCAAGATCTTGAGCAGGCACCCGGGCGCCGTCTGCGGGAACAGCGTCGGCACCTGCCAGTCGAGCCCCTCGTAGCTGTTCAGCATCTTGAGGGATTGGCTCTTGTCCGCCTTGTCGTGGTCGGCGTCGGATTCTTCAAAGGTGGGCGGGCCGAAGTTGTAGAACGCCAAGCACAGCGCGCCTTCGTCGGTGGACATCGCCGGCAGATGCGTGCCTGAGGGCGCGAAAATGTAAGTGCCTTTGACGTACTTCTTGCCGCCGATCATGAGATGTCCGTCCATGACGAACAATTCCATCTCGGTGTAGCTGAAGCCGGGCGGCTGCTTGAAACCGGATTCGTATTGCACTGTCATGGTGCAGGCGCCGGAGTCTTTGTCGATCGACAGCATCTTGTACTGAATGCCGTTCTTGAACCCGGGCAGGGTCATCTTCTTGAAGCCGACATCGCGGTCGACAAACGGCTCAATATGTGGACGAGGCATCTCTAGTCTCCAATTGAAGAATAAATTGGGCGCGTGTCTAGAACACGACCTGGATCGGGCGGCCGTCGCGCGGCCGGACTTCGTTCTTCGGGATCACGCGCCGGATCGCGGCATGCACGTGAAAGCCGCGGGTTTGAATGCGGTGCAGGAACTCGGCGACCCACTTTTCGCGCTGCGGCGCGAGGGCCTCCATGTCCTGGACGATCTTCTTGTAGCGGTCGATCTGTTCCGCCAGCTCCTGCTTGACCCAGGCCGCTTCGTCTTTGGTCATTTTGGGGCGCAGATTGCCCCGAATTGTCGTGCTTCCGAGTGTCACTGGTAACCTCCGTTTCGTCGTCTCTCGCAGTTTAACCTATGGACCCGCGCAGCACAGAAAAAATAACGCCCCGCCCCGCCAACCCATACCGATTTCAAGCCCCCAGGAAAACCATGGCCCCACCGCAGGTCGCGACAGCGCCACCGGCCAAAGTGTGAGAGAATCGTTCGATTTTCCTCAACGGCACAAAGCTCAACCCGGCAACGCCGGCAAACACAACCGCCATCATGGTCAGCAATGTCGCCACAGCGAAAACCGCGGTGACAGCAGCCACGGCGCCCCAGCTGTGGGCAGAGGCCGGAACCATCAACAGCGGGATCAAAGGCTCGCAGGGGCCGAGCACAAAGATGGTTAACAGAACCCACGGCGTCAGCGACACGCCCGACGTCGCTTCGTGAGCATGCGCGTGAGCATCGCGGTGACTGTGGGTATGCGCGTGTGACGTGCCGTCGGCATGACGATGCAAATGGACGTGCGGCGTCCCGGTCGCGGCGCGGCGCAGGCCCCAAATCAAATATGCGATCCCGAAGCCAAGCACGGCCCAGGCGGCCATCGAACCGCGCACGCCCTCGAACAGCGTCAGATCGGACACAGCAATGCCGAAGACGATGCCGAGAACCCCGATCAGAACTGAGCCCGCGACATGGCCGAGACCGCAGGCCATGGTCAGAGCCGCGATTTTGGTCCGGCTCCATGACCGGGCGCGGCCCAGCACAATAAACGGAAGATAATGGTCGGGGCCGAGCAGCGTGTGGACCACGCCAATCGACGCAGCCGTCGCGGCTAAAATCAGAACTTCCGACTCCACACGCGTCCCCGAAGTGCTCTTGTTTTGTCGCGGAACGTAAGGGGATTCGCGTGACCGCGCAAGCAGCACCGCCCTTTATCCGATGTCGCCACAGACTCTGACCACCGCGCGGCCCATCACCCGTCTTGCCTCAAGACGACGATGCAAATCGGCGACGTTTTCCACGTCGACGACCTCGGAAATCGGTGCCTGCCAGCGCCCGGTGGCGATGGCATCGATGATCTCGCGATCCGTAGAGCTGCCGGGCGGGTCCTCGATCGGCGCCAGGTTCATACCGGCGATGGAGATGTTCTTGAAGATCAGGGTCGGGATCTGCGTTGGCTGTGGATAACTCCCGGCGGTAGCGCCGATGTAAACGACCCGACCGAGCTTGGCCGCGATCGAGATGTTCTTCTCGGCATTGGGCCCGCCGTTGCCATCAAGGATGACGTCGCACCCGCGCCCGCCCGTGGCATCCATCACGCACGAGCCCCAGCCAGGGGCTGTGTAGTCGATAAGCGCGTCGGCGCCGAAGGGCCGGGCATATTCGATCTTGGCCGCGCCACCGCACAGCCCGATCACGCTGCACCCGGCACTCTTGGCAATTTGAGTTGCCATGATGCCGATCGCGCCGGCCGCCGAGTGCACCAGAACCGTCTCGCCTTTTTGCAACCGGCCGGCCTTGAACAGGCCGTGCCAGGCCGTAAAGGAACAACCGCGATAGACGCATCCGGTCTTGAGGTCTATGCGCGGGTCGAGCTCCAGCAGAAATTTGACGCCGCTGATGGCATAGTCGGCGTAACCGCCAAAGCCGAGCCTG
>Ga0194132_10002476_pt1 | contig 34472 bp, 28 predicted proteins | sample TA2KigOf80mmetaG_FD_148612 | JGI IMG/M metagenome (GOLD analysis project Ga0194132, IMG submission 148612) | Freshwater microbial communities from Lake Tanganyika, Tanzania - TA2015054 Kigoma Offshore 80m | ecosystem: Environmental > Aquatic > Freshwater > Lake | place: Tanzania: Lake... | reverse complement strand
TCCCTGCTCTTGTGAAGGACCGGCTTAGACAACCAAATCCTAAACGATATCAGTGAGTTATGCTACGCCCGCCGCATCGAGACAGCCCCCGTCACGAATAATCCAGGCTAAGGCACTTGGGCGTTGGCCGCTGGAGAAAAAATGGGGCCCGCTTTTTGACGAGAACGAGGACCAAGATGAGAAGCTCCCTCGCCAGTTTGCGATCGAGTTCCGCGAGAAGGAGGTTGGGGGAAAGGTCTATGTCTTCCAGAAGTGCAACGGGATTTTTATCGGTGATCGGCTAACCGACAATCGGGTTCCAGCGGACGATTATAGGTTCCACGATGTCTTCCACCTGTCCTATGCGGCAATCCTCGGGTGGTCTCCTGTTCTCAGGGCGCTCTTCAAGGTCAAGAGGAAGAGCAAGCCTGACATCGATGAAAACCAAGACGGCGCGCGAGCCATCCTGATTGAGGAAGGCATTGCGACGTGGGTCTTCAATCAGGGATCTCGTTTGCAGGACTTTCGGGCCGTAACCAGTCTCGATTACTCCCTGCTCAAATCGATAAGGGAGTTCGTAAAGGGATACGAGGTCGAGACGCGTCCACTGTGGCAGTGGGAGCTGGCGATCCTGGAGGGGTTTAGGGTATTTCGCGAGTTGCGTGCGAACCGAGGGGGAACGGTGCAGGTGGACTTGTTGGCTCACTCGATTACCTATCAAGCGCCACTATGAACCGTCCGCGCGTCCGAGACGAAGCCGCCGCGATTGTCGGGGATCTGGGGCGTCTAAGGTTCGCGAACGTTTTCAACCCTTACATAGACGTTTGCCCCGACCATGACGTTGCAGATGCGCCGCGAATTAGGCGTCGCAATCTAGAGGCCGTGCTTAATGCGGCTATAGGCGCTGAGGGCGCCTCGGTTTGGATCGCACGAGATCTCGGCTATAGGGGAGGTCGTCGAACAGGGCTTGCACTGACCGACGATCTCCATATCACACCTCACGGTGCATTGTGGTCGCTGAACTCGTTGAAGCGAGCAACCAAGGGACCGCCTATGCGAGAGCGAACAGCGGCCGTTGTTTGGCAGGCTCTTCGCTTGATCGATCAACCCATATTTCTTTGGAACATTTTTCCGCTTCATCCTCATGAGCCGGGTGACCCTCTTTCAAATAGGTGCCATACCCGACGGGAGCGTGCAGAGTGCGACCCGATCTTGAGCCGGCTTTTGCGGGCAATCGCTCCGAAGTCGGTCATTGCCATTGGACGCGATGCACATGCCGGATTGCAGGAGATTGGTGTTCCCGCAGTGCTAATTCGGCATCCTAGCTACGGGGGCCAGCGCGAGTTCCTTGACGGACTTCGCTTGCACTACGGCATCGCACATGGCTCGCCCTCGCCTGGCAATATGCGGTGAGTGACTGATGGCGGCGTGGTCTATTTGAAGTGGTTCGGCGACCATCATCTTTCGGCTAGTTGTTGGGGGAAGCCCGAGCGAGGCCCTACTCCTCCACCTGCCCACCCGGCTCATACACAATGACCCGGCTGCCCGGGCTGCCGATCTTGAAGGGCACCTGGATCAGCTTGTCGAGGCGTGCGCAGACGGCGGCGCGGCGCTCGGGGGGCACGAAGAAGGCCATGAAGCCGCCGCCGCCGGCGCCGAGGACCTTGCCGCCGAGGGCGCCGGCGCTCATCGCGCCCTCGTAGATCTCGTCGATGAGGTTGGTGGTGATCGAGCCGGCGAGCTCGCGCTTGAGCATCCAGCTCTCGTGCAGGAGCTTGCCGATCTCGGCGAGCGGGCGCTTCGGGCTCTTCAGGATCGCCTCGGCCTCGTCGACCATCTGGCGCATGGTGCGGAGGTTCTGCGCCTTGGCTTCCAGGTTGGCGATCTTGTCCTTCGCCACCTCGACCGAATATCGCGAGATGCCGGTGAAGCAGAGCAGCATCGATTCCTCGAGCTCGCGCTTGCGCGCATCGCCCATGATCACCGGCTCGACATCGTAGCTGCCATCGGTATTGAAGTTGATGCGCCCGAGCCCGCCATAGGCGGCCCAGATCTGGTCCTGGCTGCCGACCGCCTCGCCGATCACCTCCTGCTCGATGCGCAAGGTCTCGTCGGCGAGGCGCTTCTTGCTCGACATCTGGCCCTTGAGCGCGAACAGCGCGTTCAGCAGGCCGACGGTGAAGGAGGAGGAGGAGCCCAATCCTGAGCGCGCCGGCAGGTCGCCGTCATGATGGATCTCGATGCCGGCCGGGATCGGGTGCGACTGGAGCACGGCGCGCACCGAGGGGTGGATGATCTCGTCGATCTCGCGTACCAGCTCGATGCGCGAATAGACGATGCGGTGCCTGTGCTCGAAGAAGGGCGGCAGCTCGCGCACCGTGATGTAGCAGTATTTGTTGATTGTGGTGCCGAGCACGGCGCCGCCATGCTGGCGGTACCATTGCGGATAGTCGGTGCCGCCGCCGAAGAGCGAGAGCCGGAAGGGAGTACGGCTGATGATCATGCCTCGGTCACGTCTCTCTGGGAGCCTCCGAAGAAGGCCGGCGCCTGGGCCAGCGATTCCGGCGTGCCGATATCGATGAAGCGCGCCTGGCGACGCGCCCCGTGCAGGGTAGCCTCCGGCAGCAGGCCGAGAAAATCCCTTTCCAGGGACGGGCCTTCGGCGGCCATGAGGCGGGCGAGGAGGGAAGGGGTGAAGGCGTAGATGCCGCCATTGATCCAGGCGGCGCCGGTGGCGGAGGTGTCCTTCTCGGCGAAGCGGGTGATGCGGCCGGCAGGACTGATCTCCAGCCGGCCGAAGCGCGAGCCGTCCGGCACCTCCACCGCGAGGATCGAGCCGGGAGCGCCGGAGCGCCGGTGATCATCGATGAAGCCGCCGAGATCGGTCTCGACCACGCTGTCGCCGTTCATGACCAGGAAGGGATCGGAGGTCAGGTGCGATGCGGCGAAGCGGAGCGCGCCGGCGGTGCCGAGCGGCTCCGGCTCGATCACGCACTCCACAGGCACCGGCGGCGGGTTGGCTTTCAGCCACTCGGTGACCTTCGGCGCGAGATGGCCTAAGCAGAGCACGACCTTCTTCGCACCCCGGAGCTTGCCCAGCAGCACCTCGAGGAAAGGCCGTCCTCCCACCGGCGCCAGCACCTTCGGCGTGTCGCCGAGCACGCCCGCGATGCGCGTGCCGAGGCCGCCGGCGAGAACGGCGATGTCGATGCCGGAGAGGTCGGTCGGTTTCATCTCGTTCGATCGCTTCCGCGGCCGGATCGCATGGGGCGGCACGTCAGGAGCGACGACCCCTCACCCCAGCCCCTCTCCCGGTGGGAGAGGGGCTTCGGAACCCTCTCCCACCGGGAGAGGGCAGGGTGAGGGGGCGTGCCTTGTTGCTAATGCGCATCCCGCTGGGTCCCCGAGCGGAAGGCCTCGATCGTGTTCCTGAGGCCGTCTTCCAAGGAAGTCTTCGGCTTCCAGCCCATCGCCGCGAGGCGCGAGCCTTCGATGCTCTTCAGCGGCATGCCGTCCGGGCGGTCGGTGAGGAACTTGAACTCGCCCTGGTAGCCGGCGATGGCGGCGATGCGCTTCGCCAGCTCGGCGATCGAGACTTCCTCGCCCTGGCCGATATTGATGATGCGCTCCTCGGCGTAGCGCTCCATCAGGAAGACCAGCGCGTCGGCGCAGTCGTCGACATAGAGGAACTCGCGGCGCGGCGAGCCCGTGCCCCAGATCTCGACCGGGCCGCCCTTCGCTTTCGCCGCCTCGATCTTGCGGATCAGCGCCGGGATCACATGGGAGACGGCGGGATCGAAGGTGTCGCCCGGGCCGTAGAGGCCGGTCGGGATCACCGAGATGAAATCCTTGCCGTGCTGGCGGCGATAGGCCTGCGTCAGCTTGATGCCGGCGATCTTGGCGACCGCGTACCACTCGTTGGTCGGCTCCAGCGGGCCGGTGAGCATGTGCTCCTCGCGCATCGGCTGCGGCGCGTGCTTCGGGTAGATGCAGGACGAGCCCAGGAACATCAGCTTACTTACGCCGAGCTTCGCCGAGGCGTGGATGAGGTTCGCCTCGATCGCGAGGTTGTCGTAGATGAACTCGGCCGGGCGCGAGTCGTTGGCGAGGATGCCGCCGACCACGGCCGCGGCGACGAAGACCGCCTCGGGCTTGTTGTCGCTGAGCCAGTCCTCGACGTCTTCCTGGCGGCGGAGGTCGAGCGCCTTGCGCTCGGCGGTCAGCACCTGGGATCCGGATTGGCCAAGACGGCGGACGAGCGCCTGGCCGACCATCCCGCGATGGCCGGCGACGAAGACGCGCCGGCCGGAGAGCGGGAACGACGCGCTCATACGTTCGAATAGACCGAGTTGCGGATCATCGTGTAGCCCTTGATCAGCTCGCGGATGCCGTCGTCCAGCGAGTATTTCGGGGCGAAGCCGGTGGCCTCGATCTTGGCGTTGGAGACGATGTAGTCGCGCTTGTCCGGGTCCTCGCCGATCGGCGCTTCCATGAACACGAACTTCGGCAGGTGCTTGGCGATGCGTTCGCACAGCTCCCACTTCGACAGGTTCGCATCCGACAGGCCGACATTGTAGGACTGGCCCTTGAGCTCCTCGAACCTGGCGATGCCGTGCTGGAAGGCGCGGGCGACGTCGCGCACATGCACGTAGTTGCGCTTGAAATGCGGCTCGAACAGCACGACGGCGCGGTCGTTCACGGCGCGGTAGACGAAATCGTTGACCAGCAGGTCGAGGCGCATGCGCGGCGACATGCCGAAGACGGTCGCCAGCCTGAAGCTGATCGAGTTGTCGCGCTCGAGCGCGATCTGCTCGGCCTCGACCTTGGTGCGGCCGTAGAGCGAGAGCGGCTTCAGCGGGTCCTTCTCGGTCACCGGCTTGCCCGGCTGGCCGATGCCGTAGCCGGAATTGGTGATCGGCATCAGCAGGCGCTGGTTATTCGACAAGAGCTTGCAGAGCGTCTCGACGGCGTCGCGGTTGACGGTGACGGCGGCGGTCTTGTCGCGGTCGCAGAGCGGGGCGCCGACCATGGCGGCGAGCGGGATGACGATGTCGGCCTTGGCGACGTGCGGCTTCAGCACCGCCTCGTCGCGCGCGTCGCCGCGCACCGGCGTGAAGTTCGGATCGGCGACGACATGGTTCAGCGGCGCCTGGTTGAACAGGAAATTGTCCAGCACCGTGACCTTGTGGCCGTCGGCGAGCAGCGCCGGCGCCATCGTCGATCCGAGATAGCCCGCACCGCCGGTGATCAGGATGTTGAGTGATTGAGCCATGGGTCGTGTCCGTTCCGAGTAAGACCCCTCACCCCGACCCCTCTCCCGGTGGGAGAGGGGCTACGAGTCGTTAAGCCCCTCTCCCACCGGGAGAGGGGCTGGGGCGAGGGGCTCTGTCTTTAATTGCAGGCCCGATCCAGGACCTCGCGCAGGCGCGTGATCTGCGGGGTCAGGTCGAAGGGGTGGTTGCCGACGAAGAAGCCGTAGTCATGCGCCATGTCCGCATTGGGCGTGGCGCCGCCGACGACCTCGTAGTCGTAGTACTTGATCACGTCGTGGCGCAGGAAGTTGCCGCCGGTGATGATGCGATAGCCGATATCGGCTTCCTTCAGCGCCTTCATCGCCCGGTCGCGGGCGATGTGGTACTTCGGGTTCAGGATCATGGTGAAGGAGAAGGCCGAGGACTTGCCGTGCTCCTTCTGGATGATGAAGCGGTCATCGTCCTTGAACAGCTTCTGGAACAGCGCCCAGTTCTTGCGGCGCTCCTCGGTGAATTTCGGCAGCTTCTTCATCTGCTCGATGCCGATGGCGCCCGACATCTCGATCGGGCGCACGTTGTAGCCCGGCAGGATGAAGCGATAGGCCTCGTAGAAATCGGTGTGCTTCTCCTCGAACACCATCGAGGGGCGCGGGATATCGCGCGTCCAGCCATGGTTGCGCATGGCGCGCAGCAGGTGGAAGGACTCCTCGTCGTCCGTCAGCACCATCCCGCCTTCCATGGTCGAGATGTGGTGCGAGAAGAAGGTGGAGAAGCTGTTCATGATGCCGAAGGTGCCGCACTTCTTGCCGCCGATCTCGGCGTCCATCGACTCGCAATTGTCCTCGAAGAAATAGAGGCCGTGCTTGTCGCAGAAGGCCTTCATCTCCTCGAGATGCGCCGGGTTGCCGAGGATCGAGACGGCGACCATCAGCTTGGTCTTCGGGGTGAGCGCCTTCTCCAGCTGCTTCACATCCAGGTTGAGGGTGTCGCGGTCGACATCGACGAAGCGGAGCTTGAGCCCGTATTGCTGGAGCGGGTGATAGGTCGTGGACCAGGAGATCGCCGGCACGATCGCCTCGTCGCCGCGTTGCAGCGGGTTCTTCTTCCTGAAGAAGAGGCAGGCGATGGCGACGAGGTTCGCGGACGAGCCGGAGTTCACCATCACCGCGTATTTCGTGCCGAAATACCTGGCGAAGACCTCCTCGAACTCGCGCACGTTCCTGCCCATGGTGAACATGCCGGAGTCGACCACGCGCTTGATGGCCGCGAGCTCCTCATCGCCCCAGGTCGGGGCCGCCAATTCGTAGAACATGATCTAGAAGGGCCCGCGGAACTGCATCTGATAGGCGAGCTGCGCCTTCTTCGCGTCCGGCTTCCACGGCTTGGCCTTGGGCTTGGCCAGCGCATAGGCGGCAGAGGCGATCGTCGCCGGGTTCGGATAGAACAGCGCCTCGAGGTTCGGCGAGGTCGGGCAGGTGGTCGGTGCGAAGCCCATGCGCTGCACGCGGATGCCGGCGTCCGGACCGGCCGCTTCGAGCACGCGCGCGACGATCTCGGCCGAGGCGCCGCAGGTCAGCCAGGAATTGTCGACCACCAGCAGCTTCCTGGTCTTGCGTGCCGATTTGAGGATGGTGTCGACGTCGAGCGGGACGAGCGAGATCGGGTCGATCACCTCGGAGGAGATGCCGGCCTCGCTCAGCAGTTCATGCGCGCGCAGGCACTCGACCACCATGTTGGAGACGCCGACCAGGGTCACGTCCGAGCCCTTGGCGGCGACGCGCGCCTTGCCGAAGGGAACGGTGAAGGCCTCGTTCGGCGTATAGGCCTCGGTCGGGTAGAGCAGGCGGTGCTCGACGAAGATCGTCGGGTTGTCGTCGCGGATCGCCGCGATCAGGCAGCCCTTGGCGTCATGCGCGTTGGACGGCGCCACGACCTTGAGGCCGGGCACGTGCATGAACATCGAGTAGAGCCCTTGAGAGTGCTGGGCGCCCTGGCCCCAGGACTTGCCGATCATGCTGCGCACGACCATCGGCACCTTGACCTGGCCGCCATACATGTAGTGCGCCTTGGCCGCCATGTTGATCAGCTGGTTCATGCACAGCATCAGGAAGTCCATCCGGATGTGCACGTGGATCGGGCGCATGCCGGCCATCGCCGCGCCGATCGCCATGCCGGTCATCGCGTCCTCGGAGAGCGGCGTGTTGAACACGCGCTCGCGCCCGAAGCGCTGCTGCAAGCCTAAGGTCGAGCCCTGGATGCCCTTGGGATCGTCGACGTCGAGCCCGAACAGGAAGACGTCCGGGTCGCGCTCCATCTCCTGGGTGACGGCTTCCTTCAGCGCATCGACGTAGCGGAGGAGCCGCCCGTCGGCGGCCTTGGCCGCGCCCGCACCGGTCTTCGCCGCCGCCGCCGCGCTCTTTTTCCTGGCAGCGGGCTTCTTCGCGGCGGCTTTCTTGGCGGGGGCAGCCTTCTTCGGCTTTGCCTTTGCCTTCGCCTTAGCCGGCATAGACGTTCTCCATCAGCGCGCGCGCCTTCGGGAAGGGGCTCTTCTCGGCGAAGTCGACAGCCTCGGCGATCTCCTTCTCGACCGCCTTGTCGATGGCGGCACGCGACTCGGCGTCGAGCATCGCGCCGGTCTTCTCGACCTGATCGGTCTGCATCCAGGGCTCGAGCTCGGTCTTCGCCCGGTAGCCGATGTGATAGTCGTCCGCCGGGCCGACATGCTCGCGCCAGCGGTAGATGCGGCACTCCATGAAGGTCGGGCCGCCGCCCTTGCGCGCCGTGTCGACCGCCCAGGATGCCACGTTGCGGATCGAGAAGACGTCGCCGTCCTCGATGTTGAAGGTGGGGATGTCGTATGTCGCGACCCGCTGGCAGAGATGCTGCGTCGCCCAGCGTTTGGAGATCGGCGTGTGGATGGCGTAGCCGTTGTTCTCGCAGACGAAGATGATCGGCAGCTTGTGCAGCGAGGCGAAGTTCAGCGACTCGTAGAAGGCGCCTTCTTCGGTGGCGCCGTCGCCGAGGAAGGCCGCGATCACCGCGCCGGTCTTGCGCTTCTGCGCCGCCAGCGCCCAGCCCATGGCGATCGGGATCGTGGTGCCGACCACCGCCGACGATCCGAGCACATTGGCCTCGGCCTCGATCAGGTGCATCGAGCCGCCCTTGCCGCGGGCGCAGCCGGTGTCCTTGCCGTAGAGCTCGGCCATCATCCCTTTGAGGGAGCCGCCCTTGGCGAGGTATGTCGCATGCCCGCGATAGGTGCCGCTGACCGCGTCCTTCGCCTCCAGCACGTCGCACACGCCGACCGCGACCGATTCCTGGCCGATCGACAGGTGCACGGGGCTCTTGATCTTGTCCGAGGGATAGATTCTGGCGACCTCCTCCTCGGCGCGGCGGATCAGTCTCAAAGACTTGTAGATCCGCTGGAGGTCTTTAGGCGACGGGCTCGAACTCGGCTCCATGGCAGGCTTTCTTGTTCGTCCGCGCCCCTGTTAGCAGAGCCCTTTGGGTGCGTACAGGACTTTGTAGAACGGCGTCGTCAGCGGCACATCCGGCGGTAGGCGCGCTCCAGATGGCGGGCCTTCAGCCGGGCATCGCCGAGCGGCGAGGCGAGGAAGTCGCCGCGAAGCCGTGCCCTCAGCCGGGCGAGTCTTTCCGGATCGGCGGCGAGCCTCCGGGCGATCTCGACATAGGCCTCCTCGGTCTCGGCCACCAGCTCCGGATGGCCCGCATGGACAGCCAAGGTCGCCCCCCAGCGCCCGACCATGGAGTCGCCTGCCAGCGTCACCACCGGGACGCCCTGGCACATGGCCTCGAAGGTGGTCATGCCGCCGGCATAGGGGAAGGTGTCGAGTCCGATATCGATTCGATCATAGCTCTGGAGCAGGTTCTGGCGGCTGTCGGTGTAGGCGGAAACCAGCGTGACGCGCGTGCCGTCGACGCCCGCCTCGGCCAGCCGGGCCATGACGCGCGCGGCGAGCCGGGGGCTGGCGAGGGCGGGGGCCCGGATGATGAGCCTCGCGCTCGGAACCGTCGCCATGACCCGTCCCCAGAGGCGAAGCACCTTGTCGTTGAGCTTGGACGCAGCGTTGAGCGAGCCGAAGGTGACGTGGCCGGCGGCGAGCGCCGGCAGCGGCCCCGCGGGCGGGGCATAGGCCGGCAGTTCGTGCAGCGGAAGGCTCGGCAGCCGCAGAAGCCGCTCCGTCGAGCGCTCCCTTCCGTGCCGCGGGCTCAGCACGGCATCGGTCACCAGGTGGTCGATGGCGGCCATGCCGCTGGTCGCCGTGTCGTGGAAGGCGACCTGGACCGGCGCCGGCCTCAGCGCCGCGACCGGCCAGGCGACGGGGTCGTAGCGCCCCGCGAGCAGGACGAGGATGTCGATGCCGGCGGCGCGGATCGTCTCGGCGATCGCAGCGGGCGGCATGCCGTCGACATCGACCCATCGGTCGACCGTGCGCTGAAGCCTGAGGCTCATCGCATCCGGCTTGCCGACATGCGCGAAGAGCGTGACTTCGAACGCGCTCCGGTCGTGGCATTCGAGCAGGCGCGTGGTCACAGCGGCGGTCGGGTGGTCGAAGAATCCTGCCGAGAGATAGCCGATGTGACGCCGCCGGCCCGCTGCCGGACGCGCGGGCGGTCGCGGCAGGGACGGGAAATGCGTCAGCGCATAGGCGCGGTGACGGGCGAAGCGCGCCTCCGGAGACAGATCCGGATGGTAGAGCATCAGGAGCAGGGAATGGCGGGTGCTGCGCTCGTCGGCGTCGATGGCGACGATGCGGTCGAACCATCTGAGCGCCTCGGCCGGTTCGCCGAGATCGCGCAGCAGATTGGCGAAGGGGAGAAGCGCGTGGATCGATGCCGGCGACGCGGCAATGGCCCGGCGCAGGCACCTTTCAGTCTGGCTGAAGGCGAGCTGGCCCAGCAGGTGATCGGCGAGCGCGGTCCACGCCATCGCATCGAAATCGTCGAGCGCGACGGCGCGGGCGAGGTGGGTAAGGGCGAGATCGATGCGGCCGACCATCGCCGAGAGATGGCCGAACTGGTTGTGGGCGAGCGCGATCGATGGTGCCAGCGCGAGCCCGCGACGAAACGCGCGTGCCGCCATTCGCCCGTCGCCGGCGATGCCCGCCGCGGCGGCGAGGGTGAGCTGGGTCTCGGGGCTCGAGGGATGAAGAGAGGCAGCGCGGCCATGCGCACCCAGGGCCGCGGCCGGTTGCCATAGCCGGATGAGGATCGTCCCGAGCACCGCCCAGTGAAGGGCGGCCGGCGAATCGGCGAGTGCCTTGCGCAACGCCGCTGCCGCGCCGGCGAAGTCGCCGCGGGCGGCAAGACCCTGGGCTAGGATCGGCCATGCGGCGGCCTGGGTGGTTGGGCTCGGCGCGGACACGGACCGATGTTATATCCGAGGCCGTGACTCGCCGAGCCGGCACCGACGTTGTCGACACCACCTACGCCCATGCCGTGCGCATGTTCCGCGAGGGCCGGCTGATGGAGGCGGAAGCGGTCTGCCGGAGCCTGCTCCGTCTTGCGCCCGGACATCTGGAGGTCAGCCACCTTCTGGCGGCGATCGGCTGCCTTACCGGCGCCGTGCCGGACGGGCTTGCCATGGCGCGCCGTGCGGTGGCGGGCGAGGTGCAGCACGGGCTGTTCGTCAACACGCTCGGCGTGACGCTGAAGCAGCTGGGCCGGGCGGAGGACGCGGCGCGCTGGTTCCGCCGCGCGCTCGGGCTCGATCCGGCGGCGGCCGAGCCGCGGCTCAATCTCGGCGGCGTGCTGGCCGAGCGCCGCCACCCGGATGCCGCACGCGAGATCCGCCGGGCGCTGACGATCGCCCCGGCCTCGGGCGAGGCTCACAACAATCTCGGCGCCGTCCATCTCCGGGGCGGAGACCCGTCATCGGCCGCGCCGCGGTTCGGGCGGGCGCTGACGCTGGCACCGCTGCTGGTCGATGCGTGGCGGAACCATTCGATCGCCGCCATCTGGCATGGCCAGGTCAGCCGCGCGCTGGCCGCCAGCCGCGTTGCTCTCAGCCTGTCGCCGGCCGGCGCCGAGGCGTTCGACACGCTGGCGAATGCCTTCGTCATGCTCGGCGATGCCCGTTCGGCCCAGGTGCCGCTTCGGCGCGCGCTCGCGACTCGCCCCGACTATCGCGAGGCGGGCAGCAATCTCCTGTTCGCGCTTGCGTATGACGAGACGGTGACCCTTGCGGCGCTGGGCGCCGCCCAACGCGCCTGGTCGCGCGGGCTTGCGCCGGTGACGCCGACCTTCGCCCATGACCGCGATCCCGAGCGTCGGCTTCGTCTCGGCTATCTCTCGGGCGATCTTCGCGAGCATCCGGTCGGCTGGAACGTCGACGGCCTGATCCGCAATCACGACCGCGAGCGATTCGAGGTTTCGCTCTACTCGACGACGACGCTGGCCGATGGCAGGACACGAGCCTTCGCCGCCATGGCCGACCGCTTCTGCGATCTCCCGGGCGCCAGGGGCGACGCGGTCCGGCAAGCCATCCGCGACGACCGCATCGACGTGCTGGTGGCGCTGGCGCCGCACACCGCCGAGAACTCCCCCCTGCCGCTGGTCGAGAAGCCGGCGCCGGTGGTCGCCGCCTTCCATGCGATCGGCTCGACCGGTCTTCCGACCGTCGACCACTGGATCACCGACGAGGTGCTCCACCCTGCCGATACGCGGGAGGAGTTCACCGAGTCGCTGCTGCGCCTCCCTTGCTTCTATCTTCATATGGTGCCCGAAGCCTCGCCCGAACCCGGTCCCGTCCCCTCGTCCGCGACGGGCCGCGTCACCTTCGGTTCCTTCAACAATCCGGCCAAGCTGACGCCGACAGTCGTCGCACTCTGGGCCAGGGTTCTTGCGGCCGTGCCGGGATCGCGGCTGCTGCTTCGCAGCGGACGGCGCTTCGGCGATGCGCTGGCGGTCGACCGCTTCCACCTGGCCTTCGGGGCGCACGGCATCGGTGCCGAGCGCCTGGTCCTCGCAGGCACGCAGCTGCCGCGTGCCGGCCATCTCGCGGCGTTCGACGAGGTCGACATCTCGCTCGATCCGTTCCCGTTCAACGGCTCGACCACGACCTTCGAATCCTTGTGGATGGGCGTTCCGGTGGTGAGCCTGATCGGCGATCGCTTTGTCGGCCGCGTCGGCCTCGAAATCCTGTCGCGTGTCGGCCTCGACGATCTGGCGGTGGCGGATGAGAGCGCCTATGTCGCGACGGCGGCGGCCCTGGCGAAGGATGCCGCGCGCCGTCAGACGCTGCGGCGCGCGCTGCGCGATCGGTTGCTTGCCTCGCCGCTCTGCGACGCGGCCGGCTATGCGCGCAGCTTCGAGGCGGCGATCCGTCAGGCCTGGCGCAAATGGTGCGCATCTGCATGAGCGGGAACGAGGCACTGATCCTCGGTCATCGCGCGCTCGGCGACGGGCGCCTCGAAGAGGCGGAGTCGGCGCTTGCCGCGGCGCATGCGGCACATCCCGATCACCCCGACGTCCTGCATCTCCTCGGCGTGGTCGCGCTTCGGCGCGGGAACCCGGCACGCGCGGTCGAGCTGATCGGCGGCGCCATCGTGCGTTCCGACGCGCTCGGCCAGCGCCGCGGCGAATTCCACATCAATCTCGGCAACGCGCTACACGCCCTCGGCCGCGCGGAGTCTGCGCTGGAAGCCTATCGCGAGGCGGTCAAGCGCTCGCCGATGGTGCCCGAGGCGCACAACAATCTCGGCACGGCCCTCGAAGAGGCCGGCGACCTGGAGGGCGCCGCGCGCAGCTATCACTCGGCGCTGGCGCTCCGCCGAGACTACGCCGAGGCCCGCTACAACTTCGCCAATCTGCGGCGCGCGCAGCAGCGCTTCGAGGAGGCGCGTACCGGCTATCGCCAGGCCCTGGCGCTGACGCCGGGCTATGGCTCGGCCTGGCTCAACCTCGCGAGCCTTCGTCACGACCTCAGCGAGGTCGAGCAGGCGGAGGTGCTGATGCGCCGGGCGCACGCGATCGAGCCCCGACGCCCCGGAATCCTCGCCAACCTGATCAACCTCGTGCGCCTTCTCGACAAGACCACGGGACCCGACGTCCTCGCGCTTTGCCGTCGGTTCGATACGCTCTATGCCCGGCCGTTGGCGGCGAAGCTGCCGCCAATGGATCGCAGGAGCGCCGGCCCCGGCGGCCGGATACGCCTCGGCTATGTCGGCGCCGACAGCTTTCGCCTGCACACCGCCGCCGTCTCGATCCTGCCGCTGGTCGAGGCGCATGACCGCCGCCAGTTCGAGATCGTCTGCTACTCCGACCTGCCCGCATCGGCCGAGGACGATGTCACGGAGCGCTTCCGCGCCGCTTCATCCTTTGTCGTCACGCACGGGCTCTCGGACGAGGCGCTGGCGCGGCGGATGCGCGAGGATCGTATCGACATCGCCATCGACGTCCTGGGCTATCCGACCGGATCGCGCCTCCTGGCGCTGGCGCATCGGCCGGCGCCGGTGCAGGTCAACCTGCTGCTGATGGGGAGCTTCGGCCTCGACGCCGTCGGCTGGGCCATTGGCGATGCGCGCCTGACGCCGCCGGCGATGAACAGCGACTTCTCCGAGCGCATCGAGCGGATCGATCTCGCCTTCATGTACGACCCGCTGTCGCCGACGCCGGAAGTCTCCGCGCTGCCGGCATTGCGCGCCGACCATGTCACCTTCGGCAGCCTCAACCAGCCGGCGAAGCTGTCGCGCCGTTGCCTGGAGGCCTGGGCCAATATCCTGGGGCATGTGGCCGACTCGCGGCTGGTCCTCAAGGCCAAGGCGTTCCGGGACGCGACCGTCGTGGACCGGCTGCAGGGCTTCTTCGACAGCCGCAACATCCATACCGACCGCATCGACCTTCGCGGCTGGGAGCCGAGCCAGGCGGGACACCTCGCGATCTTCCGCGAGATCGACATCGCGCTCGATCCCTTTCCCTATGGCGGCGTCATCAGCACCTGCGAGGCGCTGTGGATGGGCGTGCCGGTGGTAAGCCTGATGGGCGACCGGGTGCTCGGACGCTATGGCGGCGTCTTCCTTGACGCCGTCGGCCTGCCGGACCTCGTCGCATCGGACCTCGATGACTATGTCGAGAAGGCGGCCGGGCTGGCGATGGATATCGGCAGGCTCGCGACCATCCGGGCGACGCTGCGCCATCGCATGGTGGCGTCTCGGCTCTGCGACGGTCCCGCCTATGCGCGCGCGATCGAAGGCGCTTACCGCCGCATGTGGCAGAGCGTGACAGCGTGACCGCGCCGAGCCTCGATCCGCGGCCCTTGCGCCATGTTCTCGCCGGTGCGCCGGAGTCGGCCGGCGACTGGCTGAAGCTCGGGCTTCTTCTCGCGGCGCGAAGCCAGGTCCCGGAAGCGGCGGTCCTGATCCGACGCGCCATCGCGCTGGCGCCGCGCGCCGCCGTGGCCTGGGAGTCGTTGGCGATGGCGGAGGAGAGTCTCGCCGACTGGCCGCGGGCGATCGCGGCCTGGCAGCAGGCCGTGGCGCTGCGTCCCGGCCGGCTCGACTCTCACCTGCGCCTGGCGCGCGCGCTCTCACGCATGGGAGAGGCGGACGCCGCGGACCGCTCTTACGAGATCGCGGGCCGTCTCGCACCACGTGACGTCGCATTGGCGGAGGAGCGTGTCCTCAACCTGGCCGCTGCCGGCCGGCGTCACGGCCGCGTCGATGCCTATCGGCGCGCCTTGGCGCTCGATCCGACCCTCGCGCCGGCCTGGATCAACCTCGGCGCTCTTGCGCGCGGCGAGGCGGAAGGCGCCTGGCGGCGTGCCACGCATCTGGCGCCGGATCTCGCCGACGCGCACAACAACCTCGGCACCGTCGAGCAGCGGGCAGGGCGGCTCGCCGCTGCGGCACGCAGCTACAAGCGCGCGCTTCTGCTGCAGCCGGATCGTGCCGATGCCTGGTTCAACCTCGGCTCGTCGCTGCAGAATCTCAACCGGATCGAGTCGGCCGTCGCCGCCTATGAGCGAGCCGTCGCTCTGCGTGCCGGCTTCGTCGATGCGCTGCTGCCGCTGGCGACGCTGCTCAACTATTTCGGGCTCCTCGATCGCGCGACGGCGGTCAACCGGCAGATCCTCGCGGTCCGCCCCGACAATGCAGAGGCGAACCGCGCGGTGCTCTCCGCGCTGGTCTTCGATCCGGCGATCGGCGGTGCCGGCATCAGGCGCATCCGGGAGGAATGGTGCCGGTCGCGTTTGCCGTCGGCGACACCGCGTTTCGGCCATGCCCGCGATCCGGAGCGCGCGATCCGCGTCGGCGTGCTGGGCGGTCCCAATTTGCGCGGCAACACGCACGCCTTCGTCGCGCTGCCGGGATTCGAGGGCCTCGACCGCCGCACTCACGGCATCGAGGTCATCGTCTACTCCGACCTGCCGGCCGAGCAGGAGGATGGCTATACCAAGCGCTATCGCCTGGCGAGCGACGGCTGGCGCCTGACCGAGAAGGACGACGATGCCGGGCTCGCCAGGCTCATCGAAGAGGATCGCGTCGACGTGCTGGTCGATGTCGTCGGCCATCTCGGCGGTCCGCGCTTCCCGGCCGTGGCGCGGCGGCCGGCACCGGTGCAGATCATGGACCTGGCGCTCGGCACCTCGGGCTCGAGCGCGGCGCAGTGGATCCTCGGCGATCCGCTGCTGACGCCGGCGGAGCACGACGCGCATTTCACCGAGACGGTGCTGCGCCTGCCGCTGGCCTATTGCTACGACCCGCTGATCGAGATGCCGGCGGTCGGTCCCTTGCCGGCGGCGGCCAATCGTCATGTCACCTTCGGCTCGACCAATGCGCTGGTGAAGATCACGCCGTCGACGATCCGCTTATGGGCGAAGGTGCTGCAGGCGGTGCCGACATCGCGCCTCGTCGTGAAGGGCCGCGGTTTCTCCGAGCCGCGCGTGCGCAGGCATTTCGGCGATGCCTTCGCCCGCGCCGGCGTCGATCTGGGGCGCGTCGAGCTTCGCCCCTGGACGGCGGGCTTCGTCGATCACCTGACCTTCCTCAACGAGATCGACATCGCGCTCGATCCCATCCCCTATGGTGGCGTCACCACGACCTGCGAGGCCGTGTGGATGGGCGTGCCGGTGGTGACCGTCGCCGGCGACCGCATGGCCGGCCGCTACAGCCTGGCGCTGCTCAGCTCGGTCGGCTTCACCGAGGGGATCGCGACGGACGAGGCCGACTATGTCGCGCGCGCCGCCCGGCTCGCGGCCGATCCCGAAGCGCTCGCGGCAGTACGCGCGTCGCTCCGTGCCCAGGCGCAACGCTCGCGCCTCGCCGACCGCAAAGCCTACGGGCAGGCGCGCGGCGAAGCCTTCCGCACCGCTTGGCGCGACTGGTGCCGGACGGGCTAACGGCCGGCCAGCTCGGCGATTACGCGGTCGGCGATGCCGACGCCTTCGGTATCGTCGATCGACTGCGCGTAAGAACGCATCCTCTCGGCGAGCTCACGCGCCTTTGGAGCGTGGCTGGGCTCGTCGCGGAAGCGGTCCATCACATCCTTGCGCGGCGTCAGGAACAGATCCCACTCCTCTTCGGGATCGCGCTTCAGGTCATAGAGCGAGTGGCTGCCGCCATCGACGCTGCCGATCAGCTTCCAGTCGTCGGTACGGTAGCTCCGTTGCGTGACGCGGCGCTTATGCGTGCGGTTCTGCACGAAGTAGAAGTCGCGCCATGACGAGCGCTCGCCGCGCGCCAAGGGCAGCACGCTCTTGCCGTGCATGCCTTCGGGCGGTGCCACGCCGGCCGCATCCAGCACGGTCGGCATCAGGTCCTGCAGGCCGACCATTCGGTCATTGACGGTGTTGGGCGGAATGACCGCGGGCCAGCTCAAGACGAACGGAATGCGGATCGAGTCGTCGGTGCAGACGAATTTGTGCTCGCCGTCGTCGCGGTAGAAGAAGGTGTCGCCGTGATCGGCGAAGAAGATCACCAGCGTGTTGTGGCGCTGGCCGTTGCGCTCGAGCGCATCGAGGATGCGGCCGGTCTCGTAGTCGATGGCGCTGACGCCGGCATAGTAGCCGGCGAAGGGCACGCCCTTGTCGCGGTAATGCGCGTAGAACTCCTTCGGCGCGGTGTAGGGGTCGTGCGGCGGGTAGTAGCCCTGCACCATGCAGAAAGGCGGATCGCCTTCTTTGCGCGAATTCAGGAACTGGATGCAGCGGTCGGTCTGCAGCCCTGGGCGCCAGACGCCGGAATCGACGCCGCCGATCCAGTGATGGACGCGCGAGTTGAAGGTTTCTTCCCAGACGTCGAAGTATCTCGGCTGCTTCTCGCCGAGATGCCACTTGCCGAAATGCGCGGTGGTGTAGCCGCCGGCCTTCAGCACGTCGAAGAGCGTGGTACTGACTCCGGCCATGGTCGCGAAGGCGTCGTCGACGCCGTAGACGTTGTCGATGAGCTTGTGCCTGTGCGGATACGTCCCGCTCCACATCGTGCCGCGCGCCGGCGTGCACACCGGCCATGTGGTGAAGGCGCGGGTGAAGCGCACGCCCTGGCGGGCCATGCGGTCGACCTCCGGCGTCCTGGTGAAGACGTTGCCGTAGCAGCCGAGCGAATCCGCCCGCTGCTGATCCGGCATGATCAGCACGATATTCGGCCGCGCCATGGTCGTGTTCCTCGCTGTGACGTCGGGACCGTCACCCACCTCATCCCTCCCCCGTCATGGGGGAGGGGCACGAGGAGCGGGTTGGTCAGGTGGGGATTACGCTCGACAACTACTCCAGCCACACGCCCCAGGCGCGCGGGACGCGGTAGGGCTTGAAGTTCTTGACCTCGCTGCGGACCGCCTGGAGCAGGCCGTTGTCGCCGAGCTTGACCGCGAAGGCCTGGTCGGTGACGCGGGTATAGAACCGATCGACGGCCGCCTTGCGTTCGGCAAGCGTCGTCTTGGTCTTCAGATCGTTGAAGGCGGCGTCGAGCTGCGAATCCTGCAGCTTCTGCCAGTTCTTCGGCCCGGTCCAGAAATTGGGAAGCCCGTAGGGACCGATGGAAGGCGCCAGCCCGAACTCGCCGATATAGATATTCCAGCCATCGGGCTTGCCGGCCTGGGCGATGTATCCGGGCGTGTCGTAGACGGCGACGCGCGCCTTCATGCCGGCATTCTTGAGCTGCTCGGCGGTGATCTCCGCCTGCGCCTTGACGATGGCGATCTGCGAGGTGGTGATGATGACGATCTCCTCGCCGGCATAGCCCGCCTCGGCGAGTAGCTGCTTCGCCTTCGCCGGGTTCGCCTGGTTGTAGACCGCCTTGCCGACCTCCGGAGAGAAGTACTGGCTCTCCGGATAGTTGAAGGCGTGATCGAGACGGAAGTTGCCGTCGGTCGCAATCAGCATCACCTCCTCGGCGTCGATCGCCGCCTGGATCGCGCGCCGCACGCCGAGCTTGGAGGTGGGACCGCCGCCGGCGCCGGCATTGAGGATGGCGAAGGCCATGCTCCAGGGCATCAGCGTGACGATCTGGATCTCCTTGCTGTCCTTGAGCCGCTTCGCCGTCTGGTTCGGCACCGACTCCGAGAAATGCCCGGCCTTGGTTTCCATCGCCGCGACGCGCGCATTCGCCTCGGGCACGATGCGGAAGGTCACGGTGTCGACATAGACGACCTTCCTGCCGGAGAAGCCGTTGCGCTCGCCCTGGCCTTCATTGGCCTTGTAGTCCTCGAAGCGCTTCATCTTCACGTGGCTGTCCGGGACGTATTCGGTGAGCTGGAAGGGCCCGGTGCCGATCGGGTTGATCTTGTTGGCCTCCTTCGCCGCCTCCTCGGCGGGGATGATCACCATCGGCGCGCGCGGCGAGCTCAGCTGCTCGATGAAGCTGGGCACGCGCTCGGAGAGCGTGATCGTCACCGTGTACTTGTCCGGCGCCGCCACGGCCTTGACCACCCGGGAGAAGTCGGCGCGGTCGAAGCCGATCTTGCCGTAGCGCTCGACGCTTGCCTTGACGTCCGCGCTCGTCATCTCCTTGCCGTTGTGGAACTTGACGCCCTGGCGAAGCGTGAAGGTGTAGGTCAGGCCGTCCGCGCTCTCCTCGTACTTCGCGGCGAGATAGGGGATCGGGTTCGAGCCCTCGTCACGCGTGACCAGCATCTCGTAGAGATGCATGGTGACGTTGCGGACCGCCTGCTCGGTCGAGGTGATCGCATCGAGCGTGATCGGCGTCGACTGCTGCAGGAAGATGAGGTCGCCGCCGCGCTTCTGTGCGTGGGCGGCTGGAGCCATGAGAGCGAGTGAGGCGGCCGCGACGAGAGCGACACGTAAAGCGCGCAGAGCCATTGGGATCCTCCCCTTGCTACGGTCAGGTTTTCTTTTGACCGTAGCAAAACCCTGTCGGATCGGAAATGCGATCCGTCGGCGGACGAATTAACGCGCGTTTCGGCGCCTCGCCACGGACTCCGCGACGATGCAGAGGATCTCGAACATCACCGTGGCGCCGACCAAAGCGGTGTTGCCGGTGTGATCGAAGGGGGGCGCCACCTCGACCACGTCGCCGCCGATCAGGTTCAGGCCCTGGAGGCCGCGGATCATCATCATCGCTTCGAGGGTGGAGAAGCCGCCGACCTCCGGCGTGCCGGTGCCGGGCGCGTAGACCGGGTCGAGCCCGTCGACATCGAAGCTGACATAGGTGGGGCCATCGCCGACGACTCGGCGCGCCTCCGCGATCACGCCCTTGGGCCCGAGCTCGTAGAACTCCTCCATGTAAACCACGCGCATGCCGGTATCGTGGCTGAACTTCCACTGGTCCGGATCGTTGAGAGATCCCCGGATGCCGATCTGGATCGTGCGCTTGGGATCGAGCAGCCCTTCCTCGACCGCGCGGCGGAACGGGGCGCCGTGGTGAAAGCGCGATCCGAGATAGTCGTCGCCGGTATCGCAATGCGCATCGAAATGCACCATGCCGACCGGCCGGTGCCTGGCGATGCCGCGGAAGATCGGCAGCGTGATCGAATGGTCGCCGCCGCAGGAGACCGGTACCAGGCCGGCCTGATGCAGGCGTGTGTAGAAGCCGGCGATCTCGTCCAGGCTGCCGACGAGATTGTAGGGGCTCTGCACCCAGGCATCGCCGAGATCGGCGATTCGGCAGAGATCGTAGGGCGCGACCCCGGTCGACTGGTTCATCTTCCGCATGAAGCTCGACATGTTGCGGACTTCGCGCGGGCCGTGGCGGGCGCCGGTGCGATTGGTGACGCCGCCGTCGAAAGGCACGCCGACCAGGCCGATATCGAGGTTGCGCCAATCCTCGGTGAAGGGTGCCCGCATGAAGGTCGGCACCCCGGTATAGCGCGGGCGGGTTTGCGGATCGGCGAACTGGTCGTTCATGCGAACCTCCACGGGTTCAGTCGAGGACGACGCGCGGACCTTCCACATGGGCATGGCGGCCCTCGACCAGAAGGGCGAAGTCGTCTCGCGACATCTTTAGCATCGCGAGGTCGCCATAGCCCATCTCGCGCGCCACCAGCGCGCCCAGCGCCAGAATCGCATCGGTGTCGCGCAGCAGGATCGCCGCCGGCGCGATCTTCGCGTGAATCAGCTCGAGCAGCACCGCGGAGGAGGAGCTGGAGCCGCGCAGCTCGGCGAGCGCGACGACGCGCCCGGTGAGGCATTCATTGTGCCGCGGGTGGCGAGGATCGGTGATGCGCGCCGTCTTCGGATCGACGCCGCCCCAGAAGCTGAGCGCGTGATCGACCCTGAGGATGGTGCCGGTGCCTTTGCCGGCGACGAGCATCTCACCGGAGAGCGCGGTCATCGCCACAGCGCCTCGGCACGCAAGAGCCGGCCCTCGACCGCGGTCTCGACGCAATCGGCGAGGCTGCCATAGACGACGTCGTAGCCGAGGTTCGCCGGTCCGTAATGCGCGAACTTGCCGGAATTGGTCATCAGCGTTCCGCCGGTGTCGGGCAGGATCGGCGTCACCACGACGCAGGTATCGGCGACGATGACGGCGCCCGCGTCTTCGAGGTCGGAGAGATCGCTCTTCTCGACGAGGTCGCGGCGCGTGCAGACGTAGACGGGCATGCGGAAGCGCCGCCCGGCGGCGAGGCGACGAAGCTCCGACATTTCGCCTTCGCTGAAGTGAGGGCTGCCGAGCGCGATGCAGTCGATCGCGCCCTCGCTCGCCGTCGACAGGCGGTCGCGCGCGGCGCGGATCATCTCGGGCGTGAGGCGGATCGTGCGCGCCGTGCCGCCTTGCGTGGCTGCCGCGAGGGTCGGCGCTTCCGGCGTCGATCCCACGACATGGAAGAGCCCGACCGCGCCGGCGGAAGCCGCGGCGGCACCGAGCGCTTTCAGCCGGTCCTCGTTCTGTCCCGGCGGCAGCCCCGTGATCGCGGCGATCTCCGAGCCGATCACGGCGCCGAGCCAGGTGCCGAGGACCGGATAGAAGACATCGGCATCGCGCAAGGCCGGCGACAGCCCGGAGGTATCGACGATTACCGTCGCGCGCCGGTTCTCCTTCCGGTGCAGCCCGTAATCGGGCGCGCGCCCGACCAGGGCGCAGGCGATGTCGAGGAAATCGCCGTAGCGGTTGGTGCGCGCGCCGAGCACGGAGTTGCAGAAGGCGACCGCGTTGGATTCGCCCCAGGCGACGTCGGTGCCGAGCGCCGGCCGATGGCCGGCTTGATACGGCGCGCAGGTCCAGGTCGGCCGGCATCCCAGCTGCTCATAGGCGCGCATCATGCGCCCCGCCATCTCGCGGTGATGCGCGTCGCCCTTGACCCGGTCCGGATGCAGCATGTCGAGCGCGCCGACATTGAGCGTGGTCGGCACCGCAACCCTTCCGCGATCGGCGGCGAGGCGCTCGGCAAAGTGCGTGCCGGAATCGCCGTGATAGAGGCAGCCATCGACATGCGCGGAGGCGACGGTCAGCAGGCGAGGGGCGCCGAGCAGCCGGCCGGTCTCGGCGACCAGCCGCATCGACATCGCCTTGGCCGGGCCTTCCGCGCCCTCGGCGATGCGCCGCTCGTCGGGAGAGAGATCCATGACCTCCATCGTAGCACCGGTCGAGACGGCGCTTGCGTCCCGATCCGGCTTACGCCATGTCCGCGCCCATGCCGCTTCGCCATGTCGGGCTCGCAATCCTCGTCGCCGCTCTCTGGGGATGCAACTTCGTCGCCATCCGCTGGGGGCTCGATGCCTATCCGCCGCTGCTGCTGATCGCGCTCCGCTTCGCGATCTCGGCGGCACCGGTGCTGATCGTGCCGCGCCCGGCGATCCCATGGCCGCGCCTGCTGATCCTGTCGCTGTTCATGTTCGTGCTGCAATTCGCCTTCCTGTTCGCCGGCATGGAGCTGGGGATGACGCCGGGCATGGCCTCGATCCTGATGCAGAGCCAGGCCTTCCTGACGCCGGCCTTCGCCATGATCGCGCTCGGCGAGCGGGTGACGGCACGCCAGCTCGCCGGCGGTGCCGTGGCGCTCGCCGGCCTGGCCCTGGTCGCGGCCACGGTCGATGCGTCGATGACGCTCGTGGGATTCGTGCTGACCCTGGCGGCCGCGGCGAGCTGGGCGGTCGGCAACGTCATGCAGAAGAGCATCGGCCCGGTCGACCGCTTCGCGCTCACCCTCTGGCTCAGCGTGGTGCCGCCGATCCCGGCGCTGCTCGCCTCGCTCGCGCTCGAAGGCGACCCGCTCGGCCCGATCCTCGCCACCGGCTGGCGCGATCTCGGCGCGCTGATCTATCTGGCGATCGTCTCGACCTGGTTCGGCTACGTCGCCTGGGGCCGCCTGCTGTCGCTCTATCCGGTGGCGATGGTCAGCCCCTATGCGCTGCTGATCCCGATCTTCGGCATGGCCTCCTCCGCCCTCGTCTTCGGCGAGCGCTTCGGCATAGAGCGGCTGGCCGGCGCCGCTCTCGTCATGCTCGGCGTGGCGATCGCGACGCTGAGCTTTCGCCGCCGGGGCTGAGCCCCATATTCTATGTCGACAGAGCTGAAGGAATTTCTGGTGACCGAGACTTCCGACATCCGCTTTTCCGTCGAGAGCGGCATCGCCTTCGTCACCCTGGCGCGGCCGAAGGCGCTGAACGCGCTGACGCTGGACATGATCCGCGCCTTCTATGCGCGGCCACGCGCCTATGCCGTCTATGTCGATGAGCGCAACGCCGCCTGGGTCAGCGACTGGGGTGCCAACGCGATGGTCCGCTTCGATCCGGAGACCGAGACCTTTCACACCTTCCCGATCCCCGAGCCGAACACGAACGTCCGCCAGATTCTCGGCCGCAAGGGCGAGGTGTGGACGCCGGAGTCGGGTCTCGACCGCATCACCGTCCATTGCTTCCAGTGAGGTGGGCGGCAGAAGCGCGCGGCCCTGGTCGCCGACGGCGCGTCGCATCTGCTTGTCACGAGAGCGGTCATGGTGCCGGCCTGCCACGAAGGGTACAGGTCAGCCACTAACGGTCGGTCGCGTCTTCAAGTGGGCAGGCATCACATACCACGCGATACCCGCAAAGGTTGATCGAGCCGCTCTACCCGAATATTTTGCCGTAACCGGTTGGGGGAAGCGCGATGCGCATCGTCAAGCCTTACGGACGCAGCCATGTCGAGCCAGCCGCGACAGGCAGCACTCGGCGCGTGCTGCGCTTGCGCCCGCCGAACGACAAAGATGCCAAGGACATCGAGGCGTTCGCACGCTCTCACGAAGAGCTTGTGATCGCGCAATGGATATCGGCGCTCGACAAGATCGCCACCAAGCCTTCGGGCAAGGACGGTGCCAGCGACGCGCAACGCGCTTTCCGGGAACGGCTCGGAAACGCGGCCTGGACGCTGCTGGAGACGAAAGGGCTGCTTCCCGGCTTGGTGACGCGGCGCGAACACCTCACCATGCTGTGGAGGGCAAAGGTCCACCCATATGGATCGACGCCATACCGGCCGAAAAGAGGTAAGCCTGCCCCTTCGCTGAAAGGCCGGCGATACGAGCGCTTCGCCGGCCAGCTCGAGGTGGACAAGGTCGACGCCGCAGCAATCGCGGCGAGCATCCACGCACATCTTCATGGCACGGCGGTGCCAGCGGTCAGGCCCGGCTTGATCGCCACTCGCGCACGCAGCATCGCGGAGAACGTGCTGCGCCCGCCGCAGCGCCTGCCGAACGAGGAGCGGTCGTGGTCGGATGACGATGAGAGGGCCTACGCTGCTGCCGGCGACGTAGCCCGCGAAATTCAAGAGCTCGCGATCGCCATCGAGGAGGACGCCAGCCAGCGCCGCCGGGGAAAGCCGCTGACCCGTAGCCCCTTCGCGCTGCGTGACGCCGCCCCCGCTCTTCGCGGCCAGTACGGCCGCCTGCTCGTGGACGCGAGCGGCGATGCCCTGCCCATCGCCCAGGCGCGCGCCGCGTTCCCTGGCTTGTTCGGCCTGCACATGGCGGTGCGGGACTGCTATTCGCGCATCCTGAAGGATCATAGAAAGAGTTCTGTCGTCCGCATCTTGCCGCGCGATATGGAAGAGTTGCTCCGGCTGGTTGGGGCAAAGCTGACGAATCGCGATCTCAATGCGATGGTGCGGCTGGGCAAGGTTATTCACTACCAGTCGTCGCTTGGCGTCGAAGACAGCCCTGAGAACGTGGCGGCCAATTGGCCGGCGGACGTGTCTGGCAGCGAGTTTTGGACCAGCGCCGGGCAGGCGCAGATCAAACGCAACGAGGCGTTCGTACGCGTATGGCGCCATGTCCTGGCGCTGGCCCAGCGCACGCTGACGGACTGGATCGATCCCCAGGGTAAGACGCAAGGCGACATTCTGCTCGCGAATCCGCCCTTCAATCGCGACGCCTATAATCGCAAGTCTGATCTTCTGTTCGGCAAGCGCGCCTCGCTCTTCAAGGGCGTCGAGACCTTCGAGAATGTCGTGCTGACGCTTGCGCGCAGGGAAACCGCCGCCCTGCGCCATGGTTCTTTCCACTTCAAAGGACTCGGCGGCTTCACCAAGGTTTTGGCCGAGGTTCCAAAGACCGACGCATCGGTGCTTGCCGCGGTCCGGACGCTCTGGGAAGACGATTTGAGCGAAAGGGCACAGCGCCTGCGACAGACGCTGCGCGGCGCTCATGTCGAGTATTTCCTCGACGAGGCGCAGGGTCGCCGACTTCTCTCGGCGGTGCTCGCAGATAGCGGTCCGGCCACCCTGCCGCTGCCACGCTTCCGCCGGATCCTGCAGCGCGCCCATAATGCCTGGGCAAAGGAAACCGATGGCCCCGGTCTGCCTGAGCCCGCAAACCGCATGGACATCAAGACCTATCCCGCCCTGCACTGCCGGTATGTCGCTCTGAAACATGTCTACGAACGGCCATTCCGGCATTGGCTGGAGCAGCGCGACGCCGCGAGCCTCAACCGCCACATCGACCGTGCGGTCGACCGAGGCACGAAAGCGGCTCGCGATCTGAACGCGGGCGACGACGAAGACCGTCGTCGCATCATCGTCGCGCGCGCCGCCTCGCTCGGCCGTCTCGCCGAGGACGACAATGTTCAGGATTTCTTCTTCGAGCTGTCGGCCGAAACCGCCGGCGAGATGCGCGTTCAACGTGGCTACGCCAGCGACGCCGAGGCGGCGCGGGAGCAGGCGGGGTACATCGAGGACCTGAAATGCGACGTGCTGGCGCTCACCTTTGCCGACTATCTGAAGGCGGCCGGGCTGGACTTCATACGTATCTTGGCGCCGGAGACGCCGAGACCCGACAACGCGGCATATAACCTCGACGCGATAGAGGCACCCGAAATCGATACGCCGGGCGAAGATTGGCAGCGGGTTCTCTACTTCATCCTCCACCTCGTGCCGGTGGAGGATGTCGGCCGGTTGCTGCACCAGACGCGCAAATGGGAAATCCTCGCCGGGGACGAGACGCTTTCCCCCTCCGTGCGGGACAGGCTCCGGGGGATTCAGTTGGCTCTGGAGCTCTACCTCGACATGCACGACGCCAAGTTCGAGGGCGGCGCCGCACTCGTCGGCACCGGCGCGTTCAAGGACCTCTTTGAAACGGCGCGGATATTCGACGACATTTTCCCGTCTCAGCCCGGCTCCGCGCAGACTGCGGATGACGAGCGCCGCGTGCCCAAGCGGGGCTTGTGCGAGATCATGCGCTTCGGTCACCGGCCGGCGCTTCAGCCGATCTTCAGCCGCTACCGCGTCACCGAACGGGAAGTCGAGGAAGTCCGCGCCATGGAATGGCCGGTGGACGGTACCTCCGAAATAGCCCGCCTCCAGGACCGGCGCGAGAGGCTGCACAAGGGATGGACGGAGAACAAGAGCGGGCTTTCCGGCGATGACCTCCGCGCCTATGTCGCGGCGTTGCGCGAGGTCGCCGCGCATCGCCACCTCGCGGCGCACGTCACCCTGACAAACCACGTGCGTCTGCACCGTCTGTTGATGGCCGTGCTCGGGCGGCTGGTCGACTATTCCGGCCTATGGGAGCGGGACCTCTACTTCGTCACCCTGGCCCTGATCCACCGCGCCGGCAGACGGCCGGCGGACGTCCTTCCGGCCGACGGGCTCCGCTTTCTGGCCAATGGCCAGATCGTCGAGGCAGTTCGCCGACTTGAGCCAGACCTCCAAAGCCGCCTGCTCGACTGTCTCGGCGATATCGACAAGAACGGGAAGGTCCGCATCCGCAACCGCTTCGCCCACTTCAACATGCTGCAACCTGGAAACCTGCCGGTCGATCTCACGCGTTGCGTTAACGATGCGCGCGAGCTGATGGCCTACGACCGCAAGCTCAGGAATGCGGTGACGCAATCGGTCAAGGAACTGCTGGCGCGCGAGGGTCTGATGCTCGGCTGGGCGATGGGCGCTGACCATCGCCTGAGTGCGGCGACGCTGGCGACGCGGCAGGCGCAACACCTGGGCAAGACGCGCCGCGGCGAGAAGGGTTGGCATGAGAGGAAGCTGAGGCCGATACCGATCCTTGAGGACCTGCATGGCCGCCGCTTCGTCGACATGGCTGCCGCCTTGTTTGGCGGAACGAGGCTGGAGCCGGAGCGCAGCCTTCTCGATCATCCTCTCGACCGCATCGAGTGGAACCCGACGCCGAAAAATCGGTACGGGAGCCGCCCTACGAGCGGACAAGGTCGCAGAAATGTCGTACCACGATAAGGAAGATCTGGAACGAAGTCTCGGGCTTGTATAGCGTCCGGCCGAAGACCACCCCGAAACGAGCGGGGACTGCACCGGTGATGGTCACCGAGAGATTGTCCTTTGAGCCGAAGACCACCCCGAAACGAGCGGGGACTGCACCTGGCGGTTACTCCGTAATCATCTGTGGCTGGCCGGAGACCACCCCGAAACGAGCGGGGACTACGCCCTCCTCAATAATCAACGCCTGCAGTAGGTGACTGGAGGCGTTGAGAGAGCGGACACAGCGCCGGCAGCGCTCAAGGGGCGCTACGTTCCCATTGAGATCACCCCGAACTAAGCGGGGACTGCACCCTACGTGCTACTACCTCGTCTGCCGCCGAATGCCGCTGACCGCCGCGCGCCGATCGATCTGCTGAAGGCCGCCCGTTGACCCCGGCGCAGGCCTCCGGCTAGACCGGCGCTTCAATTCGGGAAAGTAGATCCGTGACCGAGACTTCCGACATCCGCTTCTCCGTCGAGAGCGGCATCGCCTTCGTCACCCTGGCGCGGCCGAAGGCGCTGAACGCGCTGACGCTGGACATGATCCGCGCCTTCTATGCGCGCCTCGTGCCGTGGTCGACGGATCCCGCGATCCGCGCCGTGGTGGTCGAGGGCGAAGGCGATCGTGCCTTCTGCGCCGGCGGCGATGTGCGCGCCGTCTATGACTCGGTGAAGACCAAGCCGAGCGACCTCAACCGCGTCTTCTTCTGGGAGGAGTACAAGCTCAACCGGCTGATCCATCGGCTGGGAAAGCCCTATGTCGCGCTCGTCGACGGCATCACCTTCGGCGGCGGCCTCGGCTTGTCGGTGCACGGCACGCATCGCATCGCGACCGAGCGCACGCTGGCCGGCATGCCCGAGACGGGCATCGGCCTCTTTCCCGACATCGGCGCGACCTGGTTCCTCAACCGCTGCCCGGGGAAGATGGGGCTCTATCTGGCGCTGACCGGCGCGCGGGTGCGGGCGGCCGATGCGCTCTATGTCGCCTTCGCCACGCATTACGCGCCGAGCGCTTCGCTCGACGGCTTCAAGCGCGACCTGATCGCCGGCACCGATGTCGACGCGGCGATCCGCAGGATCGCCACCGATCCCGGACCGGCGCCGCTCGCCGAGCATCGGGCGCGGGTCGACCGGCTCTTCTCCGGCAATTCGGTCGAGGAGATCCTGGCGGCGCTCGAGGCCGACGGGTCTGACTGGGCCCAGGCGGTGCTCAAGGACCTCCAGACCAAATCGCCGACCAGCATGAAGGTCACCTTCGAGCAGCTCCGCCGCGGCGCCGGGCTCTCGATCGAGGACGTGCTGACCATGGAATTCCGGATGACCCAGGTATTCATGGCCGGGCACGACTTCTTCGAAGGCATCCGCGCGCTGCTGGTCGACAAGGACCAGTCGCCGAAATGGCAGCCGCCGAGCCTCGCCGAGGTGACGCCAGCCGATGTCGGGCGCTCCTTTCAGCCGCTCGGCGAGAATGATTTGAAATTCGACTGAGCGGCGGCTCCCCCCCTAACCCCCGCAAGGGGGGAGGGGGTACGAAGCATGGTGGTCTTCTCCCTCCCCCCTTGCGGGGGAGGGTTGGGGTGGGGGGAGACCCGCACGCGATCGATCAAGAAGAGAGGGAGGCGACAATGGCGAAGATCGGCTTCATCGGGCTCGGCAACATGGGCGGGCCGATGGCCCGCAACCTGGTCAAGGCCGGCCATCAGGTCCAGGGCTTCGACCTGGTGAAGACCAATCTCGGGGCGGCGACGGGCGTGACGCCGACTGCGTCGGCGGCCGACGCGGCCGCGGGTGCCGATGCGGTGGTGACCATGCTGCCGGCCGGCGCCCATGTGCGCGAGGTGCTGACCGGCAAGGGCGGAGTGCTCGCGGCGATGAAGCCGGGCGCGCTTCTCATCGACTCCTCGACCATCGATGTCGCAACCGCGCGCGACATGGAAGCGGCGGCCAGGGCCAGGGGCGTCCTGCTGCTCGACGCGCCGGTCTCCGGCGGTGTCGGCGGGGCGGAGGCGGGGACGCTGACCTTCATGGTCGGCGGCTCGGATGACGCCTTCGCCATGGCCAGGCCGATTCTCGAGAATATGGGGAAGACGATCGTCCATGCCGGCGGCCCGGGGAACGGCCAGGCGGCGAAGATCTGCAACAACATGATTCTCGGAATTTCGATGATCGCCACGTCCGAAGCCTTCGCGCTGGCGGCGCGTCTCGGCCTGGATGCTCAGAAACTATTCGACATCAGCTCGAAGTCTTCGGGCCAATGCTGGTCGATGACGAGCTACTGCCCGGTGCCGGGCCCGGTGCCGAATTCGCCCGCCAACCGGGGCTACAAGGCCGGCTTCACGGCGGCGATGATGCTGAAAGATCTGAGGCTTGCGCAGGAGGCTGCCGCCGCGGCCGGCGCCCTGACCCCGCTCGGCGCCGAGGCCGCTCAGATCTACGGGCTTTTCTGCGCCCAGCAGGGCAACGCCGCCTTGGACTTCTCAGGGGTCATCGGCTTGTTCCAGGAGAGAAATCCGGCCTAGCGCCTCCGCCCTCGGTGGCTTATTGTAATCATATGTGATAAACGCCCCGGGGGCTCGGGTCGGGGGGTGCGGGGGCAAGTTTCGAGCGAGGTCGATGTGCGCGGAGCTTATTTAGAGGCGATCCGGCTGATCGAGCGGCTGCACAGGCAGTTTCTCGAAGTCGTAAAGACAGAGTTGGACCGCCAGGGCATCGAAGACATTAACAACGTCCAGGCCCTGATCCTGTTCAACATCAGCGAGGATGAGCTGACGGTCGGCAAATTGACCAACCGCGGCTACTACCTCGGCTCGAACGTTTCGTACAACGTGCGGAAGATGGTGGAGAACGGCTACCTGGCTCAGGAGCGTTCCGCCCATGACCGCCGTTCGATCCGCATCCGGCTGTCGCCCAAGGGGCTCGACCTCTGCAAGCGCATCGCGGTGATGTTCGACTCGCATGCGGGGGCGATCTCGCAGGGGACGCTCAAGGAAGACCAGCTCAAGACTGCGAGCCAGACCTATCGCGAGCTCGAGCGGTTCTGGGCGGGGCTCCTCGATTACGGCGCCCGCATCCCGCGTATCGGCCAGAACACCGCCGCCTAAGCCTTCGTTTTCATTGAACTGGGCAGGGCCGGCGCAACCCGCCGCCGCCCCCGAGCCTTGATGCGGTATTCGGCTAGGCAGGCTGCTAGAGTGCCCGCCCTTCCGCCTGCCTGCTTGAGGACTCTCGATGCGTCGCTCCCAGCTCTTCCTGCCGACCCTCAAGGAGACCCCGACCGAGGCACAGATCGTCTCGCATCGGCTGATGCTGCGTGCCGGCATGATTCGCCAGACCTCGGCCGGCATCTATGCCTGGCTGCCGATGGGCTTCCGGGTCCTGAAGAAGATCGAGCAGATCGTCCGCGAGGAGCAGGACCGCTCCGGCGCGCAGGAAGTGCTGATGCCGACGATCCAGTCGGCCGATCTCTGGCGGCAAAGCGGCCGCTACGACGACTACGGCAAGGAGATGCTCCGCATCAAGGATAGGCACGAGCGCGACATGCTCTTCGGGCCGACCAACGAGGAGATGATCACGGAGATCTTCAAGGCCTATGTGAAAAGCTACCGCGAGCTGCCGAAGAACCTCTATCACATCCAGTGGAAGTTCCGGGACGAGGTCAGGCCCCGTTTCGGCGTCATGCGCGGGCGCGAGTTCCTGATGAAGGACGCATATTCCTTCGACCTCGACTACGCCGCCTCCAAGCACGCCTACAACAAGATGTTCGTGGCTTATCTCAAGACCTATGCCCGCATGGGTCTGAAGGCGATCCCGATGCGTGCCGATACCGGGCCGATCGGCGGCGATCTCAGCCACGAGTTCATCATCCTGGCCGAGACCGGCGAGAGCCAGGTGTTCTGCCACAAGGACTATGTCGAGTTCGACGTCTCCAACATGGCGATCGACTTCGACGACGTGGCCGGCGTGGAGAAGGTCGTCCAACGCTGGACCAGCCTCTATGCCGCGACCGACGAGAAGCACGAGGCGGCGGAGTTCGAGAAGATCCCGGCCGACCGCCGCGTGAGCGCGCGCGGCATCGAGGTCGGCCACATCTTCCATTTCGGCACCAAGTATTCCGAGCCGCTCGGCGCCAGGGTCGCCGGCCCCAATGGCGAGCCCGTCACCGTGCTGATGGGCTCCTACGGCATCGGCGTCTCGCGCCTGGCCGGCGGCATCATCGAGGCGAGCCATGACGATGCCGGCATCATCTGGCCGGAATCGGTCGCGCCCTGGGGCGTCGGCATCGTCAACCTCAAGACCGGCGATGCCGAGTGCGACAAGGTCTCGGGCGATCTCTACGAGAAGCTCGAGAAGGCCGGCCGCGAGCCGCTGCTCGACGACCGCGACGAGCGCCCGGGCTCGAAGTTCGCGGACATGGACCTGATCGGCCTCCCCTGGCAGATCGCGGTCGGCCCGCGCGGGCTCAAGTCCGGCGTCGTCGAGCTCAAGAACCGCAAGACCGGCGAGAAGCAGGAGCTGTCGCCGGAGGCCGCGCTCAACAAGCTCGCGCGCTGATGGCCGCTTTCGGCACCTTCGAGCGGATGATGGCGACGCGCTATCTGCGCGCGCGCCGCCAGGAAGGCTTCATCTCGGTCATCGCCTGGTTCTCGCTGATCGGCATCGCGCTCGGCGTCGCCACGCTGATCATCGTGATGAGCGTGATGAACGGATTCCGTCACGAGCTGATCACCCGCATCGTCGGATTCAACGGACACGTCACCATCTACAGCAATGCCGGGCCGGTGCCGGACTACGACGAGGTCACGCGCTCGGTGCGCGGCCTTGTCGGCGTCACCTCGGCCGCACCGATCATCGACGGGCAGGTGATGGCGACGGCCAGCGGCGTCGCCACCGGCGCGCTGGTCCGCGGCGTCCGCTCCGAGGACCTCAAGTCGAGGCGGACCTTCGACGGCAAGCTGCGCAGCGGCAAGCTCGACACCTTCGACGACGACGAGGTGGTCATCGGCTACCGCCTCTCGCAGAAGCTCAGGGTCGGCGTCGGCGACAAGCTGACCCTGGTGGCGCCGACCTTCCAGGCGACCGCGCTCGGCAGCCTTCCCAGGACGCGCGCCTATACGATCGGTGCGATCTTCGACGTCGGCATGGCCGAGATCGACGGCGCCTATGTCTTCATGCCGCTGGAGGCGGCGCAGGTCTTCTTCCGTCTTCCGGAAGCGGCCTCCGGTGTCGAGGTCATGCTCGAGAATCCGACGCGGGTCGACGAGTTCCGCGCCGTGGCCCAGGGACGGCTCGGGCCCAACTACCGGCTCTTCGACTGGCAGCAGGCGAATGCAAGCATCATGAACGCGGTCAAGGTCGAGCGGAACGTCATGTTCCTGATCCTGACGCTGATCATCCTGGTCGCCGCTTTCAACATCATCTCCTCGCTGATCATGCTGGTGAAGGACAAGACCCGCGACATCGCCATCCTCCGCACCATGGGGGCGACGCCGGGCGCGGTGATGCGCGTCTTCTTCATGAGCGGTGCCGCGGTGGGCGTTCTCGGCACGGTCGCGGGATTCGGTCTCGGGCTCTCCTTCGCCCTCAATATCGAGACGATCCGGCGCTGGATCGAGAAGCTGTCGGGCGCCGAGCTGTTCTCGGCCGAGATCTATTTCCTCTCGCAGCTGCCCTCGCGCGTCGAGCCGCCCGAGGTCATCGCGGTCGTGCTGATGGCGATCGGCCTCTGCTTCCTCGCCACGCTCTATCCTTCCTGGCGCGCGTCGCGTCTCGATCCGGTCGAGGCGCTTCGCTATGAGTGAGCCGACGCTGGCGTTGCGCGGCGTCACCCGCACCTTCCGCCAGGGAGAGCGGACGCTGAAGATCCTGCGCGGCGTCGATCTCACGCTGGTCCGCGGCGAGATGGTGGCGCTGGTGGGGCCCTCGGGCGCCGGCAAGTCGACGCTGCTGCATATCGCGGGATTGCTCGAACGGCCCGATGGCGGCTCGGTCGAGGTCGGCGGCATCGCCTGCTCGACGCTCAGCGACTCCGACCGCACGCGCATCCGCCGCGATACGGTCGGCTTCGTCTATCAGTTCCACCACCTGCTGCCGGAGTTCTCGGCGATCGAGAACGTCATGCTGCCGCAGCTGATCGCCGGGCTTTCCAAGCGCGAGGCGCGCGAGCGGGCGCGCCAGCTCCTCGGGATGGTGGGCCTGGCCGAGCGCGCCACGCATCGGCCGGGCCGGCTCTCCGGCGGCGAGCAGCAGCGCGTCGCCATCGTCCGTGCCATCGCCAACGTGCCCAGGGTGCTCCTCGCCGACGAGCCGACCGGCAATCTCGACCCGTCGACCGCCGAAGGCGTCTTCGGACAGCTCCACAAGCTGGTCAAGGCGACCGGCCTTTCTGCCCTGATCGCCACCCACAACCTCGACCTCGCGCAGCGGATGGACCGCATGCTCGAGCTTCGAGACGGCAGCGTGGTGTCCCTCTAGGACGTACCGATCGCTCGCGGAACCGGCAGGGCCGGCCGGCGTTCTACCGGAAAATCCCGATCGGTAGGGCTCATGAGCGACACCATCCTTATCCCCGACGCCGCTCTTCCCCCTCGGGGCGTGATCCTCAACGCGATCGATCCCTCCCAGCAGGAGTCGATCACCCGCCGGCGCGGCAAGCTGATCTTCTGCGTCGACGACGACCACAACATCCGCCAGATCGTGAAGCACAGCCTGGCCGAGGCCGGGTATCCGGTGCTGGTCGCGCGCGACGGCCCCACCTGCCTGGCGCTGCTCGCCCGATACGAGCCGCGGGTCATCCTGCTCGATATCGAGATGCCGGAGATGGATGGGCTGCAGACGCTTCTGGCGATGCGGCAGCGCTTCCCCGATCGGCGGAAGACCCGGATCGTGTTCCTGACCGGCCGCCGGACCGTGGCCGACGTGATGGCGGCGCGCGAGAACGGCGCCGACGATTACATCATCAAGCCGTTCACCCGCGCCAACCTGATCCGCCGGCTGGATCACTGGACCCAGATGCCGACGACCGGCCTCTAGCAGGCTGTTGAAGAAGTCTGTAGCGAATCGGGTTTGAAGGGTGATTCATTCTCCTTAGTTTGTCAGGAGGATGAGATGCGCGGATCTGACGATCGGTCTGGTTCACTGTTTTCGTATGTGGATC
>Ga0194132_10002474_pt1 | contig 34482 bp, 30 predicted proteins | sample TA2KigOf80mmetaG_FD_148612 | JGI IMG/M metagenome (GOLD analysis project Ga0194132, IMG submission 148612) | Freshwater microbial communities from Lake Tanganyika, Tanzania - TA2015054 Kigoma Offshore 80m | ecosystem: Environmental > Aquatic > Freshwater > Lake | place: Tanzania: Lake... | reverse complement strand
GCGTGGTTGCGCGAACGGTTCCAGCGCACCGCACAGACCATTCGTGCCGATCACTGGACCTTCCAGCTCTACACGCGCGAATTTCCGGCCGGGCGCGTTGAAATCGGCGGCAACACCGACGACGGCAAATCCGGCGGCAAGGGCAACTACATCGTCGTCCTCGAACCGCTCGCACTGACGCCGCCGTCCGATGCGACATCCCTCGATCCGACCTTGGTCGCCCTTTCGCAGGGCAATCGCGAGCGCGGCGAATGGCTCTTCCACGCTCGGGGTGGCGTCGGCTGTTTCAACTGTCATCGAGTGGGCGAACGCGGCAACAACTTCGGCCCCGACCTCGCCGCGCTGGGGGATCGCGCGACCGCGAAGCATATCGTCCAGTCGATGCTCGATCCCAACGCCGTTATCACCGAGGGCTTCAACCTGCAAACAGTGGAGACCGCGGACGCGGAATTCTCCGGCATTCTGCTGGAGGAGAGCGGGCTTAATCTCACTCTGGGCCTCGCCACGGGTCAGCGTCAGGTCATCCCGAAATCGGCGATCAAGTCGCGCAAGACCGCCGCCACTTCGGCCATGCCGGCCTACGATACGGTGTTGTCACCGCAATACGCGGCGGACGTCACAGCGTATCTGCTGGCGCAGAAAGCCGGGGCGCCGAGCGCTGTCCGGTCGGATTTTTCGGGTGCCTCAACCGTGCCGGGCGAGGCCCGGCGCGTCGTTGCCAATGCTGCCACGCCGGCTCCGTGGCCGAAGGGCGACGGCTTCCGTTTCACCGAACAGCCTGACCGCCTCGTCATCGCCCATTCCGGCCAGCCTGTGGCGGAGTTCGTCTTCCGCGACGAGAAGATCCTTCGACCCTATTTTTCGAATGTCCACGCGCCCGGCGGGACGAAGGTCACGCGCAATCACCCACCCGTCGCCGGCGTGGATGCCACGGACCACGACACGATGCATCCCGGCATCTGGCTCGCGTTTGGCGACATCGGTGGTGTGGACTTCTGGCGCAACAAGGGACGGATGGAGCACGTGCGGTTCGCCGAGCCGCCGACGGTCCGTGGCGGTCGTCTGACGTTCACCACCGAATGCCGCCTGCGTGCGCCCGATGGCCGGACGATCTGCTCGTTGACCAACCGATTCGCGCTCACGGCTCAAACCAACGCCTGGCTGCTCGGTTGGGACGCGACGTTCCGTTCCGAAGACGGCGACTTCACCTTCGGTGATCAGGAGGAGATGGGCTTTGCCGCACGCGTTGCGACCTCGATCAGCGAAAGGAACGGCGGCGTCATCACGAGCAGCGCCGGACTGAAGTCGGCGAAGAGCACCTGGGGCCAGCCTGCGGACTGGTGTGATTATTCCGGGACGGTGGACGGCAAGCCCATCGGCGTCACGCTATTGGCGGATCCGAGGAACTTCCGCACGTGTTGGTGGCACAACCGCGACTATGGCGTGTTTGTCGCGAACCCCTTCGGCCGCGCCGCGATGAAGCAGGGCGACAAGAGCGCCGTGATCGTGAAGCGCGGGGAGAGTCTTCGTCTGCGCTTTGACGCCGCGATTCATTCCGGAGCGGACTTCGATCCAATCGCGGCCTTCGAAAGCTTCCAACGTTCGACGAATCGTTAGCTCGGCGCCCCATGGCGCCGTGGCAGGTTCAATCGGTCCTCTGATGACAATCCATCGAGGGGATCTCCCCACGGAGGAACCTCCGAATCGATTCTCGTCAGAACTTTGTCTTGATGCCGCACGCGCGCAGCGCGCACCAGCCGCGCAAGGCTTCGAAGGCAACGAACAGGCCCGAGGCCAATAGGGCGATGCCGAGCCAGGTGGACAGGGCGAAACTAAAGCCCGCGCCCACGAACAGTGCCAGCGCGCCGAGTCCGCGAATGAGGCGGCCCTTGTTGTCGATGTTAGGGGAGAGGAGCGGTTTCATCTTTTCAGTTTCTTCTAAGGTTCGCGCAACTTGTCGAGATTGGAGCAAAAGTCCACGAGATTTTTCACCTGTGTGGCGCCGATTTTGACCAGGAGGTTGTGGTCGGCGGGCATGACGCGGCCGCTCAAACCCGTTCGTCGAGCAACAACTCTGATTGCTGATTGGGCTTCAGTCATAAAAGTAGACAGAAATGTGACAAAGCAGCGACGTTTTGCAAATGGCCTTTGCCAAGGATTCGCTTTCCTGGGCAAAAATCGGGGAAAAAATGCTGCATAACTTGCTCGAATCAAGCCGGTTAAAAGGGGTGTCGAAAAAATATGAGACAAAATATTGACACTAAAGAACTAATTAGGCATCTTCTCGACAAGTTCAGTACTGCTTGGCAGCAAAATGAACATGAAATCGAAACGTGAACATCGAAGGGACAACGCAAGCGAGGCTCAACGCCGGAGCATCGGATGCCGGTTCTCCAAGCCGACTCGCTTCGTGGTGGCCATTCAGATTTACCGCACAACGATCTGCCAAACAAACGTAAAACCATGAAAACCACCCGCATCCTCACCCTCACTGCCATCATCCCCTCGTCCTTTGTCCTGGGTGTGGCTCGCGCTGAGCGCGACGAAAAGGCGAAGGACATTGTGGCCGTCGCTTCCGGCAACGGCGTCATTCACGTCATCGATACCGTGGTGCTGCCCAACTGAGAACCCCACGCTGGTGGGAGAGCCCGGCGCTCTCCACTCCAGCCAGCGAAACGCAACCTCTCACTCATATCATCATGACCGCTACACTCGAAACCAAATCGCCCCGAACAAACTGCCGCCAGCAGCGTCGGCGCGCCGGAGCCTCCGCCAATCGAGTCCCGGCGATGACTGATGCCTTCGCCGCTGATTCAAGCCCGCGGGCCAATTCAGAGGATGTTCCGAACGGGACGTTTTCCGTTCGTTCAAGCGAAGCGTTGTCCTCAGACTACCGGGGGCGTCCCGACGCACTGGCCCTCTACATGAGTGCTGTGGGCGAAGTCCCGCTGCTCACGCCCGCGCAGGAAATTGAACTCGCCGCCCGCATCCGCCGCGGCGACGGCGCTGCGCGCGACTGGTTGATTCGGGCCAACCTTCGTTTCGTCATCAAAATCGCCCGCGAATACGAGCACCTTGGCATGCCTCTATTGGATCTTATCAACGAGGGGAACATCGGACTCATGCTGGCCGTCGATCGCTTCGACCCGTGCAAAGGCGCCAAGCTCACGACCTACGCCGTGCTGTGGATTCGCCAGAGCATCCGCCGCGCGCTCGCCAGCCAGGGCAAGACGATCCGCCTGCCCGTCCATGTTGTGGACCAGAATTATCACCTCGGCCGCGCGGAGATGCGCTTGCGCGAGGAACTGGGCCGCGATGCCACCGATACGGAACTCGCCGCCGAGCTCGGCCTCACCTGCGATCGCATCGGTGAGCTGCGTCTCGTTTCCGCCCGCCCGGCATCGATTGATGCGCCGCTCGGCGACGACGATTCCAGCCGTCTCGCCGATGTCGTCCCCGACGAAAACGCCGCCCTGCCCGGGTTCAACCTGGACCAGGAAGATTCCTATGAATTGCTGAAGGAAGTCCTCCCGAAACTCCCTCCCCGCGAGGCCGCCATCATCCGGCTCCGCTTCGGCCTGGAAGGTGGAGTGGAGAAGACGCTCGAGGAGATTGGGGCCATCATGCGCCTGACCCGCGAACGCATCCGCCAGTTGCAAAACGTTGCGCTGAGCCGGCTCCGACGCCTCCTCGAGGAGCGCGACTTCTTTTCGACCGCTGCCTGATCCGTTTCACCCAACCCACCCTCAACTGCCCCGATCTATGTTCCAAAAAATCGATTACTACTTTCTCTTCGCCTCGTTCGCCAGCTTCGTCGCCAGCGTCGCCCTGTGGTTCCTGGTCAATCAGGACTACGGCGTCTATGTCGGCCTCTGGGTACCGAGCATCCTCATCCTTTGGGTCGGAGTCCGCCTGACATTGCTCACGCACGCCACGGCCACCAACAACCGGAGAAACTAATATGTTCAACTACCTTTTCCCCATCTTCTGTTTCGGGCTCGTCATGAGCGGAATCGTCCTCCTCGGCCTCCTCGAAGCTTCCAAACAGGTGAAGGCCCAGTCGAAGAAGGATCAACAGCCTGCGACCCGCGACGACGTGTTCAACAAGCCTTCATCGAGCAACAGCCACTCGCAGCGCTTCGCCCCTCGCGGCAGCCATGACTGAGTCACGCACAGCTCACACTGCGTTGATCTTCGGCGCGACCGGCGGTGTCGGCTCCTCCCTGGCACGTCGTTTGGCCGCCTCGGGGTGGCAGGTGTCTCTCAGCGCCCGAGGTCGGGAACGCCTCGTCGCTCTGGGCGAAGAACTCACCGCCCACACCGAGGCCGCCGACGCCACCGACGCGGAAGCCGTCGAGAATGTCTTCTCCGCCTCATGCAACAAATTGGGCCGCGCCTCGAGGGCGTTGTGAACTGCTGCGGCTCCATTCTCCTCAAGCCTGCTCACCTGACGACGAGCGCAGAATGGTCCCAGACCCTCAGCGCCAATCTCAGCACCGCGTTCCACGTGGTCCGCGCCGCCGCCACCCGCATGATGCGTTCGGGCGGTGGGAGCATCGTCTTGATGTCTTCCGCCGTCGCCCAGCGCGGGATGATCAATCACGAAGCGATCGCCGCTGCGAAAGCTGGCGTCGTCGGCCTTGCTCAATCGGCCGCCGCCACTTACGCCCGCTACAACATTCGCGTTAACTGCGTGGCCCCCGGCCTTACGCGCACTCCGCTCACCGAGTCACTGACGCGGAACGAAGCTTCGCTCAAAGCCAGCGCCGCGCTCCATCCGCTCGGTCGCATCGGCGAGCCGCACGAAGTCGCCAGTGCCGTCGCCTGGCTGCTCGACCCCGAACAGAGCTGGCTCACCGGCCAAGTCATCGCCGTGGATGGCGGTCTTTCCTCCGTGCAACCGCGCCTCGCGGCTGCCGCCTGATCATGCACCTTTCTTGCATCATCGACTTTGTCGCGCCTGTCGTCGCCACGCCTCTGCCCAAGACAGCGGCCCCCATCCCACCCACTCCCACGTGTGTCAGGCGCGCCCTTCCTTTCGACGGCTTGGCTGCGGTTGACAGCAGCATTCGCCAAGCCCCGTCCAGCCTGCGCGGCCGCTGGGACTCTGCCCGCGCCGCCGCTCGCGGTCTTTTCACCGGTTTGATTCCGACCAAACGCGTCCCAGCATCCACACTGACCCAAAACGAACTCCCCTTCGCATGACGAAAGAAACCCTGATCATCGGCGCCGGCCCCGGAGGACTCGCCTCCGCCATCCTTCTCGCTTCCGCTGGCGTGAAAGTCAAAGTTCTCGAGCGCCTCCCGGTCATCGGTGGGCGCACGTCCAGCATCGAGGCCGATGGCTACAAATTCGACCTTGGCCCGACGTTCTTCCTCTACCCGCGCGTGCTCGACGAAATCTTCCGCGCCGCCGGCACCAGCCTGCGGGACGAGGTGCCGATGGAACGGCTCGATCCGCAGTATCGCATTCAATTTGGCCGCGGCGGGAGGCTCGATTGCACGCCCAACGTCGCCAACATGGAGAAACAGATTGCTGCTCTCTCTCCCGCTGATGCGCCCGGCTTCCGGCGCTTCCTGAACGAGAACCGGACCAAGCTCGCCGCCATGGAGCCGTGCCTCGAAACGCCCTTCCTCGGCTGGCAGGACCTGGTGCAGATGCGGCTGCTGAAAATGCTGCCGATGCTGCGTCCGCATCAGTCGGTGGACACCTATCTCAAGCGTTTCTTCAAGGATGAGCGTGTGCGGCTCGCGTTTTGTTTCCAGTCGAAATACCTGGGCATGTCGCCGTTTCGCTGCCCGAGCCTGTTCAGCATCCTCAGCTTTCTCGAATACGAATACGGCGTGTTCCACCCGATCGGCGGGTGCGCGGCCATCACCGCCGCGATGGCCCGTGTCGCGCAACGCCTCGGGGTGGAGATTTGTCTCAACGAGCCGGTCGAAGAAATCCTCTTCACCGGTCGCCGGGCCGTGGGCGTCCGCACCCGTGAGGGTATCCATCGCGCGGACGCCGTGGTCGTCAACGCCGACTTCGCCCGCGCCATGGAGCGCATGGTGCCCGACCACCTGCGCCGCAAGTGGACCAACAAGAAGCTGGCCAGGAAAAAATACTCCTGCTCGACCTTCATGATGTACCTCGGCGTCGAAGGCACCTTCGATCTGCCGCATCACACGATCCACATCGCCGGCGATTACGAAAAGAATCTGGACGACATTGAGAACAAACACGTTCTCAGCGAGGACCCGAGCTTCTACGTCCAAAACGCCTGCGTCACGGACCCCACGCTCGCGCCCAAGGGCCATAGCGCGCTCTACGTTCTCTCCCCGGTGTCCCATCAGCATCCCAACATCGACTGGACCAAGGAACGTTCACGCTTCCGAAGACTCCTGTTCGATAAAATCGCGCAAGCCGGCTACGGCGACATCGAGAAGAGCGTCCGCTACGAGCGCGTCATCACGCCGGCGGACTGGGATTCGCGTTACGAAATCTATCGCGGCGCGACCTTCAACCTCGCGCATTCGCTCGACCAGATGCTGCACCTGCGCCCGCACAATCGATTTGAGGATCTCGACGGCATGTATCTCGTCGGCGGTGGCACGCATCCCGGCAGCGGTTTGCCGGTCATCTTTGAGAGCGCCCGCATCAGCTCGCGCCTTCTGCTCGAGGAGTTCGGCCTTCCCTCCGAGCCTCTCACCTCCGTCCGACCCGACGAGCGACCGGCGGTTTCTCAGGAGAAGACCGGCATCTTCGCCGCAATGGGGAACAGGTTGGGACTCCATTCCGGACCCACCTCGTGAACATGGTGACCCACAACGCTTCCGCCGGCCTCGCCGTGAGTCTCGCGCGGGTGGAGATGGCGTCCATTCCTGCTGCTCTCTCAGCGGCGCGCGTCGCACAAACGCGATGGGCCGATACGCCGCTCACAGAACGGCTTGACCGCGTTCGGGAACTCCGTCACTTGATTGCCGACCACGCTTCTACACTCGCCGAAGCCTCCGCTTCCGCCCGCCAGCGGCCCGCGCTCGAGTCACTCACCGCCGAAGTGCTCCCCCTGGCCGAGGCCTGTCGTTTCCTCGAACGCCATGCGGCGTCCATCCTGGCCAAACGAAGCCTGGGCCGCCGCGAATTGCCTCTCTGGCTTGCCGGCGTCCGGCGTGAGATTCATCGCGAACCCCTCGGCGTCGTCCTCATCATTGGCCCTGGTAATTATCCGCTCCTGTTGCCGGGCGTGCAGCTGATTCAGTCCCTCGTTGCCGGCAATGCCGTCCTGCTCAAGCCCGGGGTGGGGGGGAGCGGAGCCGCCCTGGCGTTGATCGAACTCATCGTTCGCGCCGGGTTCCCCGCCCAGCTCGTCTCGCTGCTGCCCGAATCCGCCGCCGCTGCCCGCGCGGCCATCGAGGCCCGTCCCGACAAGGTGCTCTTCACGGGCAGCGCCGCCACTGGCGAAACAATTCTCCAGCAACTCGCTCCGCATCTCATTCCCGCGACGATGGAACTCAGCGGCTCGGATGCGGTCGTGGTTCGCGCCGACGCGGATCTCGATCTGGTGACGAAAGCCCTCGTTTTCGGCCTCACGCTTAATGCCGGCGCGACTTGCATGGCGCCCAAGCGCGTCTTCGTCCATCGCTCCATCGCCACCGAACTCGAAGGCCGGCTGGCCCGCGCCTTTCCCATCGAGCTTTCGCTCCGGCTCGAGCCTCTCCTTTCCGCGAGCGTGCGACCCGTGCTTGAAGAAGCGCTGGCTGCCGGCGTTCATTTCATTGCGGGCGGTCTGCACCATGACGGCAGCGTTCTCGCCCCGGTGGTGCTCGGTGGCGCAACCCCGGGCAGCCGACTTCTGCGGGAAGATTTGTTCGCGCCTGTGCTGATTGTGTCCACAGTCGCCAGCGACGACGAAGCCGTGACGAGGGCCCATGAATCCCCGTTCGCCCTCGGTGCCAGCGTTTTCTCCCGTGACCACGCCGCCTCGCGCGAACTCGCCGCGCGCCTTCACGCAGGCGTGGTCAGCGTCAACGATCTCATCGTTCCTACCGCCGATGCCCACCTCCCGTTCGGCGGACGCAAGCGCAGCGGCTTCGGGGTGACGCGCGGCGCGGAGGGCTTGCTCGAGCTGACCGCGTCCAAAGTGATCACCGTCAACCGCGGTCAGTTTCGTCCGGCGTTCGAGCCGCCGAATCCCCAGGACGGGGCGATGTTCCAGGCTTACCTCGGCTTGACCCACGGACGCAGCCTCCTTCAACGCGCCCGCGCCCTGGTTGCGCTTTTCCGTTCACTTTCCCGCCGCACCAAAACATCCAAGCAATCGAATCTATGAAAAACTCCTCTCAAGACCGCATTGGCGTCATTGGCGCCGGACTGGCCGGCCTCGCCTCGGCCTGCGTGCTCGCGGCCCGCGGCTACAAGGTCGTCCTCTTTGAACGCAACGAATGGCTCGGCGGCAAGGCGGCGCAACTCGAAGGCGCCGGATTTCGCTTCGACATGGGTCCGACCATCGTCACGATTCCCTCTGTGCTGCGCCGCATCTTCGCCGAGGCGGATCGCAAGATGGAGGATTACCTCGACATGGTGCGGCTCGATCCGCAGTGGCGGTGCTTCTTCCAGGACGGGTCGGTGCTGAATCTGATGCAGAACCCGGAGCAGATGACGGGTGAGCTCGAACGCTTCGCTCCCGGCACGAACTCCGGCCAGAGTTATCTCGACTTCCTCAAGTGGAGCGAGCGCCTCAACGACATTTCGCAGCGTTTCTTCTTCTACAAACCCATTGGCGGCCTGCGTGACATGTTCGATTTCAAGACCGCGTTCGATCCGTCCGTGCTCAGTGACGTGCTCTCGATGCGCATGGGCCGCAGCGTGGCCGGTTCCGTTCGTTCCTTTACCCCCGACGATCGTGTGGCCCAGATGATGGATCACTTCACGCAATACGTCGGCTCCTCGCCCTACGGCTCGCCCGCCATCCTCTGCGGCATCGCCCACATGCAGACGGACGAAGGCATTTGGTACCCGATGGGCGGCACTCGCGCGGTGCCGGTCGCGTTGGAGAAACTCGCGCGTGAACTCGGCGTCGAGATTCACACGAATACCTACATCACGAAGATTCTGACGCAGGCCGGCGGCGTTACCGGCGTGCGCACGAATCACGGCGAAGAGATTCCGCTCCGGGCCATCGTGTCGAACTGCGACGCCGTGCGCACCCACCGCGAACTCATCAACGGTGACGTTGGCCGGAAGTTCGAAAAGCGTCGCAACTATGAAGCCGCGTGTTCAGGCGTGGTCCTCTACCTCGGCTTGAAGAAGCGTTACGACCATCTTGCGCATCACGATTTCGTTTTCAGCCGCGATCCGCATGAGGAGTTCGACTGGATTTACAACAAGGGCGAGCCCGCTCCGGACCCGACGTGTTATCTCGCCGCGACCACCTGCAGCGAACCTGCGACCGCGCCGGCAGGCGGTGAAGCGCTCTACGTGCTTGTGCACACGCCGTATCTGCGGCCGCATCACGACTGGAAGAAAATGCTGCCGGCCTATCGCCAGACGATCCTCGAGAAGCTCAAGACCACAGGCCAGATGCCGGACCTCGAAGAGCGCATCGTGTTCGAACGCACGCTGACTCCGCAGGACATTCACGATCGCTATCACGTTCTCGACGGCGCCATCTACGGCCTCGCAAGCCACGGCAAGTTCCTCGGGGCCTTCAAGCCGGGCAATCGTTCACCGGACTTGCGGGGGCTCTATCTCGCAGGCGGCGCCGCGCATCCCGGACCCGGCATGCCGATGGTGCTGATGAGCGGATGGATCGCCGCGGATACCCTTGACAAAGATGGCGTGGCCGAGCGACGGAGCGCCGACACGCCTCTCTCCCAGCCGTCCCACCATGAATTGGCCGGGGTGTGAAGTCTTGAAGAACCTGTGAACGCCGCCAAAACCAGCCCGCTGCCGCCGGGTCTTGGACTCCGCCAGTCCGCTGGCGCTTTGGAAGTGCGAGGCACTTCCGAGGCGATGGACCGCGGAAGGGGCCTGCCGCAAACCTCGACTCGGCCGCCGATTTCTCCGGTTCTCCTCCGATGGTTCATCTGGTATTGCCGCCGCTACATTCGCCGGCATTTTCACTCGCTGCGGGTTTCGATCCATGGATTGCCGCCTGACGCCGCCGGTCATCCGCTTGTCGTCTATACGAACCACGCCTCATGGTGGGATCCGCTGGTGGGCCTGGTGATGAAGGACATCTTCTTCCCCGAACGCCAACTCTTCGCGCCCATCGACGCCGCCATGCTCGCGCGCTACGGGATGTTCGCGAAGCTCGGCTTCTTCGGCGTGGAGCAGGGCACTCGTCGCGGTGCGGTTCAGTTCCTTCGGACGAGCCAGGCCATCCTGCAGTCGCCAGAACACTTGCTGGCCGTCACCCCACAGAGCTGCTTTGCCGACGTGCGTGAACGGCCAGTGAAGTTTCAATCTGGTCTCGGGCATCTGGCCGCCCGGGTGGAGCGCGCGGAATTTGTCCCGATGGCGATGGAGTTCGTCTTCTGGGAGGAAAGACTGCCGGAAATCCTCGTCCGTTTTGGCGAACCCGTGGAGGTGCGTCGAGAACACGCCCCTCAGTTCACGCCTGACTCGTGGACGGCAGTCTTCGAGCAAAAGCTTGAGGCCGTCCAGGATGCCTTGTCGCTCGAGGCGCAGCGACGCGACCCATCCGGGTTCAAGACGCTCCTGCGCGGAGGCGCGGGTCAGGGCGGCCTCTACGATCTCGGGCGTGCCATCAAGGCCAAGCTGCGGGGGGAACTTTTCAAGAAGGAGCATGGAACCAAATGAACTTCGACACCCTCGCCTTCGTCGCACTGATTCTCGCGGCCATTCCATGCGGACTGTTCCTCGTGAACCTTTTGGTTTACCGTTCGCTGAGAAAGCCGAAATCGGCCAGCAGCGAGCCCATTTCCGTCCTGATTCCCGCGCGCAACGAGGAGAAGAATATTCGCGCCACACTGACGGCCGTGCTGGCCCATCGCGACGCGGATTGTGAAGTCATCGTGCTCGATGACCATTCGATCGATTCTACGGCGAGCATTGTCGCCGAGTTCGCCGCGCGCGACGCGCGGGTGCGGCTTGAATCCGCCCCGCCACTGCCCGCCGGTTGGTGCGGCAAACAGCACGCCTGCCATGTGCTGGCCGGGTTGGCGCGCCATCCCTTGCTTGTCTTCATCGATGCCGACGTGCGTCTGGCCCCCGATGCGCTGGCGAGGTTGGGCGGCTTCATGTCTCGTTCCGGGATCGCCCTGGCCAGTGGCGTGCCGCGGCAGGAACTCGGCACCTTCAGCGAGCGACTTCTGCTTCCTCTCATCCACTTCGTCCTGCTCGGTTTCCTCCCGATGCATGCCATGCGGCGGACGCGCTGGCCTTCCATGTCCGCCGGATGCGGCCAGCTGTTCATCGCGCGACGAGACGCCTATGAAAAGTGCGGGGGACATTCGAGACTTCGCGATTCGCTTCACGACGGAATCAAGCTGCCGCGCGTCTTTCGCCAGGCCGGCTTCCGCACCGACCTCTTCGACGCTACCGACATCGCCACATGCCGCATGTATCAAACCAACGCTGATACCTGGCGCGGATTGGGAAAGAATGCCACCGAGGGCCTTGCCGCGCCCGGCACCATCGTGCCGATGACGGCGCTGCTGCTCGGTGGACAGGTAGTGCCGCTGATCCTCTGCGCCTTCGCTCCGCTGCTCTCGACCTTGGGTCTGACCTTGGCTGTCGTGGCGACGGCGCTGGCCTTCCTGCCGCGCCTTGTCGCAGTCGCGTTATTTCGGCAATCGCTCGGCAGTGCGCTGTTGCATCCGCTCGGTGTTCTGGCGCTGCTGGCGATTCAGTGGCATGCGCTGGTGCGTCATCTTCTCGGACGCCCAGCCGAGTGGAAGGGACGCCGTTACGGACGGATTGCGCATCGGAACCTTGCGAAAGCCGCATGAAATCCTTGCTCTTCGTTTGGCTCATTGGACTTGTTGCCGGTTGCCTGAGCAACGCGGGTGAGTTACCAAAACGGCCGATTCATGTTCCCGTCTCGCTTGAACTGCGCGACCAATACGACGCCCCACAACGCCTTGACTTTCCCTCCACCAACATTGTCGTCCTCACCATCGCCGACAAGAAAGGTTCGGAGCAGATCGATGGTTGGGTGGCGGCGCTGAAGGCGCGTTACGCCGGACGAATCGAATTGCGCGGCCTGGCCGATGTGGGCGGTGTCCCGGGGTTGTTGCGCGGAAAGGTGCGCAGGAAGTTTCAGGAGACGCGCACTTATCCCGTGATGATGGACTGGTCGGGCGCCCATTGTGCCGCGTTTCGCTACGAGAAGAACGTGGCCAACGTGCTCGTGATCGGGAGGGATGGGCAAATCAAAATGCGTGTCGCGGGCCTGGCTGACGAGGCTGCGATCAAAAAACTTTCAGTGGCAATCGACGCGGCGCTGGTCCATTCAGCCTCCGTTCCATTTCATTCAACCCCCAAGTCTACAGCCTTTCGCACCCCATGAAACTCTTCTCTTTGTTCCTCGTGGTTACGCTTGCCACTGCCGCCGCCGCTGAATCCAACTGGCCCCAATGGCGCGGGCCTCATCGCGACGGGCAGTTCAACGGACCAGCTTGGCCGGAGAAGCTCGACACGAATCACCTCCAGCTCGCCTGGCGCGTGGAACTGGGGCCGAGTTACTCCGGTCCCATCGTCTCGGGCGATCGGGTCTTCACCACCGAGACGAAGGACAAGAAGTTCGAGGTTGTCACCGCTTACGACCGGAAGACCGGGAAGCAACTCTGGCGCGCGCCGTGGGAGGGTGCGATGACTGTGCCGTTCTTTGCCAAGTCCAACGGCGACTGGATTCGGGCCACGCCCGCCTGCGATGGCGAAAGCCTGTTCGTGGCGGGGATGAGGGAGGTGCTGGTCTGCCTCGACGTAGAGACCGGCAAGGAACGCTGGCGGTTTGACTTCGTGAAGAAGTTGGAGGCGCCGTTGCCTGACTTCGGATTCGTCTGCTCACCGCTGGTGGACGGCGACGCGGTGTATGTGCAGGCCGGCGCCAGCTTGGTGAAGCTGAATCGGCGCAGTGGCGAACTGGTCTGGCGCACGCTCAAAGATCAGGGTGGCATGTGGGGCAGCGTCTTCTCGTCGCCGGTGTTTGCGGAACTTGGAGGCCTGAGGCAACTCGTCGTGCAGACACGGGAGAAGCTTGCGGGCATCGATCCGGTCGATGGCAGGGTGCTCTGGGAACAACCCGTCGAAGCGTTTCGCGGCATGAACATCCTCACGCCCGTTGTCCACAAGGACATGCTCTTCACCAGCACTTATGGCGGCAAGACGATTGGATTCAAAGTCGCGCGGGCCGAAGGCAAATTCACGGTCAGCGAGGCATGGGAGCACAAAGCTCAGGGCTACATGAGCACTCCCGTCATCAGGGACGGCGTGGCCTACAATCATCTCAAAAGCCAGCGCGTGATGGCCATCGAAGTCGAAACCGGCCGTGAGCTTTGGACCAGCGACAAATCCTTCGGCAAATATTGGAGTCTCGTCGCGCAAGGCAATCTCATCCTCGCCCTTGATCAGCGCGGACAGTTGTTCCTCCTTCGCGCGAACAAGGACAAGTACGACCAACTCGACCAGCGCAAGTTAACCAGCGAGGAAACGTGGGCGCATCTCGCCGTGGCGGGCGATGAACTTTTTGTCCGTGAACTGAACGCACTCGCCGCATATCGGTGGAGATCGGCGGTAAACGCACCAGCGCAGACTCGGGCCTCAGGCCGATGAACCTCTGCAGGGCGCTCGTTCCTCGCGAAGAGAGGGAGCAGGACGCGGCCGCGCGAGCGGTGAGCACATCCACGCCAACAACGGCGCCCGTGACGGACTTTGAGGTGCAGCCATGCGCACCGCGCGGCGTTTTCACTCTCTCTCCTCCACTCGGAATGGAGGAGAGGGTGAGAAGACGCACATCCAAGCCCGCATGCGGGGCTATGGCAGAGAATGATTCACCATGACATCGGCCAACCAATCACCCGGCGGCAAACCGGTCCTACACCAGACGGAGCACGGCCCTGCACGCATCCTGTGCCGGTTCGCGGAAGAAAACGTGTGGACCACGCAGGTGCTGATAGCGGAGTTGTTCCAGAAGGATGTCCGCACCATCCATGAGCATCTTTCATGGTCGAACTGGCGAAACTTCGCACTTCTCCACGCTCGCTCAAGGCGGATGGGGAGGCGCTGGCGCCCCGCCACCTTCTTCGAAAGCCGGGCCGGACGTTCTTCAGTCGCCTTGCCGAGGTGGCTTTGCTAGTTTCTGGCGGTGAAAAAGATGTGGATTGCGCTGTTGATTCTCGTGGTGGTGATTGGCCTGGCGCTCGCGGGTTGCCAGGCCACGCGCGCGGGTTACGAGTCCGCGACTTACACAGTCGTGCGGTCGGATGGGAGGTTTCAGGTGCGCGATTACCCGGCGCTCACGGTGGTGGAGACACCGATGGGCGCTGGCAATCGGGACGGGAGCGACGGAAGTTTCATGCGGTTGTTCCGGTTCATCACCGGCGGCAACGAGGGCAAGCAGAAGATCGCCATGACCACGCCGGTGTTCATGTCGGGCAGCGAAACGAACACGACGATGGCCTTCGTGATGCCGGCCAAGATGAAAGCGGGCGAAGTTCCCAGGCCGTCGGATGGTGCGGTGAGGGTCAGCGAGCTGGCGGCGGGGCGGTTCGTGGTGTTGCGCTTCAGCGGCGCGCGCAACGCGAACCAGGAAGCGGAGTCGCTGGCGCGGTTAAAGGCGTGGATGGAAGCGGAACGCTTCGGCGTGCTGTCGTCGCCGGTGTATGGCTATTTCGATCCGCCGTGGACGCCGGCATTTCTGCGCCGCAACGAGGTCATGCTGCGGACGGAGGCGGGGAAGTGAAGCGATGGTGGAAAGATGCGCGTCCATGAATTTCAATCCGAACTGTGGCCGCCGCTGCTGCCGGAGGAATTGTGCTCCTTCTTCATCAATGCCGCGAACCTCGACGCCATTACACCGCCGTGGCTCAATTTCCAGATCGTGACCCCGAGCCCCATCGTCATGCTCGCGTTTCGCTCCGGAGTGTTGCGAAAACGTTTTGGCGATGGCGCTAAGTGAGCGGATGGTGCGTGATGACCGACACGGCCGGATGCGCGATGCGGCGTTCGGCGGTGAGGGCGTGGAAGCTCACGCGGCAACTCGTCGCCTGCCCGAGGCTGCGGAATTGATAGCGGGACACGGCTTCCTTCAGCGCCACGGTCGGCACAGCGATAAAGCCGCGACCCTCCGCCGCCATCACTTTCATCAGCGCGAGATCCTCGAACTCCGCCACGACGTTCGGCTTGATGTTGTGCGCGCGAAACCAGGTCTCCAGCGCGCGGCGCAACATTGTGTTCTCAGCCGGCAAGAGCGCCGGCGCGTTGTTCATCGCTGGCTGCCCGCAATTCATCTTCTGCCTCGACTTCTTCGCGGCGCTCTGCCTGGGTGGCTCGGAAGTCTGGCAGCGATTTTTCAACTAGCGGGACGTTTCTGATGAAATTCACCCTCCTTGCCTTGCTGACCATTGCGGTCTACGTGCTCCACCAGGATTTCTGGAACTGGAACCGGGTTGAGCCGCTGCTCTTCGGCTTCGTGCCCATCGGCCTAGCCTATCACGCCGCCTACTCGCTGGCCGCAGCCGCATGGATGTGGGTTCTCGTGAAGTTTGCCTGGCCCGCGCATCTGGAAAAAACCGAACCGTATCGTGAGGATGGTCAACCGGAGGGCAAACCTCTATACCCGCACTGGTCGTCTTCGCCTACCTCGCCGTCATCCTCTACATCGGCATCTTCGCCTTCCGCAAGGGGAGGGCCACCGGGGAGGATTACTTCGTCGCCAGTCGCTCGCTCGGGCCCTACGTGTTCCTGCTCTCGCTTTTCGGCACGAACATGACGGCCTTCGCCATTCTCGGGAGCTCCGGTCTGGCCTATCAACGCGGCATCGGGGTTTACGGTTTGATGGCCTCCGCCTCGGGGCTGGTCATTCCGCTCACCATCTTCTTCATCGGGACGCGGCTCTGGGCTCTGGGCAAACGCTTCGGCCACATGACCCAGGTGCAGTTCTTCCGCGACCGGTGGGAGTGCTCCTTCATCGGCACGGTCATCTTCACGCTCACCGCCTTGATGCTCGTGCCCTACATCATCATCGGGATGATGGGCGGCGGCCATACTCTGGAGACTTTGACCACGGTGAAGGATGCCGCAGGCAATCCTGTCATGGTCGAGGTGATGCGGAGCGGGCAGGCCGGGCTGGAACCGAAGCACTGGATCAGCTACGAGTTGGGCAGCGCCGTGGTTGCGCTCGTGGTGATGAGCTACGTCTTCTTCGGCGGCATGCGCGGCACGGCCTGGGTGAACGCGTTTCAAACCGTGATGTTCCTGACCTTCGGCACGCTGGCCTTCGTGCTCATCGCGAAGAACCTAGGCGGTTTCGATCACATCGTCGAACGGCTCGCGGCCAATCCCAAGACCGAGGGCCTGCTCACCCGCGCTCGGATCTCCCCGCAGGAATTCTTCAGCTACACCTTCATTCCGCTCTCGGCGATCATGTTTCCGCACATCGCCATCATGTGCATGACTTCCGAGAAGGTGACGGCGTTCAAGAAGACGGTCATCTTCTATCCGCTCTGCATCGCGGCCATCTGGCTGCCCAGCGTGTTCCTCGGGCTCGTCGCGGCCGATCAATTCCCCGGCCTCAAGCCCGGCGAGTCGGATGATGTCATTCTCCGCCTGCTCACCGCGAATACGGGGGCGATCGTCGCGGGCTTCCTCGGCGCGGCCATCATGGCCTGCGTGATGGCGACCGATTCCCAGATTCTCGCGCTCGGCACCATGTTCACCAAGGACATCGTGTCGTACTACGCCGGCGCGAAACGCTTCAGCGACGCGACCGTGGTCTGGACGGGCCGCATCTTTGTCGTTGCCATCACCGTTGTCGCCTACTTCATCACGCTGGCCCTCGAAGACAAGGCGGGCATTTTTGAACTCGCCATCCGCTTTGCCTTCTCCGGGTTTGCGTCGCTCGCGCCCATCATGCTGGCAGCGCTCTTCTGGAAGCGCAGCACCAAATGGGGGGCGTTGGCCTCCGCGCTGTGGGTGGCGGCCACCATGGCCGGTTCCTGGTATCTCTACGACATGTCGGCCGGCATCGCGCCGAAACCCGGACAACCCCTCGTGCAAATCCTCCCGCCCCTGGGCGACCTCTTTCTGCGCAGCTCCGGCAACGTCCTGGTCTACGGCTATCTCCCGGTGATGCCCATGGTGATCGGCTCGGCGCTGGTGATGATCTTGGTATCCCTCCTGACAAGACCTCCGGGACGCTCGACCTTGGAAAAGTATTTCCCGGCGAAAGAGGGCGACTGGACAGCCCCGCAAGGAAATCGATGAACCCTTCCCTCCTCGCGCAGGACTCGAAATAGAATGAACGAAACCTACAATCCCGGAACCATGGCGGAGCCCGCATCGCGTGCCGCCGAGTCCTGCAAGGAGTTCGGCATCGGCGGCACCGGGGCCATTCGTGTCGCGACGATGGCCGGCGGCGGCGGCCACGATACCGGCCTGCTGGCGGTGAGAAGCCTGGGCGCGCATGACGATGCGTTGCGGAAGCAGGGGGTGCGCTTCCAGACGCGCCTGGCCACCGAATCGCGCTCGAAAAACCAAAAGCGACAAACCGTGTCCGGAATTGCAGGGCCGCGCTGACCATGGAAATCCTCGACGCGATCCGCGCCAACCTGCTGTCCCCCGCCGTATTGTTCTTCGCGCTCGGCCTGATCGCCGCGCTCACGAAGAGCGACCTGAAATTTCCCGAACCTCTCTACATCGGCCTGACGATTTATCTCCTCGTCGCCATCGGGTTCAAGGGTGGCGTCGCCATCGCCGAGGCCGGCATCGCCAAGGTCTGGTTGCCCGCCCTGGCCACGATGGGGCTCGGCGCCTTGATTCCGCTGTGGACCTATCCGCTGTTGCGTTTTGGGGGAAAGCTTTCCGCCGTGGATGCCGCGGCCATCGCCGCCCACTACGGCTCCGTGAGTGCGGTGACCTTCATCGCCGCGACGAACTATCTCACAGCCATTGACCAGCCGTTCGACGCCGCGACGAACTATCTCACAGCCATTGACCAGCCGTTCGAGAGTTACGCCACGGCTTTTCTCGCCGTGATGGAGTCGCCCGCCATCCTGGTGGGCGTGGTGCTGGGAAAACTCGCGACCAAGCAAGCCGGCGCGGACTCCGGGGCATCTCTCAAGACCGCCATGCACGAGGCGCTCTTCGGCCGCAGTATTTTTCTGCTGGTGGGCGCGCTGGTCGTCGGGGCTCTCTGCGGGGAGGCCGGGATGCGGAAAGTCGAACCGTTCTTCGTCACCCCGTTTCAGGGAGTGTTGACCTTGTTCCTCTTGGAAATGGGCTTGGTGGCCGGCCGGCGGCTCGGCGATTTGAAAAGAGTCGGCCCTTTTCTTCTCGGCTTCGGAATCATCGTGCCCCTGGTCAACGGCGCACTCGGAGTCTACCTCGGCAAGGTTACCGGTCTCGAACTCGGCGGGGCGACCTTGCTGGGTGCTCTGTCCGCGAGTGCAAGCTACATCGCCGCTCCGGCCGCCATCCGAATGTCCTTGCCCGACGCGAACCCGACGCTTTACCTCACGTCTTCGCTCGCCATTACGTTCCCGTTCAACATCACCTTGGGCATTCCACTTTACCTGGAAATCGCCCGCCGACTCTACTCTTGAAGCCATGAACCTGCACCCGATGAAACTCGTCACGATCGTCTGCGAAGCCTACGCAAAGGACGCCGTGACCAAGTTGCTCCACGAAGTCGGCGCGCACGGCCACACCCTGTTCCCTGTCGAAGGGGACGGCTCACGCGGCCAACGCCCGGGCGACATCCCGGAGTTCGCCAACATCCAGATTGAAGTCATTGTTCGGCCCGAGACCGCTGACCATCTCCTGCAGAAGCTCGGGCAGGACTTTTTTCCGCGTTACGCCATGGTGGCCTTCGAGTCCGACGTACGCGTGTTGCGGAAAGACAAATTTTAATCCCGACCCAGCCGCATTCGGGTAGCCTCACCGAGAATAGGCCACAAGGTCATGTCGGTCCTTCACCTCAGAAAAGCATGATCTTCGAGCGAGGCTTCCATCTTGCGAGCGAGCTTCACGATCCGCCACGGAGCGGGAGGAGATCGTCGCGGCAGATTGGCGCGAGCGGAAGCGCCGTGAGGCAGGCGGTGCATCCCGATGTTGCCGGTGATGCAGGTAGGGCGCGTCCGTCCCGGCGCGCCGCCAGAGCATGATGTTTTGCATCCCGTGGGCGGCGGGCTGGGACAGGCCCGCCCTACCAACAACATCGGGATACACGGTGAGGCACGGACGGCCGAAAGGAGGCGTTGCCAAGCCTCCAGTGCTGGCTTAGAAAAACCGCATGCACCAACTCGCGGAATCCCAGCCTGTCCGGTTTGGCAAACTCGCCCTCGCGATGGTCGCAGGCGTTATCCTTCTCGTGCTCGCGCCCTCCGCGGCGTGTTGGGCTCAATCCGGTGTCGCCCTGTTCGATGGACGAACCTTCACGGGCTGGGAAGGTGATACGAACGGCACGTGGCGCATCGAGGCGGGCACGATCACCGCCGGCTCGCCTGATCGCGCCGTGCCCCGCAACGAGTTCCTCGCCACCACGCGCGAGTTCGTCAATTTCGAGCTTCGCTTGAAGTTCAAGATTGAAGGGAGCGCGGCGCTGAATGCGGGCGTGCAATTCCGCAGTCAACGCATTCCCAACCACCACGAAGTCATCGGCTATCAGGCCGACATCGGCACGGGGGTTGACGGCCATCTCTATGACGAAAGCCGGCGCAACCGGATGCTGGCCACGCCAACCAAGAGCGCTCTGGAACGGGCCTTGCGTGCCGTCGGGCCCGATGGCTGGCATGAATATCGGATCAGCGCGATCGATCAGCGCATTCTCCTTTGGTTGAACGGCGTTCAGACGATCGAATTCACCGAGACCGACCGCTCCATCGCCAACAGCGGCATGATCGCGCTGCAGATTCACGGAGGGATGAAGGGCACGGTGGCCTATAAAGACATCGTCTTGCTCGAATTGCCCTCGACCCCCGCCGCGACCCGGCTGGGTCCGCTGGACGCCTCCCTCGCGCCACCCGGTCCGTTCCCGGGACGGCGATTCGATCTGGCCACCAACGACGTGGTCGTCTTCACCGGGCAAACGGACCTCGTCCGGCTGCGCCACGCCCCCGCGCTGGAGACATTGCTCGCCGCGCACTTCGCCCGCGTCCAGCCGAGGTTTCGCAACATGGCCTGGGAAGGGGACACCGTTTACGAGCAATGGCGGGATTTGAATTTCGGCACCTGGAACGAACAACTCGTGGCCGCTCGCGCCACCGTCATCATCGCCCAATTTGGGCAAATCGAATCCATGGATGGCCCTTCCAAGCTGAACGATTTCATCGCTGCTTATGAAGCGCTCTTGGATCAGTTCGAGAAACGCACGCGTCGGGTCGTCTTGCTTTCGCCGCACCCGTTCGAGCCCCCGTCGTCCAGCCACATGCCGGACCTCACCGGGATGAATGACACGGTGCGAGCCTACACCGACGCGATCCGGCGCTTGGCGGATCGCCGGGGTTTCGTCTTCGTGGATTTGTTCACGCCGTTGGCGGGCCTGAAGGAGAAACTGACCGTCAATGGGATGCATCTCACGCCGGAAGCTCACGTCACCCTTGCGGCGGTCATTGCCACCTCGCTCGGGGTGGCCACTCCGGCCTTGATCGCGTCGCCCGCCTTGAGTGAGGCGATTCGGGAAAAGAACCGCCTGTGGTTTGATCATTGGCGCCCGATGAATTGGTCCTTTGCCTATGGCGATCGCACGGAGCAGCTCTTCGGGAAACCGGGTGGCGACCGGCCGGCCTTGCGCATCGAGTTGGAGGAGTTCCAATCGATTCTGGCAGCGGCCGAAACCCAGATTCATGAATTGGCCGACGCTGTTCGCTTGGGGCGTTCGCTCGCTCCGGTGAGGGCTAATCCGGCCGTATCCAGCCAGCGCTCAGACGTCCGAAGCGCCGAGCCTTCGGCCACGGACCATTCACCGGAAGCGCAACGGCAATCGTTCACGGTCGCGGAAGGGTTCGCGGTCAACCTGTTCGCCTCGGAAGCGGATGGGTTGATCAAGCCAGTGCAGATGCGCTGGGATGATGCCGGCCGCCTTTGGGTTTTGTGCACACCGACCTATCCCCATATCGAGCCGGGCGCCAAGCCGGGCGATTATCTGCTGGTGTGCGCGGACACGGATGGGGATGGACGGGCTGACCGGTTCACCCGCTTTGCCGAGCATCTGCTGGTCCCGATGGGCCTCGAGTTTGGCGATGGGGGCGTGTATGTGGCGGAGGGATCGGAGCTCGTTCATCTGCGCGACACCGATGGTGATGGCAAGGCGGACGTTCGCACGGTGGTGCTTTCGGGTTTTGGGACGGGCGACACGCATCAGATGATCAACGGCCTGGAGCGTGGGCCCGGCGGGGAATTGTGGTTTACCCAGGGGCACCACGTTTACTCACGCGTGGAAACACCCCGGGGCATTGCGCGTTTGGAGAAAGCCGGCGTTTGGCGCTACCGCCCGCGCACCGGGCGGCTCGACGGCTTCTTCAATCTTTCGACCGCCGGATTGAATTGTCAGGGTGTGACCCACGACGACTGGGGGCAGACCTTCCATAATTCCGGCGCCTACAGCGGAGGCTTTTACACTTCGGCCGGGGCCATTCCCACCTTGCGACCCTTGCGTTACTGGGCGATGGCCGTTCCGGACCGGCGCAATACCGGCGTCGAAATCATCGGCACGAAGCACTTGCCGGAGGAATGGCAGGGCTGCGTGGTCTGGGGCGGCTTCATGGGCAATAGCGTGCAACTGCATCGGCTTGAGGACGAAGGCGCCGGCTTTACCGGCGCGGTTTTGCCCGATTTGCTGACGTCGTCCCGCCGGGAGTTTCGGCCGATCAACGTTCGGATCGGTCCTGACGGGGCGATATACGTGTGCGATTGGTACAATCCGGTCATCGGCCACTATCAGGCGAGCTATCGTGACCCCACCCGCGACAAGACTCGCGGCCGCATTTGGCGGATCCACGCGAAGGACCGGCCGGTGGTCACGGCGCCTCGCTTCGAGGGCCGAACGACCGCCGAGCTCTTGGAATTGCTCCGCTCTCCCGAGCGTTTGACGCGGCACAACGCCAAGACCATCCTGTTTGGCCAGCCGACTCCGGCCGTCATGGCCGCGCTCGATGCGTGGGTGGCCGCTCTGGCCCCCGACGATCCTCAGTTTGAACAGCTTCTCGTCCAGGCCATCGGCCTCTGCGAAGGCCACGAAACCCTCCGTCCACTCTGGCTGGATCGACTCTTGCACGCGAAAGATTTTCGGGCGCGCGCCTACGGGACGCGAGTGATCGGAAACTGGGGAACGCGCTTGCCCGATCCTTTGGCGATGCTCCGGAGGCAGATCCAAGATCCGCATCCGCGAGTCCGCTTGGAAGCGATTGTGGCTTGCAGTTACATTCCGTCCGCCGAAGCCGTGGCGGTCGCCACGCAAGCGCTGGATCAGCCGCGCGATCGTTTCATCGATTATGCGCTCGCCCAGGCCGTCCATGCGCTCGGACCGCTTTGGTATCCCGCCCTGGCCCAAGGCACGCTCTCGCTCGCCGACAAGCCGGAGCATCTCCGATTCGTCCTCGAATCCGAGCGAACCAAAGAAACCGCCGGATGGCTGCGGCAGCTCGCCGAGAGGCCCGGCCTCGATGCGGCGCTGCGGGAACGCATCCTTGCGCTCCTGGCCGCCGTGGGGTCCGGCCCGGATTTGCGCTACGCGCTCGACGCCGCGCCGCACAGCCCAGCCGTTCTTCAGGAATTATTCACCGCGGCGGCCGTGCACCATCGCAAGCCCACCGGCGATCTCACCGTGCCGGTTCGCCGGCTCATCGCCGAACCCGGTCTCCCCTTGCGCGCCCACGGCCTGGCGCTGGCCGGCGCTTGGGGCGTCGCTGAAGCTGCGGACGCCGTCCGGGCTGAACTGGCGCGAAGGGACAACGACGCAACGGTTCTGGTCGCCGCGCTCGGTGCGACACCCGCACTCTTGGGCCAGGAAACTATCCGATGGGCTCAGCCCCTGGCTGTGTCCGCCGCCGCTCCGCTCCCCGTGCGAACAGCAGCCATTGCCGCCCTGGCCACCGTCGATTTGGTCGCCGCCGCGCGCACGGTGACTGAGGTTCTCGGCGGCGTGACCGCAGAGGCGGACGTTAATCAACTGCTCGCGCCGATTCTAAACCGCAAGGACGGCGCAACGGTGCTCACGCAGGCCTGGCAAGCGAAGGCGCCTGCCGCGGATGCCGCCCGTCGAACCCGGCAAGCTTTGAACAACAGCGGGCGAGGCGACGCTGCCCTGATGAACGTGCTGCACCAGGCCATGGGGATTGACCATCAACCGTCGACGTACGACCCTGTTCTGGTGAAATCGCTCGCGGAAGCAGCCATGAAGAACGGGGATGTGCGGCGGGGACGAACGATCTTCTTGTCGAATCTTACCAGTTGTAGCGCCTGTCACAAACTCGATGGACAGGGCGGGGAAGCGGGACCCGATCTTACTCTGGTCGGCGCTGGTCGGAGTCCCGAGCTCTTGATCGAATCCCTCCTCTGGCCCAGCCGCCAGATCCGAGAGGGTTACATGGCCACGTCCATTACAACGAAAGCGGGCGACGAATTCACGGGCTACAAAATCCGCGAAACTCCGGACGAATGGCAACTGCGCGACCCCTCCGCAAATCAAGTTCACCGCATCGCCAAAGCCGACGTGGAGCATATGAGAGACGTCGGCAGCCTGATGCCGGAAGGGCTCACCGCGGGTTTGTCTCGCGATGAATTGCACGATTTGATCCGATTCCTGGCGGAGCAGGGGAGGGTCTCCCCGTCCCGATAATCATCGTGGCTGCGGAGGACCGTGCGCACCGGGTCGGGCGGGACCGGGACGCGTCGATCCGAGCATCCCGAAGTTGTCTAGAGTGTGGCGCAGGCTGCCCAGCCTGCCGTATCGCCGACTGCCAGTCGGCCCGGCGGGTGAAGAACGAGGCGCTTCCATGCTCTCCACGCGCCTGGTTCCCTTCGTCGCCCCGCAGGCTGGGCAGCCTGCGAAACAGCAGACAGGGCTGTCTGCGTTACTACTACAACCCGGTCACCGACTTCGGGAGGCACCGCAGGTCGATCGCGCCAGAAACGAGACCTTGCCAATCGTCCCGCTTGCGCTTACAACCCCAAAATGAACTCACCCTTGGCTTCAGACCCACGGCGGACTGCTTCACGAGAGGGCGCCTTCACGCTCATCGAGCTCTTGGTGGTTATCGCGATCATCGCCATTCTGGCCGGGATGCTCCTGCCCGCGCTCTCGAAAGCCAAAGGCAAGGCTCAGGCAACCAAGTGCGTTTCCAACTTGCGCCAGTGGTCGCTCATAACCGGCATGTACACCACGGACAACCAGGAGCGGTTCATGGCCGATTACGGCCCGGCTAAAGAAGGCACGTGGATGCTTCAACTCAAAGATCTTTACAGCGACATCGCTCAGTTCCGCCTTTGTCCTTCGGCGACCAAGCCCGCCAAAGGCGATTATGGCAGCACGTTCGAGAATTGGACCGGCCATTACTACTTTCGCAAAGGCGACTTTGGCAGTTATGGGATCAATCACTGGATTAACTCGCTCCCCCCGAGTTTTGCCAATGGATGGCGGGAACGGCCCCGGTGGCATTGGTCCGCAGTGGCCGCCGTCCTTGAAACTTCCATCACGCCGGTTTTCGCCGACTGCGCCTGGTATGGCGGCAATCCCTTCGATCTTCAGTCCGCCGGCAACGGTGGCAAACCTCCGCCCCGCGCTGATTGGAATAAGCAGGCAAATCCGCCTTGGGATTGGGACATGGGCCGGTTCGTGATGCCGCGCCACGGACGCACCGTCAACGCAGCCTTTGTGGACGGCTCGACGCGGGCGACCAAGCTCGAAACCTTGTGGGACCTCGCCTGGCACCGCGAGTTCCGCCGCACCAACTCGGTCAAACTCGCGTGGTAGTGCACGGTGGCGAGGCGATGGGTCTCCGGCCATGGCGCACCCACGCCCCAACACCACGGCTCCCGCACACCGCTTCCGAATTCCCGCAAGAGCCCAGCAGACGCGTCCGTGGTTCGGAGGACCGTGCATCCCGATGTTGCCGGTGATGCAGGTAGGGCGCGTCCGTCCCGGCGCGCCGCCGGAGCATGATGTTTTGCATCCCGTGGGCGGCGCGCTGGGACAGGCCCGCCCTACCGACAACCTCTGGATACACCGCGGGACTCACGTGCCGGAAACGATGCATTGCCAATTCTCCCGTGCCGCCATAGAAAAAGAGCATGACCCTACCCGCTGCATCGCGCGCTGTGCCGTCTTCCTCCCGTCCCGCCGGGTTTACGCTTATCGAACTCCTGGTTGTCATCGCCATCATTGCGATCCTGGCCGGAATGTTATTGCCGGCGTTGTCCAAGGCCAAGACCAAGGCTCAGGGCACTGCATGCCTGAGCAACACCAAACAACTGGCGCTCGGGTGGGTCATGTATGCCCATGACAACAACGATGCTTTGGTCGAAAACATGAACCTGGGCGGCCCGGGCAGCGTTGAAGGGAGTTGGATCACGGGGTTCCTGACCTGGACCACGGCCAAGGACAACACCAACGTGGCCTATGTCCTTGAGCCGAGATTCTCCAAACTGGCGGAGTACGTCGGTGTGACAAAGAACATCTACAAATGTCCGGCGGACAAATTCGTGTCGGACGCGCAGCGGAAGCTGGGCTGGACCGAACGTGTCCGCAGTTATTCCATGAACTTTTTCGTGGGCGATGGTTCGCCCAAGGGCGCGAAGGAGTGGGGCGCCGACAGTTGGAGAGGGAAAGTCTACAAAAAGCTGGGTGATTACCAGCGGCTCTCGACCTCTCAAGGCTGGGTGTTTGTGGACGAACACCCCGACACCATCAACGACGGCGCCATGTACACGGAAATGGTTAATCCTGTCTGGGTCGACATGCCCGCCAGTTACCACAATCGCGCGTGTGGATTCGCCTTCGCCGATGGCCACTCGGAGATCAAGCGTTGGGTGGCCCCGCGAACGGCCGTGCCGGTGCGCTTCATCAACTGGGACCGGGTGGGATTCAATGCTACCGCCGATCCGCGTGACATTCGATGGGTGCAGGAACGCACGAGCGAAAAGCGCTAAGCAGAGAATCATCGCTCCGGTGGGCAACGAAGCGCGGAATTGAGTCCCACCAAGACATGTCGCAGCAACAGAATGCGCAGGGCCAGACATGTCGAGCCCCTGAAGCGCCGACCGAGTGCCGGCGCCTCTGCCGTCGGCGCTCTCTGCGCCCTGGCGTTGGCCACGGCCGCGCTCGAATCACACGCGTCCGACTTCACGAACTCGCTGGGCATGACGTTCGTCCGCATCGAGCCAGGGCACTTTCAAATGGGCTCTTCAGACGGCCATTGGGATGAACAGCCGGTGCGCGAGGTCACGATCCGGCGGGCCTTCCTGCTCGGTGAAACCGAGGTGACGCTTCCACAGTTCCGTTAGTTCCGGCCCGAGCATGGCCGCCAGGCCGGCAGCGGAGCGGGGAGCGATGCCGTCACGGGGGTCAGTTGGCACGACGCCGACGCGTTTTGTCGCTGGCGGCTTCGGGGAATCGCCCCAACCGATTGTCCCCGGTCTTGTAGAGCACCTTGCCCGCCTCGGTCACCTCAATCATGCGCGCCTGCGAAAAGGGACAGCGCAAGAAATACTGGATGAGGCGCTGGATTCCCGCGCGGTCGCCCGCCTCCAAGCGCACGCTCTGGTCCACGCTGAAGCCCGAATGTTTCCAGGAACGGATGTTGGCGACGGAAGCCTTTGCCATCACGGACCACGATCTGGCCCGCCCCGAAATCAACATCCTTCACGCGCAGTCGCACCCCTTCCATGACCCGCATTCCGGTGCCGTAGAGCAGGCGCAGCGGCAGGGCGAGTTTCTCCGTGACCACGGCCAGCACCCGCTTAACCTCCTCCGCCGTAAGGACGACGGGGAGTTTGACCGGACGCTGGGGGCGGGGGATTTCATCCAGCAAGCCCAATGGCTTCAGCAGGACGTGCCCGTAGAGAAAGACCAGCGCATTGAGAGCCTGGTTCTGAGTGGAAGCGGCGACGTTCTCGCGGGCGGCCAAATGAGTGAGAAACGAATGCACCTCGGCGGGCCCCATCTCCTTGGGATGCCGCTTGTTATGGAAGAAGATGAACCGGCGAATCCAGAACCAGTAGGTCGCTTCGGTGCGAATCGCGTAGTGATGGAATCGCATGACTTCACGCAGTTGTTCGCGCAGCCGGAGCTTGGGGTTTGGAAGAAAAAGGGATCCACTGGGTGGGACTCGTGGACGAGCGGTGTCTGTTTTCTGCTTTTTCCATGGCAAAAGCATGTGTAAATGCTTGTATATCAATCATGCAATGGGCAAGAAGAATCCAACATCTGACCCCCCTCCAATATCCAATAGTACCGCCTTTTAGCGGCTCACATAACTGTTAGGCATCATCAGCGCACACGAGCACAAACCCAACAAGACCATGAAAACCAAAGCACTCCTCGCGTTAGCCATCACGCTACTCGTCGGCTGCACCTCAACTCGCTTCGTTGAGTTTCCCGGACAGGGCGTAGTCGAAGGCAAAGGCGGCAGCGTCCGCAACGTCAAAGGCATAGACATCTGGGACATCGGCGAGCCAGACCGCAAGTTCGAGATTATCGGATTCATCCAGCAGGAGATGATTCAGAACAACGCCAACCTGCTTGCGCGCTCCATGAACAATTCAATCTCGGAGTCCGCGATTGTAGCAGAGGCGAAGAAGTGAGGCGGAGACGCCATCATTTTCATTTCCTCTGCGAGCCAGATTGCAGGCGCTCACACGTCCGGCAGCGGCTACGCGACTACCCGTGGCCCATACACGACATACCAAGGCAACGCCCACACAACAGTTCACACTCTTGCACAGAAGCAAGTGGCCGTTGTCCGGTATCTGAAATGATGCCTAACCATGCGCTGCAGCGAACCCGGCCATCGCGTCCCGGTTGCAATCCACGCGTCCCGCGGGCCGGGTCGCTGAGCTTGGGTCGTTAGGCCGCTCGACGCACGCAGCAAAAACAAACAACATCAAAACCGCATGTCAGAACAAATCCTCAAGAATAATGTCGGCCACAAGATTGGCTCCATCCGAACTGAATCAAACGGAGTTCAGATTGCCTACAACGCAGTCGGACACAAAGTTGGAGAATACCGACCCAGCAGCAACAAGACCTACAACTCTGTCGGTCACGAGGTTGGCACAGGCAATTTGCTTGCTTCACTCATTCGGTGACACTTGCCCTTCTGGTCGCAGCACACTAGACGCCTCACCAGGCGATGAGCTTGGGGACTCTCCACGATATGACCACACAAACGCTCAACACCATCGGTCTAGTTCTGAACATCGTAGGCGTGATACAGGTGTTCTTCTATGGGTTTCCGCAGCCCACACACGAGGAGGGGGCCGCTCCAGGTCTGGAGGACGGCACACCGCTGTCGGACGGTCGCACAGTCGCCCAGCACAATGAGCGCGTTCGGAAGACCCGAGCGAGATACCTCTGCATGTCGAGGCTTGCGCTGGGATTGATTGTTCTCGGATTCTTATTTCAGCTTTGGGCCACATGGGCGAAAGCTAAGGCCGAGGCGGTGAGAGCCCGGATGGGGAGTGGGGGAGCCTTTCGGGCAGAAGCAGGCGAACGGTCAGTTTTAGGATTAGCGGTGCGATGGGTCCCTAGTGGCCGATTTACGATGGGTAGCCCATCGAGCGAAGCAGATCGATATCCAAGTGAGGAGGAGCACGAGGTGGTATTGACCCGTGGTTTCTTCCTGGCGGAGACGGAATGTACGCAAGGGCAGTGGGAGGCCGTGATGGGAGGCAACCCGTCGAATTTCAAAGGTGTCGATCGACCCGTGGAGCAGGTGAGTTGGAGTGAAGCGGTGGAGTACTGCCGGGAGCTGACGACGAAGCAACGGGCTGAAAGGATCTTGCCGGAGGGGTGGGAGTGGCGGTTGCCGACGGAGGCGGAGTGGGAGTATGCGGCGCGGGCTGGGACAACGGGAGCGCGGCATGGGGAGTTGAACGCGATCGCGTGGTATGATGGCAACTCTGGAAATCAGACGCGACCCGTGAAGCAGAAGGCCCCGAACGCATGGGGGTTGCACGACATGATTGGCAATGTCTGGGAGTGGTGTTCGGACTGGTATGGCGACTACCCGACCAGGAGCGTAACGGACCCGACAGGTCCCAGTTCGGGCTCCAACCGCGTGGGCCGCGGGGGCAGTTGGCGCGCCGGCGCCAGGAACGCGCGCTCGGCCGACCGGGACAACGACCTAGGCTTCCGTCCCGCCCTCAGTTCAGTTCGGTGAGCTCAAGGCAGCGCCGGAGGCGGCGAGAGCGGAGCGGGCAAACTATGCAAATTCAGATCTTCAGGGTGGCGGCCGGTGATGCGGTCGGGGTGGAGGAACTCAATCGGTTCTTGCGCGGGCACCGGGTGCTTTCGGGAGACCGCCACTTCGAGTATGGATCCTGGCATTCAGAATCGCTTCGAAACAGAAGTGCAAAGAGTTGGGCATTGGACGGGCAAAGACAGCGATTCTTTCCATACCTGAAAAGAAGACCCTGAAGGCCAAACCGAAGGAGCGAGGTGCGGCAACCAAGTAATCAGGTTCTGAAGGAGAACCGGGAAGACTTCGCCTGGAGTTTACATCAGAGCACTTCCCCAAGCGTTACTGAAAAGCGCGGATTTATTTGCGAAAGTGCGTGCAGTTGCTGCTTCTGAAGCGTGAATTGTCGCGCAAGTAGTTGGTAATCAAGGATTGATCGGGTGAGAAGGGACCGAACCCTGAATTCTCTCTTCCCCCTTCGTCAATCGACATTCTGTTGGTTTCCAACACGTTGAAACATCGGCGGACAAAGGAGAACATCGGCGAATCTGTTAGCAGTAAGCGTTAGCAGTAGGGCGTTTCCGAAAGACTGAAAACGCTAAAAACCATTGGTTTTACGGGATAAAGTGAGGATTGGAGGCGAGGGTCGGAATCGAACCGACGAATGCAGCTTTTGCAGAGCCGTGCCTTACCACTTGGCTACCCCGCCAACCACACGCCAAGCTTCACAGCGGTCCCGGCCCGACGTCAAGCCCTTGTCCCCAACCCTTTCTGCATCCCGTGCATCCCGTGCATCCCGGATGCGATGCGACCGGAGGCAACGTAGCTCGGGGGCAAGACTTTTTCATCAGAACCCTTTTCGGCGCGGCAAAGTTATTCACCGCCGGCTGCGGGGTGCTGTTCCTGGCTCTCCTCGCCCGCGGATGAATGACTTTGGAAACCGTATCAGCCGTTCTCTCTCGTGTGGCGCAGGCTGCCCAGCCTGCCGTATCGCCGTCGGCCTGTCGGTCCGTCGGTCCGGCGGGTGAAGAACGAGGCATTTCCATGCTCTCCACGCGCCTAGCCCGCATATTTCATGCAACGGGACGCCCGGTGAGGACACCGGGCCTACAAACACGGTGGCAGGCGCCATTGTAGGCCGCGTGCCTTCACGCGGCGTACTGTCGCGGATTCAAGCTCAGTATGAAATATCCGCGCTAGTCCCCTCGTCGCCCCACAGGCTGGGCAGCCTGCGAAACAGCAGACAGGGCTGTCTGCGTTACCAAGACAACCCGGTCACCGAAAAACTCCGGGTGCACCGCCCTGTATCTCCATCGCGTCCCGACCGGCAACTCGTCCAATCCCTCGCGGTCAGCCCGACCTCAGGCCAGCATCGCATGCACCACTCGCCCTTGCACGTCGGTGAGTCGGAAATCACGGCCCTGAAAACGGAAGGTCAATCGTTCGTGATCGAATCCGAAAAGCTTCAACACGCTGGCGTGCAAGTCATGAACATGCACCGGGTCCCGCACGATGTTCCACCCGATGTCGTCGGTCTCGCCAAGGATGGCGCCACCCCGAATGCCTCCTCCCGCCGCCCACAACGTGAAGGCAAAGGGATGATGATCGCGTCCCGTCACGGTCTTGTATCCCACACGGTTCTCCCCCAAGGGCGTGCGCCCAAATTCGCTCAGCCACAAAACGAGCGTCGAATCGAACAACCCGCGTTGCTTGAGATCCTCCAGCAACGCCGCAATGGGCTGATCCGCCATGCCCGAATTAAACGTCAATTCCGCGTCCAGATTGCTGTGATGATCCCAGGAAGCGTGAATCACATTCACAAAGCGCACCCCGCGCTCAATGAGCCGCCTCGAAAGCAAACAGGCCCGCGCGAAGTTGCGGTACTGGCCCGGTCCACCGGCTCGATCGGCCTTGATCGGAGGATCGGGACGATCAAGCCCGTAGAGCGACCGAATGGATTCCGGTTCTCGCCCGAGGTCCACCAGTTCGGGGGCCGCGGATTGCATGCGGAAAGCCAGTTCGTAGTTGGCGATGCGGCTCGATAATTCAGGATCACCCACACTCTTTTGCCGCAGCCGGTTGAGATCGCGCAGGGCGTCGAGACCGAGATGCTGCATTTCACGGTTGAATCCCGGAGGATTGGCAAGATCCGTCACGGGTTCCCCCTGGGAACGGAACAACACACCTGCGTAGTTGGAGGGCAGGAATCCACTTGACCAATTCTGCGCCCCCGCGCTGGCGCCCCGTCCGGCAGACAAAACCACGTAGCCCGGAAGGTCGTCGCTCGGACTGCCCAGTCCGTAGGTCAGCCATGAGCCGAGACTCGGCCGGCCCATGAGCGGAGACCCGCAGTTCATCATGATTTGTCCGGGGTGATGATTGAACTGCTCGGTGTGCATGGACCGAATCATGCAGAGGTCGTCGGCATGCCGGGCGAGGTGGGGCAAAAGATCGCTGAAATCCATCCCGCATTGGCCGTGCTTCGAGAACTTGCGATGGGAGGCCATGACGGTGGCGGCTTCCTTCTGAATGAAGGCGAAGCGGACATTGCGCGTGAGAGATTCCGGAAGTTTCTGTCCGTCGAGTTCCTTGAGCTTGGGCTTCGGATCGAAAAGATCCATTTGAGATGGAGCCCCCTCCATGTAGAAGCAGATGCAGGCTTTCGCTTTCGGTGCGAAGTGAGGTGAGCGAACCGACATCGGGCCGGTCCCGGCTTCGACGCGATGGAGCAGTCCATCCCGGGCCAGGAGGGAGGCGAGGGACAAGGTGCCGAGTCCGCTGGCGGAGGTGGCGAGGAAGTCGCGCCGGGTGAGCCGGATCGCTTCGTCGAGTTCTTCGCGGTGAAGGGCCGGGCGATTCATTCGCGCATCAGGGTTTCGTCGAGATTGAGCAAGAGACGCCCCAAGGCGGTGAGCGAAGCGAGCTCCTCGGTGGAGATGTCCATGCTGGAAGTGTCCGGCGGGGCGGCAAGCCTCGCGCTCTGCAGATCGCGGCGGAACAGATCGGTTTGCCGGCTCCAGAATTCGCGGAGGACCGAAAACTCGGACGGATCCGGGAGTCGTCCGGTGGCCCATTTGAAACCGAGCTTCAGACGAGCCTCAGGATCCGATCTGGCGCGTCCCAACCTCAGACCGAAGGCGCGGGCCGAGGCCACGAAAGATTCATTATTGAGCAAGGTGAGGGCCTGCAGCGGGGTGCTGGATCGTTCGCGACGCGTGCAGGTGACATTCGACTCGGGCGCATCGAAGGTCATGAGCATGGGGAGCGGCACGGTGCGTTGAAAATGAATGTAAAGGCTGCGGCGAGCCCGTTCGGACTCCGGGGATTCGGACCATTTCAGTCCACTGGCGTAACTGAGGGCGGCCAGGTCGGGAGGGAGGGAAGGTTTGAAGCTGGGTCCACCGATTCGAGGATTCAGCGTGCCGCCGAGTTGAAGCGCGGCGTCTCTCACCACTTCGGCTTCGGGGCGGAAACGAGCCTGGCGGGCCAGCGACAGATTGAGCGGATCTTGCTCCTGGAGGTCCGCGCGCCACGCGCTGGATTGGCGGTAGGTTTCGCTCGTCACCAGGAGGCGGATGAGTTTTTTGCGGGACCAGCCGGAATGCTGGAAGTAGAGCGCGAGCCAATCCAGCAATTCGGGATGGGAAGGGGGATCTCCACGAAGTCCGAAATCATTTTCGGTGGCGACAAGCCCGCGTCCGAACAACTGGCGCCAGATCTGATTCACGGTGACGCGGGCGGTGAGCGGGTGCGCGGGAGAGACCAACCAGCGAGCAAGATCGAGACGATCGGGGAGCGCTCCTCGCGTGGCCAGCGGGGGCAGGAAAGCGGGCACCCCGGGGCTGACGGCTTCGCCGCGGCGGAGGAAATCGCCGCGAACATGGACATGGGTGGGGCGATGTTCGGCCGCGAAGACCGGGGCCGCGGCAGGTTTGAACGCCGGTTTCGCTTTGCGCCATTTTTCCAATTCAGACTGCAGATGGGCCGGGGGCTTCGTATTCGAGGTGTTGGCGGAGGAGAGTTGGGCTTCCAGGCGGTCCCCTTTCACCTGCCATTCCCGCAGGGCGAGCTGGTGGGAGTGGATTTCGGCTGGAGTGGGCTGCGGAAGGTCTTTTTCGCTGGCGTGATTGAAGAAGCTGTAAAACTGGTAGAATTCGCTCTGGCTGATGGGATCGTATTTGTGGTGGTGGCATTCGGCGCAGCCCATGGTGAGGCCCATCCAGACGGCGCCCGTGGTGTGGGTGCGGTCCACCACCGCTTTGCTTCGGAATTCCTCTTGATCCACTCCGCCTTCTTTATTGGTCAGCGTTTGGCGGTGAAAGCCGGTGGCAATTTTTTGTTCGTCAGTCGCGTGGTCCAACAGATCCCCGGCGAGTTGCTCGACCGTGAATTGGTCGAACGGTTGGTCGCGGTTGATTGAGCGGATGACCCAGTCACGAAAGAAGTAAGCGTTCGGCCGGGGCTGGTCCTTTTCGTATCCGTCGCTGTCGGCATAACGGGCCAGGTCGAGCCAGTGCCGGGCCCAGCGTTCACCGAAGTGGGGAGATTGGAGCAAGCGATCGACGAGTCGATTGTAGGCGCCCTCCGATGAATCCTGGACAAAATCCTCGACTTCCGCCGGCCCGGGCGGGAGTCCCGTGAGGTCGAAGCTGAGGCGACGGATCAAGGTGTGCGCAAGAGCTTGCGGGGAGGGTTTCCAACCGAGTTGGGCGAGGCGCGAGCGGACGAAGGCATCGACGGGGTGGCGCTCGCCGGAGGGAACTTGTGAAGAGCGAGGGGAGGCGAAGGCCCAATGCTGTCCCCAGGGCGCTCCTTCCGAGATCCAGCGCGCGAGCAAGTCTCTCGAAGCGGCTTCCAACCGCTTGGGCTGGGTCGGGGGGGGCATTATTTCGTCGGGATCGGAGGAGGTGATTTTGCGGAT
>Ga0194132_10002473_pt1 | contig 34504 bp, 34 predicted proteins | sample TA2KigOf80mmetaG_FD_148612 | JGI IMG/M metagenome (GOLD analysis project Ga0194132, IMG submission 148612) | Freshwater microbial communities from Lake Tanganyika, Tanzania - TA2015054 Kigoma Offshore 80m | ecosystem: Environmental > Aquatic > Freshwater > Lake | place: Tanzania: Lake... | reverse complement strand
CCAATATCCCCAACCTGTTGCTTCTCTGAACGTCCACCTCCTCACCTCCCTCATCCTAGGCGGTCGTACTGCCTCTCCTTTCAGTTTACTATCAAGAATGCGTTTAGGTGTACCCCATCTCAGGTGCAATGGAAGGTAAAACGTCATTCCGAGCGAAGTCGAGGAATCTCAACGATACGACTGCCACCATCACGCCCCGTCTTCACCATTCACGCCTATTCTTGTCATCCTGAACGAAATCGGTACTCCGGTGCAGTCGAAGGATCTAATCGCCGTGACCGTCGCCACGCCCAATACGGCTTATCACGACTCACTTAACCTCCCCTTCTTCTTTCCTCTCCCTTGATGGGAGAGGATTAAGGTGAGGGTGAAACACTAGCACTACGCTCCGTCCGCCAGGTACCATTACACATCCCATGGCCCTCTCTCTTCCTCTCCTCCCTCACTCTATCGACACGATATACGCGTACAGCGGCTGCCCACCATATACCACCTCCACCTCAACCCCCTGGGGGAGCCTGCCCTGAGTCCTGAGCTTGTCGAAGGATCGAAGGGCCTCCCTCGCCTCCCCCTCAGACACCCCGGCCCCCCAGTACACCGTCACCACCCCGCCCGGGAGGGGGCCGAGCGAAGCGAGTCCTGAGCGAAGTCCTTCGGAGAAGGACGCAGCCGAAGGACCTGCTCCTCCCGCTCATATCAACACATCGTCCAGCAGCGCCATCACCTGCCCCGCCTTCACCGGCCTCCCCGACACCACCGAGTCCCGCACCGCCGTCGTAACCTCCAGCGTCTTCACCCCGCCCTTGGCCGACTCCATAGACCGCAGCGCCTGCTCCGGCGACACGTCCGGGCTGTACGCCAGCGCCGACGCCACCCCCTGCGGTAGCGTCCTCGTCTCGATGACATGGATCACGCCCTCGCTCATCGACGCCGCCTGCCTCGCCGCCAGCACCACATTCGAGTTGTTCGGCAGCACCGCCACCCGCTTTGACCCCGTCATCTTCGACGCCTCCAAAATCTCCTGCGCGCTGGGATTCATCGTCCGCCCGCACACAACAACCTCGTGGCATCCTAGGTCTCGAAATAGCCTCGCGAATCCCTCTCCCCAGGCCACCGCCACCACCGCCAGCGCAGGCGTCTCCTTCCTCTGCTTGTGCAGCGCCTGGAAGCCCACGTGCTGTTTATCAATATCATCAATCTTGACCTGGCTGGTGACGCCCATCATCCCGCCGAACGCCACCACCTTGTCTGGTTCAAAGGTGTGAATATGCACCTTCGCCAATGTCGCGTCGCCCACCACCACCGCCGAGTTCCCCATACCCGCCAGCGACGCCCGCAGCGCCTCCAGGTCTATCCCCGTCCCCTCGATCATAAACTGTGTGCAAAACCCGAACTTCTCCCCCTCTATCGCCTCCAGGTACTCCCCTCGTACTGACGGCATCGTTGCAAGCCCTCCCGCCGGCGCGCTGATCTCCACCTCCACCGCCTCCACGTCCTGCCCCTTCAGCCCGCACAGGAACCCCTCCATCACCACCACCAGCCCCTGCCCTCCCGAGTCCACCACCCCCGCGTCCCGCAGCGTCGACAGTTGCTCCGGCGTCCTCGCCAGCGCCGACTTGGCCGCCTTCAGCGACGCCTCCCACACCCCAATAACGTCCGCCCCACTCTTCAACGCCTCCGACTCCGCCGCCGATGCCGCCTCCCGCATAACGGTAAGTATGGTCCCCTCCACAGGCTTCGACACCGCCGAATACGCCGCCCTCGACCCCGCCGTCAGCGCCGCCGCCAGCCCCCGGGCGTCGCACGTCTCCTTGTCTTTAAGCGATTGCGCAAAGCCCGACAAAAACTGCGACAATATCACCCCGCTGTTCCCCCTCGCCCCCATCAGCGCCCCCCGCGCGGCGAGTTGAGCCACCCTTCCTACTCCATCGGGGTGGGAGCCGAGCGAAGGCTCGCCTTTGTGAGCCTGAGCGAGTCCTGAGCGGAGTCCGCCATCGGCGGACGTAGTCGAAGGATCTAGTCCCTCCACCACCGACTTCATCGTCAGCAGCATATTTGTCCCTGTATCGCCGTCCGGCACCGGAAACACGTTTAGCGCATTCACCTGCGCCGCATACCGCTCCATACATCGCGCCCCCGCCGCTAGCCCATCCCTCAACTCCCGACCAGAAATCCTCACTGTCTTTTTCTTAGGCATTAGCCGCCCTAACATAGTGAGTAACCGCTGATAACAAGCCCTTTCCGAAGGAGAGTTCAGAGTGGGCAAAGCTCTCCTTGTAGGGGGGTCTGCGGTGTGTCTTACCTTCCCCCCTTGAGGGGGAAGGACAAAGGATGGGGGGTAATTCCCCCTGACTTGGAAAGTGGGAAGAGGGAGATGGTGTTGCCGAGTATTTAGCTCTATTCATTTTTGTGACCAGGCTTGCCTGATAAATCTTGTCACAAAACCACCCCTCATGTTATCCTGACATGACGAATTCTACGCAACTAAACTCAGAAGGGTCAATTTAAGGTATCGACATGAAGTGCCAGCTTTGCGGGAAAATCGGCGTCGCCGGCCATAACGTCTCCCACTCCAAGCGCCGCACCAACACCCGCTTCATGCCCAACATCCACAAGCACACCATAGAAGTCAACGGCGACTACAAAAAGGTCAAAATCTGCACCCGCTGCCTCCGCAGCCTGCATAAGCCGTCCAAAACCAAGGCCGCCGCTTAGCAGCTCCCTCTACCCGTTTCGGGGGGGGGCTTGCCCTGAGCCTGTCGAAGGGCCTCCCTCAGCCTCCCCATCGCCTCCCTTACCGGCTCCTTCTTATTGAACACCGCGCTCCCGGCCACCATCGTGTCCGCCCCCGCCCTCACCACCTCCCCCACCGTCTCCGCGTTCACCCCCCCGTCCACCTCTATCTCCACCTCGCACCCCCGCTCCGACGCCATCCGGCGCAGCCGACGCACCTTCTCCAGCGCCTGCGGTATCATCTTCTGCCCGCCGAATCCCGGGTTCACCGTCAGTATCAGCACGATGTCTAAAAACGGCAGCGCGTCCTCTATCGACGCCAGCGACGTCGTCGGGTTCAGCGCCACGCCGGCCCTCAGCCCCGACGACCTGATCTGATGCAGCGTGCTGTGCAAATGCGTGCAAGCCTCGGCATGGACCGTGATATGGTGCACCCCAGCCTTCACAAAGTCCTCAATTCGACGCTCCGGCTCCACAATCATCAGGTGTGCGTCCAGCGGCAGATGCGTATACTGCCTCAGGTTCTCCACCACCACCGGCCCAAAAGTCAGGTTCGGCACGAATCGACCGTCCATCACGTCCAGGTGTATATAATCGGCGCCGGCCTTCGTCACCTCCGCCACCTGCTCCCCAAGCCGGCTGAAGTCCGCCGACAGTATCGATGGCGCTATTTTCACCTTCCGCTCAGCCATTAGGACTGCCTCCATTTTGTTTGGCTAAGTCTGGAATTAATCATTTCCACTAAGGGCATTGGATATAGCTTCCAGCACAGCCTGTGTATCCCTCAAGATTTCGGCGTTCCAGAACCTTAGCACCTTGAAGCCCTGGCTTTCCAGCCAAGCAGTCCTCTTACCGTCAGCGATGATATTTGTTGTGTGCTGGCCGCCATCAACTTCAACTATCAACTTTTGCGAGAAACATACAAAATCGCAAATGAAGCGACCTATAGGCTCCTGCCGTCGGAACTTGTAGCCAGCCAGCCGAAATTCACGCAACCCCGCCCACAGCTTGGCTTCAGCTTCAGTGGGACGTTTTCTTATTGCTCGGGCCGTAGCGCTAGTCATTCCCCCTCATCCTGCACCTTCTCCCACAAAGGGAGAAGGATGAGAACTTATAGTCCACACGTCCCATTCTGTTGGAAACGCTTGCCCATAGACTCCCTTCTTCTTTCCTCTCCCTTGATGACGGCTGTTGCTAGTTAAGATGCCACTTATCATAGCCAGGCCTCCCTTCTACCCTTTCTCCCCCTTGATGGGGGAGAACAGAAGAGAGGGTGAAACCCTGGCTCCACAATACTTTATCACTGCCAGTCGTCTCCGTTTTCTTTTCCTCTTCCTGTCGGGAGAATTAGCAACACCCATCTTGATGGGAGAGGACTAATGTGAGGGTGAACCACTACCACCAAGGAGCCATTTTGCCAACCACAATACACTGCTTTCCCCATTCCTCTCATCCCTCCTCCCTCTCCAGCACCCTCCGGGCCCTCCTCACCGCCGCCTTCACCCTCCCCGACGCCGTCCCCCCTACTACCCTCCTCCCCTGCACCGACCGCCGTAGCGTAATCCCCTTCACATCCTCCTCAAACCTGTCGCTAAACTTCTTATATTCCGCCAGTGACAACCGGTGCGCCTCCTTCCCCTTCCCCCTCGCGTACTCCGACACCTTCCTCAGTATCCCGTGCGCCTCCCGGAACGGCACGCCCTTGCTCACCAGATAGTCCGCCAGGTCCGTCGCCAGCATGTTCCCCTTCTCCGCCGCCTCGGCCATCATCTCCGCGTTGAACTCTAGCGACGACATCATCCCCGTGAACACCTCCAGCGTCGACAGCACCGTATCGACGCTATCAAAGAACCCCTCCTTGTCCTCCTGCATGTCGCGATTGTACGTCAGCGGCAGCCCCTTCATCACCGTCAGTAGTCCCATCAGGTGCCCGTACACCCGCCCCGTTTTCCCCCTCGCCAGCTCGGCAAAGTCCGGGTTCCGCTTCTGCGGCATGATGCTGCTGCCCGTGGTGTGCTTCTCCCCCAGGTGGACAAATCCAAATTCTTGCGACGACCACAGCACCATCTCCTCCGCCAGCCTCGATAGATGCATCATGCACACCGACGCCGCCGCCTGCCACTCGATGACAAAATCCCTATCCGACACCGCGTCCATGCTGTTCGAGCTTACACGGCTGAATCCCAGCTCCTTGGCCACGAACCCTCTGTCCAGCGGGTACGGCACTCCCGCCAGCGCCCCGCTCCCCAGCGGCAGCACGTCCGCTGCTTCGTATGCCCGCCGGAATCTCTCCACATCCCGCTCCAGCATCTCGAAATACGCCAGCAGGTGGTGCGCCAGCAGCACCGGCTGCGCCCGCTGCACGTGGGTGTACCCGGGCATGATGGTCTCGGTATGCTTCTCCGCCTGCCACACCAGCGAAAACTGCAAGCCCCGAATCGCCCTGACGGCCTCCGACGCCTTCTCCCTGGCATACAGCCGCACGTCGGTAGCCACCTGGTCGTTGCGAGAGCGCGCTGTGTGCAGCTTCCCCGCCGTGGCCCCAATCTTCTCCCGCAGCCGCGTCTCAATGTTCATGTGGATATCCTCAAGCTCCGGCCGCCACGGGAACTTCCCCGCCTCTATCTCCCCCCGAATCTCCTCCAGCCCCCGGCAGATAGCTTCCGCCTCCCCCGCCTCGATGATCCCCTGCTTCGCCAGCATCCGCGCATGCGCCGCTGACCCGGCGATGTCCTGCTTATACAACCGCCGGTCATAATGCAACGATACGCCGTAGGGGGATGGATCATTCTGTAGCGACGGCAACTGTTTACCCTTAATAGAGGTTTTGAACCGCGCAAAGGTCAAGCAATAGTATACTCATGTTCGGGTTCTACGATTAATTCAGCTATGAAGTAGCGGCTCGTGCCTTCAAAATTTCCAAAAATTCGCTGAGCCTCAGCCCTCGCCTCTTCATAACTAGGCAAGATTTGTTTATCTACACCAACGACGACAGGTTCCCCAGCGGTTAGGTCAATAACTAAATAGCCTACAGTCCCCAAACTTGGCTGAGCCATATCTACCTCATAGTGAGTTGATAAGTTCCCCCGCCTAGAAATTCTATAATTCCTCTCGTCCTTAGTACCTGTAGCTGCTGTCGTAGTTTAGCCCTAACATGTCGATTTGTCGGATATCTTTTTGTCGCTTTTGGCGAGCACGCTCTTTCGACATCATTTAAAGAAAATATTGTCTTGTTTATACTCAACACGCCTTCTAGGGTTAGTCTAGTCCAGCCTGAGAATGCTCCCACGAACTTTGACTCATTCTCGATGTGAAACTCGGGTTCAAGTATTTCCTTAGATAGCTTTTGAGTCCTAGGCGGTTTAGGAATAATGGCCTTGATGGCCGCCAATGGCTCAAATAATGCTTCTAGGTCTTTAAGAGAAATTTTTGAGGGTGGTTCAGGCGCCCCAAACCCACCCAGAACGGCTTTAGCCAGCCCTGAAACCAACCCCTTTTCCGTCGTCTCAAGTCCACACTCCCAGTTGCGCCTCAATCCCGACACTGTGGCATTAGCCGACGTTACTAGCGCCGAGCGGTCATCAAAGACATAGACCTTGGCATGTAGGCCGCCTAGGACTTTGACCTCGATTCCATTCCTGGCAAGCTCACAAAGACAATCTAGGCTGGAGGCGTTTAGCGCAAAATCCCTTAAGTCTGTCTGAGTAACCAGCGTTTTCTTGACGACATTGCGAGTTGAGCTCGTAACCTCTTTTATCCCGCCATTAACATAAGGGCTTGATATTAGCAGCCGCTTCTCACAGACTGCGGCCTGTCGCCTCAGCCAGTCCAGCGTAGGGGTGACAACAATACCCATTCGCCGTTAGCCGTGTCCCTTCCCTCCTTCTCCCCTTGTGGGAGAAGGTGCAGGATGAGGGGTAAAACCCCGCTGACCAGGCCCCATCTGGCTGGCTACTCCTGACTAAATTCCCCCATCCCTCACTCCCCCTGCGCCCGCGTCTGCGTCCGCACCGGCAGCCCGTATATGCTTATGAACCCCTCCGCCGCCCGCTGGTCGTAGGTGTCGCCCTTCCCGTAGGTCGCCAGGTCGTGGCGATACAGCGGCCTCTCCGCCTTCCGCCCCACCACCGCCGCCGTCCCCTTGTGCAGCCGCACCCGAATTATCCCAGACACGTGCCGCTGCGTGCTATCGAAATACGCGTCCAGGTCCCGCCTATGCGCCGTGTACCACAGCCCGTTGTACACCAGGTCCGCGTACTCCAGCGCCAGCTTCTGCTTCAGCCTGGCCTGCTCCTTGCTCAGCGTCATCGCCTCCAGCGACTTGTGCGCCCCGTGCAGCACCACCGCCGCCGGCGACTCGTACACCTCACGAGACTTTATCCCCACCAGCCGGTTCTCGATATGGTCGATTCGACCCACCCCATACTTCCCCGCCACTTCGTTCAGGTGTCGTACCAGCGCCACAGGCTCCATCTCCTCGCCGTCCAGCGACACCGGCACGCCCCGCTGGAACCCCACCTCCAGGTACGTCGCCTGCGCCGGTGTTTTAGATATCGCCGACGTCCACTCGTAAGCGTCCTCCGGCGGCTCCTGCCACGGGTCCTCCAGCTCCCCCGCCTCGATGCTCCGGCCCCACAGGTTCTCGTCCGTCGAAAACCTGCTCTTCTTAATCGGTATCGGTATATTGTGCTTCTTGGCGTATTCAATCTCCTCCTCCCGCGTCCACCCCCACTCCCGCACCGGCGCGATGACCTTAAGCTCCGGCGCCAGCGCCCCCGCGCTCACGTCGAACCGCACCTGGTCGTTCCCCTTCCCTGTGCAGCCGTGCGCGATGGCCTTGGCCCCCACCTTCCTCGCCGTCTCCACCAGCAGCTTCGCGATGAGCGGGCGACCCAGAGCCGTCGCCAGCGGGTACTGCTCTTCATATATCGCCCCCGCCTTCAGCGCCGGGAAGACATAGTCCTTAATAAATGTCTCCTTCCCGTCCACTGTGAAGGCCTCCGCCGCCCCTATCTTCAGCGCCTTCTGGCGGATAGGCTCCATGTCCACCATCCCCAGGTCCACCGTCATAGTCACCACCTGGGCCTTGTGCTTCTCCTGCAGCCACTTTATGCACACCGACGTATCCAACCCGCCGCTGAACGCCAGCACTATCTTCTCTTCCGCCATTTTCCTTTTGCTCCAAGAACTCGTTTTTACAACCCAAATTCTTTCCTCTCCCTTCATTGGAGAGGGTTAAGGCCTGCCCTTCTTCCGAAGGATGAGGGTGATACTCTAGCACCACAATACTGGTATTAAAGCCACCCGACGCCTTCCTTTCCCTTTCCTCTCCCTTGATGGGAGAGGACTAAGGTGAGGGTGAAGCCCTAGCTCAACGACCCTTTATCAAAGACCACCTGCCACTGTTTTCCCTTTGTAGGGGCGGGCCTGAGACCCGCCCTTCCCGCTTGTCATCCTGAGCGGAGTCGGTATTCCGACGCAGTCGAAGGATCTAATCGCCGTGTCTGCTGCCACGACTCGCTTTACTTCCCCCCTACAGCCCCTTCAACGCCTTCTCAAACCTCGACACCCCCTCATCAATCTCCGACGCCGTTATATTCAGCGGCGGCATCAACCGCAGCGTATTTGGCCGCACCATGTTGAACAGCACCCCCGCCTCGTTGCACTTCGCCAGCGCCGACGCTGCCATGTCCTTGTCGAACTGCACCGCCACCAGCAGCCCCCTTCCACGAACCTCGCTTATAAACGAGTGCCGCTTCTTCAGCTCGTTCAGCCGCTTCATCAGGTGCGACCCCATGGCCTTGGCGTTCGACGGCACCTTGTGGTCGATGATGTACTTCACGTTGGCGTAAGCCACCGCCGTCGTGAAAGCGTTCCCCCCGAACGTCGACCCGTGGTCCCCATACTCCAGTGCGAACGCCTTCTCCGTCGACATAAACGCCCCGATGGGCAGCCCGCCGCCCAGTCCCTTCGCCAGGGTAATAACGTCCGGCTCAATGCCATACTCCTGGTAGCCGTACAGGCTCCCCAGCCGGCCCATCCCCGTCTGTATTTCATCCAGTATCAGCAGCAGGTTCTGCTTGTCGCACCACTCCCTCACCCGCTTCAAATAGTCCTCCGACGGCATGTTAACCCCGCCCTCGCCCTGTATCGGCTCCAGGAGCACCGCCGCCGTCTTCTCCGTCGTCGCCTCCATAATGGCCTCGACGTTGTTAAACTCGACGTGCTTGAACCCCGGCTGCAGCGGCTGAAACGCCTCCTGGTAGTGGGGTTGCCCCGTGGCCGCCACCGTCGACATCGTCCGACCGTGGAACGAGTTGTAGGCTGTGATGACCTCGAAGGCCCCGTTCCGGTTCTTCTTCCCCCATCGACGCGCCAGCTTCAGCGCCCCCTCGTTGGCCTCCGCCCCGCTGTTCCCGAAGAACACCCTGTCCATGCACGAATTGTCGATTAGTATCTGCGCCAGTTGCAGCTGCGGCACCGTGTAGAACTGGTTGGACGTCTGCATCAGCAGCGCGCCCTGCTCTCGCATCGCCTCCTGCAGCGCCGGGTGGCAGTGCCCCAGCTGGTTCACCGCCCAGCCGGCTGTGAAGTCCAGGTACTCTTTATCGTTGGCGTCCCACACCTTCGTCCCCTGCCCCCTAATAATCACAATGGGTTGGCGGCGCACCGTCTGCGCGTAATACTTCTTCTCAATCCCTATCCAGTCCGTTGCCACCTCTGGCCTCCTTCCTTTTCGCATCATTCCGGCGAAAGCCGGAATCCAGTCCTTCCCTTTGTTAGCCCGAACCTGCCGACAAAACCTATGCCGCACACTGAAGTGTGCGGTAGGGTAAAACATCACCCTATATCAGCACATGTAAAAGCAGGCTTTGACTATATTATTTCGCCTTGCTGTTGTCCACTTTACCCTCCTTGCCCCATAATCCCCCTCACCCCCTCCCAGGAGGCCCCCATGCCCGAACCCTCCTTCGCCGAACTCCAGCGCCTTGGCCGAAAACACATCTGGACGCCCCACACCCAGCTCAACGACCTGGACGACCCCGACTACCTCGGCATCATCGTCGGAGGCCAGGGCTCCTACGTCTACGACTCCAACGGCAAGGCCTACCTGGACGCCACCTCCATGTCCCACTGTACCCTCGTCGGCCATGCTCGACAGGAGATCGCCGCCGCCGTCTATAAGCAGATGTCGGCTGTCGAGTTCGCCGGCTCCGGCATGATCCCCTTCTCCACTCCTCCCACCGTCAAGCTCGCCGCCAAGCTGGCGGAGCTGTCCCCTGGCGACCTCGACCGCACCCTCTTCACCACCTCCGGCACCGAGTCCGTCGAGGCCGCTCTTAAGATGGCGCGACAGTACCACGCCCAGACCGGCAACCCCCAGAAGTACAAAGTTCTCTATCGCGACTTCTCTTTCCACGGCTTCACCTGGGGCGCCATGGCCGTCAGCGGCGACCCCGTCATCCGCTCCCCTATGTTTGAGCCGATGCACCCCATGGGCGTCATGGTGCCCGAGGCCAACCCTTCGCGATGCCAGTTCTGCGCCGACCAGTGCAATCTCGGTTGCGCCCGCGCCATCGAGGATACCGTCCGATACCACGGCCCCGACTCCATCGCCGCCTTTATCGTCGAACCCGTGGAAAAGGGCGCCGTCGCCCAGCCGCCCGAGTACTGGCGCATCGTCCAGGACCTCTGTCGCAAGCACAACATCCTCATCATCGCCGACGAGGTTGTCACCGCCTTTGGCCGCACCGGCAAATGGTTCGGCTCCCTCCACGCTAGCCTTGAGACGGACATTATGGTCTTCGGCAAGACTCTAGGCGGCGGCTACCTCCCCATCGGCGCAGTCCTCACCTCTCCCAAGGTCCAGGATGGCTTCCGCGGCGACCGCTCCAAAAATCTCCGCCACAGCCCTACCCTGGCCGCCCATCCTGCCTCCACCATAGCCGCCCTCACCAACCTGGAAATCGTCGAGCGTGAAGGCCTGGTGGAGCGCGCCGAAAAGATGGGCTACCGCCTCCGCGACGGCCTCCACGCTCTCCGCCGCTACTCCGTCGTCGCCGATGTACGCTCCATCGGCATGCTGGCCGCCGTCGATTTGGGCAAAGACGGTGACGTTCACCAACCTCTAGGCCTGGAGCTAGGCAAGAAGATGAGCCGGTTCATGTTGGACAACGGCCTCTTCATGGTCACGCGAGGTGCCAACTTCTCCATCCACCCACCTCTCACCATCAGCGAAAGCGAGCTAGACCAGGTGCTCGATATCCTGGACCGCACCCTCGCTTTCGCCGAAGAAAACCTCTAACGTTATCTAATACCTAGCGTTGGTTGAGGCCGGTGGCGGATAACAAACAAGTGTGATTGTCACTCCGAGCGTAGTAACGGTGTACTCGTCGGCACGTAGTCGAGGGATCTGGTCCCATTACAACCCTCGCTCAATCTTCCGTAACCACGCTTCCCCGCAATGTAGGGGCGAGGTTACCTCGCCCTTTCTCGTCCCGCCGCCACCAGCGCCCCCGCGCACGCCGCAGTCCCCGTGTAAATCCCAATGCCTCCTCCTATAGACACGGCTACGATTAAATAAATCGTCGGTATCCCAGACAGGAGCCAGGATATGACCCCAATCGTAGCCAGCCCCGCCGCCATCGCCGCGCCCCCCAGCGTCATCCCCATCACCACCCCAATCTGCAGCGATTCCACCAGCCCTTTCGTCGTGCGCGACAAAGCTATCGAATACCCGCTAAAGAACGGCATGAACAGGGATATCAGGTGAATAGGCGGCGGCGTAAGCCACACCACCCCGTTAATCAGCGCCGCCGATATGCACCGGCGCCACCACACATCCGTGCCCATCCTGTTCGATAGCGCCCTGACCCGCTGGGACGCAGCGTCTAAGAGTCCCACCATCACCACTTCTCCATCTCAAAGAACGCCACCGTCTGCCACCCGCCAAACCACCACTTCAAATGCGCCTTCCCCAGCAGCCGGCCCTCCTCCGTCTCCACCACCTCATCCAGCACCCGGCTAATGCTCAGTTTCGGGTTTTTCATCCCTGCGTACTCAATCTTCAGCACCTGCGTCCTCGGGTCCATCAGCCCAGTCCCCGTCCACGTCTTAAAATAAAAGGAGCGAAAGGTTGTAGGGCCGTCATTCCGATACCCGCGATACGTCGGCCAGAGAAAATAGGAAGGCAATAGCGCGCTGCGAGAGAATATGTTGTAGCCAGTGCCCTGCTCGGCCTCGAACGCCTTTCCCCGCCAGGGCATGTACAGCCGGGTCGCCAGCCCTATAAGTTGCGTAAAGCCCGGCAAGACCCTTAAAGCCAGAAGCCTGCCCTTGTACCGGCCCTCCAGTGGCAATATCGGCGCTCTCCCAGCCTCAAACGCTGGCTGTAAATCTTCAAATCGCATCTGAAGCCTTGTCCATCTCGTAGAATTAATATCTGAGCTATTCTATCTCTAATCACTAACCTATTATCTCTGCGCCTGGTCCTTTTTACATGATAAGCTTCTATAGTGTTGCAAAAATCTTTGTCCGGCCCCGCTATGGCCGGCGCTAGAATCCGCAAGAGCGCTGCCTAAACATGGACAGCCCCGTTCCCTCCATTTCCCCCAACTCCGTCAACATTGAGGTCCGGCGCGCCGCCCTGGACACCCTCCTCCATAATCGGCGCCAGGGCATTGACCCGCGATACCATCGCACCTATAACTTCACCTGTCCTTCGCCGACAAAGTACAAGTGGCAGTGGTTCTGGGACTCCTGTTTCCACGCCATCGCCCTCTCCCACCTTGACCCCAGACAGGCCAAAGAAGAACTCCTCTCCCTGGTCTCTGCCCAGGAGCCTGACGGCTTCATGGGCCACATCATCTTCTGGGGCGGCAAGCCCTTCCTGGAAATCTGGGCCTACCTGGAGAGCAGGCCCAGCCTCCGCCCTCGACACAGCGGCATTATCCAGCCGCCAGTCCTCGCCTACGCCCTCCAGCGCGTCTTCCAGGCCACCGAGGACACCGCCTTCCTCAACGAAATGCTCCCCCGCGTAGACCTATACCATCGATGGCTCGACGCCCATCGCGACCCTGACGGCGACGGCCTCATCTCCATCATCTCCCCCTACGAGTCCGGCGTAGACCATAAGCCATCCTACGACCCCGTCCTCGGCATCTCCAACAAGACGCCCATGCACCGCGCCTCCCTGGAGTTCGCCCTCCGACGCCTGGACTTCTGGAATATGCGCCACGGCTTCAACGGCCACCACATGAAGCGCGCCCAGCCCTTCAGCGTGGAAGATGTCCTGGTCAACTGTATCTACGCCCAGGCCACGTACAGCCTGTCCCATCTATACCGGGTCGTCGGCGACACCAGTAAGTCCGACGCCTGGGACAAGCTGGCCCAGCGCACCGAGCAGGCTATCCTCACCAGGTGCCTCGACCCCAAGACCGGCCTCTACTTCGACCTCTCAGGCCGCCATGAGACGCCCCTCCGCGCCAGCACCGTCACCTCCCTCTTCCCCCTCATCCTCCCCCACCTCCCTAAAGAGTCCGCCGGGCGTCTGGTCAAAGAGCATATCCTCAACCCCAACGAATACTGGCTCCGATACCCCGTCCCCTCCGTCTCCGCCCGCGAGCCCTCCTTCCATCCCTCCTCCGACCATTACCTATGGCGAGGCCCCACCTGGATGAGCACCAACTGGTATCTCACTAAAGGCCTGCGGCTCCACGGCTACGGAAGCGTCGCCGACGTCATCGCCAAAGCCTCCACGGACCTGGTCCTCCATCAAGGCTTCCGCGAATACTACAACCCCCTCACCGGCAAAGGCATGGGCGCCAAAAACTTCACCTGGGGCGCCCTGGTTGTGGATATGTTTGAGGGGGACCAGCGCCTCTGACGCGCAGGATAATGCGTGGCGCGAAGGCCGTCACCTAGATCCTGTTGTTAGACGGAATCCATCTACACGTATCGCGGTTTTCCGAGAAGCGTTGACGTAACGAACTGACATTTCAGGCCGGCCTGAACACACGTCTCTCGGAAGCGCGCCCGCTCCGCTTCGGTCAGGGCCGGTCCCAGATAGACAGACTCGATCAGCACGGTGGGGTCGAAACCCACCTCGATCCCGTCCTCTGGCACAGCAACCCCGAACTCCTCGGCCATTCGAACCGAAATGGCTATTCGGTATTCGCGCTCCCACTCGAACGCGCGATGTTTGTAGAAAAACCTACGTTCCATACTCACGCGCAGTCGTTCACGATGAAGATCCGCGTAGCGGACTGGACCCCAGTACGGCTTCTCTTCGCCGTAGTGTGGGGCCAAGCGAAACGGCAACAGCCCACGACGCAGACGCTCAGTCGTCGTGCGAACCGCCACCCCCTTGCCGGTAGCGGCGTAGAGCTTCCACATCGCATCGGACTCGTAGTCGGCCCGATGCCAGCAACTGATCTTCGTGAGCCGGCGCAATTCCTCGAATGCTTGGTCGGCGCCCTCGAGTTCTGAGTAGCGTGGGTCGCTTGGAGTGTCATGAGGCAGCACGGCGACGGCGCCCTCGAAGGGATCAGAGAATTGCCGGGCCGATGCGAAATAGAGGGTTCGGGAGTGCAGGGCCGCCAGAAGCCGGTCCGACTGGAAGTACCTCCACAGGGGTTCGTCCTCAACGTCCTGATCGTCCCAGATCGGTCGCATGCTTCTTTTAACTCCCGCTGGTAGCCTTAACTCTCCTCTCGCTCTCAGAAGGCAGGGTAGCCTCAACCGTTGCTATAACCGTTCCGTCCCCTTCTATCACAACTTCCTCATCGTGTTCCCGCGCCGACTCTAAGGAAAGCTCTATGGCGTCCTTCGCCATCTCTAGCGCCTCTTCCACCGTCTCGCCCTCCGTCACGCACCCCGGCAACGCGGGCACGACTGCCGTATAGCCCCCGGAGGAGTCCGCCAGAAGAACGACTGTGTACTTGCTAGTCTTGGTCTTTTTAGAGGAGTTCACGTAATAGATCTTTGAACCTTCATAATGTTACACGGCCGATACTGGATTAGGTAATGCGACAACCCTCGTAGGCTCGTCTAGTTCTAATGGGAGTTCAGTCTGGAAAGCCTTGTCATACGCTCTCCTAAATAATCGCTCAAACTCGTGCTTATCTACCGAGGCGCGCATGAGTGCCATAACCCCAGATAATTGAGCTTTAAAGTGCTCCAATCCCATCTCAACAGTCAAAAATTGATGGTGCTTTCTGGGTCGCTGCCACTTTTCATTGGGAGGGTTGCGTCTATCCAATTCACCGAGCACACCTTTCGGGAGCATCTCGTAGATATATTTTCGAATTAGCTTTCCTGCGTAACGAGGGCCTTGCGTTGAGTCGGCATTTAAATCCCACCCCCAAAGTCGGTAGATTTCCTTCGTAAATTCAATTGGCACAGCCCTAACCCAAGGGCGATGTTCAGGTAAGACGTAGGCCTCTAAAATACGCTGAAGTTCGTTGTGTGCTCTAATAGATTGGTAACCGGTGGCTTCGTCGATAAGTGCGACCATCGCTACATTGGCGAGCGCCTCTGATAGCCTCCGAGCTGCTTCGGCGATGTGTTTCTGGGTAGCTATAAGTGCTCCAGAATTTTCAGCATCAACGTAAACTTTGCAGATCATCGGAAGAGCATCTGAGCGGCATCCATAAGCTATTCCCCTTAGACCACCGGCCCAGGAATATCCACCTAGCAACGGCTTGTAGATTATTGGACGAGTAGCCTCTCTTATCTCGTCTGTAATGAATGGAGCGAGGTTTCGCGCTCTTAATACAGCGGGAAGGTTTCCCGTAGAGGCCCCTTCCCCACCCTTTGCTTTACCAGCTCTCCCTAGGGCTGTTAGCACACCTTCCTGTGTGAGTACTCGAAGGCCGTTATCTAGAACAGCACACGGTATCAAACGATCCAGAAATCCAAGTTCACCTTCAGCAACTGCCCACGGGATTTTCTCAGTTGCTACTAATAGGCTGCGTTCGGGGCTAATCTTTTCCCATCTTGTGAGAGCGGCTAACCTAGCACTTTCGCGTCTTTCCTCATTGGTCATTTTTTGTGCCCGCGCATAGCCACCCTTTGAGGCTCCCACTCGAGAAAGTTCTTGTGCGTGTTTCCTCAGCTCTTTGTTTGCCATGGTTCCTTTACCAGACTAAAATTGCTAAAGCTTATGCCAGCCCGAGCACGTATTGTCAATATACGTGCTCGTGTACGCATATACCTTAGCGTTATTGCTATAATCTTAAGGCGTTTTTCATGCTCGCGTTTAGCGGGAATAGGCAGGTAATCACTGATCGTTGGAGACACAAAAAGAAGTGGAGGCAAAGAAATGAGCGCTGAGCTTTGGCTTACTGGAATAATTATGAAGGTAATGATCAAAGAGCTAGTTGCCAAAATAGACGGGGAAGAGAGACGCATTAACTTCGCTCGATCAGGTATTGCTAGAGAGCGCCTGTTGCGGCTAAAAGGAATACCTGTGTCAATCGGTCTCTCTGGGTCGGTTCTCTTAGGTCTTGATCTTATTGATGATTAATTTAAGCTAACCTATCCTCCCCCCTCCACTTACCCCCTCACCCGCGTCCCCAGCGCCTCCCCCTCCACGCACCGCCGCAGCGCTCCCGGCTGCCGCCCGTCGATGATATCCGCCTCCGACACCAACGGCATCGCCTTCAGGCACGCCTCCAGCTTAGGTATCATCCCTCCCCTCGCTATCCCTGACCCTATGAAAATCTGCGCCTGTCGACCCCCCATCCGGGGCACCACCCTTCCCTCCGAGTCCATCACTCCAGGCACGTCCGTCAAAAATATCAGTTTCGACGCCCGCAGCGCCTTCGCGATATCCCCCGTCACTGTGTCCCCGTTGATATTCAGCAAACACCCCGCGTTCTTAGACCCGTCGTTGACATGAAGGCCAATGGGCGCGATCATCGGCAAAAACCCCGCCTCCAGCGACTTATCGACTACGCACGGGTCCACCTTCACCACCTCCCCCACAAACCCCAGTTCCGCGTCCGCGATTTTGCACTCCAGCAGCCCGCCATCGACGCCGCTCAGCCCTATGGCCCTGACCCCCAGCTTCGTCAGCGACGCCACCAGCTGCTTGTTCACCAGCCCCGTCAGTACCGCCGTCGCTATCTCCAGACTCGGCCCGTCCGTCACTCGGTTGCCCCGGATGAACTTCGGTATCGTCCCCTGCTTCTCCATCCACTGCGATATGACCTTCCCGCCGCCGTGCACCACCACCACCTGACGCCCCTCCCTCTGCATCCACGCCAGGTCCTCCATAGTCGTGTCGTGGCTCCCCAGGGTGCTCCCCCCAATCTTAATGACAATGGGGCCACTCCGGTTATTCAATGGGATTCCATCCATTCCCGCAAAGCCTGATGTCAGTTCTATCTTCTTGAGAGTATTCCCTATAGGGTTGAGCGCTACTCTCTCTCAGATACTCTACCCATTTAAGAGGACTAGCGTTAATGAAGGTTTGATGTGCATGAAAGCACTGACTGGCATCAAGGAAATCCCTTCTCCCCTTGTGGGAGAAGGCGCAGGATGAGGGGTGAATCCCTATGGATACATTCCATCTGGCTAGCCTCAGTCCTCTGGCACTCCCTATCTGGTCCTCTCCCCCCTTGAGAGCCTGTCCTGAGCTTGCCGAAGGAGGGAGAGTTAGAGAGGGGGGTCGGGATGATAGGGCGGGGCTTCTTTCATCGCCACCCCTAAGTAGACAAGATACCGTTGCCATAGCCTAAGTGTGGTACGCGCTATTGAATGTCACGTACTCTTCGCTCATGTTGCAGCCCCACGCCGTCGCCGACGCCTTCCCCAGGTTCAGCTTCACCCGGAAGCTCACGTTCGGCCCCGACATCGACGCAACTATCGAGTCCTTGTGGAACGCAATGGGCGTCCCGCTTTCCATAATGCAGACCTCATTGATATACAGCGCAATCTTCCCCTCATCCACGTCGCACTCGCTCCGGCCCAGCGCCGCCACCACCCGGCCCCAGTTGGGGTCGTTGCCGTGTACCGCCGTTTTCACCAGGCTTGAGCTGGCAATAGTCCGGGCTGCGCTGCGGGCCTCCGCCTCCGACTTCGCCCCCTCTACGATGACCTCGATGAGTTTGGTCGCGCCCTCGCCGTCCCGCGCTATCTCCTTGGCCAGGTAGGTGCACACCTCCGTCAGCGCCTTCTGCAACAGCTTCGCTCCCTCGCTGCCTTTGGCGATAGGTCCCGCCCCCGACGCCCCGTTGGCCAGGCACAGCACCGTGTCGTTGGTGCTGGTGTCCCCGTCCACCGTGATCATGTTGAAGGATACCTCCACCGCCTCCTTGAGCATCGTCCGGAGCAGGCTTGGCGACACTTCAGCGTCGGTGGTTACAAATCCCAGCATCGTCGCCATGTTGGGGTGTATCATGCCCGATCCCTTGGCCATGCCCCCCACCGTCACCGTCTTCCCGTTCAGCTTGAAGGCCACCGCCGTCTCCTTGGTGCGGGTGTCCGTGGTGATAATGGCCCGCGCCATCATGTGCCCGCCGTCCTCGGTCAGCTTTATCTTGTCGATGCCCGAGTTAATCAACGCCATGGGCAGCTCCACACCTATGAGCCCCGTGCTGCATGTCAGCACCTCTTCTTCCTTTACACCGATGTGCGACGCCGCCTTCTTTGCCATGGCTACCGCGTCCTTATACCCCTGCTCCCCCACGCACGCGTTGGCGATGCCGCTGTTCACTACCACCGCCCTGGCCTTCCCCTTGTCCGTTCTCTCCTGCGACACCGTCACCGACGGCGACCGCAGCTTGTTGGTCGTGTACGTTCCCGCCGCCGATGCCGGGCTCTTTGACATAAGTATCCCCAGGTCCACTTTGTCCTGGGCGTAGGTCTTCAGTCCCGCATATACCGCCCCGGCCGCAAACCCCTTGGGCGATGTGACCGTCCCGCCTTCCATTGTCTTAATCTCACCGGCCATTAACGTCTCCTTCTTCTGTCTCGATTGTGGTTGTGTCTGCGATGCGGGAGCCCTCAAGGGCCACGCCTTCTGGCACTTGGGGCACTTCTTCGGGTCCGCAACTCGAGGGTAAAACTCGTACCCGCAATGCACGCATAGATGTCGCTGTTGTGTCATAGCGGCCAATACTACTACAACATGTTGTTGTAGTCAACTAAAACTCTATGCCAGCTATAATTGCTTAGGTGTGTGAATAAAAACTATTCTTGTGGTGTCCCCAATAGCACCCTCAAAGGAATGTTCTCAGGGATTCCCTGCGGAGTAACCCACTGGACTGGCCCACAATTGTATTTGTAACGCTCAGAGAGTAATCTTAGATAAATGGAATCCAGTCAATCACTGATACTTGTAACCGGAGCCACTGGGTATATTGGCGGGCAACTTGTACCTAAGCTCATCGAGGCTGGGCATCGCGTACGAATCCTTGTGAGGGATACCAAGCGCCTCCGGGGAGCGCCCTGGCTCCCCCAGGTGGAGGTATATGAGGGTGACGTTCTAAAAGCGGACACGCTAGCGCCAGCGTTGAAATCTGTTAACACAGCCTATTACCTTGTTCATTCACTGGGCAGCGGACGAGATTTTGAAGAGCAAGACATCCTGGCGCCTAGGACCTTTTCCACGACCGCAAAGGCGGAAGGTGTTAAGCGAATTGTGTACCTCGGCGGCCTTGGGGACCCGGATTCTGAGCTGTCGCCTCATCTGCGGTCCCGTCACACTACAGGCCAGGCTCTACGGGACAGTGGGGTACCAGTCATTGAATTCCGCGCTGGAGTAATTGTCGGCTCAGGCAGCGCTTCATTTGAAATAGTCAGATATCTCACCGAGAGACTTCCGGTAATGATATGTCCCAGATGGGTATACACACGTGCGCAGCCTATTTCCATTAAAGACATAATGAATTACCTAGTGGGCGCTTTAGAAATTCGCCTAGAGGGAAGCCAGGTGGTTGAAGTTGGGGGCGCAGACATCTTGAGCTACGGAGAGATGATGCTGGTATATGCTCGTCTGAGGGGACTTAGACGCTGGATTATTCCTGTGCCTGTTCTCACTCCGCACCTGTCGTCATATTGGGTGCACCGGGTTACGCCCATACAGGCCTCAATTGCAAAGCCCCTAATAGAAGGTCTGCGCAATGAAGTTATTGTTAAAAACCCCAGCGCGAAAAAACTGTTCCCAACCATTAAGCCAACTGGCTATGTGGCTGCAATAAAGTCAATCGTCCAAGATTTGGAAGCAGGTCGTGTTAAAGACCTCTGGGTGGGTTTTTCCGCGAACGATGACAGCAGAGGCTCTGTTATTAAGTCAAGTATTAAGGAAGGAGTAATTTCCCAACGGTGGAGTCGAAAGGTCCCTGCCTCTGCGGATGCGACTTTCCAAGTTATATCGGAGTTTGGTGGTGAACATGGATACTATTATGCAAATTGGGCTTGGAGGTTGCGAGGACTCGCCGATCGACTTTTGGGAGGCGTGGGCAATCGCCTGCGAAGCCCACAAAAGACGGTCTTGGAACAGGGAGACCCATTGGGATTTTGGTGTGTTGACGTTATTGAGCCAGGGCGCCTGCTCAGATTAAAAGCTGAGATGAAAATTCCGGGTTCGGCGTGGCTGCAGTTCTTAGTGAGACCTATTTCTGACCACAGCGCAATTGTGTACCAGACGGTGGCTTTCGCCCCCAAAGGGATATCAGGGCTGGTTTATTGGTATGCCTTGTATCCAGCACATGCCGTAATCTTCCGTGGACTATTCACGGCCATTACTGCATTAGCTGAGGATCGATATAGCTCACCAACCAATGTAAAATAAATGAGGGCCCTTTGGAACTCAAACCAATGGCTCAGAACTTAAGAAGACTCAATCTGTTAGCTGGGCTGCTGCACCTGGGGCAAGGGATAGGCATCCTCCTGCTAAGCACTGATTTCAGCCTTCCGGTGACAGCTGCCTTCCTGGAGTTCAATCAGACCGCCGGGAAACTTGAGGCAAGGCAAGACTCTCTATTCCAGTTGGAATTAGGTCCCTTAGTGGCTGGTTTCTTGCTCCTGTCTTCCATCGCCCACTTCGTCATTTCATCCCCCATCATGTTCCCAAAGTACGTCAAAGACCTGCATAGAGGGATTAACTACGCTCGTTGGATAGAATATTCGATCAGCGCATCTCTTATGATAGTCGTAATTGCCATGTTAGTGGGGATCTATGATGTCGCAAGCCTGATCCTAATCTTCACTCTCAACGTGTGTATGATCCTCTTCGGAATGGTAATGGAATTTCACAACCAACGTACCGACCAGACCAATTGGCTCCCATTCTGGTTTGGTACTTTAGCTGGTATTGTCCCGTGGGTAGCTATTTTCCTGTATTTGATAGGAGCAGGCATGGGTGAAGGAGGGCCACCGGGATTCGTGTACGGGATTTTTGTCTCACTATTTCTTTTCTTTAATGTATTCGCCGTGAACATGGTCTTGCAATATAAGAAGGTCGGTCCCTGGCGTGAATACATTTACGGCGAGCGAGTTTACATCTTGCTGAGTTTTACTGCCAAGTCCGCCCTTGCATGGCAAGCCTTTGCTGGCACTTTGAGGCCAGTCTAACGCGATGAACGATTCCATTTTTCAACGGGTGGTATAGACAAGTAGCACCCTTGTGCTGGCGCCAGTTGCACATTAAAACGAATAGTACCGTTATCCCCATTGACGTATAAGAACCTCAACGTGCCGTTCACCGCCGTCACTTCTCATCTAATTGCCAGCGCTTCCCTTGTCATCCTTTCTCCCCTCGTGGGAGAAGGTGTAGGATGGGTGAAACCCTAAACACAACAACACGGCCATCACAGTCACTGTTCATCTTGTTCTCTGAAATATTCTATCCAGGAGGTCCCCATGCTCTCCTTCCTCGGCGGCACCGGCCCCGAAGGCCGCGGCCTCGCCCTCCGATTCGCCCTCGCCGGCCACCCCGTCACCCTCGGCTCCCGCGACGCCGCCAAAGCCCACGCCTCCGCCCAGGAGCTCTGCGCCCTCGCCCCCCACGCCTCCATCTCCGCCGCCGAAAACTCCGACGCCGCCCGCCGAGGCGACATCGTCTTCCTCACCATCCCCTACGACGCCCAGAAACCCCTCTTGGAACAGATCGGCCACCATCTGGCTGGCAAAGTCGTCGTCAACGTCATCGCTCCCCTCATCTTCGAGAAAGGCAAAGGCGCCCGCGCCATCGCTGTCCCTGAAGGCTCCGCCGCCCGGCAGTCCCAGCTCCTTCTCCCCCAATCCCAGGTCGTGGCCGCCTTCCAGAACCTCAGCGCCCAAAAACTCCTCGCCTCCGACAAACCCATGGACGGCGACGTCATCGTCTGCTCCGACCACAAAGAAGCCAAAGAAAAGGTCATGTCCCTGGTCTCACTAATCCAAAACCTCCGCCCCATAGACGGCGGCTCGCTTGATAACGCCCGCTACGTGGAAGACCTCACCGCCCTAATCCTCAACATCAACCGCCGCTACAAAACCAACGCCACCATAAAGATTCTGGGCGTGTAAGCCAGGGTGGCTGCGAAGCCCTCAGGGATTCTCTCGCAAAATTTGAAACATGGACTTAACCAACGAGTCAATCTTGCGGAGGTCTTCTTCTAATACCCCGATCCTCTTTAGTTTCCCTATTAGCTCTGGTTTTTCTTCTAGGGACAAGTAGTCGCTAAAAGTAAGCGCAAATTTACGTATCCAAACAGATATCTCTGTCCAGTTGGTGCAACTTTTGCTAGACGCCACTTTTACAGTGAACTCCACCGCCTCTTTCCTGGGAGCGCAGAAAACATAGCCATTCATAAAAAGAAACATGGTAAGTAGGGATAATCCCATCCTCTTGTTGCCATCTACAAGGGCATGGTTCTTTACCGCGGACTCTTATAAAACAGCAGCCTTGTCGAACACCGTTTTATAGAGAAATTTGCCGCCAAAAGTTTGACGAGGCCGAGCCAGGGCTGATTCCAACATACCCTTGCCCCGGTCTCCATCCAGGTAAATGAAATCTGGCATCGGGTCCGGATAATCCGGATAAAACTCCGATGCCAGTTTGAAAGCCACCTTTTCCACGTGGCGGATCTCTGGGAACAGGTAGCGTCTGCTAATGGTCTTCTAGATCCTTCAGTGCATCTCTATGGAGCAGAATGGTTGCTTCTGTTGCAAGCTCCACTAGCCTGTCTATCTCTTCGTCCGATAGGACACGCCTACCATGACCCTTACCATTCTTTGAGGCTTTAGAGGGGACGGCGGTCTTGTAGGCAGTCCGCACCTCTCGCACTTTACCAGCGCGCTTCTTCTCGGTATTCGAGTTGTGTTGAATCTTAGCCATTTGTGTGCTCGCTAGTATAGCAAAGAACAAAAAATCTGCTGAGGTCATTATATCCCAACCCATCCCCCCGTTTGACACCCCTTCCCTCCCTCTTCTATACTCCCTTTGTCCTTAACAACCTACTTCCAGGGGAGCTCGGTTAGCCGGGCTGAGAGGTCCGCCGCAGGCGGACGACCCTACGAACCTGCTCTGGGTAATGCCAGCGAAGGGACACACGCCATCGGCCTCATTTTGTAGCCGTCCTTCAGCTGAAGGACGGCTTCTTTTTTATATGCCACAACCTAACATAAAGCTCAAAGTCTCCGGCCTCCGCGCCAGCTACACCCTGGTCGCCCGCCCCGTCCCCGTCCTCGACGGCGTCGACCTGGAGGCACGGCGAGGCCAGTTCGTCTCCGTTATCGGCCCCTCCGGCTCCGGCAAGACCACCCTCCTCGCCTGCGTCGCCGGCCTCGCCAGCCCCGACGCCGGCGTCATCGAAATCGACGGCTCTTCCGACACCCCTCGCCTCGGCCATATCGGCTTCATGCCCCAGAAAGACCTCCTCCTCCCCTGGCGCTCCGTCCTCGACAACGCCATCCTCGGCCTCGAGGTCATGGGTGTCCCTCGCGCCGACGCCCGGCGTCGCGCCCTGGACCTCATGCCTACCTTCGGCCTCAAGGGCTTCGAGCGCCACTACCCCTCGGCCCTCTCCGGCGGCATGCGGCAGCGCGCCGCCCTCATGCGCACCCTGCTGGTCGACCAGGAACTCGTGTTGCTCGACGAACCCTTCGGCGCCCTCGACGCCATCACTCGCAGCCAGATGCAGCAGTGGATCCTGGATCTATGGGACACCCTTGGCAAGACCATCGTCCTCGTCACCCACGATGTCGAAGAAGCCCTCCTCCTCTCCGACCGCGTCTACGTCCTCTCCCCCCGGCCCGCTCGCGTGACCCTGTCCTTGGACGTGCCCCTCCCACGACCCCGCCGCTACGATATCGTCACAACCCCCGACTTCGTCTCCCTCAAAGCTAGGCTCCTTAACGCCCTCCACCCGCCTGTGGCGGGCCAGGCCGCCGTCTAATGGGCGACGCTAAAGTTATACTCACTACTTCTACCGCCAGCCCTGTTCCATACGCTTGGTGCCCATTGAGCTTTATATGGAGGGTAAAGGGAGTGCATGCCACCAAGAAAATTCCTTCTCCCTTGATGGGAGAAGGCGAAGGATGAGGGTGATACCCTGGCTCCACAAAACGGGCATTATGGTCAACCATCTCTATTCTTCTGTTGCAGAACGTAAAAAAATTAGCGCCAGGCTTGCAAGGCCTTGGGTCCCCAACCTCGCCCTCATCCTCTCCTGGGCCCCCGTCCTCCTCTTTATCGCCGCCGCCTTCGGCCTCTGGGAGCTCTCCGTCCGCCTCGCCGACGTTGCCCCCTGGCTCCTCCCTCCTCCCTCCTCCCTCTTCGACGAGCTTTATCAGAGTCGCACCCTCCTCTGGGAACACACCCTGGTAACCCTCCAGGAGGTCCTCCTCGGCCTCGCCGTCGCCCTGGGCGCAGGCGTGCTCCTCGCCGCCTCCATGGCCCTCTCCCGTCTCCTCCACCGTGGTCTCTACCCCTTCGTCATCGCCTCCCAGACCGTTCCCATCATCGCCATCGCCCCTCTGCTGTTGATATGGGTCGGCTACGGCCTCACCGCCAAGGTCATCGTCGTCGCCCTGATCTCCTTCTTCCCCATCGTCGTCAACATGATCGACGGCATCAAGTCCGTGGACAGCGACACCGTCAACATGCTCCGCTCCTTTGGCGCGACACGATGGCAAATCTTCGCCAAGCTCCAGGTCCCGTCATCTATGCCGTCCCTTTTCTCCGGCGTCAAAATCGCCGCCTCTGTCAGCGTCATCGGCGCCGTCATCGGCGAATGGGTCGGCGCAAGCCAGGGCCTCGGCTACCTCATGACCCGCGACATCCCCCAGTTCCAGACTGACCGTGTTTTCGCCGCCATCTTTATCCTCGCCTTCATGGGCGTGGCCCTCTTCCTCATCGCCGTCCTCGCCGAACGCATCGCCCTCCCCTGGCGTCGCCCAACTTCCAACATGGAGTCCTGACGTGCCCAAACCCTCATTCCTGGTCCACGCCTTCACATCAGCAGCCCGGCGTCTAAGCAGACCCCTTCTTCCCAATGTAGGGGCGAGGTTACCTCGCCCTCTCCCGTCAACCCTCCCCCCCCCGAGCGGGAGAAGCCTGGGAAGGGAATTTTGTCATTCTGAGCGAAGTCCGTACTCGGACGCAGTCGAAGAATCTGTTTGGTCTGCTGCCCCGCTGTCGCCATCACCAACCACGGGGTTTCGTAAAAAATCCCTTTCCCTGCCAAGCCGGGGGAGGTTGGGATGGAGTCTTCCCGTTTTCTTTCCTCTCCCCTTGTGGGAGAGGATTAAGGTGAGGGGTGAAACCCTAGAGGCACAATCCTTCATCACTGCCACATATCGCGCTGCGCTTATCCCTTCTCCTTCCCCGAGAGGTAAAACCAGGACGCGGAGCACAAACCATGCCGCGCACTTCAGTGTGCGGTGCCTTATCTTCCTCATCCTCTCACTCCTCACCCTCGCCGCCTGCGGCGACTCCGGCGCCGACTCCCCCCAAAAAGTCCGCCTCGCCCTTGACTGGTTCCCCAACGCCAACCACGCCGGCCTCTTCGTCGCCCTCGACAAAGGCTACTTCCACAACGAAGGCCTGGACGTCGAGGCCTATACCCCCGCCGACCCTACATCCATCCTCGTCACCGTCGGCGCCGGCGCTGACCACTTCGGCATCTCCTACCAGCCCGACCTCCTCCTTGCCCGAAACGCTGGTGTACCCGTCGTCTCCATCGCCGCCATTGTCCAGCGGCCTCTGAACTCCGTCATGACCCTCAAGACCTCCGGCATCACCCAACCCCGCCAGCTCAAAGGCAAGAAGGTCGGCTATCCCGGCATCCCCACCAACGAACCCCTCCTCGACACCATGCTCAAAGCCGACGGCCTCCAGGGCCTCCAGGACGTCGAGCTTGTGGACGTTGGCTTTAACCTCGGCGCAGCTCTGATGGCAAAGCAGGTCGATGCCTGTGTCGGCTGCTACTGGACCTACGAATCCATCGCTATGAAAAATCAGGGCCACGATGTCAACGTTATCCGCGCCGAGGACTGGGGCGTCCCCATCTACTACGAGCTTATCCTCGTCACCAACGAGGACTATCTCAAAAACAATCGCGATACCATCCGAAAGTTCACTCGCGCCTTCCTTAAGGGCTACACCGACGCCGCCCGCGACCCCCAGGCCGCCGTCGACACCCTCAAGCGCCTCCGCCCCGAAATCGACGAGGCCATCGACCGCCCCGGCGCCGCCCTCCTGGCTCCTCTCTGGGTCGCCGACGCCCCCAAAGTCGGCCACCAGACCCGCAGCAGATGGGTAGACTTCGCCAAATGGATGCAAGACAACAATCTCCTGAACAAATCCCTAGACGCCACCCAGGCCTACACCAATGACTTCGTTAACTAACCCCAATTGTCATCCTGAGCGAAGTCCCGATGTACTCGTCGGGACGCAGTCGAAGGGTCTATTTGGACTGCTGCCTCGCATAGGCGCTACACTAGGATGCCCCGCCTGGAGTCCCCTTCTTCTTTCCTCTCCCTTGATGGGAGAGGATGAAGGTGAGGGTGAAACACTAGCACTACGCTCCGTCCGCCAGGCTGAACTATACCTCCCATGGCCTCCCTTCTGGTCTCTTTCCCTGTTAGGGAAGATCAAGATGATTGGTTGTCCCTAACCTCATGCCCACCCGCAGACAACCCTCCCTCACCTCCACCCTCAAAAAAGAGGCCGCCCCACTCTGGGAAAGGACCGTCACCCACCCCTTCGTCCTGGAACTCGGCGACGGCTCCCTCCCCTGGGACAAATTCCAGCGCTACTTCCAGCAAGACCACCTCTTCCTCCGCGACTGGGTCTACCTCCTCACCCTCGGCGCCGCCAAAGCCCCCGACTTCCACCACGCCCGGCCCCTCGTCGCCTTCCTCCACTCCGTCCTCGGCGGCGAGGAAAAACTCTTCCAAGACGCCTTCGACAAGATGGGCCTCACCCAAGCCCAGGTCCGCGCCCTCGAACCCCTCCCCACCACCCGCGCCTTCGGCGACCTCCTCAAAAACATCGCCCTCCAGGGCAGCTTCCCCGACATCCTCACCGCCCTCCTCTGCGCCGAATGGGTCTACGTCGACTGGTCCCAGCGTCTCGTGAAAGGCTCGCCGGCATCCGACAAGTCCCTTCCCCCCTTGAGGGGGAAGGTTAGGATGGGGGGTCGGGGCCTGGGGAGGGGCCTTCCCTCCGATCCCTTCTACCGCCAGTGGATCGAAATCCACGCCGGCGACGAACTCTCCACCTTCGTCGCTTGGATGCGCCGCACCCTGGACTCCACCCCCAACCCCAACATCCCCCGCCTCCGCCGCATCTTCCGCGACACGCTCCGCTATGAATACCTCTTCTTCCAAATGGCCTACCACGGTGAATCATGGCCCGAGTGAAGGGGCGGATGTCGCGTCATTTCGAGCGCGGCCGAGAAATCTCAACGTGACATTAACTAGCGACGCCGCGTTAATTACTAAAATGGAAACAACTTGTCATTCTGAGCGAAGTCTGTACTCGGACGTAGTCGAAGAATCTGGTTTGTGTGCTATCTGGTCATCACTAGACAAAAGCCAGTTCTTATTGCTTCTTACTCTTTCCTCTTTGTGGCGGAGAGTTAGAGAGGGGGGTATATGACCCCTCCCATCTGCCTCACCATCGCCGGCTCCGACTCCGGCGGCGGCGCAGGCATCCAGGCCGACATCAAGACCTTCGCCGCCCTCCGCTGCTACGGCGCTTCGGTCATCACCGCCGTCACCGCCCAGAACACCCTCCGAGTCGCCGCCGTCCACGAAATCCCCACCGATATCATCGCCGCCCAGATCGACGCCGTCCTTGACGACATCGGCGCTCACGCCGTCAAGACCGGCATGCTCTCCTCCGCTTCCATCATCGACACCGTCGCCCAGCGACTGCGCCACCACCGCGTCACCAACCTCGTCGTCGACCCCGTCATGGTCGCCAAGTCCGGCGACCGCCTCCTCCGCTCCGACGCCATCGACGCCCTCCGTACCCGCCTTCTACCCCTCGCCGCCGTCGTTACCCCCAACATCCCCGAGGCCGAGGCCCTCACCGGCCTTAACATAACAAACGCCGCCCAGGCTAAAGAAGCTGCCAAGCGAATCGTCGCCATGGGCGCCCGCGCCGTCGTCGTCAAAGGCGGCCACCTCCCCGGCCCCGCCACCGACCGCCTCTACGACGGCCACGCCTTCCACGAGTTCACCTCAGCGCGCATCGACACCAAAAACACCCACGGCACCGGCTGCACCTTCGCCTCCGCCATCGCCGCCGGCCTCGCCCACAACCTCCCCCTCGTCGACGCCTTCGCCCAGGCCAAAGACTACGTCACGTCCGCCCTAAAAGCCGCCTGCCCCGTAGGCCGCGGCCACGGCCCCTCAACCACTTCTTTAAGATGTCATCCTGATCCCTTCCGCGGAAGGACTCAGGATCTAATCGAAACGTCCGCTGCCACGCTTCTTCCCGCAACCCACGCAGCGTACTGTCATTCTGGGCGAAGTCCCGATGTGCTCATTGGGACGCAGTCGAAGAATCTGACTACCCTGGTGCCACATTGCACTTCGTAGGTGCAACGCCCTGCTTTCCCCCTTTCTCCCCCTTGATGGGGGAGAATAGAAGAGAGGGTGAAACCCTGGCACCAACGTTTCTTTATCACTGCCACCTCCCACCAGCGTGGGCGTGGGGTGGCCTCCCTCCCTACACCGCCGGCCTCTTTTGCGTCCATTTGGTATTTTGTTGATATGTATGTGCAACTCTTAATACAGTTGCTTCGTCAAATGGGCGTCCAGCTATCATAAATCCAATAGGTAATCCCTTCCCGTTAAACCCGCACGGCACGCTCACCGCCGGCTGCCCCGTCATATCGAAGGTCCTCGTCAAGTTCCCCGTCCACGACGGGTTGTACAGGTTGTACTCGTCCAGCCGCTCCGCCGTCTTCACCGTCGTCGGCATCACCAGTGCGTCCACCCCCTCCATCACCGACAAAAACTCCGCCTTGATTACCTGCCGTGCCCTCTGCGACTGTATGTAGTCCGCCGCCGAATACAGCGACCCCGCGCTCAGCTTGTACCGCACGTTCTCCCCAAAATCCTCCGGACGATGCCTCAAATTGTACTCGTGGTACGTGTACCCCTCCGCCCGCACAATACACGTCCACGCCGAGTCCATATATCGCATCGATGGAAACGACACCTTCTTCACCTTCGCCCCCAGCTTCTTCAGCACCCCTATCGCCGACTCCACCGCCTTCAGCGTCTCGCCGTTTATCACCTTCGGGTCCATAAACGCGTCGCACACTCCCAGCGTCATGCCCTCCACCCCCTCGTCGATCCACTGCAAATAGTCCGACACCGGCGCCTTGGCCGAGTTCGGGTCCGACGCGTCGTACCCCGCCACCGACTGCAGCATTATCGCCACGTCCTCCGCCGTCCACGCCATGGGCCCCGCGTTGTCCAGCGACCAGCTCAGCGGCACCATCCCCTTCACGCTCACCCTCCCGAACGTCGGCTTCAGCCCGACTACCCCCACGTGCGACGACGGCACCCGTATCGACCCGCCCGTGTCGCTCCCCATCGCCCCTAAACACATCCCCGTGGCTATCCCTATGGCGCTGCCGCTGCTGCTCCCCCCAGGGCTGTACGCCGTGTCCCACGGGTTCGCCGGCTGCGGCCATGGCAGCTTGAAATTCGTCCCCCCAAACGCAAACTCGCTCAGCGACTGCTTCCCCACCATCACCGCGCCAGCCTCCCGCAGCCGCACCACCGCCGTCGCGTCCTCCGACGGCACCCACTCCTCCAGCACCTTGGAGTGGCACGTCGTCAGCACCCCCTTGGTCATAAACAGGTCCTTGTACCCCACCGGTATCCCGTGCATCCCCCCTCGATACTCCCCCGCCATCACCTCCCTCTCCGCACGACGCGCCTCCTTCAGCGCCATGTCCCCCGTCACCGTGATATACGCGTGCACCCTATCGTCCGCCTCCTCAATCCTCGACAGGCACATCCGGGTCAGCTCCACCGGCGACAGCTTCCTCCCCTTAATCAGCCTCCCCGCCTCCGCAATCGTGAAATACTGCTGCTTCGTCTTCTTCTCAGCCATATACCTTCCTTTTCTTAATTACCTTCCCTTTGCGGGGGTTCTGTCCCTTGTCCGCCCTTTTCCTTTCCTCTCCCTTGATGGGAGAGGACTAAGGTGAGGGTGAAACCCTGCCACCAACGACAGGCGCAACAATGCCTCCTAACATTGCGGCACGTTTCCCTAATCGTAGACTTCTGGATTGGCACAACGGCACCCTCTCTCCCCTTAACCCCGCTAACAAATTCTTGGAAGCCGCCACCGCCACAAAAACTTCCTCTCCCTTGATGGGAGAGGATATAAGGTGAGGGTGAAACACTGGACAAGAGGACTCGTGCAACAATGCCTCCTGCCGCTGCGGCACGTTCCCCTAATCGTAGACCTCCGGGTTCGCACACAGCGGCAGCCTCTCCCCCCTCAACCCCGCTAACAAATTCTTGGAAGCCGCCACCGCCATCCGCGTCCGCGTCCCCACCGTCGCGCTCCCCAGGTGCGGTGCCACCACGCAATTCTCCAGCGTCAGCAGCGGGTCCCCCGCCGGCATCGGCTCCGGGTCCGTCACATCCAGCGCCGCCCCCGCTATCCACCCCTCCTTCAGCGCCCGGTACAGCGCCTTTGCGTCGACGACGGGCCCCCGCGCCGCGTTCACCAGTATCGACGTCTTCTTCATCGACCGAAGCTCCCTCTCCCCCACCAGCCCACGAGTCTCCGGCGTCAGCGGCACGTGCAAGCTCACAAAATCGCTCTCCCTGAGTAACGACGCCAGCTCCCGGCGCTCCGCCCCGTACACCTTCTCCGCCTCCTCGTTCCGACGCCTGCTGCAATACAGCACCCGCATATCGAACCCCCTCGCCCGCTTCGCCACCTCCATCCCAATCTTCCCCATCCCCACAATCCCTATCGTCGACCCGTGCACCTCCCACCCCAGCCAGTACATCGGGTGGAACGCTATCTTCCAGTTCCCCGCCCTCACCCACCTCCCGCTCTCCGACACCCTTCTCGCCGACGCCAGCAGCAGCGCAAACGTCTGGTCCGCCGTCGCCGCCGCCACAATCCCCGGCGTATACCCCACCGGTATCCCCCGCCGAGTCGCCGCCCCCACGTCGATGTTGTCCAGCCCCGCCGCCATCTGGCTCACCACCCTCAGGCTCTTCCCCGCCGCCAGCACGCTATCGTCAACCCTGTCCATAATATTCGTGTACAATCCCTCTATCGAAGATACCTTCTCCCGCAGCACCTCCGGCGGCGGCGGCTCCTCCTCCGGCCACACCTCCACCTCCACCGACTGGGGGAGCCCGCCCTGAGCCAGTAGTCGAAGGGCCTCCTCCGGCACCCTCCGAGTCACAAACACCCTCGCCTTCTTACTCATCTTTGACCTCGTCTGGAGGGCCGCTCACCCTAAGCTTGTCGAAGTGTCAGCCCTCGCTTTCTCGGCCCCGACTATACCCCAACCCCCCTCCCTCAGCCAACCATACCCCAGGCATGGCGGTCACGTCATTCCGACCGTAGTGGAGGAATCTCAACGTCCCGCACATTAGCACACTTCATAAATCTAGCCGACGCCGCTCTCCCCTCAGGCCTTCTCCCCCTTGACGTCGAGCTCCTTAGCCAGTATCTAATCGAGATCCCGATGCCAATCGGGAGGGGAGAACAGACGCCGTCCTGAGCAAGGTCGAAGGAAGAGAGGGTGAAACACCAGAGGCACGACCCTTTATCAATACCACTCCTTCCCCCTCCCAAAAGAAAAGCCCCCCGACTCCTCGGAGGGCCTTTCCATCGGCTCGACTAACCTTTACATACGTTAGTCATGGTTTGCGTCTTCGTGCATCTTCTTCATCCTCTCCTTGAACTCCTCCATCCTCTTCTTAAACTCCTCCTCCCGGGCCTTCATCTCCTCCCGCATCTTCTCGTTCCGCTCCTTCACATTCTCCCGCACCTCATTCACCCGCTCCTTAACCTCACCATTCTTCTGCTTGATAATCTGCCGGGTCTCCTTTATCTGCACCTTCACCTCATGCTTCCGCTCCTTATGATCATCATCCCCATGCAGATGGCCCCAGAAGTTCACCGGGTTGTTCAGCCACTCCGGCCGGGCCTTAATCCACGCCATCAGCTCGTCCGCCTGCGCCTGCGTCAGCTTCCCCTTCTCCACCAGCTTCGCCAGCGCCAGCGCGATTCGAGCCTCAATCTGCTCATCCTTGACCTCATCGTGCGCTTCCTTCAACGCCGACTTCAACTCCTCCGGCGTCTGTGTCTCCGTCGAATTGGGGTTGTTGGGTGTCGGACCGTGGCTGTCAGCCATGGCCACACCCACCGCCGTCAGGGCCATCACCGCCACCGCCGCCACTATTATTACCGCTATCTTGGTCTTCAATCGCTTCAGCATCACTAGCTCCTCTCCATTGGTCTCACGATGTAAAACGCCCTGGAAAAGCCAGTGTCAGGTGTCCTTTAGTACAGGTTCCCCCGTTTTTACCGACCACCGTCCCTTCGTCTCACCTTCTCCCCCTTGATACGCGTGATGCACATTAAGGGAAGTTCCGAGCTTTCATTTTCTTCTATGATGGGCTTGTTTATGAGGAGCGATGAGCCGTCTAAGCAGGTGGGGATTCGGGAGGCTGGTCTGGTCCTCCCCCTTCGGCCTGAAAGGCGAAGGGGGAGCTAGACGCCGTCCTGAGCCTGGTCGAAGGAGGGGGTTGTGGTGTCTTTTTCTTTCCCCTTCCCGAAGAGGAAGGGGATAAAGGGGATGGTGGCCCCGAATGAGACCAACCCCCAATTTCCGTGCAAAGCTGGTGAAACCTTGGCTCAACAATGCTTTATCACTGCCGCCTGCCCCTGCGGCACGTTCCCTCTCTCCCTACCTCTTCCCCTCGTATACCTGCGGGTTCACGCACGTCGGCAGCTTCTCCTCCTTCAGCCCCGCGATGAGGTTCTCCGCCGCCATCGTCGACATCTTCAACCTAGTCTTAAACGTCGCGCTGGCGATGTGCGGCACTATCACGCAGTTGTCCAGCGTCAGCAGCGGGTCGTCCATCTTTATCGGCTCCGGCTCCGTCACATCCAGCCCAGCCGCGAATATCTTCTTCGCCTTCAATGCCTTATACAGCGCCTTCGGGTCCACCACGGGACCCCGCGCCGCGTTCACCAGCACCGCCGTCGGCTTCATCACCTCCAGCTGCTTGTCGCTAATCAGATGATACGTCTCCTTGGTCAGGTTCACGTGCACGCTGACAAAGTCCGCCTTCTTCAGCACATCGTCCATGCTCATATACGTCAGCCCGTGCTCCCGCTCCTCCTCCGGCTTGCGGCGATAGATGTCCGAATATATAACCGGCATCGAAAACCCTCGCGCCCGCTTCGCCATCTCGAACCCTATCCGACCCATCCCGATAATCCCCAACGTCGCCCCCGATATGTCCGGCCCCAGGAAGTGCAGCGGGTGCCACGTCTTCCACTTCGCCGCCCGCACAAAGTCCATCCCCTCCACCAGCCTCCTCGACGCCGCCATCATCAGCAGGAACGCCATGTCCGCCGTCGCGTCCGTCAGCACCCCCGGCGTGTACCCCACCGGTATCCCCCGCTTCGTCGCCTCGGCTACATCTATATTGTCGTACCCCACCGCAATCTGGCTGATAACCTTCAGTTTCGGCGCCCGGTCCATCAGCTCCCCGTCCACCTTGTCCGTCAGCAGCGACAGCACCCCGTCCTTCCCCTCCACCCTCCTCAGCAGCACCTCGCGGGGCGGCGGCATCTCATCCTCCCATAGCTCCACCTCCGCCTCCTTAGAGATCATGTCCAGCGCTTCTTGGAATATGCGGCGTGCGACAAATACCTTGGGCTTTGCCATTTCGTCACCTGCCCTTCTATATCGCCGCCATTATAGCCCATGCCCGCGCCCTTCCCAACTCTATCCGCCAGCTCCTTCCCGGCGTCCCACCTAATGACAACTTTTCCCTTGACAAGACCTCGCGATTACGGCTAAAGTCTCGTCGTCTCAGGACTAGTCTGCTAAGACTAGTCCTATATTTCTGTTCCTTCCTAGATCTGCGTTAGGTCTTTAAATTATTAGGAGGATTCATGTTTAAAATTGTCGGCGCTTCAGGCTTTTGCTTCTTCTCCTTTCGGTATTGCTCGTGGCGGTAATCTCCCAGGCCAGCGTCGTCGCCGCCCTGGCCCCATATCCCCCCCCCCCCCCCCCCCCCCCCCCCACCCGCCTCCCCACCC